>Ga0307476_10000417_pt1 | contig 33880 bp, 24 predicted proteins | sample atmos_gasesECM2C_2_FD_203314 | JGI IMG/M metagenome (GOLD analysis project Ga0307476, IMG submission 203314) | Hardwood forest soil microbial communities from Morgan-Monroe State Forest, Indiana, United States - atmos_gasesECM2C_05 | ecosystem: Environmental > Terrestrial > Soil > Temperate...
GCGGCGTCGGCGTGCGTGCCGCGTCCCCGGCGCCCGCCTTGTCTTCCGCGCTCGCTGGACGCGCAGCGGGTGGTGCCGGCTGCTCGGATTGCGCACGCTGCGGCGTCGGCGCGGCAGCACCTTCAGACGCGGGGGCGGATCGCGATTTTCCTGCGGACTCGACGCGTGCAATCAGCGCGCCCTTCGACACCTTGTCGCCGCGTTTGAGCAGAACCTCCGTGACTTTGCCGGCCGCGGTCGCGGGCACGTCCATCGAGGCCTTGTCGGTCTCGAGTGTGACCAGCGGTGAATCGATCTCGATGACGTCGCCGGCCTTCACCAGCACGTCGACCACGGCGACATCGGCGAAATTGCCGATGTCGGGGATCGTCAGATCGACGCTCACGGAACGGCCTCGAGGAGATTGCGCGGATCGGCGAGTGTCTGTGACAGCCAGGTGGTGAAGCGCGCCGCCATTGCTCCGTCGATCACGCGATGATCGTACGACAGCGACAACGGCAGCATGAGGCGCGGCACAAATGCACCGTCGCGATATACGGGCCGCTGCGCCGAGCGAGAGACGCCGAGGATCGCCACCTCCGGCGCGTTGATGATGGGCGTGAACGCCGTACCGCCGATGCCTCCGAGGCTCGAGATAGTGAAGCAACCGCCCTGCATGTCGGTTATCGGCAGCTTGCCCGCCCGCGCCTTCTCGGAGAGCTCGCTGAGCGCGCGCGCGAGGGCATACACATCCTTGCGGTCGGCATCCCGCACCACCGGAACCACGAGACCCTGAGCGGTATCGGCGGCGAACCCCATGTGGATGTACTTGCGCACGATCAGGTTGGCACCGTCGGGATCGAGCGCGGAGTTGAACCGTGGGAACTGCTGTAGCGCTTTGACACACGCACGCATGATGAAGGCGAGCGGGGTGAGCTTCACGCCCGCGGCCTCCGCACGGTCCTTGAGGCTCGTGCGCATCCGCTCGAGCTCGGTGATATCCGCTTCGTCGAACTGCGTGACGTGCGGGATGTTTACCCAGCTCGCATGCAGCCGCGGCCCCGAAATGCGCTGAATCCGCGACAGCGGCTCGACCGTCGTCGGCCCGAACTGCGCGAAGTCGACCGCCGGAATGGCGGGCAGTACCGGCCGCGCAGTCTCCGCGGGTCGCCCCGCTGCGGGTGACCCGCTGCCTGCAGCCGCGGGCGCAGCAGCAGCGTCCGCACGAGCGGCGCCGCCTGAGGCAGGCGTGGCGCCCGCACTGGCTGCGGCAGTTCCCGCACGTGTGCCCGCGGCACCATCGCCGGCGTCAGAGGTCCAACTTCCGCCTGCGAGCGAGCCTTTGACAAACGCTTTGACGTCCTCGTGCGTAATGCGGTCCTTGAAGCCATGGCCGCTTACCAGCGCGAGATCGACGCCCAGCTCGCGCGCGAACTTGCGGACCGAAGGCCCCGCGTGAGCCCGCGAGAACCCCGGCTCATCGATGGGTGCGAGGTCGCTGCGATATGAGGTCGGCGTGCCGAGGGCGGACCTCGGCATCATCCGGCCACCCGGTGCAGCACCGGGCGGCGGAGCAGATCCATCTCCTGAGGCCGGGCGCGCAGCGGCCGGCGACGACCGCGTCCCGCTCGAGGGTGGCGCGCTCGACTGTCGCTCCCCGGGCTGCGAGGCACCGGATGGCTCACCGGGCGCCGGCTGCGGCGGTGCGACCTCGGCCGCTGCGGCCGGCCGCCGCTCCTGCTGCACCGCTGCGCTCTCGGGCGCAGCCGTCGCCGACTGCGCACCGGCGCCACGCAGCGTAACGACGAGGTCGCCGGTGTTGACCTTGCCACCCTTGCTCGTGTGCAGCTTCTCCACGACGCCGGCTGCGGTGGAAGGCACGTCCATCGTCGCCTTGTCGGATTCGAGCGTGAGCAGCGGTGTGTCGACATCGATGGTGTCACCGGGCTTCACGAGCACCTCGATGACCGCGACGTCCTTGAAGTTGCCCATGTCGGGCACGCGGACTTCCAGGCTGGCTGCAGCGTTCATCGCTCGCCCCCGGCGCTCAGACTTTCCACGGCACCGGCTTATCCGGATCGACGCCGAGCGCCTTGATGGCGCGCCCGACGGTCGCCCCGTCCACGCGATGGTCGTCGGCGAGTGCCTTCAAGGCAGCTACCACGATGTGATCGCGGTCGATCTCGAAAAACCGGCGCAGCGCCGCTCGCGAGTCGGAGCGCCCGAATCCATCCGTACCGAGCGTCACGTAGCTCCCGCTTACCCACTGACGGATCTGATCCGGAACGGTGCGCATGTAGTCGGTCGCCGCGATGACCGGCCCTTCGCGTCCATGCAGCATCTGCCGCACGTAGGGCACGCGCCCTTCCTGACCTGGGTGCAGGAGATTCCAGCGCTCGCACTCGAGCGCCTCGCGCCGCAGCTCGCTGAAGCTCGTGATAGACAGCACGTCGGCCGGGATGCCGTAGTCGTCCTCGAGGATCTTCGCCGCCGCCAGGCACTCGCGCAGGATGGTGCCCGAGCCGAGGAGTGTCGCGCGAACCTTGCCGCGGCCGCCAATCTGCAGCAGGTAGCCACCGGCGATGATGCCGGCCTCCACGCCCGTGGGCATGGGAGGCTGCGCGTAATTCTCGTTCATCAGGGTGATGTAATAAAAGACGCCTTCCTGCTCCGCGAACATGCGGCGCAGGCCTTCATGGATGATCACCGCCAGCTCGTACGCGTACGCCGGGTCGTAGGCGATGCAGTTCGGCACCGTGGTCGCCACCAGCTGGCTGTGACCATCCTGATGCTGCAAGCCCTCGCCGGCGAGGGTGGTGCGGCCGGCGGTCGCGCCGAGAAGGAATCCACGCGCCTGACTGTCACCCGCAGCCCAGATGAAGTCGCCGACGCGCTGAAAGCCGAACATCGAATAGAAGATGTAGAAGGGCACCATGTTGATGCCGTGGTTGCTGTAGGCGGTGCCCGCAGCGATCCATGAGCACAGCGAGCCGGCCTCGTTGATGCCCTCCTCCAGCATCTGACCCTTCTTGTCCTCGCGATAGGACATGAGTGTCTCGGCATCCTGCGGCGTGTACAGCTGGCCCACGGACGAGTAGATGCCGATCTGGCGGAAGAGGCCTTCCATCCCGAAAGTTCGCGCCTCGTCCGGAACGATCGGCACGATGTTGCGTCCGATGTTCTTGTCCTTGAGAAGCGCGGTGAGGATGCGCACGAACGCCATGGTCGTGGAGATCTCGCGCTCGCCGGTGCCTTCGAGCAACGATGCAAACGCCTCGAGCGGCGGAACCGTCAGCGGTGCAGCCGTCTGGCGGCGGGTCGGCAGGAAGCCGCCGAGCTCCGCGCGCCGCTCCATGAGATAGCGCGCCTCCTCAGAGGTCGACTCCGGCTTGCGGAAGGGCAACCCGCTCAGCTCCTCGTCGGAAACGGGGATATTGAAACGGTCGCGGAACGCGCGCAGCTCCTCCTCGGAGAGCTTCTTCTGTTGATGGGCCACCATCTGGCCCTCGCCGCCCTTGCCGAGGCCGAACCCCTTCACGGTCTTGGCGAGGATCACCGTGGGCTGGCCCTTGTGACTCATCGCGGCGGCGTAGGCCGCGTAAACTTTCAGCGGGTCGTGACCGCCGCGGTTCAGCCGCCAGATCTCGTCGTCGGACATGTTGGCGACCATCGCCTTCAGCTCAGCGAACTTGCCGAAGAAGTGTTCGCGGGTATAGGCGCCGCCCTTGGCCTTGAAATTCTGATACTCGCCGTCGACGCACTCCTCCATGACGCGCCGCAGAAGCCCGGACGTATCGCGCGCCAGCAGTGGATCCCACCGCGATCCCCACAGCACCTTGATCACGTTCCAGCCCGCGCCGAGGAAAGCGGCCTCGAGCTCCTGGATGATCTTGCCGTTGCCACGCACCGGGCCATCGAGGCGCTGCAGGTTGCAGTTGATGACGAAGATCAGGTTGTCGAGTCCCTCGCGCACCGGCATGGTGAGCGCGCCCATCGACTCCGCCTCGTCCATCTCGCCGTCGCCGAGGAATGCCCAGACCTTCTGATCCGAGGGCCTGACCAGGCCGCGATGCTCGAGATAGCGGGTGAAGCGTGCCTGGAAGATCGCCATCATGGGACCCAGGCCCATGGACACTGTCGGAAATTGCCAGAAATCCGGCATCAACCAGGGATGCGGATACGAGGACAGGCCGATGTTCCTGCCGCCGGCTTCCTGACGGAAGTGCCGGAGCTGCCCGTCGCTCAGGCGCCCCTCGAGATAGGCGCGCGCATAGATCCCCGGCGAGGAGTGTCCCTGGATGAACACCATGTCGCCGGGATGCTGCTCGGACGGGGCGCGCCAGACGTGATTGAAGCCGACCTCGTAGAGCGTTGCCGACGAAGCGTAGCTCGACAGATGCCCGCCGTACTCGGTGGACTTCTTGTTGGCGAGCAGCACCATCGCCAGCGCATTCCAGCGAATGTACGCCTCGACACGCCGCTCGATCGCACGATTGCCCGGGTACTCGGGCTCGCGGCCGGCGGGAATGCTGTTGACGTACGCCGTGTTGGGCCTGAAGGGCAAGTAGGCTCCGCTGCGGCGCGTGTAGTCGATGAGGCGCTCGAGCAGGAAGTGCGCGCGCTCCGGGCCATGGATCTTGAGCACCGAATCGATCGATTCGAGCCACTCGCGCGTCTCAACCGGATCGAGGTCTTCGAGCTTGGGCGGTTCGGTCATGGGATGTGCTCGCGCTGTGCGATCTTCGGCGCAGACTGCCCGCGCGCGGGCTCGACGGTGCGCGCGTGTCATGCCGGCTCGGTTAGAATGGGTAATCATGGCGAGCAGCGGCAGGTAAAGCAAGTGAGCTCCGCGCTCGTCATGCGCCGGCCTGATGACTGGCACCTGCACCTGCGCGATGGCGCCGCGCTGGCGGCTGTGCTGCCATTCAGCGCGGCGCGTTTTGCGCGCGCCATCGTGATGCCGAATCTGGATCCTCCCGTGACGACCGCTGCGGCGGCGATTGCTTACCGTGGGCGGATCATCGCCGCCCTGCCGGCAGGCTCACGTTTCGAGCCGCTGATGACCCTGTATCTCACCGACCACACCCCAGTGGAGGAGATCGAGCGTGCGCAGGTCTCGGGATGCGTGGTTGGCTGCAAGCTCTACCCGGCCGGGGCTACGACACACTCTGCAGCGGGAGTCCGCGACGTACGCGCTCTCGATCCGGTGCTCGCGCGCATGGCGGAGCTCGGTCTGGTGCTCGAGGTGCACGGCGAAGTCACGGATACGAGTGTCGACGTGTTCGATCGCGAAGCACGCTTCATCGACAGCGTCCTTGCGCCGCTCGCCGAACGTCACCCGAAGCTGCGCATCGTGGTCGAGCACGTCAGCACGCGCCATGCGCTCGATTTCGTCCTCACCGGCCGCGCCGGTGTCGGCGCGACCGTAACGCCTCAGCACTTGCTGCTCAATCGCAATGCATTGTTCGCCGGAGGACTGCGACCGCACCACTATTGCCTGCCGGTGCTGAAGGCCGAGGAGCATCGCAGCGCGCTCCTCGCAGCGGTGGCGGGCGGCAACACCCGGCTCTTTCTCGGCACGGACAGCGCGCCTCACGCACGCGCGGCGAAGGAGAGCGGCTGTGGCTGCGCCGGGATTTTCTCGGCGCATGCCGGCATCGAGCTCTACGCCGAGGCTTTCGCGAGTGTCGGCGCCCTCGAACGACTCGAGGCATTTGCCGCGTTCCACGGCGCGGACTTCTATGGCCTGCCACGCAACCGCGACACGATCACGCTGGTGCCGGAGAGTTGGGATGTCCCGCCCACCTTTCCGTTCGGCGCCGACGTGCTCGTGCCGCTGCGCGCCGGCGAGCGCCTGCGCTGGCGACTCTCCTGACGAGCCCAATCGTGTCATGAGTGAGCCGGTCCCTCTCATTGCACAGCCGATCGAGCGCGACGTGGCCGCCGCCGCCCTGATGGTGAGGCGCTTCCGCGGTTATCTGCCCGTCGCGATCGATGTGGAGTGCGGTGGCTTCCATGCGGCAACCGATGCACTGCTCGAGATCGCGGCGGTATTCATCGAGATGGACGGCGACGGCCTGCTGCGGCGGGGGACGACCTGCAATTTCCATGTCAAGCCATTCGAGGGGGCGCGGCTCGATCCGGCGGCGCTCTCGGTGACGGGCATCGACCCTTTTCATCCTCTGCGGCCGGCACTGCCCGAGCGGGATGCGTTGCAGAGGGTCTTTCGCGAGGTGCGGCATGCAGTGCGGGCCTACCAGTGCCGCCGCGCCATTCTCGTCGGCCACAACGCCGCCTTCGACCTGGCCTTCCTCAACGCCGCGGTCGCGCGCACCGACATGAAGCGCAATCCCTTCCATCCCTTCTCGTGCTTCGACACGGCGACGCTCGCCGGCGCAGCGCTCGGTCAGACGGTGCTGTCCAAGGCGGTCACCGTCGCGGGTCTCGAGTGGGATGCGGGTAGCGCGCACAACGCGCGCTACGACGCCGAGCGCAGCGCCGATATCTTCTGCCTGGTGTGCAATCGACTGCAGGAGAGCCATCGCGGCGCCGATGAGCGCGCCAGGGCACTCGGCTGGCAGGCCACACCGGGCGAGACCGCCGGCGAGACCCCTGGTGAGGAGCCGCCGCCGGAAGCAGAATTGCCGCCCCTGTGAGGGTCAGGGCGGCGGGCGGCCGGTGAACGGGGCTCCTTTAGGCGGCCGTACCGGCCGCACTGAGTGCGCCGACCTGGGCGAGAAGCTTGCGCAGCTCACCGCTGTGGTACATCTCGAGCGCGATGTCGCAACCGCCGACCAGCTCGCCGTTGATGTAGAGCTGGGGATAAGTGGGCCAGTTGGAGAAACGCTTGAGCGCTTCACGCAGCTCCGGCTCCTCGAAGATGTTGACGTGCTTGAACTGCGCGCCGATTGAGCGCAGCGCCGCCACGGTCTGCGCGGAAAATCCGCACTGCGGAAAATCCGGCGTACCCTTCATGAACAACACCACGGGGGCCGAGCCGAGCTCGCCTTTGATTCTCTCTACGACATCCATCTTGAGCATTACCTCGCTTGTTTGCGTCGCTCGGCGAGCTGTGCGAGCAGCTGCCACTGCTCCGCGGCGCTCATCGCCATCCACCGCGCAATCTCATCACCCGTGCGCAGGCAGCCGACGCAGAATCCGTTCGCATCCAGGGAGCATACGTTGATACACGGTGAAGGCGGACGCCCCTGAAGCTCCACCGGGTCGGCAGCCTCACGACGCATTCAACCCTTCACAAACATCCAACCCACCCTCGAACACGGCTCGTTCGAGCCAGAACCGGGATTGCGTTGAATTATGGGGGTGCCTCGCCTATTCTTCAAACGCTTCAAAGTCCCCCAAGCCCCCGCTGAAACAAGAACTTGGAGATTTAAAGCCATGAATCCCCTTAATAACCACCGCCAGTCGCTCATTCTCGGCATCATCATCGCAGTGGCTATCGCGCTGCTGATCGGCGGCACGCATTTCTATGAGCTGGGCCTGGCGCGCTGGTTCCACATCGTCTCCGGAGTGTTCTGGATCGGCCTGCTCTACTACTTCAACGTCGCCCAGACGCCGGCCCTCGCCGACGCGGCAGCCGACAAGGGCGGCCCGGGTGGTGCCGCCATAACGAAATACGTGGCGCCGCGGGCGCTGTTCTGGTTCCGCTGGGGAGCGCTCGCCACCTGGTTGGGCGGCGCGTGGCTCCTCGCTCGATCGGGAAACTTCCTGGGTGCCTTCACGCTGGGCGCAGCCGCGGGAACCTCATCGCCGCAGTACCTGCTGACCATCGGCCTCGGAGCGTGGCTGGGGACGATCATGCTGTTCAACGTCTGGGGCATCATCTGGCCGAATCAGAAAAAGATCCTCGGCATCGTTCCTGCAACCGACGAACAGAAGGCCCGGGCGCGCAAATTGGCCGGCACCGCCTCGCGGGTGAACTTCGTGCTATCAATCCCGATGCTCATGTGCATGGCCGGGGCGACTCACGGCCTGCCGTTCATGGGCCACTAGGGCGCCCGACCGACAGCTTGGAACGGCCGGTGCTCGAGCTCCCCGCCGATCTCGCAAGTCAGGTCGAGCGAGCGCTGCGCGAGGATGTCGGCGCTGGCGATGTGACCGCGGCACTGGTGCCGGCGGCGCAGCAGGTGCGCGGTGCCGTCGTCACTCGCGAGGCGGCCGTGCTCTGCGGGCGCGGGTGGGCGGAGGAAACCTTCCGCCAGCTCGATCCACGGGTTCGTCTGAGCTGGCAGGCTGCCGACGGCGGTCGCCTCAACCCCGGGCAGGAGATCTTGCGCATCGCGGGGCCGGCGAGGCCGGTGCTCACCGGCGAGCGCACGGCGCTCAACTTCCTGCAGCTGCTCTCGAGCACCGCTACCGCGACGCGCCGTTACGTGGATGCCATCGCCGGCACGGGTTGCCGCATCCTCGATACGCGCAAGACGCTGCCGGGTCTGCGCAGCGCGCAGAAATACGCAGTGCGCTGCGGCGGCGGCGACAATCACCGCATGGGTCTCTACGACCAGGTGCTCATCAAGGAGAACCACATCGCGGCGGCGGGCTCGATCAGCGGTGCGATCCAGGCGGCGCGTGCGAGCACGCCGCAGATCACCGTCGAAGTGGAGGTCGAATCCCTGAGTGAGCTCAAGGAAGCGCTCGAAGCGCGGCCCGACATCGTCATGCTCGATGAGTTCGGCCGCGCCGATCTCGAAGCAGCCGTGGCGCTGAACCGTGCCGAGGGTAGTCCGGTCAAGCTCGAGGCTTCCGGCAGCGTCTCGCTCGAGCACGTGCGCGCGATCGCGGAGACCGGCGTGGATTTCGTCTCGATCGGCGCGCTCACCAAGCACGTGCGCGCGGTGGATCTGTCGATGCGGCTCGAGTTCGGCGGCGGGTGAGACCCTTAACCTCGCGGAAACCGGCTGCGCGCGCTTATCGCCCGAATCTGACCAGTTGCTCGAGAAGCTCGTGCAGCACGGCGTGACACGGCACGGCAAACAGCGGTAGCAGCAGTCCGCAGGCCGCCAGCAGCGGCAGCAACCGGGCGCGCGCGGTTCGTGCAGGCGGCGCGAGAAGACCGCGCACGCGGCCCGAAACATCGTCGACGGCCACGGACATGCCGAGTGCCGGGCGTGAGACATCACCACGATTCACCAGGCGCGCCACCTTGATGAGTGCCGAGGCCAGCGCGAGGCGCCTCTCCGGATCCGCGCCGGTCGCGCGCTGATCTGCCTCGCGCTCCGCGGCCGCCCGCCAGCCCGCTGTCAGTCTGGCACCGAGGCGCGTCCAGGCGATCACGTCCGGCGCCGCGACCAGCATGAGCAGCCGCAGGTTATCCCGGGTGGCGCAATGCGCCGCCTCGTGCGCGAGCACCTCGCGAAACTCCTCCGGGTTGCACGCGGCACGCACGGACTCGCTCGCGACGATGCGCGGTCGCCATGCGCCAATCAGCGCCACGAGCGGCTCAGCGACGTCCACCATGTGCAGCTCCGCACCGGACCCGACTCCGGGCTGCGCCTCGCGCAGACAGTGTCTGAGCAGGGACCGGGCTGCGGCACAGGCCCACCATCCGCGCCAGAGGCCGTGAGCGAGACAGGCGGTGGCGAACGCCGCCAGGGCGAGCAGCAGTGGCCCCGCTGCCTCGTGCTCGCGATGGGGCTCATACGTGAGGAACGCCGGCAGAGCGACCGTGAGCGCAATGAGGAGCGATCCGGCCGAGGGCAACAGCCGCAAACCGAGCAGATCGAGCGAGGTGGCGCCCCGCAGGCGCAGTCCCCCGCGCCACAACAGGGCGAGCAGGCCGGAAAGCACGACGCCGACCAACCCGAACGTCGCCAGCAGCACCAGCGTGAGCAACAGTGTCGGATTCATTTGCGGCCGTCGCGGCGCTTGCGGCGCTCCGCCTGCACCAGCGCATCGAGTTGATCGAGCAATGCCGCATCGGTCTCGCACACGGCGCGCACCAGGGTCGAGAGAATGACGCTGCTACGCTGGGAAGCGCCGAGCATCTCGCTGACCTGTCCCGAGACCAGCTCCGAGAGCAGCTCATCGCGCGTGCAGCGCGGCTCGTAAGCGAACGCGCGGCCGTCCCGCCGGCGCAGCAGCAGTTGCTTGCGATACAGCCTATCGAGCGTCGTCATGATCGTGTTGTAGGCGAGCCCGGGGCAGGCGCCTTGCAGATCGCGCACGGTGGTGGCGCACGCCCGCGCCCACAGCAGCTCGAGCAGTCTTGTCTCGAGGGGTCCGAGTCCCGAGCGCTTGCGCAGGGCTTGCGGGGCGTTGGCACGCCATTGCGATGACACGTTGCAATCATACGGCCCTTCCTGCGCCCTTCCTATCGCTGGTAGTAGTCATCGGCGACGTGTAAATCGTCGCCTGCGGCTGCGGGAGCACTGCGGGGACCGGCAGGGAGGGTAGCTCGGCGATGCGCATACGGCTTTTCGCAGGGACCGCGATCATTCTGGCCTGCGGCCTCACTGTGGCGCCGCTGCCGGCCGCGGGAGCCCCAGCGGACGAAGACACGCAGCCACAGAGCAGCGGCACGCCGCCTCACAATGGCAGTACGCAGCCGCACAGCGACAGCAAGCCGCCCGCGACGAGCACGCAGTCCGACAGCGGCAGCGCACAGAAGTCGCGTGAGCAGGTTCTCATCGAGGCCGATCGGCCCTGGAACTTCAATCGCGCCACCCGCTATGCGCATACGTTGCCCGAGGTGGACGGCCCCATCCTCACGGTCACCAAGAAAACCTCGGTCGTCGAGCTCGATGCCGAGCCGACCGTCATCGACAACGATCAGCGCGAGATCTTCGATCGCCTCCCCGGCATCGTGCTCGCCGAGCAGCAGAATCCGACACAGCTCAACCTGTCCTACCGCGGCCTCGGCAACCCGCAGGAGAGCGAATATGTCCTGGTGATGCAGGACGGCATTCCGCTCGAGCTCGACTGGATCGGGTATCCGACGCTCTACTATCTGCCGGTTCCGCAGACCCTGGCGTCGGTCGAGATGATCCGCGGCGGCTCGGGGCTGCTGTACGGACCCGAGCCGCAACCGGTCATCAACTTCATCTCACGAGCGCCCGCGGCCGACCGGCTCGTTTCGGGCACCACCGAGCAGGTCGGTGGAGACTACGGCCTCTTCTCGAGCTTCAACCGTGTCTCCGGCACTTCGGGTGACTGGAACTACCTCGCGGACTATTCGCGGCGCCAGTCCGACGGCCAGCGCGATAACGGCGACTACGCGCTGAACTCGGGCGATGTTCATCTCGGCTACCGTCTCGACGAGCGACAGAGCCTCGCCTTCGACCTGCATGCCTACTCGCTCGACAGCGGACTCGCGGGACTCATGTCATACGCACAGTTCCAGGCCAACAGTGTGCAGACGACGACGCCCGCGGATCGTCTGTGGACCGACCGCTACACCGGCGTGCTGACCTATCAGGGGAATTTCAGCGACCACAGCTCCTTCACACAGAAAGTCTGGACGGGATATACCGATCTCATCACGCGCTCGGACAGCTACGAGCTCATCGAGCCGCCGTCGCTCACGCCCACCGGCTCGACGTTGAGCGACCAACGCTTCCACTACACCGGGCTCGACGGGCGCTGGCTGGAGCGCTGGGGCCGGGGCAACGCGCTCACGGTGGGCTACACGGCCTACACCTCGACGAGTCCCTACGATGAGTACCTGAGCGACAATCCTTACGTCTCACGCGACGATGAGTCGGGGATCCCCTTCTATCGCAGCGAGCGCGGCACCCGGTATGGCGCGCTGTTTGCCGAGAGCCTGTTCCGGCTGCCGCATCGCTTTCACATCGTCATCTCCGCCCGCTACGAGGAGGAACGGCTGACGACACACGAGTACGTCGCACCGCATCCGCTGCTGGTCGACGACACCTACCGCAAGGGAATCCCGCTCTTCGGGTTCGGAATCGGCAACGACTTCGGCCGCGGCAACGAGACCTATCTGAACGTATCGCAGGGATTCCGGCCGCTGCGTTACCTCGACATCGCCAGCCCGTTCAGTAACTTCTCGCCCGGAAACAACCCCGACCCGACGCACTATCTGACCTATGAGGGTGGCGTTCACGGCTGGCCGTTGCCTGGCTTCTACTACGACGCGAGCCTCTTCCAGGTGAACGTCCGCAACCGCATCGAGTCGCAGAACATCACCCCTACCGAGACCATCGACGTCAACACCGGCGACACCCGCAGTCGCGGCGTGGAGCTCGAATCCTCCTACGACCTACTGCGCCTCGCGCCGGAGATCTCGGGGACGGAGCATCTCGAGGTGTTCGCGAACGCGAGCCTGCTCAATGCAACCTTCACGAGCAGCATCATCCCGCGTCAGACCGGCAAGACGCCCGCCTATGCGCCCCACTACGTGTTCAAGAGCGGCGTCACGCTGCGGCGCGACCAGGTCTACAAGGCAAGCCTGGTGCTCGATGCCGTCGGCTCGCAGTACTTTCAGGACAGTGATGTGGCGATAGGCTCGACCCCCGCCCGCATCCCCGCCTACACCGTGGTCGACCTCGCTGGCGAATACGTGATCGCCAGACACCTGCGTCTGCTCGCGGGCGTGTCGAACCTGTTCGACCGTCGCTACTACTCGCGGGTGTTTCTCTTCGGCGGAAGCCTCGAGCCTGCCGATCGTCGCGCCGCTTACGCCGGCGCGGCATACGATTTCTGATCCTCAGTGCGCCGCGATGAAGGTCTTCGCAGCCGCCACGCAGAAGGGTGCGACCAGCATCACGTGGTAGTCCGCGAAGACCGCGGCGGCGCCGCCATCGGTCGCGCCGCTTGCGATCGCCTGCGCCGCAACGGCCGCCTTGGCGACCTGGAAGCCGCGCTCGAGGGAAGCGTATGAATCGCTGCTGGAGGGCGTGGTCTCGAGATCGAGCACGGTGACGGGAGCCGAAGGCGCCTGCGACGCCCAGTAGTGCTGCATGAGATCGGTATTCAACCAGAAGACTTCCGGGTCGAGGTCGCCGCCGCACAGCAGTGTCGGAACAGCTGGACTGAACGAGCGCATGTCGTTGGTTTGCAGCGCCTGACGTAACGGCAAGCCTGGCGCCGCTGCGGGCAGTCCCGTGGTCAGCGTGGGGAAGCCTCCATCGGGATGGGCCTGTGCGTCCTGCAGATAGCTGAGGCGATAGCTGTTGAGGACCAGATTGCCGGCACCGAACCCCTGCGCAAACACCGGCGCGAGATCCGCCGGGGTCGTAGGCGGGGTGATGTCCGCGTACTGCGCAGCGGGCGGGGTGAGACTGAACAGCGCGTACTGCGGCAGCAATCCGTTCGCGTAGAGCTGACTTCTCAGCAACGTGGTCGGCAGCAGGGAGCCGATGCTGCTCGCGTACGGCGCCTCGAACACATCCGCGGGGCTCGCATAGATGTTCCCATAAGCGTGCTGGTAGGCGGGTACGAGGAAAGCCGTCGACACGGTCGCATTACTGTTGACGTCTCCGTAGAACTCCGCATCGGCGAAGGCGGCGAGTGCGTAGGGCCCCGACATCGGCACGGCCGCGTTGACCTGCATGCCGGCCGCCTGCATGGCGCGCAGCGTGGCCATGGCCACGTAGCCTCCCTGCGAGTAACCGATGAGATAGAGCTTGCCATCGTCCTGTACGGTCGCGAGCGAGGCGAGCGGCAGCGCCGTACGCGCGGCCGTCAGTGCATCGATCATGTCATTCGACTGCTGCGCGGCGATCAGGAAGGGATGGTACGGGAGGGTCGAGGTGTCGTAGCCCGCATAGTTCGGCGCAACGACGATGTAGCCCTGCGTCGCAAAGAGCGCAGCGAGCAGCAACGTCTCGGCATTCTGCATGTCGGCCATGTTGAAGTTGCGCTCGGTACTCGTGCCGTGCGCATATTCGACGATGGGCCGCGAGCCGGTGCAGTTCGACCCGGCGCCTGTGGGAACCATGAGGGCGGCGGATGCGGTGGTCGCCTCACCGGCGCCTCCGACGGTTTCATACTCGATGTGGTACATGAGGAAGTCGCACACCGGCGGACCGCTGAGCGCCAGTACCTGCTGGTTCGCTGCGGCAGCGTTGAGCTCGGCCAACAGCGCGGAGGTAGTGACCGTCGAGAGCAGCTGAGGAGGAGTCTGCAGAAGCGCGCCGCGCTGCGGCGTTGCGGCACTGGAGCCTGACGGCATCCCGCCGCTCCCTCCACCGCCGCACGACGCCAACAGCAGCAGGGTTGGCAGCAGTACCGAACATCCTTTTATCAGCAGGCGCATCGCTTTCGGATCCTTCGAATTGCACGCCCCGCCTATGCAAGACATCGATCGGCCCGTGAAGTTCAGCGATACTGCACCGATGATCCTTGTCCGACCCCTGCGGCTGCTGTGGCTCACGCTGCTGATCGTCGGCACGCAGTCGGCACTCGCGCAGGAGGCGCCTGCGCGCCCGGGAATCGATGCGCCGGAGCTCGCGGCGCTCGGCCCCAATGGCGCCGGCGTAACGACCCTGCGCCTCGTGCAATCCGGGCAGCTCGATCCCTTGGAGGGAGCGAATGCGCCGGCGCGGGCGGACCGGCAACTCACCGTGCGGGTCTGGTACCCGGCAAGGCGAGGTGGCACGCCCATCATCTATCACTCCGCCCTCCCCGGGCCGGACGCCCGCCTGGTGCGCTTCACGATACCGGGAATCGCCGTCGTTGATGCACCGCCGGTGCCGGGACGCTTTCCGCTGGTTATCCTCGCGCACGGCTACAGCAACACTCCCGAGGTGCTGGCGTGGCTCGGTGAGAATCTCGCCACCAAGGGTTATGTGGTGGTTGCGCCGGCGTTCCGCGATCCGCCGATCACGGACCGCGAGAAATCCATCGGCCCGCTTGCCCGCCGACCGCTCGACATCGCGTTCGTCGCGGCCGAGGCGCAGCGGCGCGCCCGCGCGGGCAGAGCGCCTTTTGCGCACACCGACCCGGAGCGCACCGCGCTCATCGGCTACTCGATGGGGAGCTACGGCGCGCTCACGGCCGCCGGTGCGCCGCTCGAGCCCGGCCTTGCGTCCGCGACACGCGGCGTGCTCGCGCCCTACGTGGCGGGAGGAGCGATGTCCGGCGAGCTGAGAGTCGCAGCACTGAAAGCCGTCGTGGCGATCTCCTCTCCCATGCGGTTCGGCCCGCTGTCGCTGTGGGCCCCGGAGGGGCTGGCCGCGATCCGCACTCCTACCTTCTTCATCGTTGGAAGTCAGGATCACCTCGTCGGCTACGATCCGGGAGTGCGCACGCTGTTCGCGGGCGAGACGAACGCCCCCCGCTATCTGCTGACCTTCCGCGAGGCGGGACACAACATCGGAATGAGCGGAGCGCCGACCGAGATGCAGGCTCGGCTCTGGGACAAGGACTGGTTCGAGGATCCGGTCTGGCGCAAGGCGCGGCTCTTAAGCGTCGAGGCGCACTTCATCACCGCCTTCCTCGACCGCTATGTGCGGGACGACACCAGCAAGTCTCCCTACATCGACGGCCTGGTTCCTGACTCAGACGACGGCACCTGGCCCGATGCGCCCGCCGTCTACGGCGCCTTCAGCCCGGGAGCGCCTCCGGCGACACTATGGAAGGGCTTTCAGCCGGCGCACGCGGCCGGCATGACGCTGGAGTTCAGGCCGGCGGGCGAGCACCTCCAGCCGCCGGGCGCGCCCGATGCGCCGGAAACGCTGCGCCCATCCGCGCACGAGCTTCTCGTGCTGCAAGCACATGCCTCGGGGGCGCAGGTCTACCGCTGCGGAACGGGTGCGGACGGCAAGCTTGCCTGGACACTGAAGGGGCCGGACGCGCAGCTCAGCGATGAGCACGGTGCCCTCATCGGGCGGCACTACGCCGGCCCTGCGTGGAAATACCAGGACGGAAGCGAGGTCACGGGCAAGGCCATCGCGCACGTCGACTCCCCGGATGCGGGCTCGGTCCCGTGGCTGCTGTTGAGCGCTGTCGGCCATGGCGGAAACGGCGTGCTCGAGCACGTCACGAGCATTCAGCGGCTGCACACGGTCGGCGGAAGTGCTCCGCCAGCCGCGCAATGCGACGCCGCGAAGAGCGAGACGGAAGCGCGTAGCCCCTACAGCGCGGACTACTACTTCTACGCCCCGCAGTCGGGGCAATCGCGCTGATCTGGAAGAGGTACGAGGCCCGCGCAGATCCCAGGCGGACGGCTCAGGCGACTGCCGACTTGAGCACTCGTTGCGGCTGCGAGATGCCGTAGCCCTGCGCGTAGTCGACGCCGAGGCTGGTGAGCATCTGGATGATCTCGGCGTTCTCGGCCCACTCGGCGATGGTCCGCTTGCCGGTGAGATGCCCGATCTCGTTGATCGAGCGAACCATCTCGCGGTCGATCGGGTCGCGCAGTATCTCTCGCACGAAGCTGCCGTCGATCTTGAGAAAGTCGACCGGGAAATGCTTGAGGTAACCGAACGAGGACAGCCCCCGGCCGAAGTCATCGAGCGCGAACTTGCAACCCTGCTCCTTCAGCGCCTGGATGAAGCGGTTCGCCTGCGAATAGCTCTGCACTGCGGCCGTTTCGGTGATCTCGAAACAGATCTTCGTGGCGTCGAGGCCGCTGTGACGCAGTTGCTCGATCACGAACGGCAAAAACTTCTCATCGCCAAGGCTCTGTCCCGAGAGGTTGATCGAGCACTGCGTGAGTTTCTCGCGCTCATCCGCCTCGGAGACCAGCCAACGGAAGGCGTTCTCGATCACCCACCGATCGATCGCCGGGGTGATACCGTAGCGCTCGGCGGCGGCAATGAAGTCGTTCGGCTGCACCAGGTGTCCGGTCTCGTCCTTGAGACGCAGCAACAGCTCGTAGTGCGCGCCGCTCTCGGGTCGCTGCAGCGGCTGTATTGCCATGCGGAACAGCTCGAAGCGACCTTCCTCGAGCGCAGCGTTGATGCGCGCCGCCCACTGCATCTCCTTGCGCCGCCGCATGAGCTCGATGTCGTTCTCGGCAAAGCTGTGCACGCGGTTGCGGCCATTCTCCTTGGCCGCCGTGCAGGCACTGTCTGCGGCCGAGAGCACGCCGGCGACGTCCTCGTTGTCGGCCGTGATCGGCACGACCCCGATGCTCGCGCCGAGACGAAAAACGCGATCCTCCCAGGTGAAGCGGAAATTGCGCACCGCCTCGCGCAGTGTCTCTGCGGTGCGCATCGCCTCATCGAGCGAGCAGCTCTCGAGGAGGATGCCGAACTCGTCGCCGCCGAGCCGCGAAAGCGTGTCGCGCCAGCGCACCTTGGATTTCAGCAGCGCACCCACCTGCCCGAGCAGGGCATCGCCTGCGCTGTGGCCACAGGTATCGTTGACGATCTTGAACTGATCGATGTCGAGATAGCAGAGCGCGTAGGAGGCTTCGCGTGCCTTCGCGCTCTTCAGCGCGCGCTCGAGGCGGGCCTCGAACTCGCGCCGGTTGACGAGCCCGGTGAGCAGGTCGTGGCTCGCGTGATAAGACAGCCGCCGGTTGAGCTCGCGTGATTCGCTGACGTCGTGGAATACCAGCACGCCGCCGGCCACGTGCCCGGAGCCGTCGCGGATCGGGGCGGCGGTGCTCTCGACGTACAGCTCGTTGCCGTCGCGGCGGATGAGCAGCATCGGCCGAACCGACTTGATCGGACGGATGCGTCGGATCGAAACCGACAGCGGATTCTCGAGCGGCTCACAGGTCTCTTCGTGGAAGGCACGGAAGATCTCTTCTACCGGGCGCCCCATCGCGTCCTCGAGCCGCCAGCCCGTCAGCTCCTCGGCCACCGGGTTGATGTAATCGATGGTCGAGCTGGCGTCGGTGGTGATGACACCGTCACCGATCGACTGCAGGGTGATCTGCGCGCTCTCCTTCTCGCGGAAAAGGGCTTCCTCGTAGAGCTTGCGCTCGGTGATGTCGAGCTCGACGCCGACCAGGCGCAGCAGCCGCCCTTGGGCGTCGACGCGCGCGGTGGCGCGACTGATCACCCAGCGCCACTCGCCGTTGCGATGGCGCATGCGGTGGGTGCTCTCGAATATCGGGGTCTTGCCGGCGACATGTTCGCGGATCGCGGCCTGCACCCGTGACAGATCGTCCGGATGCACGAGGCTGCGCCAGTCAGGGGAACCGCGCATGTCGTCGTCGCCGTAGCCGAGCATCGCCTTCCAGCGCGGCGAGAAGTACACCTCGTTGCTCTCGACGTCGAAATCCCACACGCCGTCGTTGGCGGCGGCCTGGGACAAGGTGGTGCGCTCCTCGAGTTTGGCGAGCCGCGCCTCGGTGCGGAGGCGCTCGAGACCGGTGGCGAGGCTGGTGCCGATCAGCTTCATCAGCAGCTGCAGGTTGACGTCCCAGGGACCCCGCGGCAGCGTATGCGCGAGCGCCAGAAAGCCGGCCGGCTTGTCCTGCACGCGCAGCGCCACCAGCAGCGCCGAACCGATGTGGAGCTCGGCGAGCTTCGTGGCTTCGGCCAGCTGCTCCTTGCGCGGAGCGCTGGTGTCACGCAGCTCCGAGAGCCGCAGGTGCTCGATCCGGCCGCTCAACCACGGCAGGCTCTCGAGCGCCACGCCAACCAGCCCGTCGGGGCGGCACTGTGCGAAAGCGCCGCGCGAGAGCTGTACCTCGGCAAAAGTCGAGTCCTCGGGATTGAGGACTGCAAGAAAGGCACAGTCAGAAGCCGTAGCGCCCCGCAGCAGCTCGAGATTGCGCTGCACGCACTCGCTCATCGAGTCGCCGCGCCGCATGTTCTGGAAGTCCACCGCGATCTTGGTACAGACCATGTCGATGCCGAGCACGGGCTTTGGTGCCCGACCGGTCCATGCGTCGGCCGAGAGGATGTCGGATGCGGTGAATTCCGCCGGCTTGTCCGGCGGCGGCGTTGCCATGTGTGTTTCTCAGGCCTCCCACAAGCCTATGGAACGCAGCGTAGTCTTTTGTTCCGGGTCCGACGTGACGCGCCGTCACGGTGCAGAGAAATCACCGCCACGATTTTCCAAGTGCTTAGAGATGATTCTCGCACACTGGCTCAGGAACACAAGCTAACATACTGTTGAACTTGGTATTCATCACTTAACAGAATGGCCAGCGCCCCCATCGATCACCGCGCGCGCCACGGTGAACAATCGCTTCAGCTCCGCCTCCATTTCGGTCTGCAGTTGCGCAAGAGACTGCGGGTCGGTAACGCGTGGCACATAACGCGGTGGTCCGACCACTATGGCGATGCGCGAGAAAGGGACCGGAATCACGAACTTGTCCCACTTCACGAGCCAGGCCCGCGAGGCGGCATACGACAGGGGCAGAACGGGCCGCCCCGACATCTGGGCCAGCAAGAGCGCACCCGGCTTGAACTTGAAGCGTGGGCCGCGCGGACCGTCGGGCGTGATGACGGTCGAGACGTTGTCCCGGGTGAGCGCCTGGTAGTAATCGCGCAGCGCGCGTGCGCCGGTATGTGTCGAGGAGCCGCGAATGATGACGGCGCCGAAGCGGCGCAGCATCATGGCGCCGAGCTCACCGTCGACCGAGGGGCTGACGAGCCATCCGACGGTCAGGCCGCGGGCGCGTTGCTCAACCAGAAACTTGCCGCAGTAGAGCAGGTGCTGGTGCCAGTAGCAGGGGACGAGCGACGGCGCGCGCGCGAGCGCGGCGTCGAGATGCTCGATGCCGACGATGCCAACCACCCGGCAGCTGCGCCACCAGGCCCGGATCACAGCGATGGCGATTGGCACGGCCAAACGGTAGAGGAGCCGCCGCGTGCGCGTCATGCGTCGCCCCGAGCGCGTGGTCGTGCGGTAGAGCGTATTGCGCAGTCCCCCGTCGCCGTCGCGGTCGGCGCTCATGGCGCGAACAGCTCCCCGAGCGCGCTGAAACGCGCTTCGACAATACGCAGCGGACAGCTCGATGCGATACACGCCGTGGCACCACTGAAGATCGCGAGTCGTGCCAGATGCCACCACACCCCCCGCCAGCAGACGCCTGCGGCTGTCGGCGCCAAGGCTCGCGTGTCATCGAGCGCGCGCAGTCCTTCGCCGGTCGCCTTGATGAGGGCCTCGCGCACCACCCACTGCGCACGCCGCTCATCGGTGCCCAGCTCGACGTCGAAGCCCACCTGCCCGCGCCCGACGGCCGCGCATCCAACCCAGGGGCCCGAGTGCGAGATGCTGAAGTCGGGGGTTGCGCCATCGAGGCCATCCGGAGCGGGCGCGAGCCGGGGCTTCCAGCCGCGCTCGAACACGAGCTCACCCGCACGCACGGCACGACCCTTGAGCTGCGCAAGCGCCTGCAGCGCGAGCGCCACCCCTGCGAGACTTGCACGCCGCGTGTCCCGATCGGCCCCCGGGACCAGGCGGCGCGCGTACGGCAGCCGAGCGGCGAAGGCGCTCGCCGCAGCCTCCGGCCACTCATCACGCAGGTCGGTGTGATATAAAATTAAAGTTTCGCTTTCAACAGCTTGCATGACTGCTGCCGCCACCGCGAATCGCACGCCTCCGGAAGCCGAGCTGCAATTCGATATCGGCTCCACAGAGGATTCGCTGGAGCGGATGATCGAATTGTTCGCGCGCCATGGCGACACCTATCGCGTGCACGTACCCGCGCGTCGATCTTATACCTACGTCATCCATCACCCCGACGACGTCAAACGGGTGCTGGTCTCGAACCATCGCAACTACACCAAGGGACTCGGCCTCGACCGCGTCAAGATCCTGCTGGGCAAGGGCCTCATGACCAGCGAGGGAGAGCTGTGGAAGCGACAGCGCTACATGATGCAGCCGCTGTTCCACCGCCGCGTCATCGGCGGATTCGCCGAGCTCATCGCGCAGGCCAACGATCGCTTGCTCGCCCGCTGGGATGCATTGGCCTCCCGCGGCGAGCCGGTCAATCTCACCGACGAGATGAGCGAGCTCACTCTCGAGATCGTGCTGCGCTCGATCTTCGGGCGCGACCTGGACCGGCTCACGCAGCAGCTCGGCGCCAATCCCTTCGAGGTCGTGAGCCGTGAGCCCTCGCGCGACCTGCAGTTCGCCTTCAAGTTTCGCTCGCTGACGAAGCTCGTGGCGCAGCTCCTCGCGCGGCGCCGCGCGCACCCCGAGGAAGAGCACTTCGATTACGTGGCGATGCTCATGGCGGTACGCGACAAGGAAAGCGGCGAGGCGATGGGCGAGCGCGAGCTGATCGATGAAGTCATGACGCTGATCGTCGCCGGTCACGAAACCACCGCCAGCGGGCTCAACTGGACCTGGTACCTGCTGTCGCAGCACCCGCAGGCGGAGAGGCGGCTGCACGAGGAGCTCGACGCCGCTGCGCCATTGCCCGCTCCCGGCCTTGCACAGGTCGAGGCGCTGCATTGGACGCAGCAGGTGGTCAACGAAGCGCTGCGGCTCTACCCCCCGGGCTGGCTGCTGTCGCGCCGGACGATCGAAGCGGACGTGCTCGGCGGCTACGCGGTGCCGGCGGGCAGCAACGTACTGCTGCCGCTCTATCTGTTGCATCGTCACCCGCGCTTCTGGAAGGATCCGGAGACCTTCGATCCCTCGCGTTTCGCACCCGAGCACGAGGCCGAGCGCCCGCGTTTCGCTTACATGCCATTCGCCGCCGGACCGCGCCATTGCATAGGCGAGACGTTCGCCCTCTACGAGATGCTCATGCACCTGTACAAGATCGCGCGCCGCTACCGGCTGGTCTATGTGCCTGATCGGCCGCTCGAGCTCGAGGCGCAGATCAACCTGCGAACCCGTCACCCGCTGCGCGTGCGGCTGGAGCCACGAGAATGAGCCGGGCTGCAACTCTCATCGAGCTGATGGAGCGCAATCGCGAGTCGCGCGCGCGCATCACCTATCTCGAAGGCGAGAACGACAGCCGCGATCTGGGCTTCTCTGAGCTCCACGAGCGGGCGCTCGGCATCCTCTGGCACCTCCAGCGCCTCGGCGCGCGGCGCGGGGACAAGTTGCTGCTGTTCCTCGGGAGCAACGAGCAGTTCATCGACGCGTTCTGGGCGGCGATTCTCGGCGGCGTCGTCCCGGTGCCGGTGGCGCTCGGAATCAGCGATGAGCATCGCATGAAGCTGCTGCGCATCGCGCGCCGCCTCGGCGAGCCGTACATCTACAGCGAGCGCCGCTCCCTCGAGCGTATCGGCGCTTTCGCCGCGCAGGCAGGGGAGACACAGCTCTACGAAGCGCTGCGCCGGCGCGCGTTCCTGGTCGACGATCTGGATGACATCTCGCGACCCGGGAACGTGCAGCGCGTCGGCGCTGGCGACCCCGCGTTCATTCAGTTCTCCTCGGGCTCGACCGCCGAGCCGAAGGGCGTGGTGCTCAGTCACGGCAATCTACTTGCCAACATCGACGGCGCAACTGCGGCGGCAGGACTGAACGAGCGGGACGTGAGCCTCTCGTGGATGCCGCTCACTCACGACCTGGGGCTCATCGGTTTTCACCTGATGATGTTCGCCAACCGGATTCACGCGCATCTGATGCCCACCGAGCTCTTCATCCGCCGGCCGCTCTTGTGGCTCAGCTTCGCCACGCAGGTGCGCGCCACGATCCTGGGTTCGCCCAACTTCGGCTACAAGCATTACCTCAAGGCACTCGCAGAGCGGACTGTCGAGGGACTCGACCTCTCATCCGTGCGACTGATCTTCAACGGCGCGGAGCCCATCTCGGTCGAGCTGTGCGAGAAGTTCATGACCCGTCTCGGCGCTGCGAGCCTCGCACCGCATGCGATGTACCCCGTATATGGCCTCGCCGAGGCCTCACTCGCTGTGTCGTTCCCGCCGCTCGACGCGCCGCTGCGATCCATCACGCTCAATCGTCACCGCATGAACGCCGGCGACACGGCGCAACCGGTGGCGGCCGACGACCGGGATGCGATTCGTCTGGTGGCGGAGGGAGCCGCGATTCCCTACTGCCGGGTGCGCATCACCGGCGATGACGATCGCGAAGTGGGCGAGGAGCATATCGGCCACGTACAGATCAGCGGCGAGAACGTCACGCGCGGCTACTTCGACGATGCCGCAGCAAACGCCGCCGCCTTCACCGCGGACGGCTGGCTGCGGACCGGCGACCTCGGCCTCGTGCACGCGGGCGATCTCTATATCTGCGGACGGGACAAGGAGATCATCTTCGTCAACGGCCAGAACTACTACCCGCACGACCTCGAGGAGATTGCGCATCGCGCGCCGGGACTCGAGCTCGGTAAGGTAGTGGCGGCGGGTATCCGCCCGCGCGACGCCGAGACCGAGCAGCTGGTCGTGTTCGTTCTGCACCGCTCGGGCGCGGAGGAATTTCTGCCGCTCGCCAAAGAGGTTTCACGGCTCATCAATGAGCGGACCGGGCTCGAGGTTGCGGAGGTGGTGCCGGTAAAGCGCATCCCCAAGACCACGAGCGGCAAGATCCAGCGCCACCTGCTCGAGCAGCAGCTCATCGAGGGCGAGTTCGACACCGAGCGCGCCGAGCTCGCCCGGCTGCGCGCCGCTGCACACGCGCCCGAGACCGATTCGCTCAGCGCCATCGAGGAGAAGCTCAAGACGATTTGTGATGCCGCGCTCGAGGGTAAGCGCGTCGACGTTCACGACAATCTCTTCGAGATCGGCGCGAGCTCCCTCAAGCTCATCGAGATCCACGAGCAGATCGACCGGGAGTACCCGGGCAAGATCGATCTGACGGAGCTGTTCGACTTCCCGACCATCGCCGACCTCGCACGCCACCTCGAGAGCAAACTCGCCTGAGAGCGCGTCGATGGGGTCCCGTTTGACGGGAGTCCCGGCGAATGACCTCAGCGGGCTGACTACGTCGGCCGCCGCGCGAGTGACAGCCAGATTCCGCCGCCGATCAAGGCCAGTGCGGAGACGCGCGTGAGCAGACGCGCGCGGCCCGGCCGCACGAACCACGCCCAGCCGAGGCCGGCGGTGACCGCCCAACACGAATCGCTCACCGCGGCCAGTACGACCGAAACCGCGCACATTACCGCAAGCTGAAATCCGGCCGGGCGCGCCGGATCGACGAACTGCGGCAGAAAGGCCGTGAAGAATGCCAGCGTCTTCGGATTGGAAAGCGCCACCAGGAAGCCACGCCAGAAATGCACCTGCACGCCCGCGGTCGCGGGCTGCGCGCGGCTGGCGCCGCGCCAGGCGCGCACTCCGAGCCAGATCAGATAGGCGACGCCGGCCCAACGCAGCGCCTCGAACAGGTAGGCCGCGTGGCTCAGCACCCAGTTGAGCCCGAGCGCGATCGCCGCGAGGAGCGTTGCATTGCCGAGTGAAGTGCCGGCGACGGTCACCAGGGCCGCCCTCACCCCGCGTGTCGCACCGGTGGAAATGACGAGCGTCACGATCGGTCCCGGAGTCAGGATCAGCACGACCGTGATGAGCAGAAATCCCGTGAACAGGTGCCAGTTCATGCGCGCCTCCGCCGCATAGGGTAATCGATCGCGCCATCGGCGTGGGCGGCTTGCCGCCCTATGCGGCTACGGGGGGCCCAGTTAGCGAAGATTGTGGATTGCCGTGACGCTTGACTTTATTTGCCCAGGCAAATAAAGTTTACGCAAATATCGCCGGAGCAAGTATGCGCAGGCCCTACTACAAGGCGGAGAGTCTCGAGCGCGAGAACAGTGTCGGCTTTCTCGTCAAGCGCTGTGGCGTGCTCATGACGCAGCTCGCCGAGGAGCGCTTCGCAACAGATACCGCGGTCACTTTCACGCAGTGGCTGGCTCTCATGTCGCTGTGTACGCGGCAGGGCCACATTTCCGCGACGCAGCTCAGCCGGGACCTGGGACACGACATGGGCGCCCTCACCCGCGTCGTCGACGAGCTCGAGCGCCGTGGCCTGGTGCGCCGCGAACGCAGCCGTAAGGACCGCCGGGCAGTCGAGATCGCGATCACCCCTGAGGGACGTCGCGTGGCGGGTGAAGCCAAGCGCGCCATCGTCGGTCTGCTCAATGAACTGGTCCAACCCTATTCGCTGCAGGAGCTCGAGACACTGATCTCTCTGCTGCGACGCCTTTGGCAGCATCTCGAGCGGGCGGCTGCGCAGGAGTCGCAGGAGTCGGCCGGACGCAGCAGCGCACGCGCCCCTACAGCACGCCGATCACGCTCAGCAGGTGCGCCATGAAGATGACAGCGATCATTCGCGCAGTAGTCGCCGTTGCGGCGCTGTTGGGAAGCGGCTGCACCCTCGGACCAGATTTCGTGCGCCCCGAGCCGCCGGCCGGCGGCTACGTCGACTCAACGGCTGTCACGAAGTCAACGCCCGCCTCCGCCCGTACTCCAACCATCAGTTATGGCGCCGACGTCGCCGACGACTGGTACGGCCTGTTTCACTCGGCCGCGCTCGATGAGCTGGTGCGCAGCGCGCTCGCCGGCAACCCCGACCTCAAGGCGGCCCGTCATGGTCTGCTCGCCGCGCAATACGAGCTGAAAGCCGTCGCGGGCGCAGAGTTGCCGCAGGTCAACGCCACGGGCCAGGTCAGCCGCGCCCATGAGAACGGCAGCCTTTTGTATGAGCCAGTCAGCGCCCTGCGCGTGACCGGCAATCAATGGGAGCTCGGACCCTCTCTCGCCTACAACCTCGATCCGTTCGGCGGCACGCGCAGGCAGGTCGAGTCTCAACGCGCGGCGACTGCGGTCGCGCGTGATCAGGCACTGAATACCTACGTGACGCTCGCCGATCAGACCGTGATCACGGCATTCGATTACGCAGCGACCGGGGCGCAGATCGAGGTGACGCGAGCGCTGGTCGAGGAGCTGCAGTCCCAGTATGACCTCACCAGGACGTTGGAGGATGCCGGCAAGGTGATCCGCAGCGACACGCTGCAGGCACAGACGCAGCTCGAGAATCTGCGGGCAACGCTGCCGGCGCTCGAGCAGCAGCGCGACGCGTATCGCAACGCGCTGGCGCAGCTCACCGGCAGGACACCTGACGAATTCCGGCCGCCGGCCCTGACGCTGCGTGACTTCACGCTCCCGGAGCAACTGCCGCTGTCGCTACCGGCGGTGTTGGTCCGTCAGCGCCCCGACGTGCTCGCGGCCGAGGACAGTCTTCACCAGGCGAGCGCCCAGATCGGCGTTGCGACGGCGGCCCGGCTTCCCTCGCTTACCCTCTCGGCACAGTACGCACAGCAGTCGAACGCACCCAATGACTTCTTCACCAGCGCGGCGGGCGTATGGTCGGCGGGCCTGAATGCGACCGCGCCACTATTTCACGGCGGCACGCTCGCCGCGCGCCAGCATGAGGCGCAGGAGCGCTACCAACAGTCGCTCGAAAGCTACCGCTCCACGGTCCTCACGGCATTCGTCGAGGTGGCGAACGCACTGCAGGCGCTGCAGCACGACAGCGAGAGCTACGCGGCGCACACCACCGCGCTCGCCGCGGCAAAGGCAAACCGCGACCTTGCGGCGGAGCAATACCGCGCCGGCAAGTATACCGAGCTGCAGATCCTAACCGCCGAGCAGCAGTATCAACAGGCCGCGCTCACGCAGGTGCAGGCGGACGTCCAGCGCTTCACCGATGCCGCGACGCTGTTTCGCGCACTCGGCGGCGGCTGGTGGAATGCCCCGCACGACCCAACCGCGCTCGCCGCCGTCACCGCAGGAGAAAAACATGAGTGAATCGAACGAGCCGCGACCCGCGCCGGCTGCGGCCCAACCCGCACCGGCGCCCGCTCCCGCCGCGGCATCCGCGCCTGCCACGGCACCCGCGCCTGCCGCCACCACCACGAGCAAGCGCCCGCTCATCCTGCTTGCGCTGGTCGTTCTCGCCGTGGTCGCCTGGGTGCTCTATTACCTGTTCATCGGCCGTGGGCATGTCAGCACCGATGACGCCTACGTCAACGGCAACCTGGTGCGGCTCACCCCGCAAGTGGCGGGTACTGTGATCGCCATCAACACGGATGAGACGCAGTTCGTGCGGCGCGGAGAAGTGCTGGTGCAGCTCGATCCGCGCGATTCCGAGGTGGCACTCGCGCAGGCCAAGGCGAATCTTGGACAGACGGTGCGCGAGGTCGCGCAGCTGTTCGCGGAAGAGACGCGCGATGCCGCCGTGGTGCAGACCCAACGAGTGCAGCTCGCGCAGGCGAACGAGGACGTGGAGCGCGATCATCCGCTGATCGCCGTACACGGCGTGTCACAGGAAACGCTGCAGCACGAGCAGAACACCGTGCGCAGCGCGCGCGCCGCTCTCGAGCAGGCCGAGGCGACGCTCTCCAGCACGCGCGCTGCAATCGCCGGCACGACGCCCGCGACCCACCCGCGCGTACTGCAGACGGAAGCCGCCCTGCGCACCGCGTGGCTCGCGGCGGCCCGCACCAAGGTGGTGGCGCCCGTCTCGGGTTACGTCGTCCGCCGCGCCGTGCAGCTCGGACAGCAAGTCACCTCCACGACCGAGATGCTCGCGATCGTGCCGGTGGATTCGATGTGGATCGACGCCAACTTCAAGGAGAACCAGCTCTCCGGGTTGCGCATCGGGCAGCCGGTGCGGGTGTCGGTCGACATGTACGGCTCGCACGTACGCTACCGCGGCCGGGTGCTCGGCCTCACTGCCGGTACCGGCAGCGCGCTCGCCGTGCTGCCGGCGCAGAACGCCACCGGCAACTGGATCAAGATCGTGCAGCGCCTGCCAGTACGCATCGGGCTCGACCCGCAGGAGCTCGAGGCGCACCCGCTCTTTCTGGGTTTGTCAGCCGACATTCGCGTCGATGTGACCGATCAGCGCGGCGCGGCGATCTCGAAGCAGCCCGCCTGGCCAGCCGAGCTCAACACCGATGTGTATGCCGCTCAGAATGCCGGCGTAGAGGGCGCGATCAATGAGATCGTCGCGGCCAACCTCGGCAGCGGCGCGAGCAGCGGCGCCGTCGGCCGCCATGCGCCCCCGCCGGTACCGGCGACCGCACAGGCCGGAGAGACCGGGGCCGGACGGTGAATGCAACCGCGGCGCGGGCCGCTGCCGGCAACACCCCCTGGTTGATCGCGCCGGTGGTCGCACTGGCGGCGTTCATGGAGATCATGGACATCTCCATCGCCAACGTCGCATTGCCGCACATCGCAGGTTCGCTCTCCTCGAGTCAGGATGAGTCCACCTGGGTGCTGACGAGTTACCTCGTCACCAACGCCATCGTGATGCCGATCTCCGGCTGGCTTGCGAACACCTTCGGTCGCAAGCGTCTGTTCCTCACTGCCATCGCGGGCTTTACGCTGACCTCGCTGCTGTGCGGGCTGGCCCCGAATCTCCCGACCCTGATCCTTCTGCGGGCGCTGCAGGGGGCGACCGGCGGCGGGCTGCAGCCGGTCGGGCAGGCGATCCTCACCGACAGCTTCCCCCCGGAGAAGCGCGGCATGGCGTCGGCGATCTACGGCATTGCCGCGGTCGTTGCCCCCGTGATCGGGCCAACCCTCGGCGGCTGGATCACCGACAGCTACGAGTGGCGCTGGATCTTCCTGATCAACGTTCCCGTCGGCATCGGCTTGGTGCTGCTGGTGCAGTCGGTGGTCAAGGAGCGCGGCGCCGCGGCGCGCCCCCGTGGACCGCTCTCGGTCGACTGGCTTGGCTTCGGTTTCGTGGGCCTGAGTCTCGGATGCCTGCAGGTAGTGCTCGACCGCGGCCAGGAGGCCGACTGGTTCAGCTCGACGCTGATCACGGCGCTCGTGATCATCTCGGCACTTGCATTCATAGCGCTCGCCTGGCGAGAGCTGCATCACGCCAACCCGATGGTGGATCTGCGGCTGATGAAGAGTCCCGATTTCGCCGTGACGTTCCTGCTGATGCTGATGCTCGGCTTCATGCTGTTCGGCAGCACGTTCCTGATCCCCGCCTATGCCCAGGAGTTCATGGGGTATCGTGCAGTGGACGCCGGCATGGTGCTCTCGCCCGGCGGCCTCATCACCATCGTGCTCATGCCCGTGGTCGGGCGCGCCATCAACAAGGTCGATCTGCGGCTGCTGACGGCCATCGGGCTGATCGTCGGCGGCGCGAGCATGCTTCTGATGACCAACCTGTATCTCGATGTCTCGTTCACGACACTGATGGTGCTGCGGCTGGTGCAGTCGGCATCGCTTCCGTTCCTGTTCCTGCCGATCAACCAGCTGGCTTTCCGCGACGTCCCTCCCAACAAGACCAACAACGCCTCGGCGCTCATCAATCTCGCACGCAACTTCGGCGGCAGTATCGGCGTGGCCGTCGCGTCCACGATGCTCACGCGCCGTGCCCAGTTCCACCAGAGCCGGCTCGTCGAGAACATGCAGGGACTCAATCCCTCCTACCCGGACTTCACCCAACAGCTGGCCCACACCTACGGCACCACTGCCGACTCGTCGCTCACGCTCGCGAGCATTTACCAAACCGTCGTCCAGCAGGCGAACCTGCTGTCGTACCTGGACGCCTTCAAGCTGCTCGGCGTGGTGTTTCTCGCGCTGTTACCGCTGCTGCTGCTCGTCAAGCCGGGAAAGGGTGGCGGGGGCGCGGTACCAGCGCACTAGCCGCGGCGGGATTGTGTCTATAATGTGACGGTTATGGAGCTTCGAGCCTCCTCCACCGCCGGCGCCGGCTGGTGCGAGCAGCGGTTGTCGGATTGCGGCATCCGGCCCACGGCCCAGCGCGTGCGCATTGCGACGCTGCTGCTTTCCGCGCCTCAGCACCTCTCGGCCGAGCAGATCCTCGCAAGCCTGCGCGAGGCGGGCGCGCGCGTGTCGAAGGCCACGGTCTACAACACCCTCAACCTGTTCGCCGCACAGGGTTTGATCCGCCAGCTGTCGGTCGACGGCTCGCGCGCCTGGTTCGATTCGAACGTGGCTGCGCACTATCACTTCCACGATCTCGACAGCGGTTCGCTGATCGACGTCCCCGTGCCCGCCGTGGAATTCAGCCGCCTCCCGTCCCCACCCCCGGGGACCGAGTTCGCCGGCATAGACCTGGTGATCCGCCTGCGTAAAAAAATGTAGAATGTTCGGCTTTGCAAGGGGCCGGGAGCCGGGATAGCTCAGCTGGTAGAGCAGCGCATTCGTAATGCGCGGGTCGGAGGTTCGAGTCCTCTTCCCGGCATCAACCCAGGCTGTCCCGCGGCAACGCCCTGCCGCCTGCCGGCCTCCCCCTGGCGTTTCGGCCGTGGGATTGCCTGCAGGGCGACTTAAACTTCCGCGGCGCCGGCTGAATCCAAGTTGTAGCCGGAACGACATCGGGGAAATCGATCATGGCAGGGGCGAAACGTTAAGGAAGACCGTGGGCAGCAACCCGGATCACATCGTGAGCGTGACCAAGGGCCAGGACGATCAGGTCACCTGGATCGGCCGCGAGCGGGTCCTCCAGCGAGCGGAGGCGCCTGAGCCGCTGCTCGTGCCGCCACCCGAGCAGCAGCGTTCCCGTGGCTGGATGTGGACCGCGGGTGCGGTGGCAGCGCTGCTTCTCATCGCTTTCGTCGCCTGGCGACTGATGGCGGGCAGCGGCAAGGCGCAGGCCCTACTCGCCGACCGGGGCGGAATCCCGCTGGTTACCATTATCGTCCCCGGACAGCAGGCGGTGACGATGAGCGTCAGTTTCACCGGCGCCATCGCGGCGCGCTACGACATGCCGATTGCTAACGAGGGCGATACCGGCAGGATCGTCGCGGTGCACGTGGAGGCCGGAGATCACGTGAAGCGCGGACAGCTGCTGGCCCAGATCGATGACTCCGTCGTCGTGCAACAGGTCAACCGCCTTGCGGCTGCGCTCGAGCAGGCGCGCGCGCAGGCTGCGCTATCGGCGGCCGAGTACCGCCGCGCCCAGGGCGTCGAGGCGGCCGGGGCGTTGTCCGCCGAGGACATCGAGAAACGTCGCGCCACTGCAATCACCGATGCAGCCAACGTCAAGGTCGTCGCCGCACAGCTCGCCGAGGCCGAAGCGCGTCTCGGCCGGACGCGTATCACGGCCCCGGTCGAAGGCACGGTGCTTACGCGACACGCCGAGGTCGGCCAGATCGCCAATCCGGGCGGAGAGGCGCTGTTTCGAGTGGCGAGCGGCGGAGAGGTCGAGATGCGCGGTCAGATCGCCGAGCAGGACCTGGCGCAGGTCAAGACCGGTCAGCCTGCGACCGTCTATCTCACGGGCGTCCCGCAACCCTTCATCGGACAGGTGCGTCTGCTCGGGGCGATCATCGACCCGCAGACTCGCCTCGGTGATATCAGGATCCAGCTCAGGCCCGATCCGGCCTTGCGCCCCGGCGCCTTTGCGCGGGCGGTGGTCGCGGTCGACGCGGCGCAGCGGCCGGTTTTACCACAGACCGCAGTCATGGCCGATTCGAACGGCAGTTACGTGCTGATCGTCAACCCGGCCAACAAGGTCGAGCGGCGCCCGGTGCGCGTTTCAGGGACCACCGAGCACGGGGTGATCGTGGCTGAAGGCCTCATTGGCAGCGAGCACGTCGTGGCTACTGCCGGCGGCTTCCTGCGCGATGGCGAGACCGTCACCGTCGCGCCGTCCGGCGGCAGCACAGCTGCGCCTGCGGGCTCGAGCTGACGCAAGCTGGCACTGGCTCACCCTGACCGGACGAGCGGCAATCCATGAAGAACATGTCCGCCTGGGCGATCCGCCACCCGGTCACGCCAGTGGTGCTGTTCGTCGTACTGCTGTTCATCGGCGCCACCTCCTTCTGGCGGTTGCCGGTCACGCTCAACCCCGACGTCGCCTTTCCGGTCGTTCTCGTGCAGGTGTACCAGCCGGGCGCCTCTCCGCAGGAGATCGAAACCCAGATCATGCAGAAGGTCGAGGCCGCGGTCGCCGGCGTCGGCAACATCGACAACATCATTTCGCTCGCGATCGAGGGGCAATCGCGCACGTTCGTGCAATTCAACATCGGCACTCCGATCGATCGCGCGGTCGCCGACGTGCGCGATGCAGTTTCGAAGGTGCGCGTCAACCTGCCCCAGGGCATCCAGGAACCCAGCGTCACGCGCGTCGACATCGACGGCAACGAGATCGTGGCCTACGCGGTGAGCTCGAGCGCTATCTCGGACGAGGATCTCTCCTGGTTCGTCGACAACACCGTCACCAAGCGGCTGCTGGCGGTCGAGGGCGTCTCGCAGGTGTCGCGCGGCGGCGGCGTGAGTCGCGAGATCCGCGTCGAACTTGATCCGGGCCGCATGCAGGCGCTCGGCGTCACCGCCGCTCAGGTCAATCAGCAACTGCGCACTCTCAACCTCGACTCGCCCGGCGGGCGCGCCGAGATCGGCGGCGGCGAACAGGCGATCCGCGTGCTCGGCGAAGCGCACAGCGCCCGAGCGCTCGGCGACACCCAGATCATGCTTCCGGGCGGGCGCTTTGCGCGATTGTCGGACCTTGCGGACGTCAAGGACAGCGTCGGCGAGGTGCGTGCTCTCGCCCGCCTCAACGGTCGTCCGGCCACCATCTTCAGTGTCTTCAAGGCGAAGGGGACGTCGGACGTCAACGTCCTGAAGGCGGTCGAGGCCGAGCTCGCGAAGATCCGTCAGCAGAACCCGCAGGTGACGATCAGCCAGATGTACACGTCGGTGGACTACACCAAGGCGACCTATCACTCCGCCATGAGCGCTCTGGTGGAGGGATCGATCCTCGCGGTACTGGTCGTTTTCCTTTTCCTGCGCAACATACGCGCCACGCTGATCGCGGCCCTCGCGATCCCGTTGTCCGCGATCCCGGCGTTCGCCTTCATGTCGTGGACGGATTTCACGCTCAACCAGATCAGCCTGCTGGCGCTCTCGCTCGTCGCGGGCGTACTGGTGGACGATGCGATCGTCGAGATCGAGAACATCGTGCGCCACATGCGCATGGGCAAGAGCGGCTACCAGGCGGCACTCGATGCGGCCGATGAGATCGGACTGGCGGTGGTCGCCTGCTCCGCCACCATCATCGTCGTCTTCCTGCCGGTGAGCTTCATGGGCGGGATCACCGGGCAGTACTTCAAGCAGTTCGGACTGACGGTCGCGGCGGCTGTCTTCTTCTCGCTGCTCGTCGCGCGTCTCATCACCCCGGTGATCGCGGCTTATACGCTCAAGCCCGACAGGATCGCCGCGCATGCCGACGGCCCGGTAATGGCGTGGTACCAGCGGCTGCTGCGCTGGTGCACGAGCCACCGGTGGAAGACGCTGCTCGCGGGATTCGCGTTCTTCGCAGTGTCGATCGTCGGAATCTTGCTCATCCCCAAGGAGTTCATCCCGGCGACCGACGACAGTTTCACGCAGCTCAATGTCGAGCTACCGCCCGGCGCCCGCCTCGAGGATACGGCTGCCGTATCCGCGGCGGCCTATCGGATCGTCGCGCGACAGCCCGAAGTCGAGTCCGTCGTGGAGGTGGTAGGCGGCGACGAGTTCGGTGAGGTACGCACGGGAAACCTCGACATCACCCTCGTCAAGCCTAATCACCGCAAGATGACACAGCGACAATGGGAGGACCGCGTCATCAAGGAGCTCGCGACCATTCCCGATGCGCGCATCCACTTCAACCGCAACGGCAACGGGCGCGACATCAACATCTACATAACCGGCGACAACCCCCAGCTGGTGGAGGTTAGCGCGCGTCGGCTGGTCGACGAGATGCGCCAGCTGCCGATTCTGCGCGATGCGGGTATCGACGGCGACATGCCGCGGCCTGAGATCCTCGTCCGCCCGCATCTCGATCTCGCCTCGCAGCTCGGCGTCACGGTCGCCTCGCTCAGCGAAACGATCCGCATAGCGACAATTGGCGATCTCGACCAGAACAGCGCCAAATTCTCGCTCGCCGACCGGCAGGTGCCGATTCGCGTGAGCCTCGCGGAAGACACCCGCCGCAATCTGTCTACGCTCGAAAATCTGCCCGTGCCGACCGCGACGGGCGGCGCAGTGCCACTCAAGGCGGTGGCCGATATCAGTTTTGGCCAGGGGCCGACGCGGGTCAGGCGCTACAACCAGGAACGGCGGCTGTCGATCGTCGCCGACCTCAACAACGGCGCGAAACTCGGCCCCGCTATGGCCGAGATCAAGGCGCTGCC
>Ga0307476_10000418_pt1 | contig 33807 bp, 31 predicted proteins | sample atmos_gasesECM2C_2_FD_203314 | JGI IMG/M metagenome (GOLD analysis project Ga0307476, IMG submission 203314) | Hardwood forest soil microbial communities from Morgan-Monroe State Forest, Indiana, United States - atmos_gasesECM2C_05 | ecosystem: Environmental > Terrestrial > Soil > Temperate...
CACCGTTGAGGACGATGGCGCCGTCCATCTTCGCCACTTGGTAGAGCATCGCCGGCGTGTAGTCGATGTCCAGCTTGATGCCGCCGGAGAGCAGGTGGGAGATGTCGTCGAGGTCGCCGACGACGATCAGACCGCCAGTCCGCGAGTGGACGATGTTGTCGATTCCCTCGCGCAGAGCGCCACCGGGCGCGACGACATCGAGGGCTCTCAGTAGGCGGGGATCTTGGCGTTCAGACAACTCATGAAGCTCATCCCCGGACAGTGAAGGCATCAAGTAAGAGGATGGCAAAAAGCGCTCTGGAATGCGGTCTCCCCATACCCGAGTGGACAGGTCGGATTAAGTTTTGTCAAGCGTGGTCGCAGGCGCCCGGCCCCAGCGCTCAGAGGTGGAACCTGCGGTGGTGCTGATGGTGCCGCATCTGCTCGGGCGCGGGATCGCCCGCCACGGCTGGATCGGGGCCCTTGGGCGGCGCCGGGTCGCGAACGAAGGCCCAGGTCAGCACGGCACCGATCGCACAGAGCATGACCACCACCCAGGTCGAGCCGGCGACGGCGTCGGCGAACGAGTCGCCGTCGCCCAGCAGAGCGTGGAACACAGCGCCGCTAGCCGCCAGCGCGACCGCGCCGGCGACGAGGCGGTTCATCGCCAGCACGCCGGCGGCGATCCCGACCTTCTCGGCCGGCATCGCCGCCATCGCCGCGGTCGACATCGGCGCGTAAACGAAGCCGAGCGCGATCCCGAACAGGAGATAGCCGACGAGCAGCGTCCCGTAGGGAGTCGAGCCGTCGATCTGGGTCAGGACCAGCATCCCTACCGCGCCGAGGACCATTCCGGTCGTCATCAGCCGGCGCGCCCCGAAGCGGCCGATCAGGCGCCCGGAGAAGGGCGAGATGAAGATCATCGGCACCGTGATCGGGAGGATCAGCAGCCCGCTCTCGACCGCGGAGTGGCCGCGCGCGTCCTGCAGGTACTGGGGCTGGAAGAACATCACCGCCCAGTAGGAGCCGACGAGGGCGAAGGCGGCGGCGGTGGCGCCGAAGTAGGGCCCGTTGCGAAACAGCGCCAGATCGACCAGCGGATCGCGAACTCGGCGCTCGACGAAGGTGAAGACGAGCAGAGCCAGCCCGCCGAAGAGGCCGACGGCGAGCGCCGTCCCGCCGCCCCAGGCATCGGCCTCGACGAGCGCCAGGACGACGGCGAAGAGGCCGGCGCTGAGCAGGGCAAGGCCGCTCCAATCGATCCTCGTGCCGGAGCCGGGGTCGGTCGACTCCGGCGCCGCCAGCGCCATGATCGCGAACCCGAGAACGGCGATCGGCAGGTTGACCCAGAAGATCACCCGCCAGTCGAGTTCGATCAGGGCGCCGCCGGCCAGCGGCCCGATCGCCAGCGCGACGGCCGAGACCCCGGCCCAGATCCCAAGCGCGCTCGCCTGCTCCGCCCGCCCCGGGAAGACGTTGCAGATCAGCGCCAGCGAGAGCGTCAACATCGGTGCCGCACCGATCCCCTGGACGACCCGGCCGGCGATCAGCATCTCCGGGCTGGCGGCCGTCGCCGAGACGACCGAGCCGGCGGCGAAGAAGACGATCCCGATCAGGAAGGCGCGCTTGCGACCGAACATGTCGCCGAGCCGGCCGGCGCTGATGACGAGGATCGCGATCGTCAGCAGATAGCCGTTCATCATCCACTGCAGCGCCTCCGAGGAGGCGTCGAGCTCGTGGTGGATGACCGGCAGCGCCAGCGCCACCACGGTCGAGTCCAGCATCAAGAGAAAGAGACCGGCGCACGCCCCAGCGAGGGTCCACCACTTGCGGTTCACGCGCGGCAGAGTACGCGCAGCGGTGGTCGTTAGTGCGTGGCGACCAGGTCGCGGCGGGGGTCGATCCCCCAGCGGTCGCCGACGGCGACCAGATCCTCGTCGAGGGTCCAGCGGTCCGGCAGCTGCTCGCCCTCGTGTTCGACGCTGCCGCCCTTGAGCGTCATGCAGTTGGCGTTGTCACCGATCGCGCGGATCGCGGCGACGTCCTCGGCGCTGAGCCGGATCTCGGCCGGCAGCGCCGCCAGGTCGGCGCGCTTGTCCTCGATCGGGCGGGCGTCGGGACCCTGCTCCTGGATCAGGGTCGGGGCCACGCACTCGACCGCCGGGTGGGCGAGGTTCCACTGGCAGGCGAGCTGGATCGGAGTCAGGCCGGCGCGCTCGGCGAATGGCTGCAGCTGCGCCAGCTTCTCCAGCCCCGCCTCGATCCAGCCAGCCGGTCGGAACGAGCGATGGTCGGTCCGCCCCAGCTCCATCCCCGCCCGCATGTCGCCCCAGAAGATTCCGCCGAAGTCGACGACCCGGGTCAGCACCTTGACCTCGTGGCGCGCGGCGGCGTCGAGAGGGAGCTCACCGGGCCAGGGCTCGAGCGGGTTGAGGATGATCATCGCCCAGTCGATCCGGTCGCCGAATCGCTCCAGACAGGAGATCAGGTCGAGGGTGAAGCCGTTCGCCGGCCCGGGAGCGACGCCGATCCGCGCCGTCAGGCCGGCCTCGCGCAACGCCGCCATCCCATCCCAAACGACCTCGCTCGAGTAGCCGGTGCGGTCGGGGTTGTGGAGCAGGAGGACGTCGAAGGAGTCGACGCCGAGCCGCTCCAAACTCGCCTCGGTCGCCATCCGCAGATAGCCGGCGTAGTCATCAGGGCCTCGCAGGGCGGGGTCGGTGAAGCGCGGGAAGCCCTTGGGGCCGTTGCGCTCGCCCTCGTAGAAGTCGTGGCCGATCGCGCCGATCAGGCTGTAGGAGTCGCGCAGCGCGTCCTCCAGGGCGCGCCCGAGCACGCGGTCGGCGTCGCCCTGGCCGTAGGCGTCGGCGGTCAGCACGGTGTCGATGCCGTCGCCCGGGCGCAGCAGCGAGACCAGCCGGTCCTCGTCGATCGCCTCACCGAAATGGAGGAAGCGGCCGCCGCTCCAGGTGCCGATCGCGCTGCGGCCGGGTTCCTTCAAGGGCGGGTCCTCGACCTACGCCGGCTCAGGAGCCGGCGTCGTCGTGCGGCGAATCGTCGTCGCCGTCGGAGCCGCCCTCGCCACCGCCGTCGCCCTGCTTGGCGCCGACGCCGACCTTCTCCGGCTCCGGTTTCTGCTTCGGCTTCGCCGCCGGTTTCTTCGGCGCGATGATCTCCAGCTTCAGCGGTTTGTCTTCCTCGTCGCCGGCGGCGTCGCGGCTGACCATCACCGTCGAGCCCGGGGTCATCGGGCCCTGGCGCAAGACTTCGTCGGCCAGCGGATCCTCGATGTAGCGCTGGATCGCACGGCGCAGCGGGCGGGCGCCCATCGACGGGTCCCAGCCTTTCTCGACGAGGATGTCCTTCGCCTCGTCGGTCAGCTCCAGCTGCAGTTCGTGCTCGGCGACCTGGACGCGGACGCGGGCGATCATCAGGTCGATGATCTCCTTGACCTCATCCTTGGAAAGCTTGTGGAAGACGATCACCTCGTCGATCCGGTTGAGGAACTCGGGCCGGAAGACTTTTTTCAGGTCGCCCATGATCCGGTTCTTCATGTCGTCGTAGGACATCCCGGTCTCGTCGGAGACGGTGAACCCGATCGAGGTGTTCTTCGAGATCTCCGAGGCGCCGATGTTCGAGGTCATGATCACGATCGCGTTGCGGAAGTCGACCGTGCGGCCCTGGGCGTCGGTCAGGCGCCCGTCCTCGAGGATCTGCAGGAGGATGTTGAAGACATCCGGGTGCGCCTTCTCGATCTCGTCGAGCAGCAGCACCGAGTACGGCTTGCGGCGCACGGCCTCGGTCAGCTGGCCGCCCTCGTCGTAGCCGATGTAGCCCGGGGGCGAGCCGACCAGGCGGCTGACCGCGTGCTTCTCCATGTACTCGGACATGTCGATCCGGACCATCGCCTCCTCGTCGCCGAAGAGGAAGTCGGCGAGGGTGCGGGCGAGCTCGGTCTTGCCGACCCCGGAGGGGCCGAGGAAGATGAACGAGCCGGCCGGCCGCTTCGGATCCTTGATCCCGGCGCGGGAGCGGCGGATCGCTTTCGAGACGGCGGTGATCGCGACCTCCTGGCCGATCACGCGCTTGTGCAGTTCCTCCTCCATGCGGATCAGCTTTTTGGTCTCGGCCTCGGTCAGTTTGAAGACCGGGATGCCGGTCCACATCGAGACGATGTCGGCGATCTCCTCCTCGCCGACGACCGGGCGCTCACCGTTCTCGCCCTCCGCCCACTCGTCTTCGAGCTGGCGCTTTTTGGTGGTGAGCTGGCGCTCCTGATCGCGCAGGTTGGCGGCTTTTTCGAACTCCTGGGCCTCGATCGCGGCCTCCTTGTCGCGCCGCGTCGTCTCGATTTCCTCCTCGAGGTCGCGGTAGACCGGCGGCGTCGACATCGACTTGATCCGCATCCGCGAACCGGCCTCGTCGATCAGGTCGATCGCCTTGTCGGGCAGGAAACGGTCGGAGATGTAGCGGTCGGCGAGCTCGGCGGCGGCGGCCAGCGCTTCGTCGTTGATCGTCACCCGGTGGTGCTGTTCGTAGCGCTCGCGCAGGCCCTCGAGGATCCGGACGGTGTCCTCCGGCGAGGGCTGGTCGACCCGGATCTGGGCGAAGCGGCGCTCCAGCGCCGAGTCGCGCTCGAGGTACTTGCGGTACTCGTCGAGCGTGGTGGCGCCGATCGTCTGCAGCTCACCGCGGGCCAGGGCCGGCTTCAGGATCGAGGCGGCGTCGATCGCGCCCTCGGCGGCGCCGGCGCCGACCAGGTTGTGAAGCTCGTCGATGAAGAGAATGATGTCGCCGCGCTGGGTGATCTCTTTCATCACCTTCTTCAGCCGCTCCTCGAACTCGCCGCGGTACTTCGAGCCGGCGACCAGGGCGGCCAGGTCCAGCGTGTAGATCTGTTTGTTCTTCAGCAGCTCCGGGACCTCGCCTTTGTTGATGCGGGCGGCCAGTCCCTCGACCACGGCGGTCTTGCCGACGCCGGGCTCACCGAGCAGCACCGGGTTGTTCTTGGTGCGACGGGAGAGGATCTGCATGATCCGCTCGATCTCGGTCTCGCGACCGATCACCGGATCGAGCTTGCCCTCCTCGGCGAGGCGGGTCAGGTTGCGGCCGAACTGGTCGAGCAGTTTCGAAGACTTTTTGCCCTCGCCCTGGCCACCACCGCCGCCGGAACCTTGGCGCCGGCCGCCGGGGCCGGAGAGCATCCGGATCACCTCGTTGCGGATCTTGTCGGAGTCGGCGTCGAAGTCGAGCAGGATGCGAGCGGCGACGCCCTCGTTCTCGCGGACGAGGCCGAGCAGGATGTGCTCGGTGCCGATGTAGTTGTGACCGAGGCTGAGCGCCTCGCGCAGGGCCAGCTCCAGCACCTTCTTCGCGCGCGGCGTGAACGGGATCTGGCCGGAGGTGACCTCCTCGCCGGAACCGACGATGCGGACGACCTGCGAGCGGACGCGTTCGACGGTGATGTCGAGAGACTCGAGGACCCGGGCGGCCAGGCCCTCCTCCTCGCGCAGCAACCCAAGCAGGATGTGCTCGGTGCCGATGTAGTTGTGCTTGAGCGTGCGGGCCTCCTCCTGCGCTAGGACGACGACCTGACGAGCTCGCTCGGTGAATCGCTCGAACAAATGAATCCTTTTCTGGTTGAACTCGGGTGGCCCGAGTTGCTACCGACAGCACCCAATCGATATCGGAAGGTGCCTATGTGTCCCTTAACTCTACCGAGACCGGACCCCCGGCTCGTGACCCGGTCTGTGCGCTAAGAGCGGGCTTTCGGGACACAAGTTGCGCTTTCCAGCCACAAATCGCCCGAGCAGGCACGGATAGGATCGCTGCGTGTCCGCTGCCTCCCCGCTCGAGAAGCTCGGCGAAGCGCATGGCCTGGCCTTTTCAAAGAGCGCCGGCCTGCCCCAGCAGGGCAATCTGCTGACCCGCGGCGGACGTGTCGAGGGGGCCGTCAAGGGCACGCTCCCGGGCGGCGTCGAGGGCACCCTCGCCCACTACACCTACACCTACACGACGACCGATTCCGACAACCACACCGAGACCCACCATCGCTTCTTCACGATCGTCGTCACCGCGATCCCGGAGAGCATCGGCTTCATGCCGGCGCTCGGCTTCGCCGGGGCCGGCAGCGAGATGAGCGGCTTCGGCGGCGAGGTTGGGGAGATGGTCAAGGTCGACCTCGGCGGCGACAAGGGCCTCGAGGGCGCGCACTGCTACCGCTACAAGGGCGCCAGCGAGAACTGGACCCAGCAACTGCTCTCGCCGGCACTGATCGACTGGCTGGCACGCTCCGACACCGACTTCGGCTTCGAGCTCGCCAACGGCGTCCTCTGCGTCGGCCGCAAGTCCTACCTCGAAGACCCGGCGGTGATGACGACGCTCTGTGAAGAGGCGGCGCACCTAGCCGGGGCGATCCGGACCGAGTCCGAGGAGGAGGTCGACAGCGGCGACGCCCAGGCAGCAAAGGACCCGAATGCAACTGACCCGCGGGTCGAGCGAGCGCTAGCGGAGGTCGAGATCGAGCCGCCCCCGACGGTGATCGCCGCCGACGCCGAGTTCCGCCGCCATCTCTACGGCTCGCCGCGGGCCCTGGGGCGGGCGCTTCGCTGGGCGATTTTGATCGCGCTGGGGCTGAACGTGCCGGCGGCAGCGCTGCCGATCACGGCGATCGCCAACGACGCCTACCTGACGCTGGCGATCGGCGAGGCCATCCTGATCTTGGTCATCTTCTTCTTCGTCTTCCGCAGCCAGGTCCGGGGCACGGCGAAGAAGTGCGCCGCCGAGGCCTTCTACCGCGGCTACGCCAAGAGCCGGGAAATGGCGCTCGAGGAACCGCTCCGCTTCGCCGCCACCCACGTCGAGGCGAAGCTCCCGTTCCGCCCCGACCGCGTCCTCAGCGGCCCGCTGCCGGGCGGCGGCGAAGGCAACCTCTGCATCCTCGGCGACGGCGGCAAGCGCTCCGACCGGGTCGCCGTAGTCGCCGGCCCCGCCGGCCCGGTCGCCGAATCCGAGCTGGAGGCCGAACCCCAGGGGCTGTCGGCGAAAGACCTCGACACCTACTTCGAACAGCTCTCCGGCGAGGCTCGCGAAGACGCCGCAACGGCACCGGCGAAGTCGTAAGGAGGTTGGTCGTGGAGGGGTGGGAGCTTCCAGCCCTTGGTCGGCTCCGCCCTGCCAGCCTCTGATTAGGGATCCGGATTCGGTTGGAGGGTCCGGTGTCCCTCCGAATGAAGCTCACGGACAAGCGGTTGCGCCTCCGGAACTCGATCAGCTGCGCGACGGCTTCAGGCGGAGGGACACCGGACCCTCCCCAAACCCCTGATCCCTTTCAGCTTTTCATCGCCGGGAACAGCAGGACCTCACGCAGGGAGGAAGCTCCGGTCAGCATCATCACCAGGCGGTCGATGCCGAGGCCGACGCCGCCGGTCGGCGGCATCCCCTGTTCCAGCGCTTCGACGAAGGCCTCGTCGAACGGCTGCGCCTCGGCGTCGCCGCGGGCGATCTCGGCCGCCTGTTGCTCAAACCGCCGCCTCTGCTCATCCGGGTCGTTGAGCTCGCTGAAGGAGTTGGCGATCTCGACGCCGCCGACGAAGGCCTCCCAGCGCTCGACCAGGCCGGGCTCGGTGCGGTGCGCCTTGGCGAAGGGCGAGAGCTCGACGGGGTAGTCGAGGAGGAAAGTCGGCTGCACGAGGCCGGGCTCGACCTCCCGCGAGAGCAGGCCGTCGACCAGCTTGCCCCAGCCCTCCCCGGGGTCGGGCTCGGTGCCCATCGCCCGCGCCAGCGCCTCGCGGGTCGGGTGCTCGGCGATGTCGATCCCGGCCCGCTCGAGGATCGCCTCGCGCAGGGTCAGGCGCCGCCAGGGCGGCGCGAAGTCGATCTCGACCCCGTCGCGCTCGACCTTGGTCGTCCCCAGCACCCGCTCCGCCGTCTCGGCAACCAGCCGCTCGAGGTCGTGGGCGGTCTTCTCGTAGTCGGCGTAGGCCTCGTACCACTCGAGCATCGTGAACTCTGGGTTGTGCTTGTGCGAGACCCCCTCGTTGCGAAAGTCCTTGCCGAGCTCGTAGACGCGGTCGATGCCGCCGACGACGAGGCGCTTGAGGTAGAGCTCGGTCGCGATCCGCAGATAAAGGTCGCGGTCGAGGGCGTTGTGGTGGGTCGTGAACGGCCGCGCCAGGGCACCGCCGTAGAGCGGCTGCAGGATCGGCGTCTCAACCTCGACGTAACCGTGCTCGTCGAGCCAGCGGCGGATCTCGCTGATCGTCGCGGCGCGAATCTTGAAGATGCGGCGGCTCGACTCGTTGGCGATCAGGTCGAGCTCGCGGCGGCGGAAGCGAGTCTCGACGTCCTCGAGCCCGTGGAACTTGTCGGGCGGCGGTCGCAGGCTCTTGGCCAGCAGGCGCCAGCGGTCGATCGCCAGCGAGAGCTCTCCCCCGCGCCGGGTCGCCAGAGCCGTCCCCTCGGCGCCGATGATGTCGCCGAGGTCGAGATCGACGAGCAGGGCGAAGGCCTCGGCGCCGAGCAGATCCTCGCGCGCGTGCAGCTGGATCTGGTCGCTGCCGTCGCGGAGATCTAGGAAGCAGGCCTTGCCGTGACCACGGCGGGCGACGATCCGGCCCGCAACCCGGTGCCGGGACTCGGTCTCGATCCCCGGCGCCAGCCCGGCGTGGGCGGCCCGAACCTCGGCGATGTCCTCCCGCTGTGAAAACTCGTGCGGGAAAGGCTCGATCCCGGCGTCCCTGATCCGCTCCAGCTTGTCTCGCCGATCGCGGAGGACGTCGGAGAGCTCGTCGTTCAAGCCTTCTCGATCTTGGTGATTTTGAGTTTTTTCTTCGGTCCGCGCGGGACCTCGACGGTGACGACGTCGTTGCGCTTCTTGCCGACCAACGCTTTCCCGATCGGCGACTCGTTAGAGAGTTTGTGCTCGAGCGGGTTGGCCTCGGTCGAACCTACGATCTGGAATTTCTGCGAGTCGCCGGTTTTCTGGTCTTTGACGTGGACGACCGAGCCGAAGCCGACTTCGTCGGTCCCCAGCGCCTTTTCGTCGATCACGGTGGCGCGGCGCAGGCGCTCCTCGAGTTGGGCGATCCGGTTCTCGAGCAGGGCCTGTTCGTTCTTGGCGTCGTCGTATTCGGCGTTCTCGGAGATGTCGCCGAATTCCCGCGCCTCCTTGATCCGCGCCGCGACCTCACGGCGTTTCGTCGTCGAGAGGTACTCGATTTCCTCTTTCAGTTTTTCGAGACCCTCTGGGGTGACTACCGCCTGACGACTCACGTTGCACTACCTCGCTTTTTGCCTTGGGAGAGCCAAATTTGGCCCCCTAACCGAAAAAAACGCCCCGGTGTAGCCACTCGCTGGCGACACACCCGGGCACGGAGTCGCGGGATTATAGCGGGGGCATTCCGCCGGCCGAAAAGCAGGTAGACCGGGCGTCTAACCGACCGCGACCGGCACGGCCAGGGCGGCGATCAACTCACGGGCGCGGCCAAGGTCGGCGCTGCGCTGTAACTCGTCGACGACCTCCGGTGGGGCTTGCAGCCGTTCGGTGTACCAGGGGTAGAACTTGCGCAGGTAGCGCTCGGCGCGCTCGCTGCCGAGGTGCTCCTCGGCGCGGTCGATCACCCAGAGCAGCTCGACGACGACCTCCTCGCGCCGCGGCGGCTCGACCCGGACGCCGGTCAGCTCCTCGAAGACCCAGGGATTGCCGAGGGAGCCGCGCGCGATCATCACCGCGTCGGCGCCGGACTCCTCGTAGGCGCGGCGGGCGGCCGCCGCGTCGCCGAGGCCGCCGGAGACGATCACCGGTACCTCGACCCGCTCCACCAGCTCGCGGGTCAGCTCGTAGTCGGGCGCGCCCTTGTGTCCTTTGGTCGCCGCCCGCGGGTGGAAGCCGATCGCCGCCACCCCCGCCTCCTCGGCGAGCCGCACGGCGAGGTCGAAGCCGGAGCGATCGCCGGCCTCGATCCCGGAGCGCAGCTTCACCGTCACCGGCAGGCCGCTGCCCTCGGCGGCGCCGCGGGCGAGGGCGAGGGCGAGCTCGGGGTCGCGCAGGAGCTGGGCGCCGGCGCCGGTCCGCCGCACCTTCGGGACCGGGCAGCCCATGTTGATGTCGATCAGGTCGGCGCCGGCGGCGGCGGCGATCTCGGCGCCGGAGCGCATCACCTCGGCATCGTGGCCAAAGAGCTGGATCGAGACCGGGTGCTCGTCGGGATGGATCCGCAGCAGATCGCGCAGGGTGCGCTCGTTGCGGTAGTGGAGGGCGAAGCTGGAGACCATCTCCGAGACCGCAAGCCCGGCCCCGTGCCGTTTCGCCTGCAGCCGCACGAACCAGTTGCCGATCCCCGCCAGCGGCGCCAGCAGGACCCGGTTGGAGAGCTGGATCCCGCCGATCTCGAAGGGATCGGTCAGTGCCGGCCGGGCGGCTCCGTTGTCATTGGTTGCGCTCATGAATCAGTCGCAGTCCCTTCAGGGTCAGCAGATCGTCGACCTCCTGGATCGTTTCAGTGAAGGGAACCACCGTCCCGGCATAACCACCGGTCGCCAGCAGCCGCGGGTTCGGCAGTTCCTCTTCGATGCGGCGGACGATGCCGTCGATCAGACCGGCGAAGCCGAAGATGAAGCCGGAGTGGATCGCCGCCCTGGTCGAGCGACCGATCGCCTCTTTCGGCTCTTCGAGATCGATCCGGGAGATCCGTGCGGCGCGGTCGATCAGAGCGGTGAGCGAGGGCGCCAGGCCTGGCCCGATCGCGCCGCCGAGGTACTCGCCGTCGGCGGAGACGGCGTCGATGTTGATGCCGGTGCCGAAGTCGACGGAGACGCAGGCTTCGCCGAAGCGATCGTAGGCGGCGATCGCGTTGACCAGGCGGTCGGCGCCGACCTCGAGCGGGTTTTCGATCAGGATCGGCATCCCGGTCTTGACTCCGGGGCCGATCGCCAGGCAGTCGGCGTCGAGGTAGCGCCGTGAGAGCTGTTCGAACTGGCTGCCGAGGGGCGGCACCACGGAGGAGACGCAGACCGAGTCAACCGTAGTGAAGGACAGGCCGGAGAGCGAAAAGAGGCCGGCGATCCGCTCCGCCAGCTCGTCGCCGGTCGCCCCCGAGCGGGTTTGGAAGCGCCAGTGCTCGACCAGCTCCTCGCCTTCGAAGGCGCCGAGGTGGGTCTGGGTGTTGCCGATGTCGGCGACGAGCAGCATCTGCGCATAAGATCATGACGTGAACGCTCGCCTCTACGTGATCCCGGCCTCGCACCCGAGCATCGCGGTGCAGCTGATGCTCGAACAGAAGGGCATCGCCTACAAGCGCACCGACCTGCTGCCGGTGATCTCCAAGGGCGCTCTGCGCGGCCTCGGCTTCCCCGGCAAAACGGTGCCGGCGCTGAAGATCGACGGCAGCAAGGTCCAGGGCTCACGGCAGATCGCCCGCGAGCTCGACCGGCTGGCGCCGGAGCCGCCGCTGTTCCCGGCCGATCCCGGCCAGCGGGCCGCGGTCGAGGAGGCCGAGCGCTTCGGCGACGAGGAGCTGCAGCACCCGATCCGCCAGATCCTCTGGTGGTCGATCAAGCGCGACAAGGCGCCGCTGCGCAGCTACTCCGAGGGCGCCAAGCTGGGCCTGCCGATCGGGCTGGCGATGAAAACCGCGGGGCCGATCGTCGCCCTCTCTGCCCGCTTCAACGAAGCCTCCGACGAGAACGCCCGCGCCGATATCGCCAAGCTGCCGGCCATGCTTGACCGGATCGACGCCTGGATCGACGCCGGCGTCCTCGGCGGCGAGCAGCTCACCGCCGCCGATTTCCAGATCGCCCCCAGCCTCGGCCTGGCGATGACGCTCGACGACCTGCGCCCGGCGATCGAGGGACGGCCTGCGGGCGCCCTGGCCAAGCGCGTCGTCCCGGACTATCCCGGCCACACGCCGCCGATCCTGCCGGCCGAGTGGCTGGCGCCGCTCTCGGCACCGACGCCGGCCTAACCCAACCTCGGCCTAGAGCGAACCGCGCCGCTCGACCCGCTGCTCTGCCTCGGGCAGCGCCGCGAGGGCATCGGCGAGGCGGGTGCCGTCGGGCAGGGTCAGCTCGGGGTCGAGCTCGAGCAGCGGCGCGAGGACGAAGCGGCGGCTCGTCACCTCACGGTGCGGCAGGGTGAGGCGGTCGGTTTCGAGCTCGAGATCGCCGAGCAGGAGCAGGTCGACGTCGAGCGGGCGGGGACTGTGGCGGGGGAGGTCGAAGCTGCGGCCGCGCTCGGCCTCGACCGCCTTGCACGCTTCCAGCAGCAGCTCGGGCTCCAGCCCGGTGCGGATCCAGACCGCCGCGTTGAGGAAGTCCGGCTGGTCGAGGATCTCCCCGACCGGCTCGGTCACGTAGGTGGAGGAGACGGCCTCGACCTCGACCCCGTGGCGGGGCAGCAGCTCGACCGCCGCGCGCAGGTGCGCGACGGGGTCGCCGACGTTGGAGCCGAGCCCGAGGTAGCCGGTCCGCACCGGCGCGCCCTGCACGCGCCTAGCCTTCGGAGGCTTCCGCGTCCTCGTCGGGCGCCCGCTCCTGGGTGACCTCGACCGCGACCTCCTGGATCGCCAGCGGCAGCGGCGGCTCCGGCTTGCAAGCGCGGACCCGCACCTGCTCGCAGCCGTAGCGTTCCATCAGCCGCTCGCCGATTACCTGGGCCAGCCGCTCCAGCGTGCGGTAGCTGCGCTCGGTCGCGGCCAGGGCGACGATGTCGCAGACCTGGGCATAGTCGACCGTGTCCTCGAGGCGGTCGGTCAGCACCGCGTCGCAGTCGGGAACGTCAAAGGAGATGTCGAACTCGAGCCGCTGGCCGACCTCCTGCTCGGCGTCGGAGACGCCGTGGTGGGTGTAGATCGAGAGCCCGCGGAGCTCTACCTCCGCGCTCGATTCGACGCCGTTGTGGCTGTCGGGGTTCATCCCAGGGTGGAAGTTATCCGAGTATCGCCTTCGCCACCGCGAGCGCCTGCGCAACCTCGGCGACGTCGTGGACGCGGAGGACGTCGACGCCCTCCGCCGCCGCCAGCACCGAGCTGGCAATGGTGCCGCCGAGGCGCTCGCGGGGGCCGCTGGCGTCAGCGTGGCCGATGAACCGCTTGCGCGAGGTGCCAACCACCAGCGGCCGGCCCAGCTCACGCAGCTCGGACAGGCGCCGCAGCAGCTCGTGGTTGTGGGCCGCCGTCTTGCCGAATCCGATGCCAGGGTCGAGCCAGATCAGGTCCTCGGCAACGCCGGCGGCGACCGCCGCCTCCAGGCGCTCCGCCAGGAAGGCCTTGACCTCATCGACGACATCGTCGTAGCGGGGGTCGTCCTGCATCGTCCGCGGCTCTCCGGCCATGTGCGTCAGCACCACCGGCACGCCGCGATCGGCGCAGAGCGCCGCCATCTCGGGATCGCCGCGGAAGGCGGTCACGTCGTTGACGATCGCGGCGCCGGCGTCGAGCGCCGCCTCGGCCACGACCCGCTTCGAGGTGTCGATCGAGATCTCCGGGCCGGCGGCGGCGAGGCCGTCGATGACCGGCAGGACCCGGCGCAGCTCCTCCTCGGCGCCAACCGGCAAGGCCCCCGGCCTGGTCGATTCCCCACCGACGTCAAGGATCGCCGCCCCCTGGGCGGCCAGTTCGTTCCCATGGGCGATCGCCCTCTCGGGCTCGGCGAACCGACCCCCGTCGGAGAACGAGTCGGGGGTCGCGTTGACGATCCCCATCAGCTTGACGGCGGAAATCGAGGTCAGCTGGCGTCGCCGCCCGCAAATCCCGGGCGGGGGCGCGAAGGGGCAGGCCGCGGCTCGCGCTGAGCGCGTTCAGGCTCGGGCGCCGGCTCCGCCGGCGGGGTCGGCTCCTCGTCGTCGTGGAAGACCTCGTCCTCGGATTTGCCTTCGAGCAGGGCGACGAACTCGTCGGCGTCGATCGTCTCCCGCTCCAGCAGCAGTTTCGAGACCCGCTCGAGGTCGTCGCGGCGTTCGTTGAGAAGGCTCTTCGCGGTCTGGTGCGCGCTCTCGACGATGCGGCGGATCTCGTCGTCGATCTCGCGTGCGATCTCGTCCGAGTAGTCGGGCTCGGAGGAGAACTCGCGGCCGAGGAACGGCTGGCCGCGGTCGTGGCCGAAGACCCGTGGGCCGAGGCGCTCGGACATCCCGAACCGCATCACCATCTGCTTCGCGGACTCGGTCACCTTTTCGAGGTCGTTGGAGGCGCCGGTGGTGATTTCGCCGAAGACGATCTCCTCCGCGGCGCGGCCGCCGAGGGTCATCGCCATCGTGTCGGTCAGCTCGGCGCGGGTGGTGAGGAACTTGTCCTCGGTCGGCAGGCTGATCGTGTAGCCAAGGGCCTGGCCGCGGCTGATGATCGAAATCTTGTGGACCGGGTCGGTGTTCTCCAGCAGCTGGCCGACGATCGCGTGGCCGACCTCGTGGTAAGCCGTGACGAGCCGCTCCTTTTCGCTCATCACCCGGGTCTTCTTCTCCGGGCCGGCGATCACCCGCATGATCCCCTCCTCGAGCTCGTTCATCGAGATCTCGCGGTTGCCGGTGCGGGCGGTCAAGAGCGCCGCCTCGTTGATCAGGTTGGCGAGGTCGGCACCGGTAAAGCCGGGAGTCTGGCCGGCAAGCGTGTCGAGGTCGATTTCGCGGGCCAGCGGCTTGCCGCGGGTGTGGACCTCGAGGATGTGCTTGCGGCCTTTGCGGTCGGGTCGGTCGACGACGACCTGGCGGTCGAAGCGACCGGGCCGCAGCAGCGCCGGGTCGAGGATGTCGGGCCGGTTGGTGGCGGCGATCAAGATGATGTTGTCCTTCATCTCGAAGCCGTCCATCTCGACCAGGAGCTGGTTCAGCGTCTGCTCGCGCTCGTCGTGACCGCCGCCCATGCCGGCGCCGCGATGGCGGCCGACGGCGTCGATCTCGTCCATGAAGATGATGCAGGGCGAGTTCTGTTTCGCCTGCTCGAAGAGGTCGCGGACGCGGCTGGCGCCGACGCCGACGAACATCTCGACGAAGTCCGAGCCGGAGATCGAGAAGAACGGCACGCCGGCCTCGCCGGCGACGGCGCGGGCGAGCAGCGTCTTTCCGGTGCCGGGCGGGCCGTAGAGGAGGACGCCCTTCGGGATCCGAGCGCCGAGCGCCTGGAACTTCTTCGGGTTCTCGAGGAATTCCTTGATCTCCTCGAGCTCCTGCACCGCCTCGTCAACACCGGCAACGTCGCGGAAGGTGATCTTGGGCGCGTCGACCGACATCCGCTTGGCTTTCGATTTGCCGAAGTTCATCACCCGCGAGCCGCCGCCCTGCATCTGGTTCATGAGGAAGATCCAGAAGCCGAAGAAGAGGACGAAGGGCAGGATGTAGGTCAGCAGCGAGAGGATGCTGGAGCCACCGGTGCCGTGGACCTTGGTCGTGACGTTGCTGTCCTCGAGCAGGTTGAGCAGGCTCTGCTCGGTGTTGGCCGGGTAGCCGGTGGAGAAGGTTTCGCCGTTGGTCCGCTTGACGTCGAGCGTGAAGTCCTTGTTGTTGACCGAGACTTCTTCGACTTTGCCCCTGACGATCAGCCCGTTGTCGGGATTGACCAGGCGGTTATAGGCAGGCGCCTCGGAGCCTGGGTCGTTGCTGATCCAGCGCTGGGCGACAAAGGCCAGGATGACGACCAGCAGGATCGGAAATGCCGCGCTTTTGAAAAACCGCCTCAAGGGAATAAATCAGCGTACCAGGGCGGTTTAGCGTGCCTGATCGGCAAGCGCGGCTACGTAATCGAGATTGCGATGGTGCTGGGCGTGGTCGAGGCCGTAGCCGATCGCGAACCGGTTGGGGATCTCGAAGCCGACATATTTGGGCGAGAGGTCGACCCGCAGGCGCTGCGGCTTGGTCAGCAGCGCACAAACCTCGAGCGAAGCCGGGTTGCGCGCCTTCAGGTTGCGCATCAGGTAGTGCAGCGTCAGGCCGGAGTCGATGATGTCCTCGACGATCAGCACGTGGCGGCCTTCGATCGGGGCGTCGAGATCCTTGAGGATGCGGACGACGCCCGAGGAGTCGGTCTGGGAGCCGTAACTGGAGACCGCCATGAAGTCGATCTCGCAGGGGACGTCGATGTTGCGCATCAGGTCGGCGAGGAAGAGGACGGCGCCCTTGAGGACGCCGACCATGAACAGCTCGCGGCCCTCGTAGTCGCGGCTGACTTCGCGCCCCAGCTCCGCAACGCGGCGCTGCAGGTCCTCTCTAGAGACGAGGGTCTCCCCAATCGCCGGGTCGGTCACTGGCCGCAGTCTAGATAGATAGGGCTCAAGGACGTTCGGCGCTGACGATGCCGTCGGCAACGACGGAGCGAACGCCGCCCCCGAGATCGAGCATCGAGCCGTTCTGCAGGCCGGCGACCTGCTCGGCGAAGCGGGCGGCGCCGGGGACCGGTTTGCCGGCGGCGGCATCGGCCAGCCGCTGCACGACCAGGCGCGCCAGCGCCGGCTGCAGCTCGCGCAACCGCACCAGCGCGATCGTGCCGCGGCGGGCCCCGCCGGAGCCGTCGAGCTCGGCCTCGACGAGGGCGTCGAGGACCTCGGCCTCGTCGCGCAGGAGGCTGGCCGTGCGTAGCACGTTGGCGGCGGCGGCCGGGTGGATCCTGGCCAGCTCCGGCAGCAGCCCGGCCCGGATCCGGTTGCGGGCAAAGGTCGGCTCGGCGTTGGAGGGATCGTCGCGCCAGGCGAGGCCGCGGCGCTCGCAGTACGCGGTCGTCTCGGCCCGGGTGGTGCCGAGCAGCGGCCGCGCCAGGTGGCCGTCGTGCGGCTTCATCCCCAGCAGCGCCCGTCGGCTGGGCGAAGAGGCAAGCCGGTAGAGGATCGTCTCGACCTGGTCGTCGGCGGTGTGGCCGGTGACGATCGTCGCCCCGATCGGCAGTGCGACCCGGGCGGCGGCCTCGTAGCGGACATCCCGGGCCCAGGCCTGGAGGTTGCCGGGCCCCTCGGGCCGAACCGGATGCTCGGCGACGAGCTCGACCCCGAGCCCGGCGCAGAGCTCCGCGCAGAAGCGCTCGTCGGCCTCTGCCTGATCGCGCAGGCCGTAGTTGACGTGGACGGCGCGGACCTCGCCGGCGCTCCGGGCGGCGACCGCAATGTCGAGCATGCAAACCGAGTCGCGCCCACCGGAGAGCATCACCACGAGCGGATCCGGCGGCGCGATCAGTCCCTCGCTGACGACCCGCTCGAGCAGGGGATCGGTGTCCACCTCTCCAGTTTCCCGCTTCGCTCAGCGAGCGGCGCGGACGACGAACAGCTCGGTCGGCACCGGGAAGCCCTTGAGGCTGACCTGGCCGATCGGCTCGAAGTCGAGGCGCTCGTTGCCGGTGATCGCCTCGGCGACGCGGTCGGTGACCAGCACCTCGCCGGCGAGGGCGCGGTTGACGACCCGGTGGGCGAGGTTGACCTGGCTGCCGAAGTAGTCGCCGTCGCGGTAGACGGCGGCGCCGCTGTGGATTCCGACCCGCGGCTGCGGCCGAGCGGAGAAGCGGCCGAGGAACTCGACCGCCCACTCGGTCAGCGAGGCGCCATCGGGCGAGACGACCATCACCTCGTCGCCGATCGTCTTCACGATCGTCGCCTCGCGCGGCAGCGAGTCCTCGACCCCGGCGACGAAGCTCTCGACCACGTCGAGCGCCTCGATGTCCCCCTCCTCCTCGGTGTAGCGGGTGAAGCCGGTGAGATCGATGAAGCAGAGGGTGACGATGACCTGACCGAGTTCCATTTCGGTCGTGTCGCCGCCGGCTTCGGACTCCATGTGGCCGACCACGTCCTGCTCGATGTAGTAGCGCAGGTAGCGGTTGTGGAGGTACTCGGTCAGCGGCGCCGCCAGCGGCATCACGTCGGCCGCCAGGCTCCCCATTTCCTCCGCCATCTGCAGCTCGGGGACACCATCGCGGATCAGCGGTTCGTGGACGTAGAGATGGAACAGCCGCACCTCGGCGTCGGCGAGGCGACGAATCGACTGCACGTAGATACGGACGAGCTGGAGGAAGGCGACCAGGGGAAAGCCCGCCGCCAGGATCCGGGCGCAGTGCCGCAGCGCCACCGCGTCCTCGGGGGTGAGATGACGCTGGCGGGCTTTCGGCGTGCCGAGCATGACCAGGATCCGCTCGATCAGCTCCGGCTCGAGACCGGTTTCGGCGGCGATCATCGCGACCGTCACCTCGCCCTCGTCTTCGGCGAACAGCTCCTCGGCGAAGCCGAAGGCGAGACGGCCCTCGCGGCCGGCGCTCTTCAGGTCCTCGAGCGAGTAGCCGCGGTCGCGCATGCGGGCGACGACGCGGGCCTGGGCGGCGGCGGTGGCGGTCCAGCGGCCGCGACGGACCGGGACGATCTTCTCCGCGGCCCAGCGTTTCAGGGTCGAGGCCGGGACGCCCGAGCGGCGCGCCGCCTCGCTCAATGAAATGCGCTCGTCCACGGGGGCGAGGCTAGCCGCCCCCGTGGACAAGCCTGTGTCTAGCTCGGTATCTCCGACTCCTCGTGGAGCTGGAGCACCTCGTGCCCGTCCTCGCCGGTGCGAATCCGGATCGCTTCCTCGACCGGCAGGACAAAGATCTTGCCGTCGCCGACCTCGCCAGTGCGGGCATGTTTGAGGATCGTCTCGACGACCACGTCCTTGTCTTTGTCCTCGACCACGACCTCCAGCTTGATCTTCGGTCGCACGTTGACGGTCAGGGTCGAGCCGCGATAGCGCTCGACGATTCCTTTCTGACGCCCCGAGCCCTTGGCCTCGATGATCGACAGGGAAGGGAATCCCTTGTCGAGCAGCTCGGCCCGGATCGGCTCGAACGCCTCGTGACGGATGAACGCCTCGATCTTTTTCATGCGCTCTCGCCTCCTTTACAGGGTCTCGGTTGCGGTCATCTGCGTTGCTGCCGCCGGCACCGGGGCCGCGGCCGGGACACCGACCGTGCTCGGCAAGCCAGTCGAGTACTCCGGCTGCGGGATGAACGCCTCCGGGTATCCGTACATGCCGTGCGAGCTGATGTCGAGGCCGGCGTCCTCCTCCTCGGCCGGAACCCGGAGCCCGATCGTCTTCTTGATCGCGAAGAAGGTGACGATCGAGATCGCGAACACGACCACGAAGGTGAACGCCACGGCGAGGCCCTGGACTCCGAGCTGGCCGAAGGCCGAGCTCAGCGAGGCGTCACCGAAGATGCCGTACCAGATGCCGGGGCCAGCACCTTCGACGATCAGCCGCGGCGAGGCGAAGATGCCGACCGCGAGCGTGCCCCAGATCCCGGCCAGGCCGTGGGCCGAGAGAGCGCCGACCGGATCGTCGACGAAGCGGTCGATCGCCAGCACGGCGTAGACGACGAGGAAGCCGGCGATGATGCCGATGATCGGCGCCGCCCAGTACTCGACGAAGCCGGACGGGGCGGTGATGCCGACCAGGCCGGCGATCGCGCCGTTGCCGGCCATACCGACGTCGAGCGCCTTGCTCTTCAGGTAGACCGCGATCGAGGCGCCGATGACGCCGGCGGCCGCGGCGAGCTGGGTGTTGAGCATGACCTCGCCGAAGAACGAGGCGCCGGTTTCGAAGGTCGAGCCTCCGTTGAAGCCAAACCAGCCGATCCAGAGGATGATCACCCCGAGGCCGACCAGCGGCATCGAGTGACCGGGAATCGCCCGCGGCTTGCCGGCGGCGTCGTACTTGCCGATGCGCGGCCCGAGCAGTAACAGGGCCGCGAAGGCACCGACCGCACCGGTCAGGTGGACGACCGAGGAACCGGCGAAGTCCATCACCGGCTTGCCGCCGATGTCGCCGAGGAAGCCACCGCCCCAGACCGCGTGAGCGACGAGCGGGTAGACGATGGCGCCGAAGACGATCGCGTAGATGACGTAGGCGCCGAACTTGATCCGCTCCAGGGTCGTGCCCCAGACGATCGCCAGCGAGACCGCGCAGAAGGCGAGCCCGTAGAGCATCAGCATCGCGGTTTCGCCGCTCACCGCTTCGCCGGCAACCATCTGGTCGAAGTGGAAGAAGAAGCCGCTGCCGCCGAAGATCTTGCTGCCCGGCAGCCCTTCTTCGCCGTTGCCGCCTTCCGCGATCCCGTAGCCGACGGCCCACCAGGCAATCGTCACGATCGCGAGGTTGACGAGGATCTTCGCGACCCCCGTGCCGGCGTTCTTCTGTCGTGAGAAGCCGATCTCGAGGAACATGAAGCCGGCCTGCATCAGGAACACCAAGACGCAGGCGACGGCGACCCAGACCATGTTCAGCTCGGAGGTCTTTTCGGCAACGACGTCGGTCAGCGATGCGGCGGAGGCCGCCCCGGGTAGCACCAGGGCGACCAACGCCGTGAGCAGCACGGCGACGCCCAACTTCTTCTTCATCGGAACCTCCTTGCCCACGGACAGCTGGCCCGGCGGGCGATCTTGGACGAGACTCCAATGACGGTATGGAGGCCCTACGCGGGGTTCTTTAGACGGCTGGAGCAAATCCGGCGCGAGCGTTACTCCCATCGGGTGAATGCCTGGTGACGGGAGGCACTAGGCTCGCCGACCGATGCCGGCGCGTCTCCGCCCCACCGCCCCGTTCGCGGCCGACGCCGTCCTAGTCGGCGATCCCGGCCGGGCACTGATGCTGGCCCAGGAGCTGCTCGAGCAGCCGAAAATGAGCAACCACGCACGCGGGCTCTGGGGGTACTCGGGGAGGACGCCTGCGGGCCACGAGCTCAGCGTGCAGTCGACCGGGATGGGTGGGCCGAGCGCGGCGCTGGTGCTGACCGACCTGGCGGAGCTGGGACTGAAGCGGGCGATTCGGGTCGGCACGGCGACCGCGGTCGGGCCCGAGCTGAAGGCGGGTGAGCTGCTTGTCGTCGCGGCTGCCCATGCCGGCTCTGGCAGCAGCGCCGGCATCACCCATGGACCCGACCCAGGGCTCAGCGCCAAGCTCGCGAGCGAGCTGGGCGAGGGAGCGCGCAGCGGGCCGGTCGCCAGCTTCGACGCTCCCCATCTGCCGGGCAGCGAGCCTGCCGCGCCGGGCGAGGTTGCCGACCTGCAGACGGCGACGCTGCTGGGGCGCGGAGCCGCGCTCGGCATTGCCCTGGCGGCGGTCCTGATCGTCGCCGAGACGGCGGTCGGAGAGGTTGCTGACGACGAGCTGCTGGCAGCGGCGGCAACGCGGGCTGGAATCGCCGCCTCTGCCGTACTCTCAACCTAAAGTAGAGGGTTAGTCTTTGACTTTTTCCTTTGCCGCGGAGCTCTTTTTCGCGCTCTCGCGGCGCAGCGCGCCGATCTCACGGCTGAGGTCGTCGATCTGCTCCTCGACCTCCTCCAACCGCTGCGAGAACGAGCGCAGTCGGCGCTCGAGCCGCTCGAGGTCGGTCGCCGAAGAGAGGTTGAGGGCGCTCATCGCCGCCTGTTGCGCCTCGATTGCCTTCTCGCGAGCGCCGAACGCGGCTTGGATCGCGTTGTGCAAGGTCGGGTTGTCGATCAACGCCTGCGCGAGCTCGCCGATTGCCTGCTCCGAACGGGCTCTGAGCCCGTCCTGCTCCTCTTGGTCATAGGTCACGCCGCCCGCCTTTCGCCGCTTGACCACGGCAGCTTAACGAGCCCATCCGGCTCGATTGAAACGCTGCGATCTGCAGGCATGAAACGGGAGTTGATTAAGGCCTTGTTGGGGGGCGGCAGATGTCGTTGCGCCCCCCTGATGTAATGGGTAGCTTGAGCCTAGATTTGCCGGGGAGCAGGGTCGGATGAGAACTACGAAGATGGCATCCATCGTCGTCTTTGCCAGCTTGCTGGGCCTCTTGGCGACCGGTGTTGCCCTTGCGGCCGCCGACAGCCCGCTCGAAGGTCTGACGACGACGCCGACCACCGCGGCACCGCCGACGGCGCTTCCCTCGCTGCAGACGCCGGCCTGCGCCAACGGCGTCGACGACGACGGCGACGGCCTGATCGATCTGCTCGACCCCGACTGCACCTCGCCGACCGACACCAACGAGGCGCCGGAACCGGCGGCTCCGGGAGCGCCCGCGACGACGCCGGCCCCGGCGGGGCCGATCCAGGAAGGCGGCGAAGAAGCGGCCAACGGGGGCAAGCAAAAGAGCGGCGACGGCGTGCACCAGGGCAGCACGATCGACGGCAACGCGGCAGCCGGCGGCGAGGGACGCGGCGGCGTCCGCCACAACGAGGACCTCGGCGACTCCAGCGGCGGCAACGGCAGCGGCGGCGGCCTCAGCGCCCCGAGCGCAACCGGCGGCGGCGACCAGCCGCTGGCCGAAGACGGCGGCGACGGCGGTTCCCCCTTCGCCGCCGGCGGGACGCCGACCCTGGGCAACCCGACGACGGTTATCGCTCCATTTGGACCGGCGCCGATCGGGGTCCCGAACTTCGTCATCGACTCGTTCGAGATCCCGCCCTTCCTGCTGCCGATCTACCAGGCCTGCGGAACCGAATACGGGATCCCCTGGGAGGTGCTGGCCTCGATCAACAAAATCGAGACCGGCTTCGGCACCAACCTCAACGTCTCGACCGCTGGCGCCGTCGGCTGGATGCAGTTCCTCCCATCGAGCTGGGAAATGTACGGGCTCGACGCCAACGGCGACGGTCGCAAAGACCCCTACAACCCGGTCGACGCGATCTGCGCCGCGGCCCACTACCTGAAGATCGCCGGCGGCCACAAGGATCTCTACGACGCGATCTTCGCCTACAACCACGCCGACTGGTACGTGCAGGAGGTGCTGCTCTACGCTCGCGCCTACGGTCGCATTCCCAGCGACCTGGTCGGCTCGCTGACCGGCCTCACCGAGGGCGCCCACTTCCCGATCGCCGCCGACGCCCGCTACGCCGACGACCTCTCGGCGCGGGCGGCGCTGAAGCGATCGAGCAGCGACACCCGGATCAGCGGCAACGCCGCCGAAGTCATCTCCTCCTCGCCGACCCGGCGCGGGATCAACATCTTCGCCGCCGAGGACGCGCCGGTTGTCGCCGTCAACGACGGCATCGTCCGCGAGCTCGGCAAGTCGGCTGAGCTCGGCAAGTTCATCGTCCTCGAAGACACCTACGGCAACCGCTACACCTACGCCGGCCTCGGCAAGATCGTCCGCAAGCACCGCTCGCTGGTGATGCCGACCGGCAAGGAGAAGCGCCTGCCGGTCGAAAGCGAGAACCTGCGGCCGCGGCTGCGGGCGCTGCCGGACCGGGCCGCCGAAGAAGCCGCCACCGAGGACGAGGGCGGTAAGGCCAAGGAGGGCGTCGAAGAAGTCGCCGCCCCCGCCGCGCTCGACAACGGCAAGCTCAAGGTCGGGTCGAGGGTTATTGCCGGCACCGTCCTCGCCAAGGTCGGCGCCGCCGCCGAAGGGGTCGATCCCCACATCAACTTTTCGATCCGTCCCGCCGGCCGCGGCGCCCCGCGGATCGACCCGAAGCCGATCCTCGACGGCTGGAAGCTGCTCGAGGCGACGGCGATCTACCGGGCCAAGGGCAAGAACCCGTTCTCGGACAAGCTCAGCGGCGCTGGCGTCCTGCTGCTCTCCAAGGAAGCGCTGCAGCGCCGCGTCCTCGCCGACAAAGGCCTCTCGATCTACCCCTGCGGGCGCGAAGACATCGAAGCTGGGCGGATCGACCGCCGCATCCTCGCCGTGCTCGAGTACCTGCGCACGAAAGGGTTCGAACTGACCGTCACCGCACTCGAGTGCGGCCACAGCTACCTGACCACCTCGGGCAACGTCTCCGAGCACTCGACCGGCGACGCCGTCGACATCGCCGACATCGATGGCACTCCTGTCACCGGCCACCAGGGACCAGGGACGATGACCGACGAACTGATCCACGACGTGCTCGCGTTGCAGGGGACGATGCACCCGCACCAGGTGATCTCGCTCGAGGACCTGCCCGGTGAGACCAGCTTCGCCTTGCCCGACCACTACGACCACGTCCATGTCGGCTACCACCCCGAAGTCGGCAACCCGTTCGAAGCAGGCTTCTCGACGCTGCTGAAACCGGATCAGTGGCAGCGGCTGATCGACCGGCTCGGGCAGATCGAAAATCCGGAAGTCCCGATCGGGCCGTCGAAGTTCGCCGAACCGGACTCGAAGCAGGAAAAGGAAGAAAACGGACTGCTGCTGGGCGACGATTAGGCGAGTCGCTCGCCGCGCGCGAGAATTCAGCCTTGGCTCGCTTCTTTGGATTCGTCCAGTTCGATTTCGCCGGCCGGCTGACGCTGGCTGACGGTCGCTACCTTGCCCGGGAGGGCGCGAGCGGGGACGAGAGCGTGCTCGTCGTCGGCACGCTCGGCACGACGCCGATGGCACGGCGACGAAGGCGGCGAGCACGACAGGTGCAGGAGGCTGAGCCCGCCGAGCTGGCGCTGACGCGGGTGACGGCGATCCGGGCCTTCGCCGCGTTCGACGACGAGGAGGCAGCGGCGCGCTGGCTCGACGAGGCGACCGAGGCGGAGGACACGGTCGACGTCCTCGCAAGCGACGCGGTGGCGTTGCTGAACCGAGCTCTGCACGTGCAGGCGGTGGCCGCGACCGACCCGGCCTTCCAGGCGCTTACCGCCGAGCGGGCGACGGCGGTCCGGATCGGCTACGGCAGCGGCGAGGAGACCGCCGACGGACGCTTCAGCGCCGCCCGCGAGGTCGACGTCCGCGGCGGGGCCTCGCGCCGGCGCCGGCGCGAGGAGGAGCTGCGTCCGCAGGCGCGGGTCGCCGCGGTACTCGGCGGCAACGAGCGGCTCGACGTCTGCGAGACGCTGCTGCTGCGCGCCCGCGCCGACCTCGACGGCGATCGCGAGCGCGAGGCGGCGTTGCAACTGCGGGGCGGCCTCGAGGCGCTGCTGAGCGAGCTGCGAGCCGGCCCCGACGACGAGGGCCACGTCCGCGACATGGAGGCGCTTCGCGAGCGTCGCGGTGAGAGCGAGCTGGTCGCCGCGGCCGCCGTCGGCGGCGAGCTGACCTCGGCCCAGGGCCACGAACTGCGCGAGCTGCTCGAGATCTGCGAGCGGGTCCTACGGCGGCGGCGCGTGCTGGACGGCTGACGCCGGTTTCGACTTTGTACGGGCTATAGGGCGTACAAAGTCGAAAGTGATTCAGAGGAGCAGGCGGCTGGCGACCACGTTGTCGAGCAACGACTCCGCCAGGTGGTGGGCTTCCTCCAGAGCGACGCCGTCGACCGAGGGAACGCCGATCACGGTGAGGCCTGCCGCCCGCGCGGCGGCGACCCCGGTCGGCGAGTCCTCCAGCGCCACGACGTCGGGGCCGGCCTCGACGCCGAGCCGCCGGCAGGCCTCGAGGTAGGGGTCCGGGGCCGGCTTCGGCGCCGCCACCTCGTGGGCGCTGAGGACGATGTCGAACTGGTCTTCGAAGCCGGCGATCTCGAGCGAGCGGAGGACGAAGACGAGCGGCGAGTTGGAGACGAGCCCGATCGGCGTTCCCCGCTCGCGCAACCTGGTCAGCAGCTCGCGGGCGCCGAGCATCGCCTCGACCCCGTGCTCGAGCTCGGCGACGACGAGCTCGTTCAGCTCCTCGATCAGCTCTCCGGCACGGCCGGGCTCGCCGAGGCGGCGCTCCAGGAGGGCGCCCGCGATCGCGGCCGAGGTGCCGACCAGCTCGCGCTTGTCGGCGGCGGTGAACTCGATTTCGCGGCGCGCGAACAGGTCCTGCTCGGCGCGAGTCCAGACCGACTCGGTGTCGAGCAGGAGACCGTCGTTGTCGAAGACGACGGCTGCTGGCAAATTCGGCGACATCGCCGCGATCATGCCAATTCGGAGTCGCGGCCCACAGCGCGGCCCCGAACCGCTAGGTTCGCGCCCCATGTTCCACGTCGAAGTCAGCGGCGGAGTCCACCGCGCGCGGGTCTTCAACCTGAGCCGCGAGGACATGGTTGAGAAGGTCGTCCAGCCCTGGCTCGAGGACCGGCGGATCACGATGGGCGATCGCGAGTGGGTGCCGCGCGACAGCGAGCTGAGGATCCTCGAGGGGCCGCGGATGGAGAACGCCGACCTCGCCTTCGGCCAGGGCTGGTCAAACGCCGAGCGGGCCTCAAAGAACGTCACCCGGGAGCTGTTGGCGACGGCGCCAGCGGCGGCCACCCCGGATGCTTTCGTGATCGAGACCGACAATCCCGAGGCGGTGCTGGCCGAGGTCGTCGGCTTCCGCGGTCGCCCGATCCACTGGAAAGAGGCGCGGGAGAAGATCGACGGCCGCGACCCGGAGGTCGCGGCCGTGATCCTCGTGCTGAAGAAAGCCGAGCCCTAGCCCGGCGGCCCGCTCAGACGGCGGGAGCTCCAGCGGCGAAGGACAGCGAGCTGCCGCGCGGCAGGACCAGGACCGGGTAGGTCGCGGCCTCGACCGCGTAGTCGCTTTTGGCGCTGAGGACGACTTTGCCCTCGGGCGCCTCCGGCCGCGAGCCGACGACCAGCAGGTCGACCGGGCCCGAGCCGTACTCGCCGACGCTGGCGCCGAGCGCCGCGGCGAGGCCGTTGGCAGTGCTGCGGGCGGCGGCGTCGCCCTCGTCGATGACCCCGACGGTGTTGATGCTGACCGCCGCCGCGGTGTGCAGGCCGGCAGGGGCGACGGCGATTGCGGCCGGGCCGCCGAGCAGCAGTTTGTGGGCCGAGATGCCCGGCTTGACCAGCCCCGGAGAGGTCCGGTATTCGGAGCCGAAAACGATCACGTCGGCGTCCTCGCGCTCGGCCAGTTCGGTCAGGCCGACGCTGGTGCCGGGGTTGACGACGACGTGGCGGGGCATGTCGGGTGAGCCGACCGAGGCCGCCGCGCGGGCCAACATCTCCTCCGCCTCCTTCTCGTCGAGAGCGCCGCCGAAGGAGTGGACGACGTAGGCGAGCGAGAGCTCGGCGCCGCCGAGGGCGAGCAGGCGGCCGAGCGCCAGCGCGTCTTTGTCGTAGTCGGTGTCGTCGTAGGAAACGATGATCTTGAGAGCCATCAGTGCCTCCAGTGGGAGTTGATTTCCGAAGTTCGGGAGCGATGGTGGCACCGGGACAGCATTAGCGCAACTGGTATTGCTGATGTTTAAAATCAGCAGTACTTATGCTGAATATGACCCGCCTCAACGTCTTCCGCGAGGTCGTCGACCACGGCTCCTTCTCGGCTGCCGCCGACGCCCTCTCCTACTCGCAATCGGCGGTCTCCCAGGCGATTGCGACGCTCGAGGGCGAACTCGGGACGGCGCTGATCGAGCGCCGCCGCGGCGGCGTCCGCCCGACCCCCGCCGGCGCCGCCCTTGCCGCGCACGTCGGCGGCATCCTGGCACGGATGGACAGCGCCGAGAACGAGGTGGCGGCGATCGCTCGTGGCCGCGGCGGCCGCCTGCGCACCGCCTCCTTCCCGACCGCCGGCTCAACCCTGATGCCGCAGGCGATCGCCGCCTTCCGTGCATCGCACCCGGGGGTCGAGGTAACGCTAGCCGAGGGCGAGCCGGAGGAAATCGCGCCGCGCCTGCGGGCGGGCGAATTCGACCTCGTGCTGTTGTTCGAATTCGAGGGCGTCGGCGAGCGGCTCGGGACCGGCATGCGCCGCTACGAGCTGCGCGACGACCCCCTCCACCTGGCGCTGCCGCGCGAGCACCCGCTGGCGCAGCGGCAGCGGATCGAACTCAGCGACCTGCGCGAGGAGGCCTGGGTGCAGACCTCCGCCCAGAGTCCCTGCGCCAAGCACGTGATCCGCTCCTGCCACGCCGCCGGCTTCGAACCGACGGTCTCCTTCGAAAGCGACGACTACCAGACGGTCCAGGGCCTGGTCGCCGCCGGCGTCGGCGTCGCCCTGATCCCCGAGCTGGCCCTCTCGACCGTGCGCGAGGACATCACCGTCCGCGCCCTGGATCCGGCCAGCCCGGTGCGAAGGGTCTTCGCCGCTACGCCGCGCGCGGCCGCCGTGACCCCGGCGGTGGCAACGATGATCGACGTCCTGCGGTAGCCGCCGATCAGGTTTGCGTAGAGAGGCCGGGTGACCCTCCGCTAGAGACCGGGAGAGGGGTCACCTGCTCCGGCCTCACCAACCCGGCCCCAAACACGGAACCGCCCCCCGGGAAAGGGGGGCGGGGGGCGGTTCCGTGGGGGTACTGCGCAGGGGCGCCTAGGCGGCGCCTCCCGGTGCGGGAGCGGGCTGCGACGGATAGCCGTCGGGGTAGCCGAGCGACGGGACGTCCGAGGGATAGACCTCGTGCCCGTGGACGGCGATGTCGCCCTGTTCCATTTCCTCGTCGGACATCCGCAGTGGGACTACGAGCCCGACCAGCTTGAGCAGGATGAAGGTCCCGATCGCGGAGAAGACGATCACCCAGGCTGCGGTGTAGGCCTGGACCCAGAGCAGGTGCAGACCGCCGCCGGAGATCAGGCCTTCGTGTTCGCCGGCCATCAGCTTGTTGGCGAAGATGCCGACCAGGAGGCCGCCCATGACGCCGGCGAATCCGTGGGTGTAGACGACGCCGAGGGTGTCGTCTACGTTGCGGAATGGCCGCACGCGACTGAGGTAGTTGAGCGCCAGGTAGACGATCACCGAGGCGACGACGCCGATGATGATCGCGCCCCAGCCGTTGACGAAACCGGCGCCGGGGGTGATCGCGACGAGGCCGACGATCATCCCGTTGACGCTGCCGATCAGGCTCGGCTTGCGCCCGGTCAGGTAGTCCATCCCGACCCAGACCAGGAAGGCGACCGCGGTGCAGAGGTTGGTGTTGAGAATCGAGGCGGAAGCGATGTCGCCGGCGCTGTACCAGTCACCGCCGTTGAACCCGTTCCAGCCCATCCACAGCAAACCGGCGCCGACGGCGACCATCGCCAGGTTGTTCGGCGCGTCGACCTCGCGGTCGCGCTGGAGGCGTGGTCCGATCACCGCGGCGGCGACGAAGCCCGAGACGCCGGCGGCGAGGTGGATCACGTAACCACCCGAGTAGTCGACCGCACCCTGCTGCGCGAACCAGCCGCCGCCCCAGATCAGGAAGGCGTTGATCGTGTAGACGAGCAGGGTCCAGAGAGCGACGAACGGGATCCAGGCCTTGAAGTTGAACCGGCCGAGCACCGAGCCGAGCATCAGGATCGGCGTGATCGCCGCGAAGACGATCTGGAAGTAGGCCAGCGTCGACATCGGGAAGAGGAATTCTTCTTCCGCCAACTCTGGGATATGTGCTTGCTTCAGCAGCTCAGCGCTGTTCAGGATCGAGCCTGGCTGGCCCCACATGTTCCCGAAGAAGCCGCTGTGCGAGCCGAAGATGTGAATCGGCGTGCCGAACGCCATCTTGAACCCGACGAGACACCAGAGGATGAGCACGATGGCAAAGGCGACGAATGCCATCATCATCGAGTTCACCGACCAGCGTTTCTGCATAACCCCGCCGTAGAGAACGACCAACCCGGGGATGCTCATCAGGCCTACGAGGGTCGCGGCGGTGAGCTGCCATGAATTGGCGCCTTCGCTCAACCATTCCATTTATCCGGTGCTTCCTTTCGATTTGCGGGCCAAATTAGAGCCGGGACACTCGGACGAGACGGTTCCCCAACCGGCACAAAGCGCCCATTTGGACTTGCGGTAAGCCTTCCGCCGCGCCAGCCAGGCGGCTACGTACGAGTGTCTAAAGATCGGCGCGGAATCTTCGCCCCGGTGTCGGTACCGCGCCTGCGGGAGGCACGGATAAGCTGCCGCCATGCCTCTTGAAGGACATTACGCGCGGCAAAACACGCCGCTCTACAAGCTCACCCCGCGCGAGTCGAAGGCGGCTCTGATCGCCCTCGTGGTGACCGTCGCCGCGATGCTCGCAGTCGTGCTCTGGACCGTCGGCGACAGCAACCCGCCGACCCCGATCGGCTGCATCAGGGCCGAGGTCGCCGGGATCGTCGGCGCCGAAACGATCAGCGGCTGCGGCGCCGAAGCGACGGAAAAATGCGCCCACGCCGCCAAGTTCGACAGCCCTCGCGCGGACACGGTCGTCGCCGAGTGCGAAGCGCAGCGGGTCAGGTTCTAAGCCGCCGGATCCGCTAGCCGAGCGCGCCGAGCAGCGCCACCAGCTCCTCGTCGACCTCGCCGCCGAGCCTGACCGCGGCGAGGTCGTCGTAGGGCGTCTCGCCCTGGGTGACGATCGCCAGCGCCCCACCGCGCTCGAGCGTCAGCGCCGGCAGGCCGGCGACCGGGTGGACGACCAGCGAGGAGCCGACGCAGAGCATCAGCTCAGCCGCTTCGGCGAGCTCGGTCGCCCGCGCCACCGCCGCTTCCGGCAACAGCTCGCCGAAGAGGACGACATCGGGTTTGACGGCGCCGCCGCAGCTGGCACAGAGCGCGACCCCGCGCTCGTCGAACAGCGTCTCGACCCGCTCCAGCTCGAACGACTCGCCGCAGGCGCGGCAGGACGAGGTGGCGATCGAGCCGTGCATCTCGACCACGCTCTCGGAGCCGCCGGCGCGATGCAGGCGGTCGATGTTCTGGGTGATGACGCCGGCGAGCAGGCCACGGCGCTCGAGCTCGGCCAGCGCTTCGTGACCCCGATTCGGACGTTTGTCGCCGAGCGTGCTGAAGCGCGGCCGGTAGTAGGACCAGAAGCGTTCCGGGTCGCGTTCGAAGACGTCGATGTGGGCGACCTCCATCGGGTCGACCTTGGCCCAGAGACCGGTCTCCGGGGTGCGGAAGTCGGGGATCCCGGATGGAACCGAGATCCCCGCCCCGGTCAGGGCGACGGTGCAGCGCGACTCGCGGAGGAGCTCCGCCAGCAGGCGGATCGGCGATTCGCCCTTTCCGAGACCAGCCTCCACGGCCCGATCTTGCCAAACCGCAGCCGGACTCCGGCGCTCCTCTCAGCGCAGGCGCCAGATCGAGTTGCGGTCGTTGAGCGCCTCCCGGGCCGGGTCTGAGATCCGCGGATGGTCGGCGGTCGCCGCCTCGCCCCACCAGTACGCGGCTTCGCCGTCGTCGCCCGCTTCCCAATGGATCCGCCCCAGATTGAAGGCGGCGTAAGGCGCCCATTCACGATCGTCCCCCCTGGCGACCATGTCCAGGACCGCAATCGCCTCGCGGGACTTCTTCAGTTTCCACCTGACGCAGCCAAGCTTGAACAGGGAGTAGGGATGCGATTCGGTTTCGCCGCTTCGCGCGGCCTGCTCGAAAGCCCGCTCCGCCTCGGCGAGATCCGACGAGATGCCGGGCTCCATCCTGTCCTCCCAGAGCCGGCCGAGGCCGGTCCAGGCCCAGGCGGACCCCGGCCGCCCCGATTCCGCCGCCGTCCTCCACATCCGGGCGGCGGTCTCGACTTCGTGCCCGCCGATCAGCGGACCGCGGGCGCCTGACAGCGGGCCCGAGCTCGTGAACTCGAGCTCCGCCAAGAGCCGTCCGTACTGGATGACGGCCGCGCCGGCGATCGCCGCGTCGTCGCTGGTCGCCGCGAACTCCCACTCGCGGGCGGCCTTCTTCAGCTCTCCCTGGTCGTAGAGGATCTCGCCCAAGAGCAGCGCGGCGCCCTGGTGGTTCGCCTGCGCCGCCTCGTTGAGATGCCGCCTGGCCGCGGTCAGCTCACCCTTGTCGTAGAGGTTGCGCCCGCGCCGGAAGGCCGCCTCGGCGACGTCGAGCGCGGGCGCGGGCTGCCGGGTCTCAGAAGCGGAGCGCGCGTGCTTGCCGATGTCCTCCCACAGCTTCGGGACGATCGCGCCGGGCGCCGCATCGCTGACTTCGAGGAAGACCTTGTCGGCGAGGACCTCCGGCATCTCCACGTTCCCGAGGCGGAGCGGCAGGACCCGCCGAACCCCAAAGCGCTGCTCGATCTCGCGGGTCACCGCCAGGCCCAGCTCGCGCTGGCACCAGGACGAACCGACCGAGTTCGTCGAGATCAGCGCGATGACGAAGTCGACTTCGGAGATCGCGCCGGCCAACCTCCCGATCAGCGAGTCGCCAACGCTCAGCTCGCCCTGGTCGATCCAGACCTCGCAGCCGCGCTTCTGCAGCCCGAAGGCGATCTCGTGAGCCGCCGCCCGATCGGCGTGGGCGTAGGAGATGAACGCGGTCGGCGACTCGCCTCGATCGGTCGGCACGAGGATCCCGGGACGAGGACGATCCGGCTAGCGCTTGCTCTCGAACACCATGTAGAGCGTCTCGACCGTGTTCTGGCCCATGCACCCGCTCCGCTCGCTGACCCCGAAGACGGAGTGAAACTGCCATCCCTGCTGCTCGTGACTGTTCATGTTCTCGATCAGCTGGGCGCGCGTCTTCTCATTGAAGACCCGGCCGATGCTCACCACTTGGTACGGCAACGTCAACCCCCTCTGGATAGTCGATGCACCCTTCGTTCTCAGGGATGCAACGCCGCAGCCGCCTCCAGGCGGCGAGCGATCCGGGGACGATGCCCTGGCGTGCGATCGCGAGCTCGGCATATCTGGAGCAGCTCGGCTCCAGCAGGCAGCGACGGCTCGACCGCGGTGCGATCCAGCGTTGATAGGCACGAATCGCTGCCAGCGCCAAGCGCCGTCCGGCCCCCAGCGAGGATGCCGGCGGCAACTCGGCGGCGAGCGCCTGCCGCGGCCGCCGTTCCCTCACCATCCGCCGCAGCTCCCGCCGCGAGGGCAGCCGGTCTGCCTCGATGATCAGCGGAACACCAGGCTCTTCGCGTCGCTGCGCGCCTCCCATGAGGCGGCGCAGCTTATTGAATTTCTCGACTAATATGTTCGCTCTGAATAAACGCTTTAGTTCTTTGTGAAGCGCTACTTGCCGCTCCATTTCGGCGTCCGCTTGACGAGGAAGGCGCCGATGCCCTCCTTCGCGTCCTCGCTGTTGAAGGCGGTGGCGAAGCCCTGCTTCTCGGCCTCGATGCCCTCGTCGAGGTCGCCCTTGTGCGAGACCTCCTTGATCTGGCCGACGGCGATCGGCGCCTGGCCGGCGAGCTTGCGGGCCCACATCAGCGCCGTCTCCAGCAGCTCCTGGTCGGGCACGACGCGGTTGACGAGACCGAGTTCGAGCGCCTCCTCGGAGAGGATCGCGTCGCCGACCAGGTTCATCTCCAGCGCCCGGTTCGGGCCGACCAGCCGCGGCAGCCGCTGGGTGCCGCCGAAGCCGGGGATGATCCCGAGCTTGATCTCGGGCTGGCCGAAGACGGCGGCCTCGGCGGCGATCCGCACGTCGCAGGCCATCGCCAGCTCGCAGCCGCCGCCAAAGGCAATCGAGTTGACGGCGGCGATCGTGGCCACCGGCGCCGTCCCGAGATCCCGCAGCAGCGCGTGGCCGGCGTGGATCAGCTCCTCGCCCGCCGCCTCGTCCATCGCGGTGAAGGCCTTGATGTCGGCGCCGGCCGAGAAGACGACCGGGACCGAGGAGGCGATCACCATCGCCTGGACGCCGTCGGCGGCCTTGACCCGCTCCCAGACCGTGCCGAGGTCGCGGATCACGTCCGGCGAAACGGCGTTCATCGGCAGGTTCGCGAGCCAGGCGATCGCGACGCCGCCACGGGTCTCGAGCTTGACCGTCTCCGCCTGCTCGCCCTCGTCGGGCTGCGGGTAGGGGTAGAAGCCCTGCCCCGACTCGAGCCCGAGCCGGCCCTGGGCGACGAGCCGCTTGAGGAGCACCGGCGGCGTGAAGCGCTCGCCGTATTTCTCCTCCAGGCTCTCGATCTTCTCGAGCGTCTTGCCGAGACCTTCGACGTCGGCTTTCCAGAACGGCGGCAGCAGGCCGCGGCGCGGGTCGAGGCCGGCGCCGGCCATCATCCCGAGGTCGACGTCGCGGACCGAGGTGATCCCCTCCTCGACCAGCAGGCAGGCCTCGATCAGGGCGCGGCAGGTGAACATCGCGACCAGCTCCTCGGCGTCGGGCTCGGCCTCGCCGGGGATCGTCTGGACGCCATCCTTGAAGAAGCCCTCGCCGCCGCTCTTGGCGCCGAGTTTGCCTTCGCCGACCAGCCCCTGCA
>Ga0307476_10000419_pt1 | contig 33773 bp, 30 predicted proteins | sample atmos_gasesECM2C_2_FD_203314 | JGI IMG/M metagenome (GOLD analysis project Ga0307476, IMG submission 203314) | Hardwood forest soil microbial communities from Morgan-Monroe State Forest, Indiana, United States - atmos_gasesECM2C_05 | ecosystem: Environmental > Terrestrial > Soil > Temperate...
ATCCAAATTCGCGCGCCGCTTCAATCGCCTGCACAGTCGATGCCCCCGTAGTGCAGACATCGTCCACAATCACCACCCGCGCGCCCTTCTCGCGGAAGCCCTCGATGCGCTGCCCGGTTCCGTGCTGCTTTTCCGCCTTACGCACCAGAAAGCCGTCCAGTTCGCCGCTCACCACCGAGACCGCGACCACGATCGGATCAGCGCCCATAGTCAGCCCGCCAATCGCCCGCGCTCTCCATCCCCGCTGCCGGATTTCTTCGAGAAACACTTCCCCCGTCAGCCGCGAGCCTTGCGCGTCCAACGTCGTAGTCCGGCAGTCGATGTAGTAATCGCTGGTCCCGCCGGAAGAAAGTTTGAACTCACCCAGCCGAAACGATTTGTGAGCCAGCGTGCTCAACAGTTTCTGACGCGCGGAAGACATAACACTCGAAGACATGAAAATCTACGATACCACGAGTCCGTCATCGCCCGGTCCGCTGCAGCGCGGCCCCAATCTCCTGGTTGCTCATCACCGCAGTCAGTTTGTCCTTCATATATCTCATCGAGATTTCGTGATGCTCGCGATCATACGAATCAATGCAATCGGAGGCCAGGATCACGGCCCAATCTTTTTGATAAGCGTCGACAGCGGTCGTGCGAATGCATGCATGCGTATTGATCCCGGCGAGGATGAGCGCGTCGGGCCTAATCCTCCGGAGTGCCTCGTCCAACGTTGTGCCGAAAAATGCGCTGTAGCGTTTCTTCACGATCACAATGTCCGTCGGGAAGACATGCAATTCGGAAATGACCTGACTGCCTCGAGTCCCTTTGATCGTGGTTCGTATGCCTTTAGCTTTCATTTCCAGGAACGCGTCGCTCAAGTCCGGCTCGAATTCTTGGCGAATCCAGATGATGGAATGGCCGAGCCCGCGAATCAGGTCGACCAATTCATTGATGGATTGAATCAGTTTTTCTTTCGGCGCCGGTTCCCAGTCCGCCAGGAAGTCATTCAACATATCGATCACGATCAGCGCCGGCCGTTCCATGAGCAAAACAGTATCAGACGCCCTCCCCCAAAGCACGGTGCCAACCGGGACCTGCTGGCCGGCGCTGCAGTAGTCTGGCAACGGGCGAGCAGGCACGCCTGCGTGTTAACCTGAATTCTTGCGGTCGGCGGTGAAGTGACACGAGAAGAGACGCAGTACTGGCGTCTCGCGATGACATTTGAATCGAGGAATAACATTGCAGAGTCTGCGCAGCTTTCTACTGACTATTCTTGTCGGCTTTTTCTTTACACTCATGGTTGTTTGCCTCGTTCCCTCCGCCTCCGCCGATGGCACACGCACGTGGGAACAGTCGAAATTTGAGGACCTCACCAAGGGTACAGCCACGGGAGTGGCCATCCGTAGCGCCGGCGGTCTGGAACTCGCGCCCTCGTTCAAACTGCTCTACGCCACCCCTTCGACCTACATCTGGGCCATCGCCGCCGATGACGCTGGAAACGTCTACGCCGCCACCGGATCGCCCGCCCGCGTATACCGCATTACTCCCGACGGCCATGCGACCATCATTTTTGAGCCGCAGGAATTGCAGGTTCAAACTCTCGAGGTCGACTCTCACGGCACGATCTACGCCGCCACTGCCCCCGATGGCAAAGTCTACAAAATCGAGCACAAGCTCCGCGAGAAATCCGACGCTCCCAAATCCGACAGCAAGTCCGACAAAGACGCCAAAGACCTCGCCAAGCCAGCTCTCGATCCCTCTTGGACTTCCTCCGAGTATTTCGCGGCCGGTACCAAGTACATCTGGGATCTCGTTCTCGACAAGGCCGGCAATCTTTACGTCGCCACCGGAGATCACGGCGAGATTTACAAGGTCACGCCGAAAGGCGAGCACTCGGTATTCTTCAAGAGCGACGAAACCCATATCCGCGTGCTAGCCCTCGATGCTCAGGGAAATCTGATCGCCGGTACCGATGGCAGCGGCCTGATCTACCGGATCTCTCCCGCGGGCGAAGGCTTCGTACTCTACAGCACTCCCAAGAAGGAGATCACCGCCCTTGCGCTCGACCGTGAAGGCAACATCTACGCCGCAGGCGTCGGCGAGAAGCGCGCCAGCGCCACCTCCGCGCCCGGCGTTGCATCGGCCATGATGACGATGTCAGCCAATGCCGCAGCAAACCCAACTCCCCAGACTCCGGGCATGACGGTCACTATGGCTCCCACCAACCCTCAGCCAGGTTCGTTCCCGTTTCCCGGCGGAGGCGCCAGCAATGGTTCGGATGTCTACCGCATCGCCCCCGACGGTTCGCCATCGCGCATTTGGACGTCCCACGAAGACATCGTGTACGCGCTGGCCCTCGTCCAAATGAATTCAGATTCGCACGCCGAACTACTCGCGGGAACCGGAAACCGCGGTCACGTTTTCGCAATCGAGTCTCAGAATCCCGAATCCCAGGATGAATTTTCCGATCTGCTGAAGGCTCCCGCATCGCAAGTCACAGGATTTGCCAAGGCTCCCGGCGGCGCTCTCTACGCGGCCACCAGCAACCTCGGCAAGATTTTTCTGCTCGGCCCAGGTCCCGAGAATGAAGGCACTTACGAGAGCGACGTGTTCGACGCCAAGATTTTTTCCCGCTGGGGTCGCGTCGAGTTTCGCGGCGCTGGCAACGTAAGTCTGCTGGCGCGCAGCGGCAACGTCGACAATCCCGACCGCAACTGGAGTCCATGGAAGCCGGTGAATCTCGCAAAAGATAAAGACTCTGAGATGGGAGTTCCCGCGGCCCGCTATGCCCAGTGGAAGGCGGTGCTGCATGCGGGCAGCGTCAAACCCGTAGTCGACACCGTCACCCTGAACTATCTCCCGAAAAATGTCGCGCCTGAAATCGAGGATGTCTCAGTGCAGGTGGGTGTGCGCTACCAGCCCCTCCCGAAGTCGGCCGGACTAAATCTCGGCAACGATATCAGCGGCTCGTCCGGTGTCCATTTCGAGTCGCCCACGCCCAGCAATCACGATCGCGATGCTATCGGCGTGAAATGGAATGCGCACGACGACAACGACGATCAACTCGTCTATTCGGTCTACTATCGCGGCGACGGCGAAACGCGCTGGCTCCTGTTGAAAGACAACCTGACCGACAAAGCCTATTCCTTCGACGCGAGCCTCCTGCCCGACGGCGGCTACACCGTCAAGGTCGTTGCTTCCGATGCGCCGTCGCACTCCCCGGGCGATGCGCTGACCGCGTCGAAAGAAAGCCGCCGCTTCGAGGTCGACACCACGCCCCCGCGCGTCGAGAATCTCTCTGCGTCGCTGGAGGGTGCACAGATTCGCGTACGCTTTCGCGCCGACGACGGATTTTCCACCATCAAACGCGCCGAGTATTCCATCGACGCCGGCGAATGGAAATTCGTTGAGCCCACTGGCCAGCTTTCCGACGCGAAGATCGAAGACTATGACTTCCTGGCCGCCGTCGGCCCGGGGAACGAATCTGCCGCCGAGCATGTAGTCGTCGTGCGCGTCTACGACAAATACGACAACCTGGGTGCAGCCAAGGCTTTGGTGAAAGGAAGGTGAGGCGCGCTCATCACTAATATCCGCTGGCCAGTAAGACTGTGGGAGACCATTACTGCTCAACGTCCACTACGGTCGCGTCCTGCAAGCTCGAACTCTGAATTGAGGTCAACTCTCCGGCGTGGCGTAATTCCGGGAATAGCCACGCCCACACCGCGATCACCACCAAAGTTCCAATCCCTCCCAGCACCACCGCTGGGACAGTCCCAAACCACTGCGCCGTCACTCCTGATTCGAATTGCCCAAACTCGTTCGACGTCCCAATAAAAATCATATCCACCGCAGTCACGCGCCCGCGCATCTCGTCCGGCGTCGCCAGTTGCGTCAGCGTAGCGCGGATGATCACGCTGATCATGTCGCTCGCTCCCAGAAGCAGCAGCGCGATCAGCGACAAAGTCAGGCTGCGCGAAACGCCGAACAGGATGGTGAAGATTCCGAATCCCGCCACCGCCCACAGCAGCGTAGGTCCCGAGCGCCCCCGCAGCGGCCAATGCGCCAGCAACACGGCCATGATTGCCGCCCCTACTCCGGGAGCCGTGCGCAAGAGTCCCAATCCCCACGGTCCTGTCTGCAGAATTTCCCGCGCATATACGGGAAGCAGCGCCACCGCTCCGCCGAGCAGCACAGCGAACAGATCCAGCGAAATCGCGCCCAGAATCAACTTCTTGCGCCAAATGTAATGTAGTCCCGCGAAGAGAGTTTTCAGCGTCATCGGTTCTCTCGCCCGGGCCTTCACTTCGGGTTTGATCTTGAACGACGAGACCGTCGCGCCCACTGCCGTCAGCAAAGCAATCCCATACACGACCGCCGGACCATGGAACGCCGCATAAAGAATTCCGCCGAACGCCGGCCCCAGAATCGTAGCCGCCTGAAAGATGCTGGCATTCCATGCCACTGCATTCGGAAAATGCTCTGGAGGAACCAACTGCGGCAGAATCGAACGGCTGGCCGTGCTGTTAAACGACCGCACCACTCCGATCAGCACCAGCACCACGTAGATTGACCGGATCGATGGAACGCCCCGCTCAACCAGAGCCAGCAGCAAGGCGAAGCAAACGGCATATCCCGCATAACACGCCGACAGCACATGGCGTCGCTCAAACCGGTCGGACGCATGCCCGGAAATCGGAAACAGCAGAATCGCAGGCAGAAATTGCGCCAGCCCCACATAGCCTAAATCGAGCGGACGCTTCGTGATTTCGTAAACCTGCCAGCCCACCGCTACGGCCTGCATCTCGACCGCTGCCACAATCAAAAACCGCGCAATCTGGAACAGCACGAACCCGGGATGCGTGAAGGCGGCGCGGCCTGCTCTGGCGTCGGCGGTCGTAGGCATGAACCTCTAATGTGCCATAGAACGCTACTGGTGTGCAGCGAATGTGCAGGAGAAGTCAGCCGATGTGCAGATGATCATCAGACTGGAAATGTGAGAAGCGATCGTCTACGAGTGCGCAGCGCTAGATCGCGCCGCCGGTGCGGCAATCTCAATGCGGTTCCTGCCGTTCTTTTTCGCAGCGTACAAACTCATGTCCGCCTCATGCAGGAGTTCCGCCACCGTGCGGTCCCGAGTCAAGCAGGTCGCCGTTACACCCATGCTGACCGTTGCAGACGTCGTCCCGAACGGCGTAACAATCGGATCTTTCCCAACCAACTTCCGGATCTCATCGGCACGCCGCGCCCCAACCTCGAGTGAGCACCCCGGCAGAATCAGAATAAATTCCTCGCCGCCATAGCGCCCAACCAGGTCGTACGGTCGCAGGGTTTGCTTAAGCCGCTGCGCCACTTGTTTCAGAACTTCGTCTCCCGCGCCGTGACCCATCGTGTCGTTGACCCGCTTGAAGTGGTCAATATCCGCCAGGATGAGGCTGGCCGGCTTATCTTCGCGCCCGCTGCGCGAAAACTCCCGCTCCAGCGCCGTAATAATTTCCGCCCGGTTCAACAGGTTGGTCAAAAAATCATGAGTCGCCGCGAAGCGCAACGATTGCTGTAGGTCTAGAATTCTCTTGCCCACCATAATCCTTGATCGCAACTCGGCAGGGTCGACCGGTTTCGAAAGATAGTCGTCGGCGCCAGCCTCCATCGCCGTCAGCAGATCCTGCTTTCGATTCTTCGCCGTCAGCATCAGGGCATAAATATATTTTCCATGGCTCTGTTTGCGAATACGCCGCAGAACATCAATGCCGTCGAGACCCGGCAGCAGCCAGTCGAGGATCGCCAACTCGGGAGAGTCGGGAGACTCAAGCAGCTTGACGGCTTCCGTGCCGCTGCCGACGCTCACATGATCGAAGCCCCAATCTTCCAGGTAGCCACCGATCTTGCGCCGTTCGATGTAGGAGTCCTCGACCAACAAAATCTTCATACTCGCCCCGTTCGCATGTTTGCAGCCGAGCGCGGCAATAACAAGGTTACGAGGAAGGAACGAAGGGACATGTCCCCCGGCTGATTTCGCCTGGGGTTGATTTCTCTTGCGTGGATTTCGCCTAGAAGATACTTGCGGTCACGCTACTACCGGCGCGTTGGCGATTCCAGCCGTCCCAAACACGCGCCGATAGCGCTCGACCTCCGCCGTCGGCCCCAGCGCCTTGGAATAATTATCAGAGAGCTTCACCGCCGGCCGCCCTTCAACGTCAGACACTTTGCAGATCAAGCTGATCGGGTCAAACCCCGCCCCATTATTCGGATTGCACCCGCGAAAATCATTGGTCAGCAGCGTTCCCCAACCAGCACTGAACCGCACCCGCCGCCCCGGCGTCCACTTGTTGCGATTCTCAAAATCCTCTGCGCTCGCAAAATCGCCAGGCCCCACGCCCTTGCCCAGTGTTCCGCCAAAATACGCGTGCAGTCCAAGAATCGTCTCCACATCCAGCGTGTCGGAGGCAATCAGCAGTTTCTCCCGCGGATCCCTGCCGTGTGCCTGCAGCCACGCTATGTATTCGTCTCCGGCGGCGTACGGATCTTTACTATCCACGCGCTGCCCGGTCCAGTCTGCAACCCACTCCGGCGCTCCGGCCAGAAACTGCGTCGTGCCAAACGTGTCAGGCAACATCACTCGCAATGCGCCTTCATAACTCTGCTGCCACAGTTCCAGCACGCGGTACTGCGATGCCTTCAGCGCCACGTCATCCGGCGCCAGCGCCGCCATCACCATCGGAATCTCATGCGCGTTGGTTCCAATCGCTTCCAGATCGTGCTTGTGCGCCAGGAACGCATTCGATGTCCCTATGAAATTGCTCCCAAGATTGGCGGCCATGGCGACGACCACATATTCCTGCCACAAAAAGCTGTGCCGCCGGCGCGTTCCAAAGTCGGCAACGCTCAATCCTGGAACGCCGCGCAGCCGCTCGATCTTATTCCACAGCTTCGTCTTCGCCCGCGCATACAGAATGTCGAGCCCGAACTCGCTCAGCGTCTTCAGGTGCGCGCGAGTTTTCAATTCATCGAGAATCGCCAGCGCATACAACTCCCACATCGTGGTATCAGTCCACCGGCCCTCAAACGTTAGATGGATCTGCCCGTCGCGCACCGACAGCTGATAATCCGACAGCCGGAAGTCGCGCTCCAGCCACTCCAGAAACGCCGGCTCGAAAATTCCACGTCTCCCATAAAACGTGTTGCCCGCCAGCCACACCAGTTCCGACTTTCGAAACCGCCGTCCCCGCACGTGTTGCAGTTGCACCTTGAGCTCTTCAATGTGGATGATGTCTGCCATCCGCACCGATGTGTGCCGGTTGATCAGAGAGAACTCAACGCGCGTGTTCGGAAAATGCTTCCAGATAAACTGCAGCATCAACAGCTTGTAGAAATCCGTGTCGAGCAGCGACCGCACTACCGGATCCAGTTCCCAGTTGTGGTTGTGCGCGCGTTCGGCAAAGTTAACGATCATCGAAAAAGCCGGATCCTACTGCCAGTTCAGGACGAGATGACAATGTGAGAGATGTCAGTCTAGCAGCTTGCCGGAGGCCGCGTGAATGCCAGGACAACCGTGGAAGAGCGGCGCTTCAGCGCCGCGTAAACGTCCGGAAAAAGAATAAGGGCTTCAAGCCCTTGAGGGACTCACGCCGCACCGAATCTCGCTCCCTGTAAAATCCGCCCATGCACTTCCTCCGAACCCTGGGGTGGCTAATCTGCGTCGTCTACTCCACCATCCCCGCGTTCTGGCTGATGATTCATCCCCGCGCGCAACGTTGGCGCGAACGCCAGCGCTCCCCGTTCCGCATCCTGCTCCCGTCGTGGATCGTCATGTGGTTCGCCATGGCCGTTCTAACCTTCCCGTGGCGGGGAACAGTTTTCTATTCCACGCGCTGGACATGGCTCCCAGCCGCGCTCCTGTTCGCAGCCGGCCTCTCTATTTATTCCAGCGCAGGCGCCCACTTCAGTTGGTCACAGCTAGGCGGCCTCCCAGAAGTACGCGTAGGAAACCATCAGACCCTCGTAACCACCGGCATCCGCTCGCGCGTCCGCCACCCCATCTACCTCGCCCACCTGTGCGAAATGCTCGCCTGGAGCGTCGGAACAGGCCTGGTTGTCTGTTGGGCGATGACTGCCTTCGCGATCCTGACGGGCGCGCTGATGATCCGCATGGAGGATGCGGAGTTGGAGAGGAGGTTCGGTAAGGAGTATCGTGCTTATCGAGACAAGGTCCCGAAGATATTGCCAAGGCTGATGTCATGAACTCCGTCGCGAGCCAACCTGGCGAAAGCGCAAATCGCCTGGTGGGGCTGTTTCATGAACTACTCGATGGCCTTCCTCCGGAGACCGCAACGATTGGGTTCAAGCGAACTAGGAACGACGACGGAACTCTCGTTTGGTTAAAGCCGTCAGGCCAGCAAGCCGCTGAATTCAGCGCGCATATTGACGACGAACACACTTCTCTGATCGATGTGAGCTTCGGCTCGGGATCAACCTTCGAACTTCCCTGCGAGGCGAAGCTGCCGAGCGATGCAACCTTCGAGATGGTACTTGGTGTCGTTAGAGACTTAGCTCTCGCCGTAGTTGCTGGAAGATGCGAAGAGCGGTTCGGCTTTCTGGGGGTTCGAGGCACGATCCGAGTGGACGAGACGAACGTGTTCCGCTGCACCCACTTCTTCTACCCGCGGCTGTTCCCGAAAACGATTCACTACTTGCCGTATTCCTCCGGGCCGAGATCCAGCAGTTGCTGAAGTTCATCGCACTCACCTCTCAGAGCCGCTCGCGAACACCCTTCCCGCTATAATCCGACTTGGCTGATAGCTGATAGCTGATAGCCGATAGCTGATTTTTTCTCCATGCGCTTCGAACTCTTCATCGCGACCCGCTACCTGCGCGCAAAAAGAAGACAGGCCTTCATCGGCATCATCACCGGCATATCCATCGCCGGCGTCGCCGCCGGCGTCGCCTCTCTCGTCGTCGCCATGGCCATCACCAACGGATTTCGCCAGGACCTCCAGCAGCGCCTGCTCGGCTCCACATCGCACATCAGCCTGCAGCGCATCGCCGACGACGGCATCAAAGACTGGCCCACGCTCATGGACCGTCTCTCCAAGCAGCCCCACGTCGTTGCCGCCGCCCCAGCAATCTTCGAGCAAGTCCTGATCTCGCGTGGCCCGCGCGCCCGCGGCGCCGTCCTCAAAGGCATGATCCCCAAGTACGAGCGCCAAGTCGGAGATCTGTTGAACTCGGTGAAGGAAGGCTCGGCCGAAGCCCTAGAAGATGGCCGTGTGGGCGCGGGCGACTCGCCCGCGCAGTCCGGCAGCACTGCCCCAAAAGATTCTCCCGACTCGCTCGCCTCCGTCGCCCAGCGCATCTCCGCCATGCCGCCCATCGTCCTCGGCCAAGACATGGCCGACAGCCTCGGCGCCAAAATCGGAGACTCTGTCCTAGTCACCAGTCCCCAAGGCGAACTCACCCCGTATGGGATGGCCCCGAAATACACGCGCTTCCACGTGGTCGGAATTTTCAACTCCGGCTTCTACGATTACGACTCCAGTTGGGCCTTTGCCCGCCTCTCCGACGCGCAGCGACTGTTCGGCCTCGGCGACTTGATCTCGGTGCTGGAATTCAAAATCGACGATCTCGACCGTGCGGACGCCGTTACTTCCCAGATCGAAGACGCCGCCGGCAAAGGCTTCATGGCCACCAACGCGCTCCGGCAGAACAGCGCCCTGTTCAAAGCGTTGAAGACCGAGCGCCTGGTCACTTTCATCACCATCGGCCTCATTGTATTCGTCGCCGCCCTGAACATCCTTATTTCTCTCATCATGATAGTCATGGAAAAGACGAAAGACATCGCCGTCCTCATGTCGATGGGCACGCGCCGGGCGCAGGTGCGCAACCTGTTTATTGCCCAAGGCGTGCTCATCGGCGCCATCGGTACCGCCATCGGCCTGGTGGTCGGTTACGCCATCTCCTTCGCTGGCGGCCATTACCACGTGCTTTCTCTTTCGCCCGAGGTCTACTCGATCGACTACGTCCCTTTCGCTCCTAGAGCGATCGACGGCGTCTGGGTGGCATTGTTCGCGGTGTTGATCTCGTTCGTAGCCACGCTCTACCCCTCGTGGTCGGCAGCCCGCATTCTCCCCGCCGAGGCCCTGCGCTATGAGTAAGAACCTCTTTGCCACAGATCTTGGGGGATTCACTCGGATAGGAAAACCTGATTTTGGGTGGCGCAGCGCTTTGAGCGCTGCGATCGAACCACACCTTTTGTGGGGGGCTTTAGCCCCAGAGGGAATCCTCGTCTTGGAGGTCCGGCGCCATAACTGCAATCCCTTCCCGCTTACGCTACTGGGTTTACTACATCCCGCCAGCCCTTGGAACGAAAGGCACACAACTTGCATCTAACCGATCAAGAATCGATGCTGCGCGTCGAAAACCTGAAAAAGGTTTTCCGGTCGGGCGAATCGGATCTCGTGCTCTTTGAAAATTTATCGTTCGAAGTCAAGCGCGGTGAAATGCTCGCCATTGTCGGCGAATCGGGAGCAGGGAAGAGTACCTTGTTGCACATCCTGAGCGCTCTTGATAGCGCTTCCGCAGGTGACGTATACTGCGCCCACTTGCGATTGAACTCCTTATCGCACGACGAAGCGGCTGACTTCCGCAACCGGGAAACCGGCTTCGTGTGGCAGTTCCACTATCTGCTGCCGGAATTCACGGCCGCAGAAAACGTTGCCATGCCGCTGTTGCTTCGCGGGCAATCATGGCAGCAGGTCGAGCCAGAAGCGGCACGCTGGCTGCGTGAAGTCGGACTGGAGCAGCGTGCGCATCATCGCTCCGGCGAGCTTTCAGGCGGAGAGCAGCAGCGCGTGGCTTTGGCCCGCGCGCTCATCACTGGCCCCAAGCTGCTGCTGGCCGACGAGCCTACAGGCGACCTTGACGGACATACGGCGGAAGCGGTTTTTGAATTGATCGCTCGATTACACCGCGAGCATCAACTCACCTCCCTCATCGCAACGCACAACTTGTCGTTCGCCCGCCGCTGCCATCGCGTCTTAAGGTTGCAGCGCGGCCGCATGGAAGAGATTCCGCCGGAGTCGCTGCCGGCATGAGGTTTAGCGGAAGGACACTTTGTCGAAGGGTAGGACTTTTGCGACAACGAGCGGTTGGTTTTGTGGCAGGCGAGGCTTTGGACTGACACGTGGTTGGTTTTGTGGAAGGGCACGCCTTCACCCGTGCCGTCAGCGATCAGAAACGAACGGGCGTTAGCCCCTGCGAATGGATAAAGATTAGAAGCGCAAAGAAAACAGTTTCTTTGGTAACGTGATCAAAGGTCTGTAGAATCGTTTCAGAGCTTGGGTTTCAGCTCTTTTGATTGCATAATGTAAGGATAGATTTTAGTTTCGGTGGACCAGGGATCGGTTTTTGGTAGGTCGGGCAAGCAAGAGTTCTTCTCGACCAGGAAGGTCAGGGGGAAGGGCATTATGTTTGAACGCTATACGGAGAAAGCCAGGCGCGTAATTTTTTTCGCACGCTATGAAGCCAGCCAGTTCGGGTCTCCCTATATCGAGACGGAGCATCTGCTTCTCGGACTCCTGCGCGAAGACAAAGCCCTAACCAACCGTTTTCTGCGGTCCCATGCCTCGGTCGAATCCATCCGCAAGCAGATCGAGGGGCACACCACGATTCGCGAGAAAGTTTCGACCTCGGTTGATCTTCCGCTGAGCAACGAATGCAAGCGGGTGCTCGCCTACGCCGCCGAAGAAGCCGAGCGCCTCTCGCATCGCCACATTGGCACGGAGCACCTGCTTTTGGGTTTATTAAGAGAAGAGAAATGCTTCGCCGCCGAGATCTTGCACGAGCGCGGTCTTCGCCTCTCGACCATCCGCGAAGAGCTCGCGCGCAGCACGCAGGAAAAGGCTCAGCCGCAGCGCCAGCGTGAGAGTTCGCTGCTCGCGGAATTTTCCCGTGACCTGACTCAGGCCGCCATGGACAGCCAGCTTGACCCGCTGGTCGGCCGCGAAGGCGAAGTCGATCGCGTCATTCAGATCCTCTGCCGCCGCACCAAGAATAATCCCGTGCTGATCGGCGAACCGGGCGTGGGCAAGACCGCCATCGTCGAAGGCCTGGCCCAGCGCATCGCCGACGGCGAAGTCCCGTCGTTCCTAGCCGACAAGCGCATCCTTGCCCTAGACCTCTCGCTCATCGTGGCCGGCACCAAGTACCGCGGCCAGTTCGAAGAGCGCCTCAAGACCATCATGAAAGAGCTGATGGAAAATCAGAATTCCATCATCTTCATCGACGAGCTGCACACCCTCGTCGGCGCCGGATCCGCCGAAGGTTCACTCGACGCCGCGAACATCCTGAAGCCCGCGCTATCCCGCGGAGAAATTCAGTGCATCGGCGCCACCACCCCCGGCGAATATCGCAAGTCGATCGAGAAAGATCGTTCGCTCGAGCGCCGCTTCCAGGCTGTAAAAGTTCCGCCGCCGAACGAGACCGACGCCATTAAGATTTTGTTTGGAATTAAAGACCGCTACGAAAAATTCCACGCCGTCACCTACACCGACGACGCCATCAATTTCGCGGTCTCGCACTCGAACCGCTACATCCCGGATCGCTTCCTGCCCGACAAGGCCATCGACTTGGTCGACGAAGCCGGAGCCCGCGTAAAACTGCGCCAGACTTCGCTGCCCGAAGAGCTGACCGAAGTGCAGAAGCGCATCAAGTTCATCGTGCATCGCATGGAAAACGCGATCGCGAACCACGAGTTCGAAAAGGCGCGTTTCTACTCCGACGAGGAACGCAAAGAGCGCGAGAACCTGCGCGCCCTGCGTGAAAAATATCATCTGGACGAATCTTCGACGGGCGTAGTCAACCGCGAAGACATCGAGGATGTCGTCTCGCGCTGGACGGGCGTTCCCGTCACTTCGATTAAAGAAGAAGAAACGCAGAAGCTTCTCCGCATCGAAGAAGAACTGCACAAGCGCATCATCTCGCAGGACAAGTCGATCAGCGCCCTGGCCCGCGCCATCCGCCGTTCCCGCGCCGGCCTGAAAAACCCGAACCGCCCCATCGGATCGTTCCTGTTCCTTGGCCCCACGGGCGTCGGCAAAACCGAAGTCGCGCGCACGCTGGCGCAATTCATGTTCGGCACCGAAAAGGCTCTGGTCCGCTTCGATATGTCCGAGTTCATGGAGAAACACTCGGTCTCGAAGCTGATCGGTTCGCCTCCAGGCTACGTTGGCTATGAAGAAGGCGGACAACTCACCGAGCGTGTGAAGCGTGCTCCCTACTCTGTCGTCCTGCTCGATGAAATCGAAAAGGCGCACCCGGATGTCTTCAACATTCTGCTGCAGGTTTTTGAAGACGGCCAATTAACCGACGGCCTCGGCAACACCGTCGATTTCAAGAACACGATCATCATCATGACCTCGAACATCGGCGCGCGGCATTTGCAGAAGCGCGAGGGTTTCGGCTTCCAGTCGACCAAGGATGACGTGATCTCCGACAAGGTCGAAGAACTGGTGAAGGGCGAGGTCAAGCGCACCTTCAACCCCGAGTTCCTGAACCGCCTGGACGAAGTCATCCTGTTCCTGGCCTTGGGCGAGAGCGACCTCATCCAGATTCTCGAGCTCATGGTCACGCAGCTCAACCAGAACTTGGCGCAGAAAGCCATCACAGTCACGGTGGCCGACGACGCCAAGAAGTGGATCCTCAACCAGACTCTCACCGATCGCAGCTACGGCGCGCGTCCGCTTCGCCGCGCCCTGCAAAAATACATCGAAGACCCGCTGTCGGAGGCGCTGATTCAAGGCACCATCACCACGCGCCCCGCCTTCATCGAGGTCTTCCTCGAAGACAACAAACTCTTCTACCGCCCCGTAGACGCGGAGAAGACCGAAGGCGTCCTGCTGTACGAGAAGTAGGTTTTGCTCGTGTGGGGCCAGGTCTCTGACCCAGCAGCCGAGCACAGCTCGGCTGGGTTTTCAGCCGTCAGCGCAAGGCTGGCGGCTTTTATTTTGCGAAAGCGCGGCAAGAACGGGAAGGGCACGGCTTCAGCCGTGCCGTAAAGCGCCCCAAAAAAATCCGGCTTTAGCCGCTGAGGGATCTCCCACATCACACCGATCTCGCCGCCACAACACTCCCTGCTTTCCTATCCCACCTCCAGCCAACGCGCCGCCCGTTGAGATGAACCCCGCCAATCCAGCGATCCACGCCGTTGAGCGCGACATGATCGGCCTTTCCCGCAAGCACCCGATGACCAACTTCAGTCAACTCCAAGATTGATCTCGCAAATTCGTTTTTCTCGACCGTTCCCTCAAACCGTTCAGCGAACCGTAGGAGTGGAAGGGGCGCCCACACAAAGTTCCTCAGCATATCCAAGAGCACCGTGTCTCCGACGTATTCCCTCATCATGACCGAACCAAACGCTAGCACGGCTTTGGCCTTTTCCCTCTTTCGGATTTCGCGAAGCAACTCGCCTTCCAACCGTGACAGTCCGCTCCGGCTCCATGGATACTCCTGCAGCAATCGAGTCAACGCACCGCGGAGGCTGGGAAGGCCGCTTAGGTCAGCCTTCAGCAGCCGAACCATTCCCGCCGGTGAGTCTTGCCGGAACGCGCGCCAAACCCGCTCTGCCAGCCGCATCTGCTCCGCACTAACCGGCTGCCGCGCCGCGCACGCACTCGGAATCTGTTCCGGCCGCAGTTCGCCGCCGTGTACTCGAGCCCAAGCCAGCTTTTCAGCTGCGACCCCCTGTTCCCGAAACCAGCTAAGAATCTGCATCAGGCTGAGCTGGCACAGAACGCAGTGCTCCCCAAACCACAGCACGATGCTGTCATAACCCTCGTGCTTCGCGATCGCCGCGTCGCGCTTGTTAAATTCAGTTGAACGCTTGCCATTCGTCCAGAAGCGCGACCGCACGCGGCTCAACTGCCGCAGCGTGAGTCCAGCAGGAACCGGCCCCGTATAGAGCGCGTCGCGCCAGCTCAAAACTTCTCCTCTCCCGTGGAAGCCTGCCTCCCTAAGCGTCCCAGCGGTCGAATCTCCGTCAACAATATGCAGAGTCTTTCCCGACATGCGAGCAGCATAACATCGCATCCTGCCGAGAGTTAGGTCGTGTGGGGCGGGCGCTCCTACCCGCTAGCCGAGCGCAGTTCCAAGGTTTTCAGCCGTCCGCTCCAGGCTCGCGGCTTTTCTTCTTGACGGGGAAACTTCCTGATTGACCTCGGGTTCAACCTGTGATTAGATGCCCGAACATCGCGGTCTCAGCGCCAGAGTCCGCCAGGCACCGGGGCGTGCCACACCGAGGTGAAGTATGAAGTCCACTCTGCATGCGGCCCTGTCTGCGACCGTGCTGGGCCTTCTCGTTCTTGCCTTGACCCTAATTGCATTCACCCTAAGCGCCAGCGCACGGGAGATGGTCCTACCCGCCGGCACTCTTCTGCAATGCACCATGAATGAACCCAACTTCTCCTCAGCCACCGCCGACGTGGGCGACCCGGTGCTCTGCCACCTGCGCGGCGTCACAGAGTTCGGTCAGCAGGCTTTCCCGCGCGGAACCTATCTGGTCGGCCACCTCGAAGCCGCCAAAGATCCCGGCCACTTCTGGGGCAAAGGATATTTGAAACTGCAATTCGATCGCATCGGCCTGCCCGGCGGCGACTTGCCGCTCGACGCCAAGCTCATCGGCACCCGCGGCTACAAAGTCGACAAGGAAGGCAAGATCGACGGCAAAGGCCACGCTGTGCGTGATGTCGTCGAATGGATGATCCCGCCGCTATGGCCCTGGAAAGTAATCATGCTGCCCGCCCGCGGTCCGCGTCCCACCCTGAAAGGCGAAACCGTCCTCAGCCTGCGCCTGATGGATGATGTCCAAATCCCACAGATGACACAGACCATCACCCCCGGCTGGCACTTCTTTGGCCACGTCCAAAACGGCTCATACAACGACGGGCAGCAAAGCAACTCCCAGTTTCAATTCTCCGTCACTCGAGCTGGTCTTGCCGGCGACGGCATCGCCGGCAACGGGGTTGCAAACAACGCTGTGAACAACAACGCTCTGAGTAATACTGTTCTAAGTAACGACGATCAGGTGCTCCACCTGGCTCAGCCCGTAGCGAAGGCCTCCTATGCCAGCTACGTCTCGCGCGATGTCCCGGCGCAGAACGTGGCGAACGTCGTCGGCCTTCCCGGCATGCCCGTCTTCGTCCTCAACTCCGGCGCGGTACTGTCGGTCAGCGGATACGGCTACCAGGGCGACCGCCTCACCTACTCCTTGATCGGCGGGGGTTCCGGCGTGATCAGCACCAACGACATCGACTGGAACTCGACCACTCAACTCAACGCCCAGCGCGGCATCCGCGTAACGCTTCACAACGCCCACGAAACATCAGGAACCGCTGGCTTCTAAGCAGTCCTGCGCCCGGCTCGGCAGGTTTTCAGCCGTCAGCTCAATGCTGACGGCTTTTTCTACGCCCGAACCCTGGATCGCCTTTCCCTCATCCAATCACGCATGCAAGATCAGGTCCTCTTAAACCTGGACGTACATCACCAAGGGGAAATCTCTTATGAAGCGATTCGAAGGAAAGTCAGCAGTCATTACCGGCGGTAACAGCGGCATCGGCCTGGCAACCGCAAAACAATTTCACGACGAGGGCGCGAAAGTCGCGATCTCCGGTCGCGATCAGAAAACTCTCGACGCGGCTGTCAAAACCATTGGGCCCGACACCTTGGCTGTAAAAGCCGATGTCGCCAAACTCGCCGAACTTGATCGATTCTTCGCCCAGGTCTCCGCGAAATTCGGCAAGATCGATGCGCTCTTCGCTAACGCCGGCATCGCGAAATTTGCCCCGGCCGCCGCCAGCAGCGAGCAGTTGTTCGACGAGACGTTCGATATCAACGTGAAGGGGCTGTTCTTCACCCTGCAGAAGGCGCTTCCCCTGCTCAACGACAACGCTGGCATCGTGTTGAACGCCTCCGTCGTCTCAACCAAGGGCAGTCCCGCAACCAGCATTTATTCCGCGAGCAAGGCCGCAGTGCGCTCTCTGGCGCGCACCTTCGCCGCCGAATTGTTGGATCGCGGAATTCGCGTCAACGTCGTCAGTCCCGGACCCATCTACACTCCGATCCTCGAAAAGGGCGGTATGCCGCAGGCCGGGGTCGATGCCTTCGCGGAGCAGGTTAAAGCTCGCGTTCCTATGAAACGTCTCGGTACTCCCGAAGAAGTGGCCCACGCCGTCCTGTTCCTCGCCAGCAGCGAAGCCTCCTACATCACGGGCGTCGACCTGAACGTAGACGGTGGTTTCGGCCAGATTTGACTTCGTGTCGCGAGACGGAACGACCGATCTTACGGGATCAGTTGGATAAAATAATTTGCCGGAGTGACCATGCCCAAAGTTAACATCGCCGAAAAATTCTCTCAGATTTCCGAATACTGGAAGCCCTACATAGCCGCCGAGCTCAACGGACAATGCGTCAAGCTCGACAAAATCAAAGGCGAGTTCATCTTCCACCACCACGAGCATGAGGACGAATTGTTTCTCGTCGTCAAAGGCCGATTCCGAATGCATTACCGCGACAAAGATCTTCGCGAACATCACGAATGGATCGAGGAGGGAGAGTTCGTAGTCGTCCCCCGCGGCGTCGAACATAAGCCCGCAGCCGATGAAGAATGCTGGTTCCTGCTCTTCGAGCCCGCCTCCACGCTCAACACTGGCAATGTCATCAACGAACGCACGCATTCACAGCTGGAGCACGTATAAAAACGCGTACGAGCAGAAGAGGGAAAGGCACGGCCTAAGCCGTGCCGTTAGATTTTTGGGTAGCGCAGCGCTTCGAGCGCTACGGTTAGGCCTTCTTTTAAGATGTGGGCTTTAGCCTCACGAGGGCTGCCCTTTTTCCTCATATCAGGTACGATTAGATAACGTCATGGATCTCACCGTCTACTCCGCCGGCTGGTGCCCCGACTGCCGAGAGGCCAAGCGCTTTCTCGACAAGCACCAAATCCCCTACAAAACCGTCGACGTCGAAACCACTCCCAGCGCCATCGACGAAGTCATCAAACGAACCGGCAAGCGTGCCATCCCCCAGTTCGTCATCGATGGCGAATGGGTCCAGCCCTACCGCCCGGGCAAAGGCTTCCTCTACGACCAAATGGCCAAGCGTCTGGGAATTAAGACCCCATAATTTGCCGTGATTTCCACAGAGGTACGACACTCAGTGCATCCCCATGCCCTCTGTGGTTAAAGCCTGTGCTCGTCCCCCTATCGCACGTACATCGCCTTCAGTACCGTGGCAAACCCGCGCCAGACGGGCGAAGATACTGACAACCAAGTACTCAGCCTCGCCGCCACTCATCACTCAAAAGGCTGAAACAGAACCACTTGGAGCGAGTTCCCGAGGATGTTGCTTCCGACCCCATGGCCGACCCCGAAATAAGCGAACCCGAAATCAACGATTCTGCTGCCGCGAAGATGTCGGCTCCCGAATCCGCGCAGCAAGTAAGTCCAGTCTGCGACTATTGGCAGCAAGCGGTGCAGGCTGTCCTGGGAATTGTGCTGCTCCTCGGAGCCCTCGCCATGGTCCACTATTACCTGCCCACCACGGCGCAAGGCGAGCCTCCTACCGACCTCGAGCAACAAGTTCACGCACTCACGGCGCAGGTCGAGCAACTCAAGCAAGATCAGGCCATGCCTGCCGTCGTTCTCAATCGCTATCGCAATTCCATCGGCTACATCTATGGTATTTATCAGGTAGGCTTTCCGAACCAGCGCCCCGTGGTTCGCGCTCGCGTTTCCGGCACCGGATTCCTGGTCGGCAAAGGTCTCATCGCCACCAACCGCCACGTAGCCGAGCCCTGGTATGGAGACTCCGAAGCTCAGAAGCTCATCGATCACGGCGCCACGGGCATGCTCGAAAGCCTCGTGATTTTTTTCCCCGGCTCGCCCACGCCTGTGAATCTGTTGCCCGCATCAGTTTCGAAGACCTCCGATCTGGCGGTCTTGCATGCTGAAGATCTGGGCGCTGAGTCCGACGTAGTTCGCGGTCTCGCCGTACTGCCCCTCGCGAAATCACCGGGCGCTCCTGGACAGTTGGTCACCGTAATCGGCTATCCCATGGGCATTGCCGGCATGGTCGCGAAGTCGCCCAGCGGAATTTACGAACGCATGGCCTATCGCCACAACGACATCAACGCGGCCAGCGAGTTAGCCGCCTTATCGCTGATTCGTCCCTCCACCACCTGCGGACATCTTGGCGACGTCGTCGGCGACAAACTTATCTATGACGCCCCCACCGCCCACGGCGGCAGCGGCGGCCCCGTCTTCAACACCAAAGGCGAAGTCATCGGCGTCAACTCCGCCTACATGGACGGCTTCTCCGGCGGCACGCTCGGAATCTCAGTCGACTCTCTCCGTCCGTTGCTACACGAAGCGCAAGAAAAACATTAGTGCGATCGCACTTGTCGAAGCTGTCATTTTCAACCGCCCCTACAACGGAGTTCTCGGCACATTTTCCGTTGACCGCGAGAACCTCGATTGAGTCGTGGCGATCGAATACATGTTCAGTCGCCAGATTTCCTGGCAACTCCCATTCCACTTGCCGGGGCATTTGATCCTGTGTTCAATGGGCCTGTCAGAGCCTTTGGAACTCCGTCGCTCAGCTTCCAGGAGGTTACTACGCCCACAGGGACGCTGCAGTTGCCATTCGGGCAGTTCTCCCCGCTTGCGTACAGGTATAGCCCGGTTCCATCTTCGGCAAGAGACGGGAGGATCAAGTTACCGGTTGAACTTGCTTCCGTGGTTCCATAACCCGATCCATTCGATTGGATCGAGAGAATCTCGAACCAATTTTGCAGAGGAACCGTTGGTGCTTGTGAAAATCCCCAGATCCACTTTCCATGGTTGTCGGCGAGAATCGGTCCACACTCGTCGCAACCGTAAGGGTCATATCCCGGCGTGTCGGTCAGCGCGCCGGTGCCGAAGTCCACGGTATACGCCATCTGCGGATTCGAGGGACCGCCAATCTGCATATAAAGCACAGGCGAAGCAGGCGATCCTGAGGGGAGCATGGTTGAAGTCAAGGTTCCGCCGTTGTAATTGCCTGCGGGCACATTGTAGGGGCTTCCCGGAACGGCCGTAAGGTGGCCATTGTTCGGATTAATCGCCCACCCCCAGACCGTGACCTCGTCGCTGTTGTTATTGTCAGCATAGACATATTGGCCGGTAAAATCGGTTGTGACAGAATTTATTCCGCCGGAACCGCTGGGACTCTCAATTTCCACTAGGTCGCCACTGGAGCGATTGATCTGGTAGACCTCCACCGTGTTGGTCAAGTTATAGGCAACGAATAGGAAATTGCCGTTCGGATCCATCGCCATGCTGGTTGGCCCGTTTCCGTTCAACTGGAACGGCGAGCCCGGCAGATAAGTAAGATGCCCGTTGCTTTGATCGATCTGGTAGCCATAAAGCGCGCTCGCGGTGAGGGCGTAGAGAAACCAACCGCCCGGGTCCACCACAATATTGCTCGCACCAGGGGCAGCAGGGAACGTTGGGGGCTTGCCGTTGCCATTCGGGTTTTTGATCACGCCCGCGCCGATCGTGAATTCAGCAATTTCATCCGAGGTATTCGTACCGGACTGGCTCGCGGTGGTCGCGTAAAGATAGCTATCCGCTGCTCCCACTGCGGTTTCCGAGAGCGGAGTCTTGTATACATGGCCGCAGTTGTCCCACGCTTGCACGGTCAGGTCGTACTTTCCTGGCAACAGATTCACAAATGTGTTCACTTCATTGGAATCGATGGTGTATGGCGCGATGCCATTGCCGGTGTAAATGCGTATGGCACTGATACCGGCCGCGCACTCAGGATTCTGCGCCGAAGCGGCGATATGCACCGGAATATCTGCCGAAGACCCTTTCGGGAGGAAGACAGAAACTCCCGCCTCGGATTTGACTGTAATGTCGACTGTCACTTTGCCGACGGCGCCGCAGTTATCCCACGCCTGTACAACGGTACTATAGCTTCCAGCGCTCAATGGAATGAAGGTTTCAATATGCGCGCCATAAACTGAGTAGGCATCCACACCTGGCGCCGAGTAGATGCGCATGGAATTGATCCCACTCGCGCAAGATGGGCTGGTGGCATACGCCTCAAAGAAAACAGGTGAGCCCGAGTTCGAACTACTCTTCGGAGAGAGAGTCGTTATGGTCGGAGCGGCAAATCCGAGGGTCGGGAATGCGAGAGTCGAGAGGAACAAAAGACTGATGGAGCAGAACAGCTTCCGTGCAAGGCCGCGGACGGACGGAACCCACTTCCACACGTTCTCTGAGGAACCGAACACACTAACCTCCTGGGCTGGAGCGGAGAAAAGCTGGAGCAGCGAACATGAGTTTCGCCCGAAAAATACTTTTAAGCCAATCAGTGGAAACCCGCACGACCAGACCATGAAACCAGTAGGCGATTCTCAGGTTCTTTTGGCACTGGGAAAAAACTGGGATGGTAAGTAAACAGGGAATCGATCAACAGCCCGCACAAGGAAGTCGACCCCGAGAGATGCAATATCTTCGCCGAGTTGCCGCCGATGCGAATCCAGGACCACCCACTATCGTGCTCTCCCGCATGGCACAGTTTCAGTAGATAATCATCCCGTGGCTCAACTGGACAATTTCCGGCTCAAGAACCGCGTGGGCAACACGGCATGAGCGAGCATGAGTAAGACCGTGTTTGTCCTGGCGTTAATTCTGTCCGCCAGCGGCCTGATCTCGCCACCCTTCGCTCTCCTCGGCGGCCTGGTCTTCGGGCTCGCCGTCGCACATCCGTTCAATCTCGAAAGTAGACGCCTCTCAAAATTTTTGTTGCAAGCGTCTGTCGTCGCCCTCGGCTTCGGCATGAACCTGCACCAGGTTCTCGAAGCCGGACGCTCCGGCTTCCTCTACACCGCCGTCAGCATCACTGCCGTAATGTTCCTCGGCCTCGGCTTCGGCTACCTGCTCAGCGTCGGGAAGAAGTCCGCATTTCTAATCAGCGCCGGCACCGCCATCTGCGGCGGCAGCGCTATCGCCGCCGTTGGCCCCATCGCCGACGCCAGCGAGGAAGAAATGGCCGTATCTCTCGGCTCCGTATTCATCCTCAACTCAGTCGCTCTATTTCTCTTTCCTGTCGTCGGATACGCCTTTCACATGACGCAGTCACAATTCGGACTCTGGTCCGCTCTCGCCATTCACGACACTAGTTCCGTCGTCGGCGCGACCGCCAAGTACGGTCCCACGGCACTCGCGATCGGAACCACCGTGAAGCTGGCGCGTGCTCTCTGGATCGTTCCTCTATCTCTAGTCACAGCCATCACCCTGAAGAGCAAAGCCCGCATCCAGTGGCCCTGGTTCATCTTGTTCTTCTGCCTGGCCGCGCTGCTCAACACCACCTTGCCGGCGTTCGCCCCGGCTTTCAGCATCCTCAATCGCCTGGGCAAGATCGGCCTCACCGTTACTCTGTTCTTGATCGGCACAGGATTGAACAAAGAAACCCTGAAGCAAGTCGGTATCCGTCCGCTCGTTCAGGGCCTCGTCCTCTGGATCATCGTCGGCACCGTTACATTGGCGCTCATCCTATTCCATTGGATCGCCGTATAAGGATTCCCTCCACAAGGACCCACGCTTCCTATCCCTCTCCAAACTCCCGGTACCGCTCCAGCACATCGCGCTCCGAAATCACACCTTCCAACCGCCACAAGTCGGCACGGTTAACCACCGGCACCACCGCCCAACGGTCCACATACCGCAGCGCCGTCTCCAAAGCTTGATCGGGATGTAAGTACGGAACCCGCACGCCGCTCACCACCGAGTTCAGATCGAGTTCGCCCATTCCCTCAGCCAGCATCCTGCGCAGATCCTTTTTCGCCACGATGCCCCAACCGTTCGGCGCGAGCTTCACCAGCAGATCGTCGGCCGACGATTTCTCCGCCAGTTGCAGCGCGCTTCCAACCGTCTCTCGCGCCTCGACCACCCTGCCATCCGCACGCTGCATCGCGTCCTCCACGTGCAGTACGCCCTCTTCGCGCTGTTCCTCCATCGACGGCAAATCCACCCCGTCCTGCCGCGTAAGCAAATCGAAGATCGCAACCGGCTGCAGCCCCCGCGAAATTAAATACGCAACTGTATTCGCCAGAATCACCGGCACAATGATCGAATAATTCCCGCTCACCTCCAGCACCATAAATACCGACGTCATTGGCGCCCGCAGAAATCCCGCAAACAAAACTCCCATCCCCACCAGCGCATAGGTTCCCGGCGACACATTCAGATGCGGCAGAAACACATGCTCAGCCCCGCCCACCGCCGCTCCTAGCATCGCCCCAATAAATAATGTCGGCGCAAACATCCCGCCCGGAGTTCCGCTCACGAACGAAAGCAGCGTAGCCACAATCTTCAGCCCGGCGAGCAGCGCCATGAATTGCCACGTGAACCGCCCGTGCATGGCCTCGTCCATGGCCTCATAGCCCGCTCCCATCACCTGCGGCGCGCCCAGAACGGCCATGATCCCAATCAGTAATCCCGCCACCCCCGGCTGAAAATATTGTGTCCACAGGGGCAGCGCCTTGCACCGCGGACGCAGCGTCGCAATGCCCTCCGAAAACAAAACCGAAGCCAGCCCGCCGACCACGCCGAGAACACAATACGCGATCAGCTCCGAAGGCCGCTCCAGTTGCACCACCGGAATCCGAAACAGCGATTCCGACCCCAGAAACCACCGCATCACCACCACGCTCGATACCGCCGAAAGCACCACCGACCCCAGAATTCCCGCCGTCCATCGGCCAATCACTTCCTCAATTACGAACAACACCGCCGAGATGGGTGCGTTGAACGCCGCCGCCAGTCCCGCCGCCGCGCCCACCGGCGCAATTAGCCGCATCCGGTCCCGCGACAAATTCATCTTCCGCCCTAGCACCGAAGCCAGGCTCGCCCCAATCTGCAGTGACGGATCCTCCGGCCCCAGCGAGTGTCCCGACCCAATCGCCAGTGCCGCGGTAATGAATTTTCCGATGGCCGTGCGGAAGGGAATGTACCCGTTGTAGATGAACAGCGCAGCCTTAGTCTGATTCACCCCGCTGCCCCGCGTCTGCGGGAAGACATGAATCACCAGGGCCGCGATCACCAGTCCCGCCAAGGTCGGCGCCAGCAGAAGCCGCGACGTAGTCAGCACCGCTCCCGAACCCAGCAAATAAAGCCGGCACCATCCGATCGCAAACCGAAAACAAACCACTGAGAGTCCGGAAAAAATTCCGATGAACACCGACAGCACCAGAAAGAATCGGTCTTCCCGAAAAACCGACTGCAGCAGAGCGCGCGACCGCCCGTTGATCGTTCGGTCCACAGTGAGCTGTTCGTCCTCGATCACTGCCTCCACTTGCGCGTTATCGTTCAAATCCAAGTTGGATAATCCCCTCGCGATTTCCAGAATTCCCGCCCGCCAGCCCCTCAGTTCCCCTCATGCAACTTCGCAATCAGGAGCAACGCATGATCCTTGCCCACTGGAGCTCCGCAGCTAACGCTGGCTTCCCGTTCAATCTCAAACACCAGGTCCATCGCCGACTCCACCAGATCCGGATCGCGCTGCAAGCCCGCCGCCGTGACCCGCGGTTTCATCTTCGCCCAACTCTCGTTCGGACTCGGTTGCCCCGACTTCGCCGCCGACAAACTCTGTAGCGCACCACAACCCTTAATCCTCTCTCCCGCCGTCGCAAAAGCTTCCACCACAATCCGATTTCGCTCGGTCATCGAAATCTGCCGCTGAAACGGATCCATCGCCAGCACCAATTCCGTGGTCTTGAGCAGTGCCGCACTCTCGGCGTCATCGGAATTACCAGCCACCGCCGACTGCAAATACCTGCGAGCCTCCGGATACCGCCCCAGTTGGAAGGCCGCCGATCCCGCCCCCGCCAGCGCCGCTTGGTTGTGCCGATCCAACCGCAAACTCAACCGGTAGAACGCAAACGCGCGTTCGTAGTCCAGTGTACGGACAAACAGATCGCCCACCTGCCGCTGCTGCGCCGCATCGTCGCCAATATTTTCCGCCAGCGCAATCAACTCGGGCTCCGCCTGCGCTCGCGCGTTATTCTGCAAAAGAAATTCAATCAGCTCCAGCCGCGCATCGCGCCGTTTTCCTTCTGCATCATCCGGCCACGTTGCATAGATTGCATTGTGGTAATAACGCTGCGCCTGATCAGTCCGTTCTTTTTGCGCCGCGATGCGCGCAAGTTCCAGATTTACCAGCCCGTCGTCTGGCTGCCGCTCCCACAACGTAAGTAGGTACGTCGAAGCTTCTGCCGTCCGCTTCATCCCAATCAGAGCCTCGGCCAGATTGAGCTGGTAAGAGTAATCGTCGGGAGAGTAAAGCAACGCCGATCGAAATTCCGTGACCGCCCCGTCAAAATGCCCGGCCTTCAAATCCGCGACGCCCCGGCCGAACCAGCGGCTGCCCAACGACTCCCGCTGGGCCTGATACGCCCGCGACAATCCTGTCACCGCCAGAAAAAAAACCACCGCCAGTCCCGCAACGAGCGCGAGCATCGCCGGCTGCTGCCGCAGATAAGCCCGAAGCTCCTCAACCCTTCCCGCCGTCATCTGGTTCTCCCCGCGCCTTACATAAGATTGTCATCCCGACCGAAGTGCGTCCTTCCTAAAGGGGAGGACAAGTGCGCCCCTGCCTCTCAGGAAAGCGATTTTGACGTTGGGTGGCGCAGCGCTTTCAGCGCTGCGATCAAGCTCTCCTCTTGTTCGAGGGTTTTAGCCCCGAGGGACCTTTCATTCCCGCGCCTTCACTCCGCCCCACCAATCCATCCCCGCTCCCGCACATGTTCATCCTGGAACCGCCGCAGGCGTGCGGCGAGAATCGCGGCGCGTCCCAGATATCCGACCACCCTGCGCTCGTCCGCTCGATCCACCACCGGCAAACGCCCAATGTCGAAGCGCAGCAGCTTGGCTGCCGCTTCCGACACCAGTTCATCCGCAAACGTCACTACCAGATGTGTGCTGCCTGCCTCCTGCACCGTCATCGCTCCTGAAGAATCCTTATCCAGCGCGCGCAACACGTCCCCGCGGGTGATGATCCCAACGAGCTTGTCGGCGTCATCCAAAATCAGCAGAGCCTGCCGCCGGACCACCAGCGGATCATGCCGCGCAATCCTCTCCGCCACAACTCCCACTTTCGTATCGGCGGCGATCACAGGCGGATCCTTCTCCATCGTCTCACCTACCGTCACCTGCGTCAGCGCATCTGCTTCGTAATCTTGGTGCACCCGCAATCCGCGCCGCGCCAGTTTCTCCGTCATGATCGAACTCGACGGCATGAACAGCATGGCGATCCCATCCGCAATCACCGCGACTAGCATCAGCGGCAGCACTGAGTTGTAATCCCGCGTAATCTCGAACGCAAAAATGATGAACGAAAACGTCGCCCGCGACGCCGCCCCGAACACCGCGCCCATCGCCACCAGCGCAAACGCTCCCGGAGAAAGATGCGCTCCCGGGAACGCATGATTCGCCACCATTGCGAACAGCCCGCCCATCGCCGCGCTCCACATGAATGTCGGCGCCAGCAGCCCGCCCGATGTCCCCGATCCCAGCGAGATCACCAGCGCCGCGAACTTCGCGATCATCACCACGAGTAAGAGTTTCCACGCCAGCTGCCCGTTCAGGATATCCCCGATCGTGTCGTACCCCACTCCGAACACACGCGGTACAAAAAATCCGATCACGCCCAGCCCCAGCGCTCCGATCGCTGGCCACCACAACTCATCGAACGGCAGCTTCTCGAATAAATCTTCCACCCAATACAGCGCCTTGCTTAATCCCACTGCCGCCAGTCCGCAGATCGGTCCCAACACCAGGTAAAACGGCAGCGCGCGCGGAATCCCGAACTCCATCGCCCCCACTTGAAACATGGGCCCGCGACCCAGCAGTTGCATGTGCACCGCCGTGGCCAGTGTGCTCGCGATGACCAGCGGGATGAAAGACCGCGACTTGAATTCGAACAGCAGCAGTTCAATCGCCAGAATTACTCCCGCAATCGGAGTGTTAAAGGTCGCCGACATTCCCGCCGCTGCGCCGCACGCCAGCAGCACCTTCCGCTCCATTGCCGTCGTATGCAGCACCTGCCCCACCAGCGATCCGATTGCTCCGCCGGTTTGAATGATCGGCCCCTCGGCCCCAAACGGCCCGCCGGTCCCAATCGCAATCGCGGCGGAAATCGGTTTCAGAATCGCCACCTTCGGCTCGATTCGGCTGCGGTTGGTCAACACCGCTTCCATCGCCTCCGGAATCCCGTGCCCCTTGATCTTCGATGATCCGTACTTCGCCATTACCCCCACGATCAGCCCGCCGATCACCGGAACCAGAATCACCCATGCGCCCAGATGATGCGATCCCACACTCCTGAAGGTTGTCGACCACTCGTGAAAAAAGAAAAGGTTTGTGAACAATCCGATTAGCTTGTACAAAACATAAGCAACGAGGCCAGCGATCAGCCCAATCCCAGCCGCCAGAAATGAAACCAGCACAATCCGAAACTGCGCCGTCTGCTCAATCGTCAATGCGGAGCGTGTAAATGTGTTGTTCGTCATTTCTTAGGATCTGTTCTCTTGAAGATGTCTCTCTTGTTAGAGATGTCGTTCGTGGCGAAGATGTCTCTCTTGCCAAGGGGTCTCTCTCAAAATGTTCTTCAGGCATGTCCTGCGGGTCAGATTTTGGGTTGCACAGTGTTCTGAGCACTACGATGAATCTTTCTATTTCTTCAAGGGTTTTAGTCCCTGAGGGTCGGGGCGGGTGCCCCATTTCTCGCGCGTCCTTGCGCGAGAAGTGGGGATTGTGGCTGTCGAACAATCACCCCCGCGTCTTTGCCTCCGGCGTCAACCGTCGCAGCGCCGCCACGAGACTCGGCGCCGCCTGACTCAGTTCATCATGGTGATGCAGCGCCAGCTCCTCCAGCACCCGGTCCCCCTTCGGCGTCAGCGCCAGCAACACTTCGCGCCGGTCGTCCCGCGCCCGTTCCCGTCGCACGAACCCTCCTGCCTCCAGCCGGTTAATCAACTCGACCGTGCTGTGATGTTGTATCTGCATCCGGTCCGCCAGCTCCCGGATCCGCGGACGCACTCCCTCCGGCATCCCCTTGATCGCCAGCATGAGCTGGTACTGCCCCCGCTCCAGCCCCGCCGCCTGCACCGCCTGCTCGCTGAAGTGCAAAAACTTCCGAATCTGATACCGGAATTCCGCCAGCGCCTGGTAGTCCGACAAAGTAAGCTTCTTCATCTCCCCGATTGTATCGTGTAGCGATAGTACTCTTCTAGTATATCGTGAAACGATATATCCGGAAACCCTGCGTGTTCCATCATCCTGAGCGCAGTCGAAGGATCCTACCTGCTCATCCGCTCCTGCGGATGAGGATTTTGATCTCCAAGTCTAAGCCCAAGGAGCTAGCCTCTCCCCGCGCCCTCCATATAGAATCCTTAGTCCACAAATTTCGGGTGCCCCGCTTCTCGTGCGCCTTTTGCGCGAGAAGTGGGAACTATCCAAGGAGACCACGTGATCCCGCGCTATACCCGCCCCGAGATGGCCCGCATCTGGAGCGACGAAAACCGTTTCCGCACCTGGCTCGCTGTCGAAGTCGCCGCCACCGAAACCCTGGCCGAAGCCGGACTCGTCCCCAAAGAAGCGGCCAAGGCAATCAAAGAGCGCGCCGATGTCCGCGTCGAGCGCATCCACGAAATCGAAGCCGAAGTCCGCCACGACGTCATCGCCTTCACAACTGCCGTCGCCGAGTTCGTCGGCCCCGAATCGCGCTGGTTCCACTACGGCCTCACCTCAAACGACGTAGTCGACACCGCACAAGCGCTCTTAGTCCGTCAGGCCTCCGAGGTTATTGAGCAAGACCTGCAGCGTCTCGCCGAAGTCCTCGAACGGCGCGCCTGGGAGTTCAAAGACACGCCCATGGTCGGCCGCACGCACGGCATTCACGCCGAGCCGATTACTTTCGGATTCAAAATCGCCAACTGGTATTCGGAAACCCAGCGCAACATCGCCCGCTTCCAGGCCGCCGCCGAAGACATGCGGGTCGGCAAGCTCTCAGGCGCGGTCGGAATCTTCGCGCACCTCACGCCCGAACTCGAAGAGAAAATCTGCGCGCGTCTCGGCCTCAAGCCCGCAGCCGTTTCCTCGCAAGTCATCCAGCGCGACCGTCACGCCGCCTATCTCGCGACGCTAGCTGTGATCGCGTCAACTCTGGACAAGGTCGCCACCGAAGTCCGCCACCTGCAGCGCACCGAAGTTCGCGAGGCTGAGGAGTTCTTTAGCGAAAAGCAAAAGGGATCGTCGGCCATGCCGCACAAGCGCAATCCCGTGACCGCCGAGCAGATCAGCGGCCTGGCGCGCGTGGTCCGCGGCAACGCGCAGGCTGGGTTCGAAAACGTCGCGCTGTGGCACGAGCGCGACATCTCGCACTCGTCCGCCGAGCGCGTCATCCTGCCCGATTCGACCACGCTCGCCGACTACCTCTTAAACAAGACGGCGAACCTGATCGACACGCTGATCGTCTATCCCGAGCGCATGCGCGCCAACCTCGAAAGCACGCACGGCCTCATCTTCAGTGGACAGCTTCTGCTCGACCTGGTCGAACACGGCGTCAGCCGCGAGGACGCGTATCGTCTGGTGCAATCCCACGCCATGCGCGCCTGGAAGGAAGGCCTGAACTTCCATGACCTCATCCTCGCCGACAAAGAGATCACCAGCAAAGTCCCGCGCGCACAGATCGAGCACGCGTTCGACCTGCCACGCCAGTTGAAGAATGTCGACAAGATTTTCGGGCGCGTGTTTGGCACGAAAAAAGACGCCAGCCAAAAGCCAGCGTCCAAAAAACCCGCAAAGAAAAAATAAACCGCGGGGCCGATCCCGCGTCGGGTGCCCCATTTCTCGCGCGCCCTCTGCGCGAGAAGTGGGGATTTCGACCTCACCCAGAAACCAAACCAACCTCCACAACTCCCTCCCCATACTCCACATCCACACAAGCCTGAATCTCCACCACCCGCAGCAAATCCCACGCCTCCCGATACCGCGTCCACTTCGCCCGCTTACTCCCCGCCGTAAAGTGCAGCGTCTGCCGTTTCCCCATCGCCGCATACGGAATGATGTACCACTCCCCCAGCGGCACCACCCACACCGCAAAAAAATCCACTGTCCCCTTCTCATACGGTTTCCGCCCCGGCCCCATCACATTCAAGCTGTACTCATTGCCCCGCCGGCAAAAAATCGTGGACTTCACCTGCACCCGCCAGATCGCCCCACCACTCTCCACCGCCACGTCATACCGCCCCGACTCCCCATAAGGCTTCAACACCCCCATCCCCAACCCCGCCGCCCGCGCCATAAAACAAAGTTCCGCCCACTCCCCACGTTCCTTACATCCCGCAATCCACTTCGAATTGTTTTTCTTCCCCATGCTCCAACCCGTTTCCCATTCCGACTCTCTCTGATTTGTTATTCCGCTTCTCCGAAGGTTTGTCATTCCGACCTTGAGCGAAGCGGAGGGGGAGGAACCTGCTTTTCCCCGCCCTCCACTCCCACTATTCCCGTTCCAAAATCCTCAGTAAAGGTCATCCATCACACACTCACCCTGAGGAAAACTCCCAGATTCTGTGGAAAACGTAAAAGTGTGGGGCGGACACTCCTGTCCGCCGCCTTTGACCTTGATGTTGAATCTCATGCTAACCCCGACCGGGAAGGACACGGCTTCCAGCCGCGCCAAGCGAGACGAGAAAAGGAAGGAACCGGCTTCAGCCGCTGAGGCCGCGCCAGCCCAGCCCCTCGATTTCTCCTGCACAGCCACGCAACGGCTGCCCCACCCTTCGCGGTTTTCGAAGAGTGGGCACATCGAACCCATCTGTCTTCTCTGGAATTGGTTTGTCGAGGCCCGTGGTTCCCACCTGTCGAAAACCGCGACACGTGGGGTACCCCATTCCGAAAAGGGAGTTGACAGGTGTGCCAGCACGCTCTCTCAGCCACCGATGTTGTTCGGATTTCGTAACTATTCACGAACACTTGGAATCTATCGCAGCTGAGGCGGGATGATCGGAAACGCCCTGGTATTTGCAAATGACGAAGCAAGCAATCCACGCGTTTATCGACACCAACGTGTTCCTCAGTTTCTATGCGTACACAAATGACGATATCGAGCAACTTAGGAAACTCGTCAGCCTAATAAAGACAGACCAGTTGCGACTTTACTTCACGAAGCAGGTGGAAGACGAGTTCCGCCGAAACCGTGAGGGCAAGCTGCGGGAATCGTTGAGGGAGTTCGAGAAGGTAGCCGGTTCGTCGGGCGTGCCCAGGTTTATGGAAAGTTATCCAGCAATCGGAGACTTCAGAAGAGCCGTGGAACAGACGCTGAAGGCCAAGGACGAGGCTATCCAGCAGGCGAAGCGAGAAGCCGAGACTAACTCGCTCGCCGCGGATAAGTTGTTCGAGGCGATCAAATCGGCCGCCGGGATAATAAAGAGGACAAAACTGGACCTAGAGAAAGCACAGATTCGAATGGCGCTCGGGAACCCTCCGGGCAAAGAGGGTAGCTTGGGGGACGCCATCAACTGGGAGATCCTTCTTCGGGTCGTCCCAGACGATGCTGAACTGTACATCATCTCCAAGGACGGAGACTTTAGGTCCGCGCTCTCAAATGCTCCTAACCGCTTCCTTACTGACGAATGGCAATCTAAGAAGACCGGGAATCTGTTCCTTCGCGATCAATTGAAGCCGTTTCTGGCTGAACATTTTCCAAAAATTCAGTTAGCAATCGATGCGGAAAAGAGAGCGGCGATGGACAAGCTCATCAATAGTCCCAACTTCGCCACGACGCACTCTGCTATCAGCAGCCTCGTCCCGTTCCTGGAGACCTTCACAGCTGAAGACATGTCTGAGCTGTTGCGGGCGTTCGAAGCTAACGGGCAGGTGGGTTGGATTGCCTCGGATCCCGACGTGAAGGCATTCTATTTCCAGGTTCTTAATAGGTCCAAACTTGCCGGAACTGCGGACGACGAACAATGTTCCAGAATCATGGCCTGCCTTGAACCCGCGAAGGCAGCGGAGCCCATTCTAGAGGATGAAATCGAGGTGGAATGACGCCACCCTCGATCCGTTCACGAAGCAAAAGACCAGGACAGAATTACGCTGTCGCACGGCGCACTGCTCGCTCGACAGCCTGCGGCAATTGCACGGGCACGAAATAATCTTCCGGATACAAATAGTCCTCGCCCGATTCGTCAACGACGCGAACCTGATGCAGCCCGGTCGCTACTTTGTCCGGGATGATCTGATAGAGCTTGCGCAGCTCCAGCGAAGCGGCGTAGCCCTTGTTGCCGATGCAAATAACGTATTGTGCTTCGCGTTTCATTTCTTTGCTGGCCAGGTCATTCGAGAATGCGCTTGATCTTGTACTCTTTCGCCCCAATCCCGTGGGCTTCGTACCAGTGGATTTCCGCATGGCGTATCGTACCATCGAAAAATTCAACGTCAGCGGTGCCTTTCAGCTTTCTCCAACGTCCTTTGCCGTAAGCCTTCCACAGGCGCTTGCGCTCGCGAATTGCAGTGCCGGACGCAATCAACTTTATGTCCGTGATGCGTCCGACAATCTTGAAGTGCATGCGCCTGCACCGCTAAACCAAGGACGGGCGAGTCGCCCGTCCCCACACGAGCAAACCTACGAGCAGCCGCTGGTGCTGCCGCAGCTCATGCATCTGTAGCAGCTGCCGTTTCTGGTCATGATGCTGCCGCAGAAGCTGCAGCTGGGGGCGTCGCCTAGGTCGACGATGCTCGACAGGGCGTCGGCGGCGTGGATGGAACCGGCTCCTGGTTCTCGCGTGCCGGATTCCGGGCGGCGGATGGGGGAGTGGGCGGTCTGGCTGCCGACTGCGTCGGGCTGGGCGGACGAGGCGTCCGCCGCTCCGTTCGCGATGCGCGGTCGGAAGCTTTCGAACAGCATTTGCTGCTGGCCGGTTAGGAAGCGGAGTTGGAGCCAGCGGAAGATGTAGTCCATGATGCTCTTGGCGTAGCCGATGTCGGGATTGCCGGACCATCCGCTGGGTTCGAAGCGGGTGTGGGCGAACTTTTCGCAGAACAGTTTTAGGGGGACGCCGTGTTGCAGGGCGATTGAGACCGCCAGCGCGAAGCTGTCCATTAGGCCGCTGACCGTCGAACCTTCTTTGGCCATGGTGATGAAGAGTTCGCCGGGCTCGCCGTCGGGATAGAGGCCGACGGTGATGTAGCCCTCGTGGTCTCCTACTTTGAATTTGTGGGTGATGGAGGCGCGCTCTTCCTGCAGTTTGTGGCGGACGGCGCGGGGTGGGGCGTTGAGATTTTCTTCTTCGACGTGGACGTGCTGCGCGGCGGCGGCCAGGCGGGCATCGTCTTTGGTGGAGTTTGCGGTCTTGGTGCCGGCGGCTGAGAGCGGCTGCGATTTTTTGCAGCCGTCGCGATAGACGGCGACTGCTTTCAGGCCTAGCTTCCAGGCCTGGAGGTAGGCTTCGGCGATGTCTTCGACGCTGGCGTTCTCGGGGAGGTTCACCGTCTTTGAAATCGCGCCGGAGATGAAGGGCTGCGCGGCGGCCATCATTTTTAGATGGCCCATATACGCGATCGATCGTGTCCCCTTCGACGGCTTGAAGCTGCAATCGAAGACGGCGAGGTGATCATCTTTCATGTGTGGCGCGCCTTCGATGGTTCCGGTGGCGTCGATGTAGCTGACGATGGCGTCGGCCTGATCGTGGCTGTAGCCCAGCT
>Ga0307476_10000420_pt1 | contig 33734 bp, 31 predicted proteins | sample atmos_gasesECM2C_2_FD_203314 | JGI IMG/M metagenome (GOLD analysis project Ga0307476, IMG submission 203314) | Hardwood forest soil microbial communities from Morgan-Monroe State Forest, Indiana, United States - atmos_gasesECM2C_05 | ecosystem: Environmental > Terrestrial > Soil > Temperate...
ACGCCGGTCAGGCTCGATTCGTTCAGCTCGATAGGCTCCGGCGCGATGCTCGCCGTAGGCGACAAAGCGCCTGCCTTCACGCTGCCCGACCAGGACGGCAACAAGGTCAAGCTCTCCGACTTCAAGGGCCAGACGGTGGTCCTCTACTTCTACCCTCGCGCCGACACTCCGGGCTGCACGACCCAGGCCTGCGGGATCCGCGACCGCTCCGACGAGTACGCCGCGGCGGGCGCCAAGGTGATCGGGATCTCCCCCGACGAGCCGGAGAAGATCAAGAAGTTCGACGACAAATACGGGCTCGGCTTCACCCTGCTCGGCGACGTCGATCACAAGGTGGCCGAGAAATACGGCGCCTGGGGCGAGAAGTCGATGTACGGCAAGAAGTACATGGGCATGCTGCGCACGACCTACGTGATCGACCCCAAAGGGAAGATCGCCAAGGTGTTCCCGAAAGTGCAGCCGAAAAAGCACGACCACCTGGTGCTGAAGGCGCTCGAGGCCCTTCCTCTTCTGACCTGAGCAGGGCGCTCAGGCGCTGAGGACCACGACCACCAAGAACGCTGCGTAAAGCCCGAACCAGGCGATCACCGAGGGCAGGTTGAACTGGCCGGCCCGGTGCAGGCTGAAGTAGGCGACGAGGCCGCCGGCGACGCCGAGGGCGACCGAGAGGACGGCGTTGCCGTCGAGCGACCAGTCGGTGAAGAGGAGGCCGATCCCGACCGGGATCGTCGACTGGAAGACCATCGCGCCGCTGATGTTGCCGAGGGCCAAAGCGTCCTTGCTTTCGCGGACCCAGAAGAAGCTGTTGACCTTCTCCGGCAGCTCGGTCGCCAAGGGCGCCAGGATCAGAGCGAGAACGAGGGCGTCGACGCCGAGGTCTTCGGCGACGCCGAGCAGCTGTTCGACGAAGAGGTGGGCGCCGCCGACCATCGCCCCGAGCCCGACCAGGAGCTGGATCACGCAGAAGGCGAGCGCCGGGTCCTCACGGCGCTCGGGGCGGCGCTCGAACAGCAACGGGTTGAGCGTCTCCTCCCCCTGTACGTCGCCGGCGCTGCGCAGGGTGCGGGCGATGTAGAGCAGGTAGGAGGCGACGAAGACGATGCCGAGCGGGATCCGCACCTCGGGCGGCGGACCCCAGGCGAGCAGGCCAGCGAGGGTGAAGAAGGAAAGGAAAAAGAGCAGGTCGCGCTCGAGGGTCGGGCCGTGGGTGTCGAGATGGACGCCCTGGGTGCGGCGGTGGCGGTAGGAATAGGCGAAGAGGCCGACCAGGCCCATCGCCAGCGTTGCCAGCAGGAAGGGAGCACCGACGATGGCGCCGACCGCCACGTCTTCAGACCCCTCGGTCGAGTCGATCAGGGCGACGATCGCGATCAAGGTCTCCGGCATTGCCGTCCCGACAGCGGCCAGGATCGACCCCACCGCCCCCTCCCCCAGGTGCAACTTGTGCCCGATCCACTCGACGGCGTTGGTAAACAACAGCGCGCCGGTAAGAACGACCGCAAAGCTAACCAGCAAGAGGACTACTTCCATCTCCGCAGGCTATCTGTCCCGCGAGCCGGCTCCGGCACCGGGCGGGATTCGGGCAGGGCTCGCCAAGCCTCCCCATCTGTTGCGCAGGTGAGCCCTGCCCGGAGCCCGCCCGCGACGCAACCGTTACGCGAAGTAAAAAGCCAGCCCGAAGACGAAGTAGACCGCGAGGAGCTGGACCCCCTCGAACCAGGTCGACTCGCCGTCCTGGGTGACGAACTGGGCGATCAGGATCGCCAGCAGGATCGCTCCGAGCTCGAAGCCGTTGAAGACCAGCGCCAGCGGATAGGGCCCGATGAAGAAGGAGGCGAGGACGAGGACCGGGGCGACGAAGAGGGCGACCTGGGCGCTGGAGCCGACGGCGATGTTGACCGCGAGGTCCATCTTGTCCTTCATCGCGACGAGAACCGCGACCCAGTGCTCGGCGGCGTTGCCGACGATCGCGACGACGATCACCCCGATGAAGAACTCGGAGAGGCCGATCGAGTGCGAGGCCTCGGTGATCGAGCCGACCAGGACCTCGGACATGATCCCGACGAGGACGCCGGCGATCGCCAGGGCGATGATCGAGGTCCGGGTTGACCAGCCCCAGGTGTCCTCGTCCTCGTACTCGGGGTTGAAGATGTCGCGGTGGGTCCTGAGCGAGAAGAAGAGGCCGATCACGTAGGTGGCCATCAGCACGATCGCGACCGCCAGCGAGAGGTGCTCGACGGTGCCGCCGTAGTGGACCGACTCCGCCCCCGGGTCGGGCAGGCCCTGGCCCTCGACCAGCTCGAAGATCGCCGGCATGATCAGCGCCGCGGCGGCGAGCATCAGCATCGAGGTCTGGATGCTGGCGCCGGTCTTGCTGAAGTGCTGTTTGTCGCGGCCGATCCCGCCGGCCAGCATCGCGGCGCCGAGGACGAGCAGGATGTTGCCGATGATCGAGCCGACGATCGAGGCCTTGACCACCTCCTGCAGCCCTTTGCCGAGCGCGAAGAGGGCGATGATCAGCTCCGGCGCGTTGCCGAAGGTGACGTTGAGGAGGCCGCCGATGCCCGGCCCTGAGCGCGCCGCCAGCTCCTCCGTCGCCCGCCCCATCAGCGCCGCCGTGGGAATGATCCCGAACGCCGAGGCAGCGAAGACGACCGTCGCCGAGACGCCGGCCAGCTCCAGCGCCACCGCGAGCGGGATCAGCGGCGTCAGCAGATAGGGATAGCCCTGCGGCGTCCGCAGGAAGGCGCTTACTGAAGCAGGTTGGCGCACTTCTGCAGGTCGGTCGGCGTTTCCGCTTCCTGCAGGCATTCAACGTATTCCTGCTGGCTGGAGCCGCCGCCCGAGCCTTCCGAGGAACCGCCTTCGTCACCGCCGGTGAGGCCTTCGAGCAGGCCGCCGAGGTCACCGCTGCTGCCTGCTTCGAGCAGTTCGAGCGGGTTGACCCCGAGTTCCTGGAAGAGGCCTTCGAGCGGCTTTGCGTTGGCCGGCGCCGAGATTTCCTGTTCCTCGTTGACTTCGCCCAGCGTCAGTTCGAATTCGATTTCGACTTTTTCGTTGCTGTCCTGCGGTTCGACCGTCAGTTCGGCGCCGAGTTTGCGGACGATGTCGTCGTCGCCGACGTAGACGTCGGCGTGGGCTTTCTTGACGGCCCCGGAAACCTCGTCCTTGGCACTTTCGAGTTCGTCGAGCGGCAGGTCACCGGCGGCTTCGAGCTGCGAACTGCAGGCCGGGTCCTTGGTCAGTTCGATGATCGCGTCGAGCGCGCCGTCGACTTTGAGGTCGCCGCTGACTTTGGTCGTGCCGGTGCCGTCGACGTCGGCGCTGCCTTCGTTGGTCAGGTTGTCGACGAACTGGCCGACTTCGAGGTCGGCCGCGGCTTCCTGGCAGCCGGTGGTATCGCCGGATTCGCCACCGCCCGCCTGCTGAGCCTGTTCGAAGGCGGACTTGACGAAGCCGAAGGTGGTCGGGTCGACTTCGTACTCGGTCCCCTTGTAGGCGACGAAGGCGCGGTCTGAGAGCAGCGTCAGGCCGCCTTCGAAGTCGATCGATTCGCCGCCGGCTTCGCCGTTGGCTTTGACGTCGAAGGCGAGCTGCGGCAGCTCGCCTTTTTCGCCGGCCTGGAAGGGGCCGGAGAGGCTGGCTTTGATGTCGCCGCCTTCGTCACCGGTCGATTTGATCCCGAGCTGGAGATCGACCGTGCCGCTTTCGACACCGGCCAGGGTGGCGTTGTCGATTACCGACTGCGGATCTTCGTCGCTGCTCCCCCCGCCCCCGCAGGCGGCGAAGACGGCCGCCAGGGCAGCCATGGTCGCGAACAGCACGGCGATGCGAATCCTGCTCAAAGTCATGCAGCTCCTCGGAATCGGGAACGGGCTCGAAGGCAGATCGTAGAAGCTATTCGCCCGAGTCGCCGCGCGATTCGTCGATTGGCGGCGGCCGGTGCTCGGTAGTCAGGTTGGCGGCGAGCGGCAGGAGCAGGGCGCCGAGGCTGATCAGGACGATGCCGGCGAGGACCAGGAAGCGCTGCTTGATCAGGTGGCCGAAGATGCCGATCACGAACCCCGCCAGCATCAGCGCGATGTAGGGGCCGGGGCTGTGCGAAAGCAGCGCGGCGGGCAGCGGGCCGAGGTCGGGCACAGGGGGCTGATTATCATCGCCCCCATGGCGAATGACTCTGTGGCAGAGGTTAAGGACGGGTTGGCGCAGGTCGGCTACCTCGCCGACGAGCCCGCGGCACTGGTCTCCTTCCTGGCTCAGAAGCTGGGCAAGCCGGTTCTGGTCGAGGGTCCGGCGGGGGTCGGCAAGACCGAGCTGGCGAAGGCACTCTCGCGCGCTACCGGCCGCGAGCTGGTGCGGTTGCAGTGCTACGAGGGGCTCGACGAGGCGAAGGCGATGTACGAGTGGAACTACCGCAAGCAGCTGCTGCGGATCCAGGCCGGCGGCGAGGCTGGCTGGTCGGATGTCCAGGAGGACATCTTCGGCGAGGAGTTCCTGCTGACGCGGCCGCTGATGCAGGCGATCTCCAGCCCCGAGCCGGTGGTCCTGCTGATCGACGAGATCGACAAGACCGACCAGGAGTTCGAGGCGATGCTGCTCGAGCTGCTCTCCGACTTCCAGATCACGATCCCCGAGCTCGGTCAGATCTCAGCGACGACGATGCCGATCGTCGTCCTCACCTCAAACGACTCCCGCGAGCTGACCGAGGCGCTGAAGCGGCGCTGCCTCTACCTCTGGCTCGACTACCCGGGGATCGAGCGCGAGATGGAAATCGTCCGCCTGCACGCGCCCGAGCTCTCGGAGACGCTGGCGCGGCGGCTGGTCGAGGTGATCGAGATGGTCAGGGCGCTCGACCTGAAGAAGCCGCCCTCGATCGCCGAGTCGATCGACTGGGCGCGGACGCTGCTGCTGATGGGCGCCGAGGACATCGACCGCGAGACCTTCAACCAGTCGATGTCGATCATCGTCAAGCACCGCAACGACATCGCCCTCGTCGCCGAGCGGGTCGGGATGAAACTGGCCGAGCCCTCGAGCCCGGCCGCGGGATGACCTCCGGCCCCAGCGGGGGCCCGTACGGCCCGAAAGCGGACCCGGGCCCGCCGGGGATGGCGGCGAAGCTGCTTGGCTTCTGCGAGGAGCTGCGCGGCGAGGGCGTCGCCGTCGGCACTTCGGAGATCCTCGACGCCTTCGCGGCGCTGGAGCAGGTCGAGTGGACTTCGGCCGCCGACTTCCGCGAGGCGTTGGCGGCGACGATCGCCAAGTCCCAGGACGACCGCCGCGTCTTCGAGCTGCTGTTCGACCGCTACTTCTTCCGCGCCGCCGAGGCGGAGGCGGTGCAGCGCGGGATCACCGAGGGTGACGGCGCTGAGGGCGGTGAAGGCGAAGGCGGCGCCGGTGAGGGACAAACCGGCGGCGACCAGATCGACATCGACGAGCTGCGCGAGCAGATCCGCGAGGCGCTCGAGGCCGGCGACGAGGATGCCCTGCGCGACCTCGCCCGGCTGGCGATCGCCGCCTTTGGCCGCGGCGAGGGCTCAGGCGTGGTCGGCGTCGACGTGCAGAGGATCCGCCGCACCCTCGGCCTCACCGCAGGCCAGCAGCCGCAGACCGAGGACGGCGGCGAGCGACCGCCGATCGACCGCTCGCAACTGAACCGGTTCGAGCGCCACCTGAGGCGCGAGCTCGAACGCGACCTGATCGAGCGGACCGAAACCCTGCCCCCCTCGCGGCCGCTGGCCGAGCTCGACCGGGCGCTGCCAACCAGCCCGACGCAGGACCTGGCGGCGGTCCACCGCGCCGTTTCGCAGATGAAGCGGCGGCTGGCGACGCTCGGCCACGAGCAGCGCGGCCGCAACCGCGGCTCCCACGTCGACGTGCGGCGGACGATGCGGGCCTCGCTGGAGACCGGCGGCGTGCCGATGCGCTTGCACTACCGGCCGAAACGGCCGCGGCGACCGGAGATCTACGTCCTCTGCGACGTCTCGACCTCGGTCACCTCGGCTTCGGTCTTCTTCCTCTCGGTCCTCCACGCCCTCCACGACTCTTTCCGCAAACTGCGCAGCTTCGTCTTCATCGAGCGGATCTCCGAGGTAACGGACGTCTTCGAGCACGAGCGTGACTTCGCCGCCGTCGCCCAGAAAATCTCCAGCGAAGGCGGCGTCGCCGACATCTCCGGCTACACCGACTACGGCCGCGTCTGGCTCGAGTTCCTGACCGAGATCTCCGACGAACTCGACCCGCGCTCGACCGTGATCGTGCTCGGTGACGCCCGCACCAACGGCCGCGCCCCCCACGCCGAGGTCTTCGCCCAGATCTCCGAAAAAGCCGGCCGCCTGTTCTGGCTCAACCCGGAGCCGAAGCTGTACTGGAACTACGGCGACTCGGTGATGGCCGCCTACGAGCGCTACTGCGACGGAGCCTTCGAGTGCTGGACGACCCGGCACCTGGAGAACTTCGTCAACGTCGTCGCCGGCGGCGTCCCCGCGGCGGACTGACAGAGCATCACTGAAGGATCGACGGGCCTATAGCCCGGTCAATGCTTCAGTGAGCGCCAGGAAGCCACGACCAGCTAGCTGGTCATTTCCTTGGTCGAGGTGCTGGCATGCCAGGCGTCGGGCTGAGAGATCAATTCCTCGACCACCGGCGGCAACTCGCCTGACACCAGATTGGCGAGAGTCACCTCCTCCAAGACCGACCGCAAACTCGCCCGCACCGCGACCCAGACCTCGCGCAGGTGCTCGGAGTTGCCGCGGTACTCGATCGCCTCGGGCGGGGTCGACTGGACATCGGCGATCGGGCCCTCGACGGCGCGGACGACGTCGGCGATCGTCACCTCGTCGGCGGGACGGGCGAGCCAGTAGCCGCCTTTGGCGCCGCGGCGGGCGCGAACGATGCCGTGGTGCTTGAGCTCGAGCAGGATGTGCTCGAGGAACTGAAGGGGGATCTCCTGGGCTTCGGCCAGGCGCTCGCCCTTGACCGGCCCCTCGTCGGCGGCTGCCAGCTCCGCGGCGGCACGCACCGCGTAGTCGGCCTTGGCTGAGACACGCATGGACCTAGTAAATCAATCGACGGGGAGCGTCCGCGCCATCGCCTCCACCTGAGCGTCGTCTTGCTCCAGTTGACGCAGGCGTCGTTTGTTCATGTAGTGGGGCGCGTAGAGGACCCCGCCGAGGCCGATCGCGGCGATGCCGGCGGCAATCGGCCAGACGTTGGGGTCGCCCTTGAGGATCGTGACGACACCGGAGCCGATCAGGACGAGACCGAGGGCGACGCGGATCAGGCCCTGCGGTGCTTTGCCCGAGAGCGAGGCGCCGATGATCACGCCCGGGATCGAGCCGACGAGGATGTTGCCGGCGAGGCCGAAGTCGATGTTGCCGCCGACCCAGTGGGCGATCGCGGCGGCGCTGAGCAGGACGGCGGCGTGGACGATGTCGGTGCCGACCACCTTCTTCGGCGAAAGCCGGTAGACGGCGATCAGGAGGATCGCGATCACGGTGCCCGAGCCGGCCGAGGTGATCCCGATCACGAAGCCGGTGGTGGCGCCGATCACGACCGCCGCGACCTTGTGACGTTTTTCGACGTCGAAGCGCTCGCGCTCGTCGATCAGGCTGCGCAGGATCAGGGCCCGGGTCAGGGTGATGATCCCGACCATCAGCAGGGTGCCGCCGAGCACCGCGTAGAGCAGTTCGTTGAGGCGGTCTTCGGAGACCTGCTGCTCGACCAGCGAGATCAGGGCGACGCCGGCGACGGCGGCCGGGACGCTGCCGAAGGCGAGCCAGCGGACCAGCTCCAGGTTGACCGTGCCGAGCTTCAGGTGGCGCCAACTGCCGAACATCTTCGTGATCGCCGAGTAGAAGATGTCGGTCCCGATCGCGGTCGACGGGTTGGTGCCGAAGATCAGGATCAGGAGCGGGGTCATCAGCGATCCCCCGCCCATGCCGGTCATGCCGACCAGCAGGCCGATGCCCAATCCGAATAGGACGATTGCCGGGTCCATAAATTGACTGCGGCGCCCTCGACGGCGCCACTCTCGACTTTCTCGACCTCCTGACTTTCCTGACTGCTTTGGTCAGGAGTGCCGAGTGCGCCAGGATACCAAGATGCCCCCGGATTCCGGCGCAAACAGCGCCGTCGAAGCGCCGCCTAAGTCCCCCTCTCACCCCGCCGGAGCAGAGCTGAGCGTGGCCGGCGTCGAGCACTCCTTCGGTCAACTGCGGACCCTCGAGCGGATCGACCTCGAGGTCGATCCCCATACCGTGCTCGGCCTGGTCGGCCCCTCGGGCTGCGGCAAGTCGACGCTGCTGGAACTGGTCTGTGGGCTGCGAGACCCGGACGCCGGGACGATCGCGGTCGGCGCGGTCGGCGACGCTGCCGGGCGCCTGGCGCGCTCCGCCTTCATGCCCCAGCGCGACCTGCTGCTGCCCTGGTACTCGGCGCTCGACAACGCGGCGCTGGCACTGCGCAACCACGGCGCCGGCAAGGCGGCGGCGCGGCGCCAGGCGGCGGCGCTGTTCGAGCGCTTTGGCCTCGCCGGCTTCGAGGGCAGCGCCCCGAACGAGCTCTCCGGCGGCATGCGCCAGCGGGTCGCCTTCCTGCGCACGCTGCTCGCCGGCAAGCCGCTGCTCGCCCTCGACGAGCCGTTCGCGGCCCTCGACGCGATCACCCGGGCGGAGATGCAGGAGTGGCTGGCGGGGGCGCTGGGCGAGGACCCGCGCACCGTCGTCCTCGTCACCCACGACGTCGAGGAGGCGCTCTATCTCTCCGACCGGGTCGCGATCCTCTCTGCCCGCCCGGCCCGGATCGTCGCCGAGCTGAGGGCGCCGGACCCGCGCGCCGCCGACCGCGACGCCGCCGTCACCGACCCCGCCTTCGTCGCCGTCCGCGAGGAGGCGATGAAGGCGCTGCACGAGGGATCGCGATGAAGCGCTGGCTCTACCCGACGCTGCTGCTGGCGGCGCTGATCGGGCTCTGGCAGGTCCTCGCCGACACCGGCGCGCTGGCCGACGTCTTCAACATCGAAAGCTTCCTGGTGCCGTCACCCTCCGAAGTCGCCAGCGCCCTTTGGGACAACCGCACGCTGATCGTCGAAAACGGCTGGGTGACGCTGAAGGAGATCCTCCTCGGTTTCGGCTGCGCGCTGGTCGCCGGCCTTGCCTTCGCCGTCTGCCTGCACTTGTCCGAGACGCTGCGGACCGCCTTCTATCCCCTCCTCGTCGGCTCCCAGGCGATCCCGATCCTCGTCTTCGCACCGGTCCTGATCGTCCTCTTCGGCTACGGGATCGGCCCTAAGCTGATGATCGTCGCGATCATCTGCTTCTTCCCGATTACCGTCAACGCCCTCGACGGCCTGCGCTCGGTCGATGCGGACGCCGTGAAGATGATGCGCACCCTCGACGCCTCACGCTGGCAGACGTTCCAGCGGGTCGAAGCGCCGACCGCGCTGCCCTACGTGTTCAGCGGCGCAAAGATCTCGATCGCGGTCGCGGTGATCGGCGTCGTCTTCGCCGAGTGGGCCGGCTCCAGCTCGGGCGGGCTGGGCTGGCTCGTGTTCCAGTACAACAACAATCTGCGCAGCGCCGAGGTCTTCGCGACGGCCTTCGTTCTCGCCGTGATGGCGATGGCTCTCTTCGGCCTCCTGGCCCTCGCCGAGCGGCGCGTCGTCACTTGGCGGTAGAACACAGGGGATGAAGCCACCCCGCACCCCGGCGATCGCGGTCGTCGTCGCGCTCCTCGCACTCGTCCTTGGCCTCGCCGCTTGCGGTGAAAAGTCAGAGGACACGACCGGCGGCGAAACGCAGCCGCTCTCGCTGACGCTCGACTTCTACCCCAACCCAGACCACGCCGGGATCTACATGGCGCAGAAGCTCGGCTACTTCGAAGAAGCGGGGCTTGACGTCAGCATCAACGCCCCCTCGGACCCGGCGGCACCGCTCAAACTCCTCGCCGCCGGCAAAACGGATCTGGCGATCTCTTATGAGCCTGAGGTCGTGCTGGCGCACGAAGAGGAACTGCCGGTAGTCGCCGTCGCCGCGATCGTCAACCGGCCGCTGACCTCGATGATCTGGCTGGCGAAATCGGGGATCAAAGGGGTCGGCGACCTCAAAGGCAAAACCGTCGCCTACGCCGGCATCCCCTACCAGGAAGCCTTCCTGAAGACGATCCTCTCCCGCGCCCAGCTCTCGCTCTCCGACGTCAAAGCGGTCAACGTCGGCTTCGGCCTCCTCCCCGCCCTGGTCGGCGGCTCGGCCCAGGCGATGCTCGGCGGCTACAGCAACGTCGAGGGCGTCGACCTCCGCGAACGCGGCAAACAGCCGGTCGTTACTCCGGTCGACAAACTCGGCGTCCCGACCTACGACGAGCTGGTGCTGGTCGCCAACCGCAAGAAGCTGGAAGAAGATCCGGAAGCGATCCGCCTCTTCATCGCGGCGCTGGCCCGCGGCACCGCCGCCGCCGCCGAAAAACCGGCGCAAGCGACCGAGGCGATCCTCGAAGCCAACGCGGCGCTGGAACCGAAACTGACTCAAGCGGAGGTCGAAGCAACGCTGCCGCTGCTGGCGCCGAGCGTGCCGCCCGGGCAGCCATTCGGCTTCATGAACCCCGACGACTGGGACACCTTCGCCGGCTGGATGCGCGACAACGAACTGATCGAGGGGCTGCCGCAAGCCCCGGAACTGCTGAGCAACGCCTACCTGCCGGGCGAAATCCCGGAATAGCGCAGCGCCCCTTCGCCGAGCAGGCGCGAGACCTCGTCCTCCGGCATCGCCGCGTGGAAGAGGTGGCCCTGGGCGTAGTCGCAGCCGAGGCGGCGCAGCTCCGCCAGCTGGATCTCGTTCTCGACCCCCTCGGCGATGACGTCGAGGGAGAGGGCGCGGGCCATGCCGATGATCGCCTCGACGATCGCCGTCCGCTCCTGCTCGATGCCGAGCGCGTCGACGAAGGAGCGGTCGATCTTGAGGGCGTGGAAGGGGAAGCGGTTGAGGTAGGCGAGCGAGGAGTAGCCGGTGCCGAAGTCGTCGAGGACGAGGCGGACGCCGATCTCGTTCAGCGCCTCGAGCGAGGCGATCGCCGTCGCCGACTCCTCGACGAGGACGCTCTCGGTGATCTCCAGCCGCAGGTGGACGGGGTCCATCCCGGTGCGGGCGATGATCTCGGCGACGGTCGCCGGCAGGTCGCGGTGGGCGACCTGGCGGGCGGAGAGGTTGACGGCGACGTCTAGCGGACGGGCGTCCGGCCGCAGGTCGTGCCAGGCCAGCGCCTGCAGGCAGGCCCGTTCCTGGACCCAGCGCCCGATCGGCTCGATCAGGCCGCTGTCCTCGGCGATCGAGACGAATTCGGCCGGGTCGAGCAGGCCGCGCTTGGGGTGCTGCCAGCGGACCAGGGCCTCGAGGCCGGTGACGTCGCCGGTCTTCAGGTTGATCACCGGCTGGTAGTGGAGGGCCAGCTCCTCACGGTCGAGCGCATGGCGCAGCTCGCGTTCGACCTCGAGCCGCAGCACCGCCCCCGCCCGCATCTCTTCGTCGAAGAGGACGCAGCGGTTGCGGCCGCTCTCCTTCGCCCGGTACATCGCCGCGTCGGCGTCGCGGATCAGGAGTTCGGCGTTGACCGTGCGCTGGTCGGAGGCACGGGCGACGGCGACGCCGATGCTGGCGCTGACGAAGTGCTCGACGCCCTCCATCGAGAACGGCTGCGCGAAGGCGGTCGAGACGCGGTCGGCAATCGCGATCGCCTCCTCTTCGTCGGCGAGGCGGTCGATCAGGATCCCGAACTCGTCGCCGCCGAAGCGGGCGACGACGTCGCCCGGGCGCAGGTGGGCGCGCAGCCGCGGCGCCACCGCCCGCAGCAGGGCGTCGCCGGCGTGGTGGCCGAGGCTGTCGTTGATGAGCTTGAAGTGGTCGAGGTCGAGGAAGAGGATCCCGACTGGCGAGCCCGACCCGGTCGCCCGCTTCAGTGCCTCGGTCAGGGCGTCGACGAAGCTGAGCCGGTTGGGGAGGCCGGTAAGGGCGTCGTGGAGGACGCGGTGGCGCAGCGCCTGGTCGGCGGCGTGGCGCTCGAAGGAGTCGGCGAGGACGTTGGCGGCGGCCTGCAGGAAGGGCACGTCCTTGGGGGTGAAGCGCTCGGACTCGGTGGCGTGGACGTCGAGGACGCCGAAAGGGTGGTCTTTGCCGTCGATCATCACCGCCAGGCTGCTGGCGGCGCCGAAGGCGCGCAGCACCGGCGGCATCGTGAAGCGCTCCTCTTTCGACCAGTCGGGGACGATCGTCGCCGCGCCGGAGTCGAGGGCGGCGCCGGCGTGGGAATCGCGGGCGGCGGAGACGCGGCGGCCGGCGCCGACGACCTGGTCCTCGAGCCCGGCGCGCAGGTTGAGACGGCGGCCGTCGCGGCCGACCTCCCAGATGCAGGCCTCGGCGACGCCTTCGATTTCGCCGATCAGGCCGGCGGCGGCGTGCATCAGCGAGTCGGGGTCGCCGTTCTGCAGCGCCAGCTCGCCGAGCCTGGCGACGACGGCCTGCTGGGAGAGGGCGCGCTGCAGGTCGGCCTCGGCGTTCTTGCGCTCGCTGATGTCGTAGAGGACGCCGTGCCAGACCGGGATCCCGGCCTCGTCGGCCTCCAGCACCGCCTCGTCGATCATCCAGACGACGGCGCCACTGCGGGTTCGCATCCGGTATTCGACCGGGCTGGTGTTGCGGTTGCCGAGGAAGTCCTTGCTTTCCATCTCCAGCGCGTGGAGACGGTCGTCGGGGTGCAGCAGACGGGCCCAGAGGCCGGGGTCGCGCTTGAACTCCTCGGCGGTGTAGCCGAGGATCTCCTCGACCTGGGGGCTGACGTAGCGCCATTTGCCGTGCTCGCCGAGCTCGGCGGCGTAGACGATGACCGGCAGGCGCTCAACCAGGCGGCGGTAATCCTGCCCGCCAGCGGCGATCTGGTCGAGAAATTCGTCGACCGCGTGTTCAGGCCATTTTTTGTCCGCGGCGTCCGGCATCGCGTCCTCTATCGACAGATGGTCGATCCGCTTGACCCCGTGCCTGACTGGGCACGAACTCCTGCATCGCAGTTCATCCTCTTCAAGGCGCTAACGGGGCCACGGTTGCGGTCGGTTCATGTCGGGCTCAGGCCGCGTAGCGGAGCGGCGGGCCCTGGGCGATCTTGCGGTGCAGGCCGACCAGCGTGAGGCAGCCGACGAGGCCTCGGTAGGGCGCATACGGCGCGTAGAACTCTTCGACCTCGGGCACGGTCGCGCGACGGCCGAGGCCGGCGAGGCGGCCGACCAGCTTGATGTACGCGAGGTCGCCGGCCGGCAGCGAGTCGAGATCGCCGCGGCCGTAGAGGGCGAGGCGCTGGACGGTCCAGGGACCGATTTCCGGGGTCGCCAACAACCTCCGATCGCCCTCCTCGGTCTCGATCGGACAGCGCTCGGAGGCCACGTAGCGAGCGAGTTTGCAGAGGGCGAGCGAGCGGGCGCCGGAGAGGTCCATCGACTGCAGCTCGGCCGGCGCCCGACCGGAGATCGTCACCGGCCCCGGCACGTCGCGCAGCTCCATCGGCCCGGCACCGAGACGTGCCCCCCAGCGGCCGACGATGCGGCGCTCGATCCGCGCCGCCCGCTCAGCCTCGATCAGTTGACCGACGACCGCCGAGGCCAATGCTTCCCAGGGCCAAGGGGTACGGGCGGGCCGGTAGTCCGGCCTGCGGCGGATCAAGGGACCGAGCAGGCCGTCGCGGCGGAAGCGGCGCTGGAACTCGCCGAGGTCGAGGTCGACGGCGAGCGCGAACCGCATCCGCTCGACCGCCAGCTCGAGTTGCTGGCGACCGGCGCGCTCGGGCGTCACCGCCCCCGCTCGCGGCAGCGAGACCGCCGCCGGCTCGATCGCCTCGGCCCGCAGGATGACCCGATCCCGGGCGGGCTGCCAGGCGCGCACCAGCACAGGGCAGGCGCCGACATGGAGAAAGCGGGTGGCGACGCCGCTGCGGACCTGGAGCGTGCGGTCGGTGCTGCTGCGCGGCAGCCGGTATGGCCCCGGCACCCGCACCGCAACCTGGACCGGAGCGGTCAGCGGCCGAGCAGGTGGACGTCGACGAGGAAGGAGCGGCTGGCGACGACCTTGGCCGGACGTTGACGCCGCCCGGCGATCCGGCGCGGCGCCCGCTGGCGCGAGCCGACGGCGGACACGGCCCTCACCGCGGCCACAGTCGCAGCCCCGGCCAGAACCCCGCCGGCGGCAGCGAGGGCAGCAGTCTTCACCTCCGGGCGCAACACCGCCAACGCCGACGGCTGCTCCTCGTAGGCCGCCGGCAGCGCCCGAACCGGGTCGGTCGCGTCCTGCGGCGCGGCGTCTTCCTCCGCCAAAACCTCGCCCTCTACATCAACCTGACTCACCCCGGCGACTCTAGCGACGCCCCCAGTCAACACCCGGCCCCCACCGAGGAAAGCCCGGACCTTCCGAACTTCTCACCGTCCCTCAGAAGCTAACCCTGGCGAGCGCTTCCGAAGTTCGGGCGGCCCCGCCTTGAAAGCCCTTGAATCGGAACCTGGATTTCGGTTGGAGGGTCGGGTGGCCCTCGTACGAGCGGCGTCCTGATTTCTGCAGTGTCCGTCAGCGAGAGCTGAGCACTTAAAGGCAGAAATCCCAGCGAAGGTAGAGGGCCACCCGACCCTCCCCCAAACCCTGATCCCTAATCAAGAAGTTCGCTACGCCAAGCCCCGCTCGTACAACCGGTACTTCTTCACAACGGTCCCCCCCATCCCTTCCATCGCCCGGTTCATCGGCTCGTTCGTCTCCAGGATCCAGCCCATCTCGCCGCCGCCGATCTCGCCCGGTTTGGCAGCCTGCTCGAGGTGGCGCAGGTAGAGGCCGGCGGCGACGCCGGTGTGGCGGTAGGCGTGGGTGACGCCGAGGGCGAAGACGCGCAGCTGGTCGATCTTCGGCTTGCCGCGCAGGAACTTGAACCAGCCGGAGGGGAACAGCCGGCCGTTCAGCTTCGCCATCACCTGATTGATGTCGGGCAGGGTCAGCGCCGCGCCGACGACCTCGTCGCCTTTTTCGGCGATGTAGGCCCATTCCTCCTCGAGCACCTGCTTCAGGTTCTTGGCCTGGAACTCGACCTCGGCGTCGGTGATCGGGACGAAGCCCCAGTTTTTCCCCCAGGCCTCGTTGTACACATCCATGAACCGTTTGACCTCGCCGGCCATGTCGCGCTTGTTCATGTTGCGGATCACGATGCCTTCGTCCTCGAGCGCTTTCTTCGCCGCGACGTGGATCTGGGGATCGAAGGCCTCCCCCTCTTTGAGGTCGCCGAACTGCAGTTCCCACATCTGCAAGTCCATCGCCTTCCCGAAGCCCTCGGCCTCGATCAACTCGCGGTAGAAGGGCGGATGCCAGGGCTCGAGGATCATCGGCCGCCGCTCGTAGCCGTCGATCAGGATTCCGATCTCGTCGTTGGTGGTGAAGTCCATCGGCCCGAGGATCCGCTGCCGCCCCTTGGCCTTCGCCCACTCGGCAGCGGTCTCCAGCAGCGCCCGCGTCACCTCGGCGTCCTCACTGGTCTCGAAGAAGCCGAACATCGCGTCCTTGCCGCCCTGGTACTCGTCCCAGCGGTGGTCGAGGTGGGCGCTGATCCGCCCGACCGGCTCGCCGTCGCGCTCGGCGACGAAGAACTCCGCTTCGCCATGTTCGAACCAGGGGTTCTTCTTGCGGTCGAGGAACTGCATCCGCTCGAAGATCAGGGGCGCCACCCAGAGCGGATGGTCACGGTGCAGGTGGAAGGGGACCTTGACGAAGCCCTTCAGCTCGCGCCGGTTCCTCACCGGCCGGATCGTCACGCTTCCCATCGAGGTCGCAACCTACACTCTCCGGAGATGAGCGAGACCGCGAAGGCACCGGTCGACGTCTTCGAGAAGGCCCGCAGCCACGACCGGCTGGAGCAGCTCGAAGCGGCCAAAGAGCACGATCTCCTCCCCTACTTCCGCCTGCTGACCTCGCAGGCCGGCCCGGTGGTCGAGATGGAGGGGCGGGAGACGATCATGCTCGGCTCCAACAACTACCTCGGCCTGACCGGCGACGAGCGGGTCAAGGCCGGCGCCCGCCAGGCGCTCGACGACTACGGCACCGGCGTCACCGGCTCCCGGTTGCTGAACGGGACGACGCCTCTGCACCTCGACCTCGAGCGCGAGCTGGCCGAGTGGATGCAGACCGAGGACGCGATCGTCTACACCACCGGCTACCAGTCGAACGTCGGCTGCATCGGCACCATCCTCGGCCCCCAGGACACGGTGATCTGCGACTCCGGCGACCACGCTTCGATCCTCGACGGCTGCCGCCTCGCCGGCGCCAAGCTGCGCCCCTTCCGCCACAACCGGATGGACAAGCTGGAGAGGATGCTGCAGCGCGCAGCGGAGGACGGCGGCGGCGTCCTCGTCATCGTCGATGGCGTCTTCTCGATGGAGGGCGACGTCTGCGACCTGCCCCGCATCACCGAGCTCTGCCGGGCCCACGGGGCGCGGCTGATGGTCGACGAGGCCCACGGCGCCGGCGTCCTCGGCGCCCGCGGCGCCGGCGCCAGCGAGCTGTTCGGGCTCGAGGACGAGGTCGACCTGCGGATGGGAACCTTCTCCAAGAGCCTCGCCTCCTGCGGCGGCTTCATCGCCGGCCCCGCCGACGTGATCGAGTACCTGCGGATCTCCTCGCGCTCCTTCATCTTCAGCGCCTCGGCGGTACCGGCCGCGGTCGGGGCGGCGCTGGCGGCGCTGCGCGTGATTCGCGCCGAGGGTCCCGAGCTGTTCGAGCGCCTGCTCGACAACGCCGAGTACCTGCGCGAGGGCCTGCGCCACCTCGGCCTCAAGGTGATCGAGCCGGGGACCCTCCCCGACGGCACCGTCGCGACGACGCCGGTGGTGCCGGTGATGGTCGGCGACGACTGGCAGGCGGTGCTGCTCTGGAAGGCGCTGTTCGACGCCGGCGTCTACACCAACGTCGCCATCCACCCAGCGGTTCCGCCGGGTGGCGCGCTGCTGCGGACGAGCCTGATGGCAACCCACGAGCGCGAGCACCTCGACGGGGCACTGGGGACGATCGCCCGGGTGATCGAGGACTTCCCGAAGCTGCCGCGATCCTAATCCGCAGGTAACGGGATCTTGACATCCCCCCTTGTGGGTAGTTTCAGTCTTGAGCGGATCGGGACAAGCGGCGGGGACGCCCGAAATTGTTGCTCTTAGCGACCGGGTCACGTTCTCTTTCGCCCAAAGCGGGTTGACGGCCGGCACCCGTTCAACGTAGCTTGGCCTCCTCGCCGATCGACCCGGGCGGGCCGTAGAAACAGAGTTCGGTCTGTGGGTTCAGGGCACGGCTCGGACCGACCGGTCGCGGCGAGACCACCCAGTTAACCGATTCCTTGAAGGGAGGAGTCCTAGTGGACGCTGCCTCAACGGCACCCGCAACGACTAGCGCAATCTCGGCATCTTCGGAGGCCCCCCAACACATGAGGGCACTCGAACGAGCAAACCTGGTTCGGCTGGCCCGCGCCGAGCTGAAGCGCGCGATTGCGCGCGGGGACATGGATGCCTCGGAGGTGGTCCGCGACTGTCCGTGGGAGACGGAGAGCATGACGATCTCCGAGCTGTTGACCAGCCAGCGCCGCTGGGGCCGGACCCGGGCCCGCAAGTTCCTGATGCCGCTCTCCCTGAACGAGAACAAGCAGCTCGGGACCCTCACCTCCCGCCAGCGCCAGTTGCTCTCGACCGAGCTTGCCCAGCGATCGCCGCATGACCGCGATCACGCCCACGCCACCGCCTAGCTGAGGTTCAGCCGCGCATTCCGCCGATCCGGTAGCTCAGCCCCCCGGATGCGCGCTGGAATGCGCGGCGAGCTAGGTAGAGGGCGATCAGGAAGGCAACCGCCCCGATCGCCAGGCTGACCGCCAGGATCTCGTGAGCGAGGTAGTAGACGCCGCCCACCGTAAAGACGAAGACCGCCCCCGCCAGCAAGGTGGTGTGGGAGCGGTAGCCGGCGAAGTGCTCACGGATCGCGACCTCCATGCCGCCCAGCCCGGCCAGCGCCACCCCGATTCCGATCGCGGTCGTGTGGCCAGCGATCACCCCGTAGCCGAGCGCGACGATCCCGGCCAGGATCACCAGCTCGGCCAGGGGGGCTTTGCCCCAGGGGGCAGGCGGGCGCTCGTCGGGCTTGCGAGCCGGGGTGCGCTTCGGCCCCGAGGCCACGGCCACGGCCTTCGAAGCGGCCCCCTTATCCTGCGGCGGCCGTTTACCGCCCCGGCTGCGCTGCTTGCGCTTCTTGCTCAACGGCCGCAAGCCGCCCGGGTAACGGGCATCCAGACGAAACCTTGACCTGCCACCAGCCCATCAGCATGCCGAGCGGGCCGAGACGCGGGCGCGAATGCCAGCCGCCGCAGCCGGGCTCGCCGACGTCGGCGCGCGAGATCCGGACCCACTTGAACTCGGCGGGCGCATCGAGCATGCGCCGCAGCAGATCCCGGTTCGCAGTCTCGACCTCCGTCTGCTCGTGGACAACGACCCGCGCCGCCCCGATCCGCTCGGCCAGCTCGTCGCGCAGTTGCTCGAGCTCACCGAGGTCGAGCAGCCGGGGCGGGCCGCCGACGCCGGCGATCCGGTGGTCGAGCTCAATTCGCCCGAAGGCCTCGCCGACGAGGCCGGCCAGCTCGCGCTCGAACCGGGCCACCTGGCGCCGCAGCTCCACCCGCGCGTGGCGCTCGTCGACGCTGGCGTCAAACGCCTCGAAGCTCCTTCTCGAGAGCAGATCGGGCATCGTCGTCCGAGTCTAAATCACGATTTCGTGCAGGGAAATGAGGGTTGGTTAAGGGATCGGGGTGAGCGGGTTGCCGGGAGCGATGCTGGCGCAGTTCTGCGGCGCGGCAAAGCCAATGAAGCGGTCGTTCAGCCACGCCATCGCGCTCGTCAGCCACGGCACCGCGGTTTCGATGTGCGCCAACAGGTCGTACTGGTCGTACTTGACCTTGACTCCGCGGGCGCAGTATTCGCGGGCCAAGGTACGCACGTCGCCGGCGATCATCACCCCGTCGCCTCTGCCGATCCCGGGCTTGTTGCCCGGGGTTCCCTCGAGCTCACCGTTGGCGCCCTGGGCGATCAACAGCGGCACCGTCGGCGTACCGCCCGTCCCCATGATCAGTTTGTTGACGACTTCGACGTAGAGCGGGACGCTCTCCGGGGTCGCGTATTCCGGTTTCGCCATCTGCGCCCAGGTCAGGCCCGGGTATTGACCAAGCACTTCGGCGATCGAGGCTTTCTGCAGTTTGTTGTAGATCTGCAAGCCGTAGGCGCTCAAGTACGGAGTCAGGTCGATGTGGAAGGCGCGCGAGACGCCGATGATCGCCATCGGCATCACCCCGGCCCAGAGGATGCTGCCGTCGACGTAGTGGAGATTGTGGGCCGGGTCGACGAGGACGCCGGCGAAGGCGGCGCCGACGAGACGTTTGTTGATGTCCGGCGCGTAGGTCGGGGCCAGCTCGGCCGCCCACTCGGTGGCGATCGCGCCGCCCGAGTAGCCGATCATCCCGATCTTCTGGGCTTTGGCGAGGCCGGTGGCCGGCGAGGCGATCGCCGCCCGCAGCGCGTCGAGCGTGTTCGTCCCGTACTCGGGACCGGCCGCGAAGTCGGCCTTCTCCCCCTCGGTGTCAGCGATGACGACGGCGTTGCCGGCCAGCAGCTCGGGGCCGAAGAGGACGGACTCGACGTTGGCAATGACGCCACCGAGGCTGAGCCCGCCCGAGATCGCGTAGGAGGGCTCGTCGACCGGGTTGAGCGAGTCGTAGAAGGACTGGTAGGCGACGATCCGCGGCGTGCCGATCACGATCGGCGGCACCAGAACCGAGGTCACGTTGACGGTCGGCTCGCCGGTCTGCCCGGTCGCCCGGTACAGCAACTGGACGGCTTTGACGGGCAGCGGGATGCCGACGACGTGGTACAGGCTGGTCCGGGTTTTGAGCACCGTGCCAGGCGCGATACTCGCCAGCGGCGTGCTGCCGGTGTAGGTGTAGAAGGGATCTTCTTCCGGCGTCGGCACCGCCCGCGCGGCCGGTGCAGCAATCACGATCGACGCCAGCAGGGCAAGCCAAAGCGCCAGCGACAGGCGTCCGACCCGGCCTGACTTCCGCACCACGAAACCAGCAGACATAGGGGCCTCCCAACCCTCGATTTCTCTGCGCACCGTTCCCCGCTCGGGTCCCGGTTCAAACCGCTCAGCGTATATTTAGCAAATTAGCGAGCGACCGGGCGCTCGAACGCCGCCCGCGCCTGCTCCGAGCCCGCGCGGGCCGCACAGCCATCGAGGTGGTCGTCGACCATGCCGACCGCCTGCATGAAGGCGTAGACGGTCGCCGGCCCGACGAAGCGCCAGCCACGACGTTTGAGATCGCGCGAGAGCGCCTTCGCCTCGTCCGGAAGCGGTCGCTCCGCCAACTCGGACCGGCTTCGCGCCCAGACCGGATCGGCCGGCTCGAAGCTCCAGACGTGAGCCGCCAGCGACCCCTGCGCCTCGATCAGCTCCAGCACCCGCCCGGCGTTGCCGATCACCGCCTCGATCTTGCCGCGGTGGCGAACGATGCCGGCGTCGCCGAGCATCCGCTCGACGTCCTCCTCGCCGAAGGCCGCGACACGCTCGAGGTCGAAGCCGGCGAAGGCGCTGCGGAACGCCTCCCGCTTGCGCAGGATGGTCCACCAGGAAAGACCTGCCTGAAACCCCTCGAGGCTGAGGTTCTCGAACAGCGCGATGTCATCGCTGATCGGCAGGCCCCACTCGTCGTCGTGGTAGGCCCGGTACTCCGGAGTCGAGTCGCACCACCAGCAGCGCCGAACCCCGTCCTCCCCTTCGACGATCCCGCTCTCGGCACTGGCCACCACCCCACCCTAGTGTGGTCTTTCTGCCGCGCTTGCGACATTGACCACACCAGAGTGAGGTCAACGTCGCGAATGGCACGCGATCACCCGTGCGAAAGTTCCGCGGCAGCCATCCAGAGCGCCTCCTCGATCGCGATCCGCGGCACCCCCGCGACCTCGATCGCGGTGATCGCGATCCGGCGGCTTTGCGGCCCCACCGCGTAGCCCTCGGCGGTGGCCCCGAAGAGGAGGCCGACCGGCGCGATTTCGTCGGCGACGGTGAGCGTTCCCTGGGCCAGCTCGCCCGGAGCGCCGCCGAGCGACTCGCCCGGCCCCGAGTCGCGGATGCAGAGCCTGCCCTCGAGCTGGTCGGCGTCGAAGGCGCGCAGGGCGACGCCGGTCTCGACGGTCGCGATCGTCAGCGCGTCGGCCGGCAGGCCGCGGCTGCGAAAGGCGCCGTCGTGGAGGCGGTCGAGCGCGAGCTGCTCGACTGGCGTCCGGGTGCGGTCAGGGTCGAGGCCGATGTGGCGAAAGAAGACGCGGTAGGCCCAGGGGATCGGCCGCTCCCGCAACCGGATCGCGTGGGCTCCGTAGAAGCGATCGGAGAGCTGGCGCAGGCGGCGGCGGACCGAGTCGCTGCTGCGGCCGGGGTGGGCGTCGACCTCGACCCAGGCGATCCCGAGACCCGGGAACTCGGAGGCGACATGGGGCGCGACCCAGCCCCGCTGCGGCGCCGGGTCCCAGCCCAACCGCGGATCGGGATCGACGGTGGGCATCTCAACTCGCTTCCGCCGCCCGCGTCGCCGCCAACAAGTTCCGGACCCGGTCGCCGAGCTGGGTCGCGGTGAGGTCGCCGATGCCGGCGCTCTCCAGCGTCCCCCCGGGGTAGACGTAGGCGAAGGTCGGGCAGCCGCCCACCCCGTAGAGGCTGGCGACGGCGCCGTCGCGGTCGTAGCCGACCGGCATCTGCCAGCGATGAGTGCGAATCAGTTCGCGAACGGTGTCGCGATCGTCGCGCACGTCCAGCGAGAGAAAGTTCACCCGTCCACGGTAGCGCTGGTAGACGCTGCTGACTGCATCCTGTTGCTCGTCGCAGTCGCCGCCTTTGGTGAACCAGAACGAGAGCACCAGCGGCCGGTCGAAGAGGTCGCAGACGCGGATCGCCCCCGGGGTCGTGATCTCGCAGGCGGGGTGGCGCCGATCGTCGGCGGGGCAGGGAAGAGCGCCGGCTTCGCAGTCGTCCTGGGCGACGTTGGCATCGCCTTCGAGTGAGCCGGCGGCGTCGGGCACGGCGAACTCCGGCAGCGGCCAGCGCGGCGGCTGCTTGTCGAGCCCGAGAATGCCCTCGCCGCCACCGCTGCTGAGCGTACTGATCGAGGCGATCACGATCAGGACGAGGAAGGCGAGCCCGACGAAGATCGAGTAGCGGTCTTTCATCGCTCCTCGCTCCAGGCAAGCACGGCAGGCAGCACGACCATCACTCCGAGCAGGGCAGCCGCGAGGTCGACGACGGTGACGACGCCGAAGTCGCGCAGCATCTGGATTTCACTGACGATGAGGACGGCGAAGCCGGCGATCGCCGTCAGCCCGGAGGCAAGGACGGCGGCGCCGGTGCGGGCGTAGGCGCCGCGCAGCCCCGCCTCGACACCACCGCCCTGCTCGTGGAAGCGGGCGGTGAGGATCACCCCGAACTCGGTCGCGATCGCAATCGTCAGCGCCCCCAGCGCCGCCGACATCGGGTTGAGCGGGATCCCAGTCGCCCACAGCACCAACGAGGCCCAGCCGGTGGCGAGGATCGTCGGCACCAAGGGCACGAGAGCACGCGAGAGCGAGCGGTAGGCAACGAGGAGAACCAGCGCGACGAGCAGCAGTCCTGCGATCGTCAGCAGGTAGCGACTGCGGTCGAGTTCGGTGGCGGCTTCTGCCGCGATCACTGGCAGGCCGGCGAGCTCGACCGTGACGCCAGGTGGTGGACCGCCCGCCTCACCCGGCGTCCCGATCTCGCCCCGCACTCGGTCGATCAGCGCCTGCTGGTCATCGAGCGATTGCGCCCGGATCCCGAACGAGATCAACGCCTGCTGCCCGACTTCGCCGGTCTTCGGGTCGAGCGGCGCGATCCCGCGCAGCGCGTAGGGCGAGAGAGCGGCCAGCGTCGCCTTGATCCGCGCCTGGGTCGGTTGTTCGTTGCCGCGCACGAGGAAGTCCGAAAGCGCCGGCCCTGGGCAGATTTCAGCGTCCAGGCAGCTGGCGTCTTTGCCCGTGAACCCGTTCTCTTCCAGCACCCGGCGCTTGAAGCCAGCCATCCACTCGATCGTCGCCGGATCGGTGAGATCCGGAGCTTCGATGCTGACGTCGAGCTCCCCGGAGACGCCGGTGGTCTCCTGCAATTCGTTCAGGTCGTGGACCGCCTTGATGCTTTGCGGTGCAAGCTCGCGCACGTCCGAGACGGTTTCGACCTGGGTTCCCAGAGCCCAGCCGGCTACAGCCAGGACGGCGCCGACTGCGATGACGGCTACTCGGCGTTCGATCGTCAGGGACAAGAGGCGCTCCAGCGGGCGGGTCCTGTCACTGGTGGAGGGGCCTGCGGGCGGGAGCGGGGGCCTCCGTTCTCGGCCCCTCCACCAGTGCCACCCGCCCGGCGGATCGTCTTTTTGCTGGCGATGCAGGCCGAGGGCGGCGAATCCGGCCGTCAGGGCCAAGACGAAGGCGATCAGGATGCCGACGACGAGAAGCAGGCCGAAGCTGCGGATCATCGGGGTCGGTGAGATCAGCAGGGCGAGGAAACCGCCTGCGGTTGCCAAAGCTGCGATGGCGATCGTGGGGCCGCCGGAGCTTGCGGCGGTTCGGGCCGCTTCGATGCCCGAAAGGCCAGATTCCTCGGCCTCGTCGAATCTCGCCTGGAACTGGATCGCGTAGTCGACGGCGAGGCCGATCAGGATCGGGAGGACGGCGATCGACGCCATCGTCAGCTTGCCGCCGACGAGCGCCAGGAGGCCGAAGACGATGGCGGCTGAGGCGAGGGCCAGGGCGAGCGGAAGCAGGCGGAGGCGGGAGCGGAAGACCAGGAGCAGGGTCAGGGCCATGACGACGATTGCGAGCCCGAGGAGGACTAGAAGGGCGTCCTTGAGGGCGGCGGCGACGCCGTCGACGACGACGGGGGCACCGGAGACGACGTAGTGGCCTCCTTTGAGCTCGAAGCAAGGCGCCGGCTCACCGTTCTCGGCGCAGGCCTTGCGCGGGGTCGTTTCGGCCACCGCGGCTTCGATCAGGTCGATCGCCCGTCGTCGTTCGGCGGCACTCAGGGCGGGCTTCAGTCGGATCACGATCTGAGCCGAGTGGTTGTTGGGGAAGAGGTATGAGAGCCGTGCCTTCGGCGTGCCTCGGGCGCGCGAGAGGTCGAAGACGACGGTGGCGACGAACGGTTCGTTGTCGATACTGGGGACGCTGGTGATCCCGTAGCGAGTGGCGACCGCGAGCAGGTATTCCTTGAGCTGGCTCGCCGGCACGTGTTTGGCCAGCCGTTCCAGCTGGGTCTCGATTTGGACCACCGCCTCGTTGAGGAAGGTGGCGGGGCCGGAGAGGAACTCGACCGGGTCGAGCTCAGCCAGTTCCGTGCACGGCCCGGGCAGCGGCTTCGCCCCTTTCGGCACCTTGCCCGAGAGACAACCCTCGAGCCGCAACAGGCGGAAGATGTTGTTGGTCAAGATCAGCCGCTGCAGGTCGCCCTCGGCCAGGACCACGACCGGTTCTTCGCCGAACTCTTCGCGCACCTTCTGGGTCGCCTGGTAGCTACCGGTGTCGCTGTCGACCAGGGTGCCGATGCCGGCATCGGTCGGGACCTGGGTGGCGCCGATCGCGGCGCCGATCGCGGCCAAGCCGCAGACGACAAGGACAGCGCGCGCGTGGGCAGCCGCCCAGGCGGCGACGCTGCCGAGGCGGCGCGGGATGTTCAATCCATCGAGAGCGGGCCGCTGATGTCCGCGTTGAGGAACTGGCTGACGAACGGGTTACTGGAGTCGAAGAGTTCTTCTTTCGGACCCGACTCGACGATCTTGCCGCTCCACAGCACGGCGATGAAGTCGGCAATCCGCCGTGCCGTGCCGAGGTCGTGGCTGATCACCAGGTAGCAACCGCCGTTCTCGGCGTGGACCTCGCGGATCAACTCGCAGAGCAGCGCCGTCCGCACCGGGTCGAGGCCGGAGTCGGGCTCGTCGAACATCACGATCGCCGGCTCCAGCACCAGCGCCCGGGCAAAGCCGGCGCGCTTGCGCATCCCGCCCGAGAGCTCGTTCGGCATCTTGTAGGTCGCCTCGGAGAGACCGACCTCTTTGAGCCGGCGGTTGACGATCTCGCCGATCTCCTCCTCGCCTTTGTCGGTGTGCTGGCGCAGCGGGAAGGCGACGTTGTCGTAGATGTTCATCGAGCCGAAGAGGGCACCGTCCTGGAACAGCAGGCCGAACTTTTTGCGGACCTCGAACAGTTCGTCGTCGGTCATGTTCGGGATCGACTCGCCGTGGACGAGGACGTCGCCAGAGTCCGGATAAAGAAGGCCGACGATGTGCTTGATCAGCACGCTCTTGCCGGTCCCGGAGGGACCGAGCACCATCGAGACCTGGTCCTCGGGCAGACCGAGGTTGAGGCCGTTGAGGATCCGCGCCCGGCCGAACTGTTTGACCAGGTCGATGATCTCGATCGCGTCCTCGCCGCCGTGGTCGCGCTTGCGGCCGGTGTGGAAGCGGTAGGGATCGTGCTCGGAGGGGTCGACGCCGGGGATGACGAAGTCGCGCCCCATCGTCGCCCCGTCCTCGCTGACGTAAGGGCCGCTGCCGGTGGCACTTTCCGGATGCCCCGGGGTCGCAGCGTCCGCGACCTCGAGCGGCGGGGCCAGCTCGGCGCTGGTCTCGTCCTGGGCCTCGAACTGAGCCTCTTGGGCCTCCTCGAAGCGTTTGTCCTCGTCGTTCGGCACGTCAGCCTCCTATTGGCGCCCTCGGGTTGGCCCCCCAGAAGACAAGGGTTCCAAGCATCCCGATGATGTGAACTAAGACGATGTTCAAGACCATCGACTTGGCGGTCGCGGTACCCACCCCCACCGGGCCTCCCGATGCGGTGTAGCCGTAATAACAGCCGACCAAGACGATCGCAGTCGCCATCACCATGCCCTTGATCAAGCTGAAGATCAGGTCGGGTGGGTTCTGGAACATCCAGAAGATCAGGAAGTAGCCGCCGCTGGAGACGTCGCCGATCTGTTTGACCACCGCCAGGTAGCTGGCCAGGTACATGATCCCGATCCCGACCAGGTACATGAACGGGAAGGTGATCCAGGCCGCGAGCAGCCGGGTCGCGCAGAGGAAGGTGACGGGCGGCACCCCCATCACCTCGAGCGCATCGATCTCGTCGGAGATCCGCATCGCCCCGAGCTCGGCGACGATCCCGGTCCCGACCTTGGCCGCCAGCATGTAGCCGAAGGCGTAGGGCATGATCTCGCGCAGGTCACACCAGGCGGAGAAGACGCCGGCGTAGGCAGGCGCGCCCTGGGCGCGGAGCAGGTAGGCGCCCTCGATCCCGCACTGGAGACCGAGAGTGAAGACGAGGCCCCAGATGATCAGGGCCGAGCCGAGGATCAGGATCCCGGCCTGGCGCAAAGCCTCGCCGAAGAAGCGGAAGACCCGACCGGAGTAGACGAGGCCGGCGACGCGCGAGCCGAAGCGGGCGATCTCGCCGAACGAGTCGAGCCAGCCGCGCGGGACTTCGAGCCAGGCGTTCATGCGCGAGCCCCGGTCATCGGATCGTCTGCAGCTCCGGGTTGGTGGCGAGCAGGGTCTGGGTGAAGACGTAGTTGAAGGCGAAGACGCCCATGAAGGAGATGACGACGGCCTCGTTGACTGCCCGGCCGACGCCGGCGGCCCCGCCGGACGCAGTCATCCCTTTGTAACAACAGACGACCGAGATCAGCGCCCCGAACAGGGTGCACTTGATCACCGAGCCCCAGAGGTCGGTGATCGAAGCGTTCGAGAAGAGGGTGGCGAAGAAGCCGCCGAGCGGCTGGTTGTAGAGAAGCTCGGTGAGGATGCCGCCGCTGATCCCGAAGACCAGCGCGTAGATGTCGAGCAGGCCGGTGATCAACATCAGCGCCAGGAAGCGCGGCACGACCAGGTTCTTGATCGGGTCGACCCCGAGCACCTGCAGGGCGTCGAGCTCCTCACGGATTTTGCGGGCGCCGAGGTCGGCGGTGATCGCGGTGCCGGCGACGCCGGCGACGACGACCGCGGTCACGAATGGCGCGAACTCGCGGATCGAGGCGAGGACGAAGAAGCCGCCGAGGCGGTCGAGTGCCCCGAACAGCGAGAGGAAGTTGGCGGCCTGCAGGCCGGGGGCGCCGAAGCCGAAGGCAACCGTCGAGACCAGCAGCGGGAACCAGCAGAGCTGCAGGGCGAAGAGGAACTGGCCGATGAACTCCTCGCCGTAGGGATACGGGGGTTTGACCGCGGAAACGATCGTGCGCGCGGTCAGGAGGATCATCTCCCCCACCTGTTCGAACACCGACTTGGCGGGCAAGAAAGCCCTGTTGACCGCGGATCCGACCATCTGCTCCTCCGCGAGCTGCGTCACAGTCCCGCGACGCCCCCACTCGCCCGACTGAGTCTATGGGATGGTCCAGCCCCTTCCGTTAGCCCAGTGTTGAGATCTGGCTAACCCTTTCCGAGGGCCTGAAAGGGCCGCGAATGCGGGGAAACCCCGTGCTATGTTCGAGCCGCTTTGCGGGGTACCGGAAGACATTCCCGGCGCACCCGCCTCCGTGTCACCGCGACCGGGTTCGCGACGGTGGCGGTGGCGGCGCTGCTCGCCGCCTGCGGCGAATCCTCCTCGGACTCGAACGAGCCGGCCGGCAAGTACGAGGTGAAGGTCACCGAAGCGACCTTCCCGACCGAGCAGAAGCTCGGCCAGACCTCGCTGCTGGCGCTCGGGGTCGAAAACAACGGCGACAGGACCGTGCCGTCGTTGACGGTGACGATCACGGTCGCCGGTAAGGAGGGCAGCAACTCCTCGCTCCCGTTCGGAATCCGCGATCCGACGGCGGGCCTGGCCCAAGCCGACCGCCCGGTTTGGGTCCTGGCTCAGGGCTATCCGAAATTCGTCGGCTCCGAGGAACCTGGCGGCGCCAGCACCTCGAACCGCAAGACCTTCGCTTTCGGCGAACTAAAGCCGGGCGAATCGGCAGACGCGGTCTGGAAGGTGAGCGCGGTCAAAGCCGGCAAATTCACGCTGCTCTACCGGATCGACGCTGGTCTCAGCGGCGAAGCGAAGGCGGTGACGGGCAAGGACGAAGTCGCCCCGGGCGGCTCGTTCGCGACCGAGATCAGCAGCGCGACGCCGGACGTCGAAGTCACCGACGACGGAGAAGTGGTCGAAATAAAGAAGTAAACGGCCGGGTAGCGTGACGGCATGCGCCGTTCCACACTCGCGCTGCTGACCGCACTGGCGCTGGCGCTTGCCCTGCCCGCCTGCGGCTCCGCCGACGACACCTCCGGGGCGAAAGCAAACGCACAGAGGGGCGGCGAATCCTCCGGCGCGGCGCGCGCCAAGGACGGGGTCGCCCTGAAGAAGGTCGGCAACTTCGACAGCCCGGTGGACATCGCGAGTGCGCCTGGCTTTCCGCAACTCCTCTTCGTCGTCGAGCAACCCGGCCGAGTCGAGGTGCTGCGCGACGGCCGCCGGCTGCCGCACCCGTTCCTCGACGTCGACCCGCGGGTCAGCAACGACGGCGGCGAGCGCGGCCTGCTCTCGATCGCCTTCCCGCCCGACTACAAGAAGAGCGGCCGCTTCTACGTCTATTTCGTCGACAACGCCGGCAACATCCGGATCGACGAATTCCAGCGCGCCAGCGCGACCCGCGCCGACCCCGGCTCCGACCGCCTGGTGATCCGCATCCCCCATCCGGTCAACTCGAACCACAACGGCGGCCAGCTGCAGTTTCTCGGTGACTTGCTCTACTTCGGCACCGGCGACGGCGGCTCCGGCGGCGACCCGCCGAACAACGCCCAGAACAAGGACGTGCTGCTCGGCAAGCTGGCGCGGATCGACCCGCGGCCCGCCGACGGCAAGCCCTACACGGTGCCGTCCAGCAATCCGTTCGTCGGCAAGCCCGGCCGCGACGAGATCTACAGCTACGGCCTGCGGAACCCCTTCCGCTTCTCCTTCGACACGGTCAGCGCCCCGCAGCCGCGAATCGCGATCGGCGACGTCGGCCAGAACCGCTTCGAGGAGCTCGATTACACGACCGTCGCCGCGGTGAGCGGCGCCAACTTCGGCTGGGACGCCTTCGAGGGCTTCTCCCAGTACGAGGACGAAAACAGCGGCACGCCCGACCCCGGGGGAACGACGAAGCCGGTCTTTGCCTATCCCCACAGCCGCGCCGGCAGCTGCTCGATCATCGGCGGCTACGTGGTCGCCGACCCCCACCTGCGCTCGCTCTATAAGCGCTACGTCTACGCCGACCTCTGCGAGGGCCAGCTGCGAGCCCTGACCCCGCACCTGAAACGGGCCGGCGGCGACCACAAGCTCGGCCTCCGGGTCTCCTCTCCCACCTCCTTCGGCGAAGACGACCTCCACCGCCTCTACGTCGCCTCGCTCGACGGGCCGGTCTACCGCCTCGTCCCGCGCTGATCTCGCTCTTCTCTCGAGCTGAAATTTCCACTCCTTGCGCGAATCTCGTTGCAACTTTCTGTCTACAGTGCCACCATGGCCGTGATGGCACCCGACACCTCCACCGACAAACGTCTCGACGACCTCAATCGCAAGGTCGACGAAGGCTTCCGGAAAGTGGACGAAGGCTTCCGGAAAGTGGACGAAGGCCTCCGCGAACACCGAGAGGAGATGCGACAGCTTCGCAACGAACACCGGGAGGAGATGGGGCAGCTCCGCAGCGAATATCGAGAGGAGATGGGGCAGCTCAGGTCCGAAATCAACACCCGCTTCGATGCCGTCGACGCCAGGTTCAATTCCGTCGACATGAAGTTCAATTCCGTCGACATGAAATTCAACGCCGTCGATGCCAGATTCAACAGCGTCGATGCCAAATTCACTTCCTACGACGTGCGGTTTGACACCGTGCAGCACATGATCGTCAGGTACTCGGCTGGGCTCTTCGGCACGATGCTGATCGGCTTCCTCGGGGTCTTCGTCACGCATTCTTGAGCCGCATTTGCCTTCAGCGGCTACTCTTGGCTGAGCAGCCAAACCAGGGGCTGACGGGCGACGAAGGGAGCATCCGGTGGAGAGCGGGACCGCAGCGAAGGCAACCGTGACGGCGACTAGCGAGAACGGGAGTGCCAACGGCGCCCCGGCCGCGGAGACGATCGAGGTCCGCAACCCGGCGACGGGCGAGACGATCGCCCAGGTCCCCGTCGACACCCCGGCGCAGGTCGCCGAAACCGTCGCCCGCGTCCGCGCCAACCAGGCCGACTGGGAGGCGATGGGGATCGAGGGCCGCTACCACTGGCTCGGCAAGCTGCGCGACTGGATCCTCGACAACCAGGACCGGATCCTCGACACGATGCAGCGCGAGACCGGCAAGGTCCGCGCCGACGCCTCGAACGAGCCGGTCTACCTGGCGGACATCATCAACTTCTACGGGGCCAAGGCCTCGAAGTTCATCGGCGAGGACGCGGTCCGCGCCCACTCGCCGCTGCTCGCTTCGAAGAAGCTCCGTGTCCAGTACCGACCCCACCCGGTGGTCGGCATCATCAGCCCCTGGAACTTTCCGCTGATCCTCTCGATTGGCGACGCGATCCCGGCTCTGCAGGCCGGTGCCGCGGTCGTGATCAAGCCCTCCGAGTTCACCCCGCTCGGCCTGGCCGAGTTGATCGAGGCCTGGAAGAGGGAGATCGGCGGCCCCGACGTGCTCGACTGCGTGCAGGGGATCGGCGAGACCGGCGGCGCCCTTGTCGACAACGTCGACTTCATCCAGTTCACCGGCTCCGACCGCACCGGCCGCAAGGTGATGGCACGGGCGGCGGAGACGCTGACCCCGGTCAGCCTCGAGCTCGGCGGCAAGGACCCGATGATCGTGCTCGCCGACGCCGACCTCGACCGCGCCGCCAACGCCGCGGCCTGGGGCGGGATGATGAACTCGGGTCAGATCTGCATGTCGGTCGAGCGGATCTACGTCGAGGAGCCGGCCTACGACACCTTCGTCGCCAAGCTGACGGCGGAAGTCGGCAAGCTCCGCCAGGGCTCCGACGCGACCGGCCACGACGCCGACGTCGGCGCGATGACCTCGCCGCGGCAGAGCGCGATCGTCGAGGACCACGTCAACGACGCTCTCGCCAACGGCGCCCAGGCGCTCACCGGCGGGAAGAAAGTGCCCGGTCCCGGTGACTACTTCGAACCGACGGTCCTGGTCGACGTCGATCACTCGATGAAGGTGATGCGCGACGAGACCTTCGGCCCCGTCGTCGGCGTGATGAAGGTGCGCGACGCCGAGGAGGCGCTGCGGCTCGCCAACGACACCCGCTACGGGCTCTCCGGCTCGGTCTTCGGTGAGAAGAACCGGGCCGAGCAGGTCGCGCGCCGGGTCGAGTGCGGAGCGATCAACGTCAACGACGTGCTCGTCAACTACTTCGCCTCCGACGTGCCGATGGGCGGTTGGAAGGAGTCGGGAATCGGCTACCGCCACGGCGAACCCGGGATCAAGAAGTTCTGCCGGACCGAGTCGATCGTCGCCACCCGTTTCGCCGGCAAACGCGAACCGACCTGGTACCCGTACACGAAGGCGCGCCGTGGCCTGGTCGGCCGCATCGCCCGGGCGTTCAACGCCCGCGACGTCAAGCGCCGCCTCGGCATGCGCGGCTGAGCCGGCCCACCACGCCGACACCCGTGCGGGGCGTTTCCGCTCCCCGGTAGCCTCTTTAGGTTCATGGCCGAGCGTGACTACATAGCCGCGGTGCGCGAGCGTGTCGTCGTCTTCGACGGCGGCATGGGCGCGACCCTGGAGCAGTTCGAGCTGACCCAGGAGGACTACGGCGGCCTGCTCGGCAAATGCCACGAGGCGCTGGTCCTGAACCGCCCCGACGTGATCGAGGGCGTCCATACCTCGATGCTCGAAGCCGGCGCCGAAGTGGTCGAGACCGACACCTTCCAGGGCTCGCGGTTGAAGCTCGAGGAGTGGGGTCTCGGCGAGCACACCTTGGAGATCAACACGAAGGCGGCCGAGATCGCCCGCAAGGCGGCGGGCGAGGACCGTTTCGTCGCCGGCTCGATCGGTCCGACCGGGTTCCTCCCCGCCTCCACCGACCCGACCCTCGGTGACATCTCCTTCGCCCGACTTGTCTCAGTGTTTGCCGAGCAGGCCCAGGGCCTGGTCGTAGGCGGCGCCGACCTGATCATCATCGAGACCGCGCAGGACATCCTCGAGGTGAAGGCGGCGATCTTCGGCGCCCGCGAGGCCTTCAAGCAGACCGGCCGCACGCTGCCGCTGCAGATCAGCGTCTCGCTGTTGCCGAACGGCGGCAAGATGCTGCTCGGCACCGACATCCAGTCGGTGCTGACGACGCTGACCGCACTCGACGTCGACGTCGTCGGACTCAACTGCTCGACCGGCCCCGAGGACATGCGCGACGCGATCCGCTTCCTCGGCGAGACCAGCCCGCTGCCGGTCCACTGCATCCCCAACGCGGGACTGCCGCTGCAGGGTCCCGAAGGCGAGACGATCTTCCCCGAAAAGCCGGGTCCGCTGGGGGCAACGCTGGGTGAATTCGTCGAGCGCTACGGCGTCGGCATCGTCGGCGGCTGCTGCGGCACCACCCCCGAACACATCGCCGCGATCCGCGAGCAGGTCGGCGGCCGCGCCACCTCCGAGCGGCCGGCGCCGGGACCGATCGAGGTCTCCTCGATGATGACCTCGACGCCGCTGGTCCAGGAGCCGCGCCCGACCCTGGTCGGCGAGCGGGTCAACTCACAGGGCTCGAAAAAAGCGAAGGAACTACTGCTCGCCGACGACTATGACGGCCTCGTCCAGGTCGCCGAAGACCAGGTCGAAGGCGGAGCCCACGTGCTCGACGTGTGTGTCGCCCTGACCGAGCGCCAAGACGAGGACGAGCAGATGAGCGCGGTCGTCAAGCGGGTCTCGCTGACCCAGCCGGCGCCGATCCAGGTCGACTCGACCGAGCCCGAGGTGATCGAAGCGGCGCTGGAGACGATCCCCGGGCGGGCGATCGTCAACTCGATCAACCTCGAGGCCGGTCGCGACAAGCTCGACCGCGTCGTCCCGATCGCGAAGGCCCACGGCGCGGCGCTGATCGCGCTGACGATCGACGAGGTCGGGATGGCGAAGACGGCCGACCGCAAGGTCGAGATCGCCCAGCGCCTGACCGAGCTCTGCTGCGACGAGCATGGACTCGACCGCGAGTCGCTGATCTTCGACTGCCTGACGTTCACGCTGACGACCGGTGACGACGAGTGGAAGCCGAGCGCGGTCGAGACGATCGAAGGGATCCGGCGAGTCAAGGCCGAGATCCCCGGGGTCAAGACCTCGCTCGGCGTCTCGAACGTCTCGTTCGGGGTCGGCCTCCCGGCGCGGTCGGTCTTGAACAGCGTGTTCCTGCACCACTGCGTCGAGGCGGGCTTGGATTTGGCGATGGTCAACCCGAACCACATCACCCCGTACGCGGAGATCGACGACGTCGAGCGCGAGCTCGCCGACGACCTCGTCTTCAACCGCCGCGAGGACGCGCTCGAGCGGTTCATCGCGCACTTCGAGTCGAAGGGCCCCGCCGAGGAGGCGGAGAAGGAAGACCCGACCGCGGGCATGGAGCCCGAGGAGGCGCTCCACCACCACATCCTCAGGCGCAAGAGGGAAGGCGTCGAGGACTGG
>Ga0307476_10000422_pt1 | contig 33652 bp, 30 predicted proteins | sample atmos_gasesECM2C_2_FD_203314 | JGI IMG/M metagenome (GOLD analysis project Ga0307476, IMG submission 203314) | Hardwood forest soil microbial communities from Morgan-Monroe State Forest, Indiana, United States - atmos_gasesECM2C_05 | ecosystem: Environmental > Terrestrial > Soil > Temperate...
AATCGGGATTATCTTCGCCCTTGGGTGTAGGTCTCCTTTTCGGAATGGCTTTAGCTCGTGAGGCCAAAGCCAACTTACACCCTCTCGCTTTTACACAATCAAAGTTACGTCACCCACCCGCATCTAGCATGTTCCCGTTCAGAATGATGAGTGACACTCGGATAGAGTGTCGAAATGCAAGTTCATGATGGAGAACTTCCCCGTGCGCGCCAGCTGGCGCGCACGGGGAAAGAGGTTCCGGCTACGGAATTCCACAACCGCATTTTACTTCGACCTGTGTCTCGTCCGACGGGCATTCTGGACAGCTGAGACAACTAGGTTTTACCGACGCCTGCCGGACGAATCCCAACTCTACTGCGGGTCACTGATTAGCCCTCACCGTGCTTTGTTCTTCGTCGGCATGGCTGGGGTAGTTGCTCTATACCCATATCGTTCTGGATGCACCACCCGTTTTTACCGGATTGCAATACATGTAGCGCAAGCGTCTCTAGGGGCTCGCGTTCGCACCACGCGTAGAAGTCATGAAAGCTGTGCTGTCTCCCGCGATCTCTGCAGAAGCACGCAATTTCATCATCCTTAACTTCTACGCTCCACGCTGAAACGTTTCTGCCCCCTCCTGCACTATTAGCTGAAGTCGCTCAAAACGGGCGAGGATAGCTAGGTTTGCGCCAAAAAGGCGCTAACATCCGGAGAAAGCTCTGTTAAACTCCGGCGAATTTGTCCTCGCCTCGGATCTGTAACGGCATTATCGCGGTTAAATCTGAATTCGCAAGCACTTGGGAGGGCGAATGTTTCGAACTACCACTTATCTGTGCCTGGGTTCATTACTCGCTTGCGGCGCGCTGTTGGGGACTGCACATCCAGCAGCGGCTGCGACGAATGGGGGCGTTCCTGTAACTACTATTTATTACGGCTGCGTCAACAATAGCACTGGAGCCATCCGCATCGTGAGCTCCAGCACCACCTGCAAGACCACAGAACATAAAATTCAGTGGAACCAGACGGGTCCGCAAGGCCCTGCTGGACCACAAGGGCCTGCTGGGCCGGCAGGTCCCAAGGGACCTAAAGGTTCTACGGGGGCCACTGGAGCGACCGGTCCACAAGGACCTCCGGGAATTTCGGTGGGTTACTCTGTCCGCGTGGCCGATGTGGCACTGGCCGCTTATCCTGGAGTGCTGGTAGCTGAAACCCCAGCGGTCCAGGCCGGCACTTATTTCGTTTCCGCGTCCACGCTGTTTTTCCTTGCCACGGGAGACGATGGTTTCTGCTACATCACGAGCGTGAACAACGCTGGCGTTACCGGTAACTACGGCGGAACAGGTACGGGCGGCAGCTACGCGCAGGCCAGCAACACGGACGTGTTTTCCGTGACTGACGGAGATGCTTTCCAGTTGTTCTGCTACAACGCTGGACTCAGCTCGGAAGTGTTCAACGCCACCATGACCGCAACGCTGATCAACAGCGCTTCGACGGCCACCAAAGGATCGAGCCAGAACTTGCCTCATCCCACCGTGCGCTAAGTCGCCAAACGCGAAGGCCCACCTTTTGCTCGATTGCAGAGGGTGGGTTTTGTCAACTGCAAACCGTCGCCTAAGGTCTAAAGACCCTGCCCATTCTGCTGATAATCCTCATTCGATTCTTGAATCTCTAATCGCAGGATTGCAGCTATAATCCTGCATCAGTCGGCGGCCCGGCGCCAAAACCTGTCTGCAGCTCAGGGGAAGACCAAAAATGAAAGCTCTTTGGGCATGCGCGGTCATGCTCGTGGTAGTGCCTACACTCTCGGCAACTCAATACTCTTACAACAATAACGGGGGCACAGTAACTCAGACCTCCACCACGCTCACGATCAGCGGCACTACATTGAGCAGCCCGGCAGGGACAGTTTCGATGTCGTGCACGCTGACGCCGATCACCGCGACTTACGGTTACACTTCGGAATGGTCGTGCATCGGTGGGAGTTTCACGTTGGAATCGAGCGATGGCAAAACTTCTCTCTCGGGCGTTTTTGACTCTGGCGTTTTCACAGAGATCGAGAGCGAGGTCAACCGGACGTTTTACTACACCTACGCGCTGTACGCGAACGTTTCGTCGTCGCAGACGCTGAGCGGGAAAACCGTCGCGGCCGCTGGCGCAGTGATGCAGACCCTTGCTGTACTCACGTCACCGTTGACTTCTACAACCGGAACAATCCAGACCGGACTGATTGAAACCAGCCAGCAGTTCGAGCCGGTCTACATTGCCGACACTGGCAACAACCGCATCGTGCAGACCTCCGATGTCGTGGGATCGAACTGGACCAGCGTCGGCACGTTGGGAAGCGGGACGAAGCAGTTTACATCGCCATGGGGAGTGGCGCTTGACTCGGCGGGAAAGATCTACGTTTCCGACAGTGGAAACTGCCGCATCGTGCGCATGGATAACATATCCGGCTTGAACTGGACGGCCTACGGTTCGTGCGGAGCCGGCACCGCGCAGTTCTCCAATCCAGAGGGGCTGTGGGTGGATGCGAGCGGAAAAATCTATGTCGCCGATGCCGGGAACAATCGCATCGTGCGCATGGACGACATGACTGGAACGAACTTTACGGCCTTGGGAACCTCGGGCAGCGGGGCGGCGCAGTTTAGCAGTCCTGCGGCGGTGACGACTGATGCGGCGGGCAACATTTACGTAGCCGACAATGCGAACGCGCGCGTGGTGGAATTTTCGGACATGTTGGGAACGAACTGGGCGGTTTGGCAGTTTCCGCTGGGATATTTGACACCGGATGGAGTGGCCGTAGATTCCTCGGGCCACATTTATACGACCGACTCGCTGCAGAGCCAGGTGATCCAGGCGCAAAACATTTCAGGAGCGAACGAGGTATCGCTGAATGTGAATTACCTGCTCTACACCAATGGCGTAGAAAAGCCCTCGGGGATTTTTGTGGATCCGTCTGGAGGCATTTACATCGCGGATACAAACAACAACCGCGTCGACCGCCTGTTTAACATGAACTATGACGACATGATGACGCTGGGCGCATCCGGTACGGGAGTGGGGAATTTGAGCACGCCGCACGCCGTGGTGACGATGCTGGAGACCAAGAAAGTAGCAGTGTCTGCGGTAGCGCCGCCTTCGCTGACGTTTCCCACCGAGTTAGAGGGAACTGCCAGCTCGTCCGAGACCACGATGTTGAGCAACATCGGCTTGGCGCCGTTGACGGTGACATCGGTTACATCGTCGCTCCCGGATTTCCCCATGACCAATAATTGCCCCGCCACGCTAGCTGCGGGGCAGAGTTGCACGGCAACGGTGAGCTTCCAGCCAACCGCAGGAGGTGCGCGCAAAGGGACGGTAAACTTTACGCTCAAAGGCGCGGCGAGCAAATCCGTTTCGGTGAGCGGGCACGGTGCGCTGATCACGGTCTATCCGACATCGTTGATCATGTTCGACGGACAGGGCGGAACGGTGACGGTCACCAATCCGCTGAGCACCTCAACCTCGGTGAAATCGGTGAAGATCATTGGGCAGTTCCACCAGACCAATAACTGCGGAACGCTGGCTCCGGGAGCGAGTTGCACCATCAACGTGAGCTGGAACTACAGCGGCTTTGTGATCACTGGAATTCTGGAAGTCACCGACGTGTCGGGCACGGTGCAATACGTGACGATGACCGGGGAGTAGGGGTTGCGGCGTAATGATACCGACGTTCTGGAAGAAATTCGGAGGAAAAAACGCGGGACAGGCGAATCGTTCAACCATCAAAAATGGATGAACCTTCCGTCTGTCCCCTTTTATTTTCTACTGGCCGCGATGGAGGAATGCCTCATAGCCACGGCGGAAGCCGCGGCGATAGTCTTCGAAAGCCTCGGGCGGCACTGGTGGATTGCGGAAGCGCGGATGGCGCTCAATGTCTGGTCGTTTTCCCTCATCCACATCGCGCCGTGCGGCGGCGAATCCATCGTGAAAACCTTGCCGGGCAACTTCCGCATATTCCGGCGCCGGAGGCGGCTCTTGATACACCGGATGTGGATGAGAACATCCAGCCAGCGCAAGAGGCAACAGCAAGGCTGTCAGGGCTAGCCATTTCTTCATGTCGTGTCCTCTTTGGTCGTATTGGGTGTCGCGCGGAAGCGGCGGGCGCGACGATCTCAGGTATTAACACATGGGGGCAGGAAGAGTTGTTGCTGAACTTAGCAGCATGATGCCGCATGCGCAAATCGCAGCGTGCTGGTTTCCACAAGATGCACATCCGTGGCTACGCCCGAGAAACTTTGCAATCAAGTTGGGCGCGTTTGCCCTATAATTGATGTGTGCTCACAGAAGAAGACAAACAGTGGATTAACCAACGGTTAGAGAAGGTCGAAACCACCTTGCTGACCGAGTTTCACAAGTGGGCATCCCCTGTTGAATTGCGCCAACGAAGTCACGCCGCAGCCCTTCGCGCACTCGACGCGGAAGTTGAGTCCATCTCAGACCGGCTGAAGAATCTCGAAGGCCGCTGATCGAGATTTCGTCAGCTGTTCCCGCCGGCGCGAAGACAGGTATAGTGCAGGTCACGACCTCCGACGGAATGTTGTCGAGTAATGTGGCTTTCGTGGTGACCAACTGGAGGGCTGTCGAGGCTGTGGCGCCGACGTTTCGAAAATCGCGAAAGGTCCTACGAATCATTTCGCGGGCTCCCACCCCTCTGGGAGCATATCGAATGCCAGCGTGTCACGGTAGGCGTACTGATTGCCTTCCAGTACTGCGACCGGCGTCAACATATGCCAGACGCGGTCATCGTCGAAGACGTAACACTCGCCCGCTTCGCGCATGATGAAGCGATCGATTTCGTGTTTGTCATTGTCGGTGATGACGACCTCGCCACCGTGAGCGCCGCAGCGGCCCAGTAGATGCGTGGCGATGTACTTTTCCCCGTCTTTATGTAAACCCGGCGGGCTGGTGTCGCAGGGCCGACCCGGCGTAGCTGTGAATCTTATGAGATGGACGTTGACCAGATACCTGGTACCCACCGCCGAGAGCGGCAGGTATTGAAGGTGATGAGCAATCATCTTGCGGATGCCTATGGAACCGGCGATTGCCGGGGGCAGTGGAGCGTACTCTCGCGGCTGGCCGCCGATTGTCGTGTTGTATTTTTTCAGCTGCACATAAGGCGTGGTCTCTTCGCTCAACCAAACCTTTACACCACCCTCAACAATCTCGGCCCGGACACGATTTAAGGAACGATACCGGTCACCGCCTGCATAGTACTTATCCCTTGGAATGGACCAGGCTGCGTGGGATAACTCTTCCAGCGAGCGCGCTACGTCCGCGTCAATTCTGAGCGGCTGGCGACTAAACCCGCGCTCGACAAGGTCGTTTCGCGACCTCGCATTCGTTGTTACTGGAATAAAGCTCTCTTGATCCACGGTTGCTCTGACAAATGCTTGACGATTGATCGGAATCTGCTTTGTTCAGCTCAGGAACGCTGGCGATCATACACCCATCTCACGGTTCACGATAACCTGGAAGTTTTTCATCTGAAGTGGTAGGAATCAGGATGCGATGCTCAACGTGAGAGAAGGGAACCAGGCTGAAAGGCCCCACTTCTCGCAAAAGACGCGAGAAATGGGGCACCCCGGATTCTAATCACCCCCAAGGCGCGGGCCGCCCGTCCAGAAGGATTTTTCGATGAGCGACGACATCTTAACTTTTTTCTCGAGCTTCCAACCTTTCGGTGCATTGCTAGACCCGTCGGAGCTAGGCAGCTTTACAAACGAACTTGAAGAAACCGTCGATCGCGTTTTGATCCTGAGGCTCGCGCTCGGGCTGGTACCCACCACCCTGCGGGACGTCCACGCATTCGTGAACGCGGTCATTCGCTTCTCAGCGGACGATAATTTCCGCGATCAGCTGCTCGCAGCCCAAGCCGACTTTATTAACAACGCGATCTCACGGCCGTTTATGCTCGATGCCTCGAATCGCGCGATTATCGAAGGCGACTGGGACCTCAAGTTCGATCTTGACCGAATTCTCGAATGGGTAGGCGGATTTTGGGTTAAACAGACCACGTTTGTACCCGAGTTGCGAACGCCATCCGCGTCCGAAGTGAGAGTCTTCGCTGAACTGCTGCGTGGGAAGCTCCGCGATCTCGAAGCGGGGGATCTGCTGTTGCTGCATTACAAGGCGGCGGATCTGGCCCGCGATAAATATCTCGTGTACTTCCTCGACATTGGTGACCCAATTGGCGTGGCAATCCGGGCCAATTCTACGACCCGAGATTCCCAGATTGAAGCCCTCATCACCGAAGTCCGGGCTGACACTTCTCTACTTTCCCGTCTCTGGGCAGCCAATCCTCCCTGCGATGTCGACCTCCGCAGTTTTGTCCCTGACTACGCAAAACGCCAACTCCTCGATCTCGCCCTTTTGAGATCAGTCGAGCCCTACGAAACTGGGCAACCTACATTTGGTGAGTTGATCACAGCCTATAGCAAGGCGAAACGTGCTTTTGAAGGGTACCGGAACACGATTTCCACGCCCGATGAGGGTGAGATGTCGGAAATTGAACGTCGCTGGTCGTTAAGAAGCGAGTACAGCGGCGGAGTGTTTGCACAACGGCTAGCCGACGCAACTGTCGTTCCGCATTCTAGGCGAGTAATTATTGAGGCTCTTAGGAAACGAATCGAATCCGAACTGCATGAGCAGCACCTAGAGCCGAAGGGGTCTTCCAACTCACTCCACGTTGCGGCCAGCTTCGCAATACAGAGAGGGACCAAACTGGTTCTGTCGGACCTTGCCGGGGAATACGCCAGCATTGTGTGGCCAGAGTGGATCTACAACATGGCCTCGTTTCCGAGCATGGCGCTTGATATTGTTCTTCGCAATGTCATGCCAGCAGTCATCTCAAGCGCACTCGGTGCGTATCTTGGCTGGCGGTTAAAGCGAAAGAAGAGTTCCGTTGCGGGCGATCACCCGGAGGTTCGGTTACCGGAAGGCCTGGCGGCCGAATGCATTAGCGTCATTGATTTCATCCTGGAGGAAATGATCCGGTACCAATTCTATCTTTTCGATCAGGGGGACGTTCTTGGTGCTCGGGAATCAGTGAAGGCATTGGGCGCCAACCTTTCGTACCTGATGCAGAAGACTTCCGAACTCGAAGATCCCATCTTGCTGTCGGATCTCAAGGCAATGGCGCAGCTGTTTGACGCAGAGGCCGTCGCGCTGAACGCGGACGAATCGAGGGCGAAAACGCTCGAGACCGTACTCAGTAAGCGTCGCCAGTTCTCCCAAGATCTTGACGTGTTGAATATCATCCAAAATAAAACTGAAGAGATCGTTCAGCAGCACCTTAAGGTAGGTCGACGGAACTATGACAGGACAGGTAGGCTGACGGCTCTTTTCGATCGGGCGGCGGGTAAGACGAAGAAGGGAGGTCTGTCACAAGTCACCGCGAAGAGACTGATAGCACTCAATGCTCCGTATATTCTCTGCCTCTCGTTGCGACAGTTTCTCTCCTATCGATTTCGTCAGGTTGCATGACGGCGGCACGTTGAGTTCCTTGCCACGGTCGGTCAGGGCACGGCTCTGGACGGGTGGGGATTCGGAGTAATTCAGATTATGGCGCAGACGATCCCAAACGTGGCAACCCCTGCCGTCGTAAAAAAGGCCCAGACGAACTGTGCCGAATGGCCACGGCAGGACACATTCGAGAGTCCCAGACGCTCTCGTCAGCCCTCTTTGCCTTGCAGGAAATCCGCAACTGCACGCAATCGGACACGCGCCTATAATCAACTCTTCCTATGAAAACATTCGAACAAATTGCAGACTTAGAAAAACGCTATTTGCTGGGGACTTACAACCGGTATCCCATCGTGTTGACGCGGGGGAAAGGCGTGTTTCTTTACGACCTCGACGACCGGCGCTATCTCGACTTTGTTTCGGGGCTAGGCGTGAATGCGCTGGGGCATGCGCATCCTCGGATTGTGAAGACGATTCGGGAGCAGGCAGCGAAGCTGATTCACGTCTCTAACCTTTATTACCACGAGTATCAGGGGGAGCTGGCGGAGAAGTTGTGTGCGCTCCTGGGCGGCTCTTTTGGAAATGCCCGCGCGTTTTTTTCGAACAGCGGGACGGAGGCGATTGAGGGGTCGATCAAGCTGGCGCGGTTGGCGGGACATCGCGCGGGCGGAGAGGCAAAATCACGCCTTGTGGCGCTCGAGGGGTCGTATCATGGGCGGACGTTTGGCGCGCTGTCGCTGACCGGGCAGGAGAAGCATCGCAAGGGTTTTGAGCCGATGCTCGAGGAAGTGACGTTCGTTGCACAGAACGACGTCGAAGGTTTGCGCGCGGCGGTGAACGAAAACACTTGCGCGATTGTGTTGGAGCCGATTTTTGGCGAAGGCGGAATTTATGAATGCTCGGACGAATTTTTGCAGGAGTGCCGTGCGGCGGCGGATCGACACAAGGCGGCGCTAATTTTTGACGAGATTCAGTGCGGGCTGGGGCGTACGGGAACGATGTTTGCGTTTCAGAGTTTTGGAGTGACTCCGGATATCGTGGCGATTGCCAAGCCGATTGCGGCGGGACTGCCGCTGGGGGCGTTCATCGCGAAGGAAGAATTTGCTTCGGCGATTTCGCCGGGGCAGCATGGGACGACGTTTGGTGGTGGTCCTTTGGCTTGCAGGGTTGCACTGGAATTTTTCGCGATTCTGGAAGAAGAGAAGCTGCTCGACAACGTGAACAAAGTCGGTGCGTACTTGCAGCACGAGTTGAAGATCGTTGCCGAGAAGAGTGCGGTTGCCAAAGATGTGCGCGGGCGAGGATTCATTCAGGGGATCAATCTAGAAATTCCGGCGCGGCCGATTGTGGATGAAGGGCTGGCGGAGGGCGTGCTTTTTAATTCGACGCACGATACCGTGGTGAGATTTCTGCCTCCGTTTTTGCTGGAGGAGAAGTATGTGGATAAGGGGATTCGCGTGCTGAAGAAATTGCTGAAGAAGAAAAGGGATAAGGCTGCCTAGGCGACAGGAGTCACATCGCAGCTGTCATCCTGAGCGAAGCGAAGGACCCCATGCAAGCCTGCGACGACACCGGCTCTGCGAGGAGTTTCTAGCACGGACCGATTTTTAGGGGCTCAGCTCAACTTAGGACCCTCCGCGAGGATGGGCAGGCGCAATCGCACCGCACTGGTGGAAACACCTAGCGGTGTTCGGGATAGTGACCGCGGGCGTGGGATCCTTCGACTGCGTAGCGGCTTCGCTATCGCGAAGCTGCTACTCCGCTCAGGATGACAGACCTGCATTTTTCAGGATGACAAGGGCTTTCAGGAGCAGGATGAATTGCCTGTGATGCCGGCAAGCGGAGAAGTTTCGGCGGAGCTTTATCCGGAGTTGAGCGCGGGGGCGGAAGAGTGCTGGATGGAATTGGAGGGCGGCCGCATGCGTTATCTGCGCGCGGGATCGGGGCCAGCGTTGATTCTGTTGCACGGGTTGCTGGGATATTCGTTTTCGTGGCGATTCACTCTGCCGGCGCTTGCGCCTTATGCGACGGTGTATGCGCCGGACATGATGGGGGCGGGATTTTCGGATCGCGTGGCTGGGATCGATTACTCCATGCGCGGGACGGCGCGGCGCGTTCTGTGGTTCGTCGAACGGCTGGGTCTATCTTCTACCGAGTTTGATCTGCTGGGAACTTCGCACGGTGGGGCCATCGCAATGTTCGCGGCTGCGGAGAGTCTCAGCGCAGATGATCGTCTAAAGCTGCGGCGGTTGGTGCTGGTGGCTCCGGTAAATCCGTATTCGGCGCATGGGCAGTGGCTGGCGCCATTTTTTGGCAGCGACTTTGGCGCCGCGCTGTTTCGGCTCAGTATTGCGCGGATGGATTTTTTGTATCCCTATTGGCACGCCCGCATGTATGGCGACCGCAGGCGCATTCCTCCGCGAACTCTTGAAGGCTATGTCGCGTCGCTCGCCAAGCCGGGTTTATTCGAGCACGCCCTGAACATTGTGCGCACCTGGACAAAGGATCTGCGGGAACTTGAGTCGATTCTGCCGAAATTGGCTGACATCCCAACGCTTCTGATGTGGGGCAGCAAGGATTCGGCCGTGTATGCTTCCTCGGCGAAGCCGCTGGCGAGATTTTTTACGAATTCTGAGCAGATCGTTTTCCCAGGGATCGGGCACCTGCCTTATGAAGAATGTCCGGAGGAATTCAACCGGGAGTTAATTAAGTATCTGACTGGCGACGAGACTGCGGCATGACGTCTGCGTCGCGACGCTCTCACCATGCTGTTGAGTGGGATGCAGAGAACTCCCTGTAGCTTCACGGGCGGCGCCAGCGGATCCCCTTCGGCAAGCTCAGGGCAGGCTTTCGACTGCGTGACAACTTTGCTTTCGCGAGGTTGCCACTCCGCTCAGAATGACAGTCCTCATGACCCACCACATCTTTGATCTGCTGCGCGACGCGCTGGTGCACTACGGGTACTGGGCGGTCGCTGCGGCGTTGCTGCTGGAGAATTCCGGCGTGCCCGTGCCGGGGGAGACAGTGCTGTTGCTAGCGAGTTTTCTGGCATTCAACGAGCAGAGATTGCAACTGGGCTGGATCATCCTGGTGGGCACGGTGGCGGCGACAGTAGGGGACAACGTTGGCTACGCGATTGGAAACTACGGAGGCCGGCCGCTGCTGGAGCGGTATCGCAATTTTTTTCGGATCAGCGAAACAAAGCTGGCGCGAGGCGAGAAATTATTCAACCGGTATGGTCCGGTTACGATTTTGTTTGCGCGATTCGTTTTCGGAATGCGGGTGATCGCGGGACCGCTGGCGGGAGTGTTGCGCATGAACTGGAAGCGGTTCGCGGTCTTCAATTTCCTGGGAGCGGCATTGTGGGTGAGCGTGATTTCCTGCGCGGGATATTTTTTTGGAAGTCGCTGGAGAGTGTTGACGCATTTCATCAAGCGCTTTGACCTGGTTTTGGGAGTGCTGTTTGTTCTCGCACTATTTGTCGTGTGGAGGAGGAGCCGGGCAGCAGTTGATGATTCCGAAGCGAGCCGGTGAGAATCAACTTATACACAGGCCGACTCGCGAGAGTGGTTTTATACTGTGCGGGTGCCGTGGGCGTCGTCGTCCTCATGCGGAAACGGTGTCTGTGGGCATAGATCCTGCCGGCGGGGTGGCGCTGGAAAATTCAGACTTGGAGGAAAGGCATAAAGAAAATCGGGTTCTTAGTCTTATTGGTTACGGTCACTGTCCTGTGCACTCTGGCTTTGTCAGCCGCGATCGGTCCAAAGGTCGTCCCAGCGGCGGCAGTTCCCGTGGCGGCTGCGGTACCGGTTCCGGCCGCCCCGGCAGCGATGCCCCCCATCCGCACATCGACGAAGCGCTGGAGTCGATGCGCGCTGCCAAGCATCACTTGGAAGCGGCTGAACACGAGTTCCACGGCCATCGCGCAAAAGCGATCGAGCACCTGGATATGGCGATTCACCAAGCTGAGGAATGCCTGCGCGAACCGTAGGAATTTGAGAGCAATCAAGAGCTAAGGTAGCATCGCAAAAGACGCTGCCTTTTTGTTTGCGGATTCGCCCTACACACGCAGAAAATCTCTCTTGCGATTTTGTTGCTGCGCCGCCTCGATCCCGCCTATCGCGACCCGAACGTGTATCCGAGCGATGCGCCACCTCGAAACACATTGTCGGAGTGGAATCCGACGTTGTCTTGAATGTGGTAGTAGTGAATCTCGGGGCGGATAAAGTAGCGGCGGAAAAAATAGTAGCGGAGGCCGCCGCTCAGGTGTTCCATGAAGTGGTCGCTGCTGGTGTAGTTGATGCAGCCGCCCTGGGGGACACTGCAGAACGAGTTGCTGGGAATATAGAAGCGCGTATCGGCGATGCCAATGCCGGCCATCAGGTCGCCGCCAAGTTTCTTGCTGATATGAGGCTGGTAGAGCGCGTTGAAGTCTGTAAAGATTGGCCGGTAGGTCTCGCCGTTGAAGGGATAGTTTCCCTGCTTATACCTCCAGGAGGATTCCACGTTGATGCCGACGCGGGGGTATTTGATGCCGACATAATCGCCATTGAGACCAATGTACACGCCGTGCTTTTCAGCTGGGGGCTGAAAGGCTTCCGAGCTGTTATTCGTTGCGGGCGACCAAAGCGTGCTGCCGCTGACAGCAAAGTCAAGTTGTTGGGCGTAAGCGAACGTAGCAGACAGGACCATGCACGCGGATGCGGCGAGCGCGAACTTTCTCAATACAGCCCCCTTATCGATATTAGGTTTTGCGGGATGCCGGCGTCCGGCTCATGCATCCAGCTAAGCAGCCGCGAACGGCTGCTTAGCAGAATAACGCAGGCTGTTGAATCGCGCAGCACACAACGCGGCGAGAATGTTTTTAGGGCGCCAAACCCTAGTCACCACGGCCAATGGTGTATCCGATGGAAGCTCCCACGCGGAAGAGATTGTCGCTGCTAAAGCCGCCGGGGTTCGCGATATTCGTCTGGCTGTTGCCATCGATGTGGTAGTAATGAATTTCGGGGCGCACGAAAAAATTGTGCCAGGCGTAATAGCGGATTCCGCCGCCAAGATCCTGCATGAATTCGTGGTTGCTGGTGTAGTTGATACAGCCGCTAAAGTAAGTGCAAGACGTAGCGAAAGGATAATAGAAGCGGACGCTGGAGATGCCGATCCCGCCAAACAGGTCGAGTCCAGTTTTCTTGCCCAATTTTGGTTGATAGAGAAAGTTGAAGTCAGTAAGAATCGGACGATAATTAATCTGGCCGGGGATGTAGGTAGCCTGACTAGCCCTCCAAGAAGTCTCGATGTTGATTCCGAAACGTTTCTTGAAGCCAACGACATCTCCGCTGATGCCTAGATAGGTGCCGCCTCTCTCCGCGATGTTGCCGGTGGCAAATTGCTCGGCGGTGGGTGCGGACGACAGTACAGTGCCAGCGCCGAACATTATGTCGCCCTGTTGAGCGGCGGCGAAGTGGCATGACAGGAAAAGACCAGCAAGCAGTGCGAGAAGCGCTAACTTTCTCAAGAGAACCTCCAATCAGTTTGTGTAAACGCTAAGATGCGTCTACGAAATCTTCGGATGCAACCAAGTGGATACGAATCATCATAGAGTTTTAGACGCCTGACGACTCAACTGGGACGAACAATTTGTAAAGAAATGTCAAGATGCCGATTCTTGACCCATGCATCTCGAACATCTATCTCGAAAACAAAAATCTCCCGCCACGTGCGACCAAACCCGGAAGTCAGCAATAAGTTGCGCGGAAACTGGCCGGCTACTTGGCCTTTCCTCCGCCGCCTGGGGCTCGGATGTGGTCGAACGCTATCGGTCCGGCGCCGAAAAAGATGAGCGCGAACGCGAGTGCAGCGACAGCGAGAGGAAATTCCAATCCGCCATTTCCGGTCAGTCCGTTATGCAAATGAACTTTGGCGATGGCGACGGATAAATCAATGCAGATGGCAAGTGCCGCGCAGCGAGTGAATAGGCCGAGCAGGATTAGCAGGCCGCCGAAGAATTCGGTAAATGCTGAGACGTAGGCTAACCAGGCCGGCAATCCAAACCCGGTTACGAGCTGAACAAAGTGGTGAAGGCCTCCGAAAACCTTGTGGTAGCCGTGGACCAACATGATGATGCCAAGCACTAACCGCATGACGAAGAGTGCGAGAGGCTGCAAACGATCAAAGTAGCGCAAGTAATACCTCCTGCGGAAAGAGGAATATACAGCAGCGTAGAGTTAAGAGGAAAGCGGGGAAATGATCGCTGGCCAGATGTGAAAGCGAACCATTCTCGGCAAGATTTAATTTCCGAATGATTGCGCCGGATGGCCGAATTCTGGTAACGTTCTTTCGCCCCCAGGATGCAAGCTGCCGATCGGCTCTAGACGCAACTCACGCGTCCTGCGCGGTCCTTCATGTTTCACAATTTGGGGAAGCTGATCTGACCGATTCTGGGTGAGCTTTGCCCGCTGTGCACGTTTGATCCGCGAATCGGGCGCAACCCCCCCGCAACTTCGCGGGCGGCGCGGTGTTTGGATATGAGACGGCAGTAAAAGGTTGGATGCTCAGGAGGCTGTAATGAATCGCACTTTGGGAATCGAAAAGATGCCGCGGCAGTGGGTAGCCTTTCTGCTGTTGATGATGGTTCCAGCGCTGGCCTGGAGCCAAAAAAAACCAAGTGGTGGTGGGTCGGCTCCTAAAGCGGCGCCGCAGTCTCATGCATCTGCGCCACATGCGAGTGCGCCTTCTCATCAGGCGGCACCTTCACATGGGTCAACGCCATCGCACGGGTCAACGGCTTCGCATGGTTCAACGCCCTCGCATGCGACGACAGGTCGCCCGGCCACGGGCGGGAGCAAACCTGCACAGGCGGGCGGGAACAAACCCGCACAGGCCGGTGGAAGTCGGCCCGGACAGACTGGCGGGAGCAGGCCGGGGACGGCAGGGGGGAACAAGCCTGGACAGGCGGGCGGGAACAAGCCCGGAGTAGCGGGCGGCAACAGGCCAGGAGCAGGCGGGAATAAGCCCGGAGTGGCCGGAGGGAACAAGCCGGGTGGGAACAAACCCGGAGGCAACGCGCATCAGCCAGCTGGCACCAGGAACGTCAGTCTGAAAGGTGGGGGAAGGGCGAGCGTCCGTGCCAACGGACAGATTCGTTCCGTCGACCGCGGTGGCATGCACATTGAGCATGGAGTTCGCGGTGGGCGGACGGTGGTAACGGAGCGCAACGGAGCGCGCATCGTCACTCGCGGACGAGGCGGTTACGTGCAGCGCGCTTACGTGACGCGCGGCGGCCATGCTTATTACTCACGAACTTTCTATGCTGGTGGTCGCTACCATGTCGGCCTCTATCGTGGTTACGGCTGGGGCGGACACACCTACTTCGGCTTCTATCCTGGAGTCTGGTACCACCCCGGATTTTACGGCTGGGGTTGGCATCCCTGGGGCGTGCCCATCGCCTGGGGCATCGGCGCCTGGGGTTGGGGAGGAGCGCCTTGGTGGGGATTCTACGGCGGATGGTGGAACCCGTATCCGGTTTACGCCGCACCTTATTTCTGGCTGACGGATTACTTGCTCGCGGATAGCCTGCAGGCAGCCTATGCAGCACGTGCTGAAGCCAACGCAGATGCAATGGCTGCAGACGCGCAAGCCAGCGCTGGCGACAGCGGCGGTGGTGGTGGAGATGCCGCGCCGGCAGCCTCAGCGGGCGTGACTCTCTCACCTGAGGTTAAAGAGGCGATTGCGCAGGAAGTGAAGGCGCAACTCGCCGCTCAAGAAGCTCAGGCGGCAAATCAGGGTGGTGCGGCTAGCAATGCACCTGCTCCAAGCGGCGCGAGCGATCAAACTCCTCCACCTGCGTTGGATCCGGCAAATCGCACTTTTGTTGTCGATTCCGACGTGACGGTAGTGGCGAATGGCCAGGAATGCGGCTTGACGTCAGGTGACGTGGTGACGCGGCTGTCGGACACTCCGGACGCCGACCAAAACGTGACGGCCAGCGTCTCGGCGACGAAGAAGGGTGATTGCCCCTCGGGCGCGACTGTTGCCGTGAAAGTGGATGACCTCCAGGAAATGTACAACCACTTCCAGGAGACACTCACCAACGGCATGGGCGAACTGGCAAAGAAGCAGGGCACAGGCGGTATGCCGAAGGCTCCTGATGCTTCAACGGAGGCGTCGGATATCCCGGCTCCCGCGCCTGACACCAGCGTAGCCAAAACCCTGCAGGACCAACAGCAACAGGCTGACCAGACTGAGTCGCAGGTCAAGCAGGAAGCGGCAGCGGGAGGCGGCGGGCAGTAAGAGTGAATCTCGCAAGACCTAGGGAGCGCCGGCCACGGCGCTCCCTTTTAATTTCAGAGGATCTGAAAATAGATCGGAGTGACAGAACGAAGAACGATTGCACACTGAAGAAAGTTCTGATAAGGTTTTCTCGCTTAAAGATGTAGCGGCCTCCACGCTGACGGTGGTTTAGCTTCGCATCTTCCAGTTTCCCCCGGGCCCAAAACAAAACGTTTCCGACGACCGTGCGGAATTCTTGCGCACGGTGTTAATGGCAAGCAGAACGCAACGTTCGTGCCTCATTCCGGGTGAGGCAGGGCTGAACCTTCCAGCAAGAAGTGTTACGAAATTTCTGAATTCGTGATGTTCCCCAGGGTGAAGTCGGCATTCAACAAAAGAGACTGATTGGAGGAGCTTCCATGGATCCCAGCAAGCTTAATGAGAATGTACTGCGAAAGTCGATTCTGCTTCTGCTCGTTGTGGCCGTTTCAACGCTGGCGTGGAGCCAGAAACCCGCCCCTCCCAAGCCGAGCGCCCCCGCACCCAAGCCGACAGCGCCAGCGAGGCCAGCGGCTCCGGCGGCGAGACCAAGCGCTCCGGCGCAACATTCCGCTGCGCCGGCGCGTCCGGCTACGCAAGCTCACACCATGCCAACACGTCCCACGAGCACAGCTCAGCGGCCGGGCACGACGAAGCCCGGCACGACTCCCGCTAAGACGGGGCCTAGAACCAAGCCGGTGCCGGTAAAGAAAGCTGTCGGGCCGGCGACGAGGCCCACTGGGCCAGGGACCAAGCCCACCGGGCCGGCTGCCGGACCTAGCATCAAACCTACGGGGCCAGGCAACAGGCCCGCCTTGGTGAGAAGCGTCTCACTCTCGCATGGCGGTACGGCGAAGATTGGTTCGGACGGCAAGATTCGCTCAGTCAACAAGAACGGCATGCACATTGAGCACAACCTACATGGCGGACGGAAGGTGGTGAGCGACCGCAACGGCAAGCACATTGTCAGCAGCGGTAAGCACGGCGGTTATGTGCAACGCCCCTTGACTACGCGCAACGGACACTCTTATTACGCGCGCACCTCTTACGATAACGGCGTCTTACGCAGCGGCGTGTATCGCGGCTACGCCTACGGCGGCCATACTTACTACGGCTACGAGCCCAGCGTTTTCTATGGCGCGGCGTTCTACGGTTGGGCCTACAATCCCTGGCCGGGACCGCTTTACTGGGATGCAGCAACGTGGGGCTGGGGCGGTGCGCCGTGGTTTGAGTACTATGGTTTCACCCCTTATCCGACTTATGCGGGGCCTGCGTTCTGGCTGACGGATTATCTGATCGCAACGAACTTGCAGGCGGCGTACGCCGGGCTCGCGGGCGATGTGCCAGCCATGCCGACCATAGTCAACCAACGTGAAGGTCAACCCGGGAACGAGGGGAACATTTCGACGTGGGCATGGAATGGGCAACAATACGAAATGACCTTCAATGGCAGCCACTGCGGGAATCTCTCCGTCGTGAGCTGGGACGGAGATCAGGTCGTGCTGAGCCGCGTCGACTTCAACGGATTTAAGGCCACCTACACAGGGAGGTTCCAAGGGCCAGGCACGGTCGTTGGCAGCGTCATATGGTATCCGCCGGGCCAAGCTCCAGGCAATGGCACTTGGACTGCGGCGTTCACGTCTGCAGCACCCGACGGGGCCGGCATCAACGTTATTGCGAGTCAGCCCTGGAACGCTACCGGGATGCAGATAGTGCGTGGCCAGACTTATACCATCACGGCGAGCGGTATAGCAAACTTCTCAAGCGGAAACCCTAATACCAACGTATCTCCAGCGGGAGACGGAAGGCCCGCTTGCTTCGCCGATCCCCAGCCTATAGCCCCCGGGCTGCCATGCATGTCATTGGTCGGGAAGATTGGTCCTGCCGGAACTCCGTTCTATATCGGCCCCGCTAAGAGATTCGTCGCATCAGCTGCCGGAGAGCTCTTCCTCGGCATGAACGACAATCTCTTCGGTGACAACTCTGGAGCGTGGGTTGCTAATGTCCGTCCGGTTGTCGGCAGCGAGTCGTCTGGCGATCAGCAACTAGCAAACAACGGTGCCGGAACGGCCCCAACCGGTTCCGACCCCGTTGTCCTCACGCCGGAAGCCAAGTCAGCCATCGCCGAGGAAGTGAAAGCACAGCTGCAGACCGAAAAGACGGAGGCCGCCCAGCCGTCGCCTGTCATGCAACAGGCGGCGCAATCCAGCGCAGACGAGGTCCCGCCGGCGCTTGATCCGGCGCGGCGCAACTTCGTGGTATCTGTCGATCTAGCAGTGACCACCGTGGGTGACGGTCAGGAATGCTCGCTGACCGGCGGCGATGTCATCACTCGGCTCACCGACACTCCCGACGCCGATCAGAAGGTGAACGTCAGCGTTACCAGCAGCAAGAAGTCCGACTGCGCCACGGGCAAGCTGGTTGCGGTTTCTGTGGACGACTTGCAGGAAATGCGCAATCACTTCCAGGAGCAGCTCGATGCCGGGCTGAAAACTATGGCCTCAAAGCAGGGCACTCACCGGATGCCGAAGGCACCGGGCACCAGCACTGTAGCCGGTTCGATTCAGGTGCCGCCCCCGGATAAGACTGCGGCCCAGGATCTGCAGGAGCAGCAGCAGCAGGCTGATCAGACCGAAGCCCAGGTCAGGCAGGAAGCTGGGGCGTGGGGAGGTGGGCGGTAATTCGCTGGCGGATCCGCAAACAATCAGCCGGGAGCGCCAAGTTTCGGGGTTCCCTTTCGTTATGTCGCGTTTTTTCCGAGCAGTGCGTTTTGATCTAATGTTCCCTCTAAATCTCTTGCTTCCTTCCAAGGGGCATGATAAAAAACACGAGCTTTGGGAAAACTCTGAACCGGAGGGTGTTGCGATGTCGCCGAAATTGACCGATCTTGTCCCTGCAATTGTGCTTCTGGCCGCCTCAGTCCTTACGGCCTCGGTGGGCGCTGCCCAGGTTTCTTTGCAGGAGCAACTTGCCGCGCAATACAAGCTCGCGAAAATGGGGTCGGATTCGAGTGGATGGTCGATCGTCGAAGAAGGCACACTGTTGAGCATCCAGAAAGGGGGAATCAAAGGGAGTCCGTACAAGACTTCGTTCACGCGGTCTGCGACCTTTCAGGACGGGACGGTTCATGCCGCTGCCGACCCGGCCTCTGGAAAAGCGGGCGACATGAAAAACAAACTTTGTGGCGTTTTAAAAAAATGTCCCACCACGCCAGACGCGGTGAACGACGAATCGACGACCAAGTTCTTCGCGAAGGGCGACAAAGTTTATCCGACGAAAATCGATGTGAACGTGGGCAAAGATACGGTGACGATGGGCATCGTCGCCTGCGACACCTGCAACAAGACCGATCCGCCGACCTACAACAAGGCAAACGTGGTGTTCGTGTTTGCCCCCGGATCGCTGGCGAAGGCGAGCGCGGGACAGGTGGAAGATACGATCGGAGCGCTGCTCGCTATCAGCAATACCGACCAGCAGCAAGATCAAGGCGCTCAGCAGGGAGGGGACCAGGGCGGACAACAACAGGGAGGCCAGGCTCAGGGCGGGCAGCAAGCCACCCCTGACCAGCCCGCGGCGCAAGAGCAACCCGCAGCCGAACCTGCCAGCATCGATAAGGGAATGACGCCGGATCAGGTCGAAGCGGCGATGGGCAAACCCGAAAAAAAAGTGACGCTCGGTTCCAAGGTGATTTATTACTACAAAGATATGAAAGTGATTTTTCTGAGCGGGAAAGTCAGCGATGTGCAGTAAGGCGAAAAACGCCCAAACACAGCCCCGGACGCCTTGTCCGGGGCGGGTAAGGTGCCGACCGGCGACCGATACATTCATCAAAGTCTTGTCCGTCCACCCCAAGGGTAAACTCCGCCAACACAGCCACTTCCGCCACTGATATAGTACTTCCGTACCGTCTCTAGTACTTCAGTTATCAGTTCGGATGTGACCCCCCGCCAGTTACACACCCGCTACTTCTAATTGCGTCATCGCGCGACAGAACCACAACCTGTAGAAATCCCTCCTAATCTGCCTCCCGGCCAATTCCAAGAAACCCGCATAAAACCCAACAAAAACCGGAAACTCGCTTGGAGGCAGGGTTTTTCAGGGCTGATATATGCTCGGGACACCGAAAGCCCCTAGACAGTCATGGCGGCAGGTACATGTATCAAGGTAAGTCGCGGGACGAACCAGTCTCACGTAAGGTCATGGCGGGTAGCTGAGGAACAGGGTAAAGGAAATATGGCCGACTCGCGAGAAGTGATGAACATTCGCCAGGCTTCGCAGTACCTGGGAGTGAGTCCGGACACGCTTTACAAGTATGTCGGTGAGCAGAGAATTCCCGCTTTCAAGCTGGGCAACCGCTGGCGCTTCAAGAAGTCGAGGCTGGATCAGTGGATGGAAGAGAAGTCGAGCCAGATGGAGCCGGGAGTGAAACGCAAACCCAAGGCAGCGACGAAAGCTGCTGGGGCGCAGTAGTTAACGAAAACGAGTTTAGAAAAACGGAGTTTCAAAAGGCGGGCACATGTTTGGAATGGGATCAAAGACGATCGTGGGACTGGATGTGGGGTCTTCGAGCATCAAGGCGGTGGAACTGAAAAAGAAGGGTGGGCAGATTGAAGTAGCGCACCTGGGCCTGGAGCCGCTGTCCTCTGACATTGTGGTCGACTCGATGATCGTGGATTCGGGAACAGTGTCGAGCGCGATCTCCAAGCTGTTCGGCGACTGCCTGATCAAAACCAAAGCGGTGGCCACGGCTGTAAGCGGCCACTCGGTGATCGTCAAGAAAATCTCGCTGCCTTCGATGAGCGATCAGGAGTTGGCGGAGACCATCGAGAAAGAAGCGGCGCAACACATTCCGTTCGACCTCGCCGATGTGAGTCTCGACTACCAGATTCTGTCGGAAGAAGCGGGCAGCCCGCAGATGGACGTGCTGCTGGTCGCCGTCAAGAAGGACAAGATTTTGAACTACACCAACGTGCTCTCGATGGCCGGACGTACCCCGGCTATCGTGGACATCGATGCGCTGGCCCTGCAGAACTGCTACGAGTACAACTACCAGCCGTCGCCTGGCCAGGTTGTCGCGCTCTTGAATCTGGGCGCCAGTGTGATGAACATCAACATCGTGAAGGGCACGACGCCGTTGTTTCCGCGCGACGTCAGCGTGGGCGGGCATCAATACACCGATTCGCTGCAGAAGGAACTCGACCTGAACTTTGACGATGCCGAAAAGTTGAAGCTGGGCGAGAAAGTTGGAACGGTCAGCGAAGACGCGAAAGCGCCGATCTTACAACAGGTGACAGAAATCATTGTGCTGGAAATTCAGAAGACCTTCGATTTCTTCCGGGCCAGCGCAGCGGGCGAGCACATCGAGAAGATTTACCTGGCGGGCGGTTCGGCGAAGGTGCCGGGATTGATGGAAGCGTTGCGGCAGGAATTCTCCATGCCGGTTGAGTTATTGAATCCATTTCAGCGTGTGGTCCCGCCGGCTGACGGTGCGGGAGCGGAGCTGGTGGAGCAGAATCCGGGCCAAATGGCGGTCGCGGTGGGCCTGGCTTTGAGGAGCTTTGAATCCCTATGATCAAAATCAATCTGCTCGAAAATTCCAAGGGAAAAAACAAGCGCGGCGCTGGCGGCGGCGGTCCGGTAATGCCCACGATGGAAATGGGCGACATGGGCTCGCCCAAGCTGAAGGTGCTGGTGATCATTCTGCTGGCCGGAGCGCTGAACTTTGGCTACTGGTACCGGCTGGATAAAGAAGGCAAGTCGATCGAGACGCAGATGCAGGCCGCGCAACAAAGAAATCGCGAACTGGCCGATGTCAAGGCGCGCTTCCTCGAGCGGCAAACTCAAGCCAACAATTACAAGCGCCGTGTGGATGTGATCGAACAGCTGCAGGCTGGACAAGCCGGCCCGGTCAATTTGCTGGCGATGCTCGGGCAGACCGTGAACGAAACCGAGGCCGTCTGGCTACGCAAGATGGATGACTCAGGCGCGAACATCAGCCTGGAAGGTACGGCTCTGAGTTCCGACGCCGTGGCGACCCTGATTGGCAATCTGCAGAAAACTGGCTTCTTCAAGACGGTTGAGATCAAGGAAACTTTCCAGGACGACACCATCAAGGACATGCAGGCCTTTCAATTCACGCTGACCTGCGAGAAGGGAAAGTCGTAGAGCGGACTTAAGAGGCGACTATGGCGATGAATTTCAACGAACTTTCGGGTCTGAAGCAGTGGGCAGTGGTGATCTTTGGAGGAGCGCTGGTAACGGCGGCGCTCTACTACACGGTCTTTAAGAACCAGAGCGACAAAAACGCCGCGGCTCAGCATGCTCTGCAGGATAAGGTTCGAGAGAACAACGAACTCGAATCCTATCGTCCCAAGCTGAAGGATATCGAGCGGCAGTTGGCCAATCTGAAACAGCAACTGGAGATTGAACGGCGCATCGTGCCGGACGACAAGTCTGTCGATGCCTTCATCGAAACCATGGACGGCGAGGCGGCGAAAGCAGGCGTCGAAGTGCGGCGCTATACAGCCAAGCCTGTCGCAGCCAAAGAATACTACTCCGAACTGCCATTCGATATGGAGATGGATGGTCCGTATTACTCCATGTTGAATTTCTTTGATCGTGTAGGAAAGCTGGAACGCATCGTGAACATCAGCGGTCTGATGGTGTCGAATACGAAAGATCCCGCTTCGGCGAAGGCCAAACACACTTACGTTTATGCGCCGAATGAGAGCGTGGTTGCTACGTTTACCGCGACGACTTTCTTCAGTCACGATTTAGAACCGGCCGTAGCCAGCACCGGAGTCAAACCCGGCATGGCAGGGGCGGGCAAATAGGAATCGCTATGAAGCTAACCACAAGCATTCTGACAGTAACGGCAGCAATGATGACGAGCGGAGCCTGGGCACAGAATCCGAACATCATCAATAACGTGCAGAACTCCATGAACACGGTGCAAGCACAGAAGGCGAGCGACTCGAACGCCGCGCTGGGGATAACGGCAAAGCCTGCTGCGGCCCAGTCCGCCAAGCCCGCTGCGTCTCAGCCCACAAAACCGGCTGCCGCTCAGCCCGCGAAGCCTGCTGCATCTCAGCCTGCCAAACCGGCTGCGACCGCGACGGCGAAACCGGCAACGGCTAAGCCAGAGCCCGCGAAGCCGGCGACAGCGAACTCGGCAACGAGTGCTACTGCCGCTCCGGGTAAGAGTCCGTTCGTAGCGGTGAAAGCTTCTGCCAAGCCGCAGGTTGATCCCATGGCTAAGAAAAAGCCAGCATCTCATGCGGTGATCGTGGCCAAGGAGCCGACTCTGCAGGTGGTGTCGAAGACAGCGAGCCCCGATGGCAAGAATGCCGCCGATGCGAAGACCGCCAGCGCAGTCAAGCCAATTGAGGCTCCCAAGCCGCCGAAGCCGGAAGAAAAGAAGTGGGCGATGAGCGGCAAGCGCGATCCGTTCTTCAGTCCGGTGGTGCAGCAACCCACTGGTTCAGGTTGCGCGACGGGCAAGAAATGTCTGGATATTGGACAGATCAATTTACGGGGTGTGGTCAGGTCTGAGAGCGGCTTCATCGCCGTGGTAACCAACAGCCTGAACAAGGCCTATTTCCTGCATGAAAACGATCCCGTGTTCAACGGCTATGTAATGAAAATCACCGGAGACTCGGTGGTGTTCTCTGAGAGCGGGCAAGACAAGCTGGGCAAACCGCTCACGCGGGAAGTAGTCAAGAAGATCACGACGCCGGCAGTTTAAGGCTGGTGAAAGTGCAGCCGGGAAAACCGGCGCGCAAAAATCGAGTTCAGAAATAGTAAGGACGCGCGAGTCTGACTCGCGGGTTGGGGGAGAGGAAATGCGAAAGAAATTGCTAAGTGCAATCCTACCGTTGCTGCTCATGGGGCTGGTGGCTTCGGCCGCCGAAACGCCGGCATCACAACCGGCCAGCCAGAGGAACGAACTGCAGCGAGTGAATGTGGTTCGCGGCACGGACGAGATCCGCATCGAGATGAGCGCCCGCGGTGCCGTCACGCCGAAGCTGACCACAGCAGACTCACCTGCACGGCTGGTGGTGGACCTGCCGGGAACCGTAATGGCGACCGGGCAGAGCCACATCACCGTGGGCAACTCCGAGGTCAAAGACGTACGCATTGGCATGGACGGGCAGCATCCGCCGACCACCCGCGTGGTGGTCGATCTGGAGCACGCCTGCCGCTATGAAATGCACCCTTCGGCGGATGGGAAATTTGTGCTCACGCTGCATACAGGGTCGATGGTTGCGGCTAGCCCAAGCCCGTCGAAGACATCGGCGAAGACTTCTCCGGCAACCGCCAGCAAGAATATCTCTCCGTTTGCGTCGCGCGTGGCTGAAGTGAACACGGCGAAGACGGAAGTGACGCCGAAAGCTGAGCCGGTTGCGGCGCAAAAGCCCGAAGCTGCAGTCGCTTCGACCGATTTTGTGTTCGTCGAGCCGACTTACAGCGCAAAGGCGACTCCTACAATCGACAAGGACGAACCAGCCGGACGAGCTCAGGAAGCAGCGGCGAAATTCTCCGACAAGACCGCTGCGGAACTTCTGCCGGTGAGCATGAATGCTGCTCAGGCATCGCAGAGCGTTTCTTCCAGCACCGGAATTCAGCCAGCCGTAAATCTCGCGGCCGAGCAGAAGTCGCAAGCCGGACAAGCTCCCGTTGCAGCTGGCCCCAAGTACACGGGCGAGCCGATTTCGGTGAACCTGAAAGACGTGGACCTGAAAGACTTCTTCCGCCTGATCCACGAAATCAGCGGCCTGAACGTAGTGCTCGATCCTAACGTACACGGAACTCTGACGATTGTGCTGGATGATGTGCCGTGGGATCAGGCGCTGGACATCGTGCTCAAGAACAACGACCTGGCGCGCGAGCTGGAGGGCAACGTTCTGCGCATCGCCACGGTGGATACGCTGAAGAAAGAAGCGGACGGACGGCGCGCCCAGATCGAATCGGAAGCGCTGGCCGTGGAGAAAGTTTCGGTCACGCGTTTCCTGAGCTATGCTCACGCGAAAGACGTGATTATCACGGTAAAGAAGTTCCTCTCGCAGCGTGGCGATGTGGTTGCAGATGAACGTACCAACGCCGTGATCGTCAACGATATTCCCAAAGTGATTCCCATCATTGACCGCCTGTTGACGCAGCTTGACCGCAAGACGCAGGAAGTGGAGATTGAGGCACGTGTGGTCGCGGCAACCCGCACCTTCGCGCGCGACATCGGCACGCAGCTCGGCTTCGGCTGGGGTGATGGCCACAGCGCGATCGGCGGAAACTCTACTGCCGGAACCTCTCCCACGACGGTCAGTGGCTTAACCCCGGGTTATATCACTGTGCCGGGTACCGGCACATCCACGGGATCGACGATCCCCTTGTTCTCTAACCTGGGCGTCACTTCGCCGACCAGCGGGTTCACCTTCCTGAACGCCAGCAACACGGTCCGAATTGATGCCGTGCTTTCAATGGCGGAGTCGCGCGGCCTGCTCAAAGTTCTGTCGCGGCCGCGGGTCGTAACCCAGAACAATATTCAAGCCCTGGTAAAACAGGGCGTGCGCGTGCCCATCGTAACCCAGGCACAGTTGGGTGGTCCTCCGACTGTGACTTATGTGGATGCGTTCCTGCGCTTGACGGTGACTCCGCAGATCACTTCGGAGAACACCATCTTCCTGAACGTCGACGTGGAAAATACCACGCCAAACTTCGGTCAGGAAGTGCAGGGCAACCCCGAACTGATCACCCAGCAGGCCACAACACAGGTGCTGGTGACCGACGGAGGGACGGTGGTAATCGGCGGCGTCATTCAGACGCAGAACTCCATCAACGTCGATCAGGTACCACTCCTCGGAAATATCCCGATCCTGGGCAACCTGTTCAAGCACGTTCAAGTTCAGACTTCCAACCAGGAGCTGATCTTCTTCATCACGCCGCGAATCATTCAGACATAACGGCTGAGACGTTGCAGCGCGGTTGAAGATTTAAAGCCGCCGGTCCTGAAGAACCTGTCAGGGCCGGCGGTTTTGCGTTAAAGGCAGTTCTCAGTGAGGTTCACTCGACTTATTCGGGTAGTCAATTTTAATTCTTTGTCTTGTGCTTTGGTATAGGCAGCAGATGCACGCCGGAATTTTCTTGAAATCCTTTGCAGGCGGCTGCGAAGCACTAGGGAACGACCCTTTAATTCACAGGCTGTTTGTGACATCCGTCACCGCACCGCTTCCCGCCGGCTATTAGGATAGGGTCGGTTTCCCAGATTCCTCCGAGTAGACATTTTCCCTAGGTATGGTTATGGCCGGGAGTTGCTGGCGTCTACTCACTATGGTGTCGTTGATCCTTGTAGCGCCCTCGCTCGCGCGGGCAGGATGCCGCCAACCCCCCGCGATTCCATTTGTCGAATGCATTTAGATAGGACTAAGTTACTTCGGCATTCACATTACCAAGTAGTGTCTTTGAGAGGGCGGCATCAGTTTTAACTTTATGGATCATGGGAGGGTACAACGGTGACGATTCGAGCAGAGAAAATCGTGATGGTTTTGTTGATCTTGGGTGTGCTTGTCGGCCCCGCTCAAGCCAAAGAGAAAGGCCACAGCGCAGATTACCAAGTAGGGACGTTCTCATCCACCGGAGCTATCAGCGACGGCAGCTATGCTAGCTGCTCAGGCGGGGGCTGTTCAGCCTACGGCGCAGAGCATAACATCCACTTCGTCAGCACGGCGGATGGGGTGTATGCGATTGAAGCTCCCACGTCGGTGGCTGGCACTATATTTGTTGGGATGATGACCGGGGGGAACGCTCCCACTATTCACAAGGGTTGGTTCATGGACAACTTGCATGAGGGCGATAGGGTTCTATTCGCGGCCAAGTGCAAGACGTATCGCAACAACCATACCAGTTGCCAGTTCTGGCTTCCGAACCCAGACAAGGCAGGCAAGGAAATCCTGACTGTTGGAGGGTTCACTCCAGCAGTTGCCAAGACCAACACATCGCAACTGTGCGGGACAGGCAAGCTATCCGCCAGCGTGGAAGCGCAAGTTTGCAACGCAGCCTCCGCCCACTAGACGTGGCGTTTAACCTACTGTTCATGTGATCCGCCGACTTATGATATCTCACTCGATGACTCCCGACGGTATATCTGCTATATGAACGAGTAGTCTGCGAAGTTTGCGTGAAAGTAGTCGCGTTCGCGCAGAGCCTTCACAACGCCGTCGAAACCTGGGAAGAGACGGGCAGCTGTCACTCCGTGACCGACCAAAGCGCGCATCAGAGCTGGACCGCAACATAGCGGCAGCGTCACACGAACCAAGAATGGCGATTCGCCGTAAAGCGTGCGCCATTTCAAGACCATCTCCTCCAGGGGCACAACTACGTAAGGGTCTCTGGAGTCCCAATCCGGTGGCCCGATTTCGGTCGGGAGCGTGAACAGTCCGCGCTGTGCATAGAGATTTTCATTGCCGGCGCGTGGCGCAGCTACAACCCGGATGTGGGGCGATCCCAAGCCAGCGTCGTCGTCTGCCTGGCTTCCGAGGGCTTCGACCAGATTGATGGCCCAGACCTCAAGACGTTTGTTGGCTAGTGACGCGGGCCAATTGGCGGGCGAATCTAGCAATCTCATGTTTTGAGGGTTTTCAATTTCCTTTCTGACTCGGCGACTGGCGTCTTCTGCCGCGAAATAGGCCGCGGTAAGAGGATCAGTGCTCCAGTCGAGCAAACGTGTCGGAACCCCGTGATGCTGTGCAATCGCCATCAGCGAAAGCAAATCCATCGGAGGCCAGTGTTCTCCTTCGTCCTTAAGTCGGTCAATCGTTGAAATCAAGCTATGCCGCAGAAGCTGCGAGTCCTCGGGTAAGGGGAGCCCGTGACGATCGGCCATTTGAAAGAAGACGCGCAGGGTATAGAGTTCGCACTCGGCTCGGTGTTCGTAGGTCGCGTAACCAGGTTGGATCATGCTCCATCGACCTGAGGACCCGAAAGTGATAAGGCGTGTTTTCGGCCGCAACGCGGAGGGAACGAGCGGGAAACTATCGCCGTTACCGCGAAAGGCCCATGGGGATTCGGCCCAGCGTTTCCGATTGAATGGTGGAGTAGAGAGGGATATCTGTTGCAAGAAGTCGCTTACCGTCTCGCAGTGAAACTCCTCAATCGGTTTGACGCTCATGCCACCACCTGCGGCCCGGGCTCAGCGCGTCAAATATCGTACCTCAGGAGTCTGTATCATAGCTGAATTTATCGTTCGATATCCGAGACGTTGGTCCTGGGATTTATTTACGACGTGGCCAAGGTCCCTCGCTTCGCTCGGGATGACAATCGTGTTTTAAGCCGCCTGATAGACTCATCGGGAATGAACTTTCTTTTGCGGCAGAAGAAACTGCGGGAGCAATTCGCTTCCGCAGGGCTGGACACCTTGCTGGTAAGCCATCTTCCTAACATTCGATATCTTTGCGGGTTTACAGGAAGCGCCGGCCTGCTACTGCTGACGGACACGGGAAGCGTTTTCTTCACCGATGTCCGCTATGACACGCAAGGGCGCGAAGAGGTAAAAGGCGCGAGGGTGGTGATCGCGCGCAACGCGCTGCTGAACGCACTCGCTGAATGGGTTGGACCGCACCGGAAAAGGTCAAATAGATGGACAGTCGGAATCGAAGCCGAGCACTTGACTGTCGCCGAACGAAAGCGACTAGGAGATGTGCTTCCCTCCCGTGTGCGACTGCGAAATGCTCCGGCGCTCGTGGAGCGGGCGCGGATGGTCAAAGATGCGGATGAGTTGGAGAAGATCCGAGCAGCTGTACGATTGGGGGCGACCCTGTTTGACCGAACGCTAAAGGTTTTGAGGCCGGGAATAAAGGAAACAGAAGTCGCCGCGGAGATGGAGTACGCGGCGCGGCGGGCGGGCGCGGCGGAAATGTCTTTTCCCACCATTATCGCCTCGGGAGCAAGGTCTGCGCTGCCGCATGGCCGGGCTTCCGGGCAACCTATCCCACTTGGCGCATTCGTGGTCTGCGATTTCGGTGTTATACTCGCTGGTTATTGTTCAGACCAGACCCGGACTGTGTGGGTGGGTTCAGATTCTGGCGCGAGTGCAAAGTCTGCCCGCCGCACGTACGAGGCGGTGAGGGAAGCGCAGGAGGCCGCTGTTGCTGCGGTGCGGCCTGGAGTGAGCGTGGGCGAAGTCGATGCGACGGCGCGTAAGGTATTGCGCAAAGCCGGGTTGGGGCGATATTTTACCCATTCGACCGGGCATGGCGTGGGTTTGGAGATCCACGAAGCGCCGAGAGTTGCGGCTGGGCAAGAAGAGTTGTTGCAGCCGGGCATGGTCATCACCATCGAGCCGGGAGTATATTTTCCCGGCAAATGGGGTGTGAGGATTGAGGACATGGTGGCCGTCACTGACGGCGGCTGTAAGGTCTTGACTCCGACCGGCAAGGATTTTCTGGCAGTTTAGGCAAAGGTCTTGGGTGTCAGGTCTTGGGTCTTAGGCCTTCGGCCTGGATAGAGGCGTTGGAGCGGCAATGGTGCCGCAGCTTAGCACCTGAGACCTAGCACCCGATACCTAACACCTAAGACCTGAACTTGCAGTCCCACCGATACGAATGAATCAAAAAGAGCTGAAGGAACTCATCGAGTTCTTAATCGAAAAGGACATTGCCGAGTTTGAGTTGGAACGCGGCGACGTCAAGGTGAAGATCAAGCGCGCCGGGGAGCACACCGTCATGTATGCGTCCCCAGAGATGCACCGGCCTATGGCGGGGTCTATTCCGGAGCCGAGGCAAGCCGCCAGCGCGGCACCAGCCGTATCTTCTTCTGCAGTTCCTGCGCCGGTGGTAGTCGCCGCAGAAGACCTGCACGTGGTGAAGTCTCCCATTGTCGGAACGTTTTACGAGGCGCCGTCACCCGGCGCTCCGCCGTTCGTCAAGGTAGGCGATACGGTGGAGGTCGGTCAGGTGCTGTGCATCGTCGAAGCGATGAAGCTCTTAAACGAGATTGAGTCGGATGTGGCAGGCGAAATCGTGAAAAAGATGGGCAGCAACGGCCAGCCCATTGAGTATGGGCAGGAGCTATTTACGATAAGGCCGAAAAAGTAAAGGGTATTTAGCAATTTGGTAATTGAGTAATTTCGTAATTTGAAAAGCTTCAGGATTTTCAATTACCAAATTACTAAATTATCTAATTATAAAATGCCCTGCCTTTGTTCCCACAGTTGATCTGAAATGTTCAAGAAGATACTGGTTGCGAATCGCGGAGAAATTGCCCTGCGCGTCATTTGCGCGTGCAAGGAACTGGGCATCCGCACGGTGGCGATTTACAGCGAGGCAGACCGCCATTCGCTGCCGGTCCGCTTTGCCGATGAAGCCATCTGCATCGGCCCGCCACAATTGGCGCAGAGTTACCTGAACATTCCAGCGGTAATCAGCGCGGCGGAGATCGCCAACGTGCAAGCGATCCATCCCGGCTACGGACTGCTGGCGGAGAATGCCAACTTCGCCGAAGTGTGCGAGACCAGCGGCATTAAGTTCATTGGGCCGCGGCCGGAAGTGACCCGTCTGATGGGCGAGAAAGAAAAAGCGCGCTCGGCCATGAAACAGGCGGGCGTGCCAATTCTGCCGGGGTCGGAGGGAATCATTGCCTCCGATGGCGAAGCGGCGGAATGGGCGCGGCAGGTGGGCTTTCCGGTGATTGTGAAAGCCTCGGCAGGCGGAGGCGGGCGCGGCATGCGCATTGTGCGCAGCGAAGAAGAACTGCCGGCGTTATTCAGGGCCGCGCAGTCTGAGGCTGCTGGCGCTTTCGGCAACGGCGACCTCTACATGGAGAAGTACGTCGAGCATCCCCGGCACATCGAGTTCCAGGTGCTGGCCGATGAGCACGGCAACGTTGTGAGCCTCGGTGAGCGGGAGTGTTCAATCCAGCGGCGGCATCAGAAGTTGCTGGAGGAGTCGCCTTCGACCCAAGTCACTCCCGAGTTGCGCGACCAGATTGGTGCGGTCTTGTGCAAGTCGCTGTCCGACATCGGCTACACCAATGCGGGAACCATTGAATTTTTGATGGACCAGGATCGCAAGCTGCACTTCATCGAAATGAATACCCGGATTCAGGTGGAGCATCCGGTTACCGAGATGGTGACTGACGTTGACCTGGTGAAGAGCCAAATCATGATTGCGGCTGGCGCGAAAATGAGCGAAGTGCTGTTGGGGCCGATTGTGCATCGCGGGCACGCCATCGAGTGCCGCATTAATGCAGAACATCCTGAGAAGTTCACCCCGTCGGCGGGGAAGATCACGGCGTTCAATCCGCCCGGAGGCACCGGCGTCCGCGTGGATACCGCAGCCTATGCGGAGGGCGTGATTCCTCCTTATTACGATTCGCTGATCGCCAAATTGGTCGTACGCGGCAAAGATCGTAGCGAGGCCATTTCGCGGATGGCGCGCGCGCTGGAGATGTTTATCGTCGAGGGCGTGTATACGACGATCCCGCTGCACCGGAAGATCCTCGCCGATCCCGACTTCAAAGCTGGGAAGTTTGATACAGGGTTTATCGAGAGGTTCCTCAAGAAGAATGGCGGTTGAGCTTGAGACAGACGGCTAAGATCTCGGAACAAGAAGCCCAGGCGCAGAAGATGCCGATCACGGCCCGCGGAGTCGTGCGCCCATCGCATTGCGACCACATGGGGCACATGAACGTCATGTGGTACACCTCCAGGTTCGACGAGGCGACGTGGCATCTGTTTCAACACCTTGGAATCACTCCTTCTTACATACGTGAGAATCGGCGAGGCATGGCGGGCGTACAGCAGGACACAAGGTATATGCACGAACTGTTCGCGGGAGATCTGATCACGATCCGGTCCAGAGTGCTGGAAATACGCGAGAAGGTCATCCAGTTTTATCATGAGATGCGGAACGAAGAGACGCAGGCCGTCGTGGCGACTACCACGCTTACGGCGGTTCATCTCAATCGCAAGACGCGCAAGTCATGTCCCTTTCCAGCGAAGATTCTGGAACGCGGGCGTCTGATGATCGCCGCCCGATAAGAAACCTTGAATCGTTCCAGTGTGCGCACATGCAGGTGGGGACGGCAAAGATCGGCCAGTCGCCCCACCTAGCTCCCTTTCCCCCTTTTCCCTAGGAGCCGATTTCGTGTATCCCCTCCCTCCTCAAATTTTGCAAAATCCGCAAAACATTGAAGTTGCGGCGCTTTGATCCTGGTGCATGTCTGCAAAATCCGCGATCTAAAGGACTTAATCGACGATTATTCCCTTGACACAGAACTGCGTCTAGGGGATAATAACGGCAGTTAGAAAGGTTGCTGCCATGCACCTGATAGACCTCCAAAAGACCTTCAAAACAGACGATGATTGCGTAGAGCATCTGGCGAAACTTCGTTGGCCGGACGGCGTCCGCTGCGTGACCTGTGGAACTGACAAGGTAAAGCAGTACGTCTCGCCAACCAAGAAGCAGCCGGGGCGCAAGATTTACCAATGCCAAGAGCCGACCTGCAAGGAGCAGTTCACGGCCACGTCCGGCACGATCTTCCATGACACGCATCTGCCGCTCTCGAAATGGTTCATGGCCTTGTCCCTGATCGTGGACGCGAAAAAGGGAATCTCCGCAAAGCAGCTAGAACGGCATCTCGGCACGGGCTACAAAACCGCGTGGTACTTGGCTCACCGCATCCGCAAGGCGATGGAGGAAACAGGTGGCGCTCCGCTGAGTGGAATCGTTGAAATTGACGAGACGTATGTCGGCGGAAAAACCATACGCAAGAAAGATCGCGGCAACCGAAGGTACGAGATGAAGGATGCCGTGGTAGGAATGGTGCAGCGCGGCGGCGAGCTTCGCTTGCGTCACATCGGCAAAGGCAGCGCGACAGCGGCCAAGGTGCGGCCACTGGTACGCGAATTGGTATCGCGGGATGTGGATCGCGTCATTACGGATGAGTCCACGATCTACCCTTTCACGTTCGACGGGTACTGCGCCAGCAAGCACGAAACCATCGCACACAAATACGAATACGTGCGCGGCGATGTCCACACCAACACGATTGAAAGCGCGTTCTCATTGTTCAAGCGTGGCGTCATGGGCAGCTTCCACACGGTTTCAATAAAGCATATCCAGCGCTACCTGCATGAGTTCGAGTACCGATTTAATCGGAGGAAGAATGTCAATCGGTTTGAGGAAACGTTGGCGAGAATGACGCAGGTGCAACCGATGCCTTTTAGCGCGTTGACGGCGAAGGCGGAGCCGGAAGCACCTTCCCCAGCTTAGTTTTGCGACTGCTCTTTATCGTGGATTGAGGGGCGGGCTTCGCACGCAAGAGTCGAGTCAGCAATGAATCGAATTTCTCTTTGTCCACCTTCGCCATGTCTGAGACCACCCCACCCTCGTCGAAATCTTCGAGATCAATCGATCCCTAGAGTGCTACAATTTCGGGGAACGGTCTTGGCGTAGCTCAGCAGATAGAGCGCCGAAGTTGCTAGTGGTTTTCAGGCCGAGTACTTGTCAAGGGTGCCAGCCTTACTCCACGCTTCGGAGGTCGCAGGTGCAATTCCTGCCGTTCGGGATCGCGCCTTTATATTTTTATATTTCTACCGCTATGTCGGCGAGATCGGGCATCTGGCAAGCCCAGCAGACTTATAATCTGATGACTCCCTAGCCGGGGTTCTGTGGGTTCGACTCCCCACTCTCGCCGCACAAACTTTCAAAGATCGCTGTTCCTGCCGTGGAACAACTTACTAGCGATCAGTGTATCGCTAGTTTCGCTACAAACGCAAGAATCGCTAGAAACGCAGAAAGCCGGGAAATAGGCTTTTGAAGGTCTGTGACCTTCTTTTGGAACGGGATCAGTCTACTGTGTGAGGGGAACACTCGTC
>Ga0307476_10000424_pt1 | contig 33632 bp, 29 predicted proteins | sample atmos_gasesECM2C_2_FD_203314 | JGI IMG/M metagenome (GOLD analysis project Ga0307476, IMG submission 203314) | Hardwood forest soil microbial communities from Morgan-Monroe State Forest, Indiana, United States - atmos_gasesECM2C_05 | ecosystem: Environmental > Terrestrial > Soil > Temperate...
ACATCTCGACCCCGAAGCAGAATGATTACCGCTCGATCCACACCACCGTGATCGGGCCCGGCAAGCAGCGCGTCGAGCTGCAGATACGCACGCGCGCCATGCAACAGATCGCCGAATACGGCATTGCTGCGCACGCGCTCTACAAGGACGGCGTCGGCTCGCCGACCGAGATGCTGTCGCGCGAGTCCAACGCTTACGCCTGGCTGCGCCGCACCATCGAGCTTCTCGCCGAAGGCTCCAATCCGGAAGAGTTTCTGGAGCACACCAAGCTCGAACTGTTCCACGACCAGGTGTTCTGCTTTACGCCGAAGGGCAAATTGATCGCGCTGCCGCGCGGCGCTACGCCGATCGATTTCGCCTATGCGGTGCACACCGACGTCGGCAATATGGCGATTGGCGCCAAGATCAACGGCAAGATAGGGCCGCTGTCTTCACCGCTGCAAAACGGCGACGAGGTGCAGATTTTGACCTCGAAGGCCCAGACCGCGCCGCCGGCCGCCTGGGAATCCATTGTGGTCACCGGAAAGGCGCGCGCCGCCATCCGCCGCGCGACCCGCGAGGCGGTCCGCAGCCAATATTCGGCGCTCGGCCGGCGCATCGTCGAGCGGCTGTGCCAGCGCGCCAAGATCGAATATTCCGACGAGAAGCTGGAGGGTGCGCTGCCGCGCCTGGCGCGGGCCTCGATCGGCGACGTGTTTTCCGCCGTCGGCCGCAGCGAAATGCGGGCATCCGACGTCGTGCGCGCCATGTATCCCGACTACAAGGACGAGCGTGTCACGCCGCTGGTGCCGAAAGCGGAGAGCGGCTGGTTCGGGCTGCAATGGACCAAGGCGGTAAAGTTCAAGCTGCCCGGCGGCGGCGAGGACGGCACGTCGGTTCCGATCCGCGGCATCAACACCGATCTGCCGGTGAGCTTTGCGCCGAACGGCGGCGCGGTGCCAGGCGACCGCATCGTCGGCATCATGACCCCGGGCGAGGGCATCACCATTTATCCGATCCAGTCGGGCGCGCTGAAGCAATTCGAAGAGGAGCCGGAACGCTGGCTCGACGTGCGCTGGGACGTCGATGACAAGGTGCCGCAGCGCTTCCCGGCGCGGCTCGCGGTGCAGTCGGTCAACGAGCCCGGAACGCTTGCGCAAATCACCCAGGTCATTGCCGAGCACGACGGCAATATCGACAACATAAAAATGTCGCGGCAGTCGCCCGATTTCACCGAGCTGACCATCGATCTCGAAGTCTATAACCTCAAGCACCTGACTTCGATCATCTCGCAATTGCGGGCGAAGAAGGTGGTCGCCAACGCCGAGCGTGTGAACGGCTAGCCGGCTCGGCGTAGGGAGCGACATAACGCGATGGCTGCGAACCCGACCATTCGCCTCGGCGTCAATATCGACCACGTCGCCACCGTGCGCAATGCGCGCGGCGGGCGGCATCCCGATCCTGTGAAAGCCGCCGAGATTGCGATCGCGGGCGGCGCGGACGGCATCACCGCGCATCTGCGCGAGGATCGCCGTCACATTGTTGACGATGACATCGCCCGCCTCAAAGAGCGTATTGCAAAACCGCTCAATCTCGAAATGGCGGCGACGCCGGAGATGGTGGGAATCGCGTGCAAGGTTCGTCCGCATGCCGCCTGCATCGTTCCCGAGCGGCGGGAGGAGCGCACCACCGAAGGCGGGCTCGACGCCGCCGGGCAGCGCGAAATCTTGCGCGGGACGGTGGGCAAGTTGGCAGAGGCCGGCATCCGCGTTTCGCTATTCATTGCCGCGGAACCGGCGCAGATCGAGGCCGCCGCCGCGCTCGGCGCGCCGGTCATCGAGATTCATACCGGCGCCTGGTGCGAAGCCGTGGCGGCGGGCGACGCCGCGGCCAGCAAAGCCGAGTTCGAGCGCATCGTGCGCGGCGCTAAGCGTGCCAAGAGCGTCGGCCTTGAAGTCCATGCCGGCCACGGCCTCGATTTTGTCACTGCGGCGACGATCGCCGCTTTGCCCGAAATCGCCGAGCTCAATATCGGCCATTTCCTGATCGGCGAGGCGATCTTCGACGGCCTCGACGCCGTAGTGCGCAAGATGCGCGCTGTGATGAATCACGCCCGGCGCAATGACGGGGCGGGGCGATGATTCTCGGCATCGGCTCCGACATTTCCGACGTGCGCCGCATCGCCAAGGTCATCGAGCGCCACGGCGATCGCTTCATCGACCGCATCTTCACGCCGCACGAGCGCGCCCGCGCCGAACGGCGGCGCAACCGGATCGAGACTTATGCCAAGCGCTTCGCCGCCAAGGAAGCCTGCGCCAAGGCGCTCGGCACCGGCATCCGCGCCGGCGTGTGGTGGCGCGACATGGGGGTCGTCAACCTGCCGTCGGGACGGCCGACCATGGAGCTGACCGGCGGCGCCAAGCGGCGCCTCGACGCGATCACGCCCAAAGGCTTCGAAGCGCGTATCGACCTCACCATCACCGACGAGGGGCCGACCGCCCACGCCTTCGTTATCATTTCGGCGGTTGCCGCCACGGCCGTTTGAGTGGCGCCCTACCGTCCGATCGACTCAAGCAATTTCGGAATATGAGGCATCGATGGCTGCGATGAAAATTTTGTCATGTTCCGCCAGCTGGGACGCAAGCTCATGTTATCGTTCGATAAAATCGCATTGCGCGAAGGCGCGGCGAAATCCCGCGCGCAATTGCGCCTGTGGTATTGAGGGGTTACAAGATCGCGGGGCGGGGCGCGTGAACCGCAGGACGATGGACCGATGAGCGTGCAGACTGGAACCAAGAAGAAAGAGGGTGGCATCGCCGAGACAGTCCGCGTGCTCTTCAATGCCCTCATCATCGCGCTCGTCATTCGTACCTTTCTGTTCCAGCCCTTCAACATCCCGTCCGGCTCCATGATCCCGACGCTGCTGGTCGGCGATTACCTGTTCGTCTCGAAATATTCCTACGGCTATACCCACTACTCGTTGCCGTTCTCGCCGCGGATTTTCTCCGGCCGCTTCATGGGCGGCACGCTCAAGCGCGGCGACGTCGTCGTTTTCCGGCTGCCGAAGGACGACTCCATCGATTACATCAAGCGCGTCATCGGATTGCCCGGCGACAAGATCCAGATGATCGATGGCGTGCTCAACATTAACGGCGAGCCGGTCAAGCGCGAGCGCATCGACGACTTTGTCACCGACGACGACGGCGTCGTGCAGCGCGTCAAACGCTACAAGGAGACGCTGACGAACGGCGTCGTCTACACCACGCTCGATCTGACCGAGAACGGCTTCTACGACAACACGCCGGTCTACACCGTGCCGCCCGACCACTATTTCATGATGGGCGACAATCGCGACAACTCGACCGACAGCCGGGTGCTCAGCGCGGTCGGCTACGTTCCTTACGAAAACATCATCGGCAAGGCGCAAATCATTTTCTTCTCGATCAAGGACGGCACCCACGTTTGGGAAATCTGGCGCTGGCCTTGGGACGTGCGCTGGGACCGGATGTTCACGCTGGTCAGATGAGCCGCCGCGGCAAAGGCAAGGAAGCCGCAACGCCGCGCCGGGAATCGCCCGCCGAAGAACTCATCGCCGTCAAAACCGCCGCAAAAGTTGCCGAGGCCGCGCCCGTCGACGGCCAGAAGGAGCCGCGCCGCCGCCGCCGCGGCACCGTGCTCGAGGAGCGCATCGGCTACCGCTTTAAGGATGGCGCGCTGCTCGATTGCGCGCTCACCCACATTTCCGCGCTCAAGGGTGCGCGCAACCGCGCCGGCTCCTATCAGCGGCTCGAATTCCTCGGCGACCACGTGCTCGGCCTGGTGATTTCCGACGTGCTGTTCCGTGCCTTCCCCAAAGCCGACGAAGGCGAACTGTCGCGCCGGCTCGCCGATCTGGTGCGCAAGGAGACCTGCGCCGAGATCGCCGTCACCATCGAGCTCGGCGCGGCGATCAAGCTCGGCTCGTCGGAGGCCAATGCCGGCGCTCGCAAGCGTCCGGCCATCCTGGCCGACGTCTGCGAGGCGCTGATCGGCGCGGTCTATCTCGACGGCGGCTATCCGGCGGCCGAGGGCCTGGTCGAGCGGCTGTGGCAGGTTCGCATGCAGGCGAAGGCGCAGCCGGTTCGCGACTCCAAAACCGTGTTGCAGGAATGGGCGCAAGCGCGCGGCCTGCCAACGCCGGTCTATCGTGAGGTCGCGCGCACCGGTCCCGATCATAGTCCGGTATTTTGTGTTGCCGTGCAGCTGCCCAATTTTGCTCCGACCGAAGGCTCCGGCCGTTCCAAGCGCGCCGCCGAGCAGGCCGCCGCCACCGCCATGCTGGCGCGCGAGCGCGTCAAGCCTGAACGGCGCAATGGCTGAAGAGCAGGAAGAAGTCGCGCCGGCGGAGCCAACAACCCGCTGCGGCTTTGTGGCGCTGATCGGGGCGCCCAATGTCGGTAAATCGACGTTGATCAACGCGCTGGTCGGCGCCAAGATTTCCATCGTCACGCCAAAAGTGCAGACCACGCGCACGCTGGTGCGCGGCATCGCCATCGAAGGCGCGGCACAGCTCATCTTCGTCGATACGCCGGGGATTTTTTCGCCGCGGCGGCGGCTCGACCGCGCCATGGTCGCGACCGCGTGGGGCTCGACCCACGACGCCGACATCGTCGCGCTGTTGATCGACGCCCACAAAGGCCTGCAAGAGGACGATGAGGCGATCTTGCGCACGCTGGGCGATGTCCGTTCGGCGAAGGTGCTGGTGCTCAACAAGGTCGATCTGGTCGAAAAACCCATGCTCTTGACGCTTGCCCGGACGCTCAACGAACGCATGGCCTTTGCCGCCACCTTCATGATCTCGGCGCGCTCCGGCAGCGGCGTTACCGATCTCAAAAGCTTCTTCGCCGCGCATGTGCCGCCCGGACCGTGGCTTTATCCGGAGGACCAGATTTCCGACGCGCCGCTGCGCCAGCTTGCCGCCGAGATCACCCGCGAAAAGCTTTTTCTGCGGCTGCACCAGGAATTGCCCTATCAATCGACGGTCGAGACCGAAGTCTGGAAGGAGCTCCGCGACGGCTCCGTGCGCATCGAGCAGACCATCTATGTCGAGCGCGAAAGCCAGCGCAAAATCGTCCTCGGCAAAGGCGGCCAGGCGATCAAGGCGATCGGGGCTGCGGCGCGCAAGGACATCGCCGCGGCCCTCGAGCATCCGGTGCACTTGTTCCTGTTCGTCAAGGTGCGGGAAGGCTGGGGCGACGATCCGGAACGCTATCGGGAAATGGGCCTGGAATTCCCGAAGGAGTGATACAAATCACCCGCGGGCGCGCTAAATACCCGCCATGCAGTGGACCGACGAAGCCATCGTGCTCGGCGTCAAGCGCCATGGCGAGACCAGTGTCATTCTCGAATTGCTGACGCAAACCCACGGCCGGCATCTCGGCCTGGTGCGCGGCGGCAGCGGCACGCGGCTGCGCGGCGTGTTGCAGCCGGGCAATTCGTTGCGTGCGACCTGGCGAGCGCGGCTCGACGAGCATCTCGGCAACTATGTGGTCGAGGGCCTCAACCTGCGCGCCGCGGGCTATCTCTCGGCGGCCCATGCCGTGCACGGCGTCACTCACCTCGCGGCCTTGTGCCGCCTGCTCGCCGAGCGCGAGCCGCATGCGGCGATCTACGGCACGCTCGATGCGATCCTCGACCGGCTCGACGATCCGCTGATCGCCGCGGCGTCGATCGCACGCTTCGAAGTCGCCTTTCTCGCCGAGCTTGGTTTTGGTCTCGATTTGAGTTCCTGCGCCGCGTCCGGCACAACGACCGACCTGATCTACGTGTCGCCGCGCTCGGGCCGCGCCGTCTCACGCGCCGGCGGCGACGAGTATCGCGACAAGCTCCTGGCGCTGCCGGCCTTCCTGCGTGACGACGCGGCGCCGGCATCGGCCAGCGATATCGCCAACGCATTTGCCATGACTGGATTTTTTCTCGATCGGCACGCCTTTGCGCCGCGCGGCCTGGCGATGCCGGAGGCGCGTGCGCATTTCATCGCCGCCATCGCGCGCGCGTTTGCCGTAGCCGAAAGCAGATCTGCCTGAGCAGCGCTGATCACCACCAGCGGCTATTCAACAAACAGCCGCAATGCCGGTAGCCATACGGGTCCGGCCAGCAGGAGTAATAATAATTGGTCGGGCAGGCGGGGACGAAATTGTAGCCGTAGCCCCATCCCCAGCCCGTGGTGTAGCTGCCGTGATAATTATCCTGCACCAGTTGCCTCAGCGGCGTGGCATTGGGCATGGCGGCGATGCCAGCCGGCGCTGCCGAGAGCGATGTCGTCCCGAGACCGATGGCTGACGCCGCGACCGTCATTGTCAATACTGCACGCATGATCATTTCTCCTGCCCGGCGACCCGCTGCTGCGGAGTGATTCCATGGGTTGCATAATCATATTACCCCGCAGTCGCATCTCGTTCACGTTCCGGCGGATCGTAAAAAGGCCCAGCGTCCGGACGCCCATTCATCCCTTGTTCAGGCGCCATAACCGCGGTAGCGCTGTCGCATTATGAATAAGAAAGTGATTCCCTCGAATCCCGAGGGCGTGCAGGAGATTGCGCTGCGCGAGGCGCTCGAGGAGCGCTATCTCGCCTATGCGCTCTCCACCATCATGCACCGCGCGCTGCCTGACGCGCGCGACGGGCTCAAACCAGTGCACCGCCGCATCCTCTACGGCATGCGGCGGCTGCGGCTCGATCCCGGCACTACCTTCAAGAAATCGGCAAAAATCGTCGGCGACGTGATGGGCAATTTCCATCCGCACGGCGACCAGGCGATCTATGACGCGCTGGTGCGGCTGGCGCAGGATTTCTCCTCGCGCTACCCGCTGGTCGACGGCCAGGGCAATTTCGGCAATGTCGACGGCGATAATCCCGCCGCCATGCGCTACACCGAGGCGCGGCTCACCGAGGTCGCGCGGCTCCTCATCGACGGCATCGACGAGGACGCTGTCGATTTCCGCCCGACCTATGACGGCAGCGAAGAAGAGCCGGTGGTGCTGCCGGCGGCGATCCCCAATCTGCTCGCCAACGGCTCGCAAGGCATTGCGGTGGGCATGGCGACGTCGATTCCGCCGCACAACATGGCCGAGCTGTGCGACGCCGCCCTGCACCTGATCGAGCAGCCGAACGCGCGCACCAAGACGCTGCTCAAATACGTGCCCGGCCCGGATTTTCCGACCGGTGGCATCGTCGTCGATCCGCCGGAAGCCATCGCGGAAGCCTACCATACCGGGCGCGGCTCGTTCCGCGTGCGCGCGCGCTGGACCACCGAGGACACCGGGCGCGGCACCTATCAGATCGTGGTCACGGAAATTCCGTGGCAAGTGCAGAAGATGCGGCTCGTCGAGCGCATCGCCGAGCTGATCAACGAAAAGAAGCTGCCGCTCCTTGCCGACATGCGCGACGAGTCGGCTGAAGACGTGCGTGTCGTGTTCGAGCCGCGCTCGCGTACTGTCGATCCGGCGTTGTTGATGGAGAGCCTGTTCAAGCTCACCGAGCTTGAAAGCCGCGTACCGCTCAACATGAACGTGCTGGTCAGCGGCCGCATTCCGAAGGTGCTCGGCCTGGCTGAGGCGCTGAGCGAGTGGCTCGCGCACCGCCGCGACGTTCTGCTGCGGCGGTCGCGGCATCGGTTGGCGCAGATCGAGCATCGGCTCGAAGTCTTGGGCGGCTATCTGGTCGCCTATCTCAACATTGACAAGGTCATCAAAATCATCCGCAACGAGGATGAGCCGAAGCCGGTCTTGATGAAGACGTTCAAGCTCTCCGAGGTTCAGGCCGACGCCATCCTCAACATGCGGCTGCGCAATCTGCGCCGCCTTGAAGAAATGGAGATCCGCCAAGAAGACAAGGACCTGCGCGCGGAGAAAAAATCGATCGAAGAGCTGCTGCGTTCGGAAAAGGCGCAGTGGAAGAAGATTGCCGAAGAAATTCGCGAGGTGCGCACCGCCTTCGGCCCGAAGACGCCGCTCGGCAAGCGCCGCACCACCTTCGCGGTGGCGCCCGAGCATGACGAGGCCGCGATCGAGGAAGCCTTGGTCGAGCGCGAGCCGATCACCGTCGTGGTGTCGGAGAAGGGTTGGATCAGGGCGTTGCGCGGCCAGGTCGCCGATCTGTCCAGCCTCGCCTTCAAGGCCGACGATAACTTGAACCTCGCGTTTTTTGCCGAGACCACGTCAAAGCTTCTGGTCTTTGCCACCAACGGCCGCTGCTACACCATCGAAGCGGCGAAGCTGCCGGGCGGCCGCGGCCATGGCGAGCCGATCCGCCTGTTCAGCGACCTCGAGCAGGAATCCGATATCATATCGGTGTTCCGCTACCAGGGCGGCCGTAAGCTTTTGGTTGCGAGCAAAGCGGGCAGGGGATTCGTCGTGCCTGAGGACGAATGTCTCGGCAATACCCGCAAGGGCAAGCAGGTGCTCAACGTCAAGCCGCCGGACGAAGCGCGTGCCATCGCGCCGGTCGAGGGCGAGCTGGTGGCGGCAGTTGGCGAGAACCGCAAGATGGTGGTCTTCGCGCTCGACCAGGTGCCGGAAATGGGCCGCGGCCGCGGCGTGCGGCTGCAGCGCTACAAGGACGGCGGCCTGTCCGATATCACGACGTTCAAGGCGAGCGAAGGCTTGACCTGGATCGATTCCGCCGGCCGCAGCTTCATTCAATCGATCAAGGAGCTCGCCGCCTGGCGCGGCAATCGCGGCGATGCCGGCAGGGTCAAGCCGGAGCGTTTCCTCACCAACCTGAAATTCGGCCGTCGCGTCGAGAACGGCAAGGAAAACGCCAAGGACGCAAACGAAGCGTAGCGGCCTTTCTCAGCCTCGATCCGGTGGTAGATTGCTGTCGAAACCTACGGAGCGAGCCATGCCGGGGACGGCTCTCACACGCCGCACGTTAATGACCGCAATGGCGGGGGCGCCATTTATCGGCAAAGCGCGTGCGCAACCCGCCTGGCCGTCTCGGCCGGTGCGGGTCATGGTGCCCTATCCGCCGGCCGGCGGCGCCGACACCACGGCGCGTATCATCTATGCCAAGCTCGGCGAGGATCTCGCCCAGCCATTCGCCATCGAAAATCGCGGCGGCGCCGGCGGCACCATCGGCGAAGCCGTGGTCGCCAAGGCCGATCCTGACGGCTACACGATTTTGCACGATGCCACGGCGTTCACGGTGAACGGATCGCTGTACGAGAATTTGCCGTTCGACTACCGCAAGGATTTCGATCCGGTTTTCCTGGTTGGGCTGGTGGCGAACATTTTGGTCTGCACGCCATCGGTGCCAGTGACGACGGTGGCCGATGTGATTGCCTATGCCAAGGCGTCACCGGACGGCATCGACATGGCGTCGTCCGGCAACGGCACGCTGCAACATCTGTTGCTCGAATTGTTCAAGCGGAGCGCCGGCATCAAGATCAATCACATCCCGTATCGCGGCGGCGGGTTGGCGGTCACCGATGTGATGGCGGGGCAGGTGAAGTTCGTTTTCTCCAACGGCTCCGCGGTCGTCGGACTGGTCAAGTCCGGCAAGGTGAAAGCGATCGCGCATACCGGCAAAGGACGCCTTGCGAGCCTGCCAGACATTCCGGCGATGTCCGACACGCTGCCGGGATTCGAAGGGGCCGACTGGAACGGCGTCTTCGTGCCGCACGGCACGCCGGCGCCGGTCGTGCAGAAGCTCAACGCGGGCCTCAATAAGGCGCTGGCTTCGCCGCTGGTGAGCACGCGCTTCGCCGACCTCAACATCGAATCGCGACAGAACACGCCGGAAGAGTTCGGCGCTTACATCGAGTCCCAGATGGCGCTGTGGAGCCGCGTGGTGAAGGACGCCAATATCAAATTGGGCTGAGGCTCGTATGGATGCCGGAAACGAGCCGCCGCGCATTGCCGGTCCGGTGCCGCAGCCGAAACGGCCGCGCCAGTTGCCGCCGCTGGGCGCGTGGGACTCGCACTTCCACATTTTCGGGCCGTCCGACAAATTTCCCTATCAGCCGGGACGCGCCTACACACCGCCCGACGCGCCGGTCGAGCGCCTGATCGCGCTGTTGGATCATCTCGGCTTCAGCAACGGCCTCGTGGTGCAGGGCAATGCCCACGTCTACGACAATCGCGTCGTGCTCGATGCGCTGGAGCGTTTTCCACAGCGGCTGCGCGGCGTCGCCATCACCGACACCCGCGTCGAGCCTGAAGTCTTGCGCGATTGGCACGAGCGCGGCATGCGGGGCCTGCGCTTTCATTTATTTCCCGAAGGCGTTCGGCGCGGCGTCGGGCTCGACGTCTTCGAAGTCTTCCGCAAGACCATGGCCGACCTCGGCTGGGTCGCGCAGTTCTTCTGCGATCACCGGCTGCTGGCGCCGTCGGCTGCGGCGTTCAAAGCGATCTCACGCGACATGCCGGTGATCGTCGACCATCTCGGTATGGTGCCAGCGGAGCGCGGCGTCGGCGATGAGAATTTTCAAGCCTTGCTGAAACTCGTCGGCGACGGCCACGCCCATGTCAAAATCTCGGCGGTGTATCGCCTTTCCTCGCAGTATCCCGACTACGCCGATGCGCGGGTGCTGCACGACGCGCTCGTGCGTGCCAATCCAGATATGCTGATGTGGGGCACCGACTGGCCGCATCCTTCGATCGCGGCAAACGTGATGCCGGACGACGGCCATTTGCTCGATCTGTTTCACGATTGGACGCCGGACGAAAAAACGCGCCGGCAAATTCTGGTCGACACGCCGGCGCGTCTGTTCGGAAAGTAGGAGTTATTCGACCCGCGCCCAGCCGTCCGGCGTCAGACGCTCCTGCGGTAGGAAGCGGCACTTGTAGTCCATCTTGCGCGAGCCGCGCACCCAATAGCCGAGATAGACGTAAGCCAAGCCCATGTTGCGGGCGCGCGCGATGTGATCGAGCACCATCAGCGTGCCGAGCGAGCGTGCCGCTTCGTCGGGCTCGAAAAACGAATAGACCATGGACAGCCCGTCGCCGAGCACATCGGTCAGCGCCACGGCGACGAGGTCGCCGCGCGCGTCGGCCACGTCCGGCCGGCGGCGCCGATATTCGATCATGCGGGTCTCGATATGGCTGTCCTCGACCATCATGGCGTAGTCGAGCACGGTCATATCGGCCATGCCGCCGTCGCGATGCCGGGAATCGAGATAGGCGCGGAAGACGGAATATTGCTCGGAGGTCGGCACGGCGACGCGCATCTCGCCGGTGATATCCTCGTTGCGCTTGACGATGCGGCGCATGCCGCGGGTCGGGCGGAAATCGTCGGCGACGACGCGCACCGATACGCAGGCGCGGCAGCCCTCGCAGGCCGGCCGGTAGGCGATCGATTGGCTGCGGCGGAAGCCGCCATGGGTGAGAATGTTGTTGAGCTCGCCGGCACGCTCGCCGACGAGATGGGTGAACACCTTGCGCTCCTCCTTGCCGCCCAGATAGGGGCACGGCGACGGAGCGGTCAGGTAGAACTGCGGCGTGTCACGCGAGTGCTGGGTCACGGGCGCTTCGGCGTTGGGTCGCTGCGGGCCACGAATCCGGCCGCCGCCTAAGATCGCCCGGCAGCGCCCGCGCGTCAAAGGCGAAATCGGCCCATGATCCAATTTGGATCATGGGCCGGAATCCTTATTGGAGCATGATCTTATCCGAAAACCGGGCCCCACTTTTCGGGATCATGCGCTAGCGCTGCATCCGCGTACGCAAGGCGGCCGCGCGTGCCGGGTTGTTGATGAGCACCGTGCCGACCAGCATGTCGTGGAGCAGCCGCCGGCGGGTATTGAACAGTCCGACCAGGAGGATGAACGGCGTCAAAACGCTGACACTGACCCAGTAGACGATGGCATGCACGGCGCCGAGCAGGAAATAGGCCGGCGCGCCGTACCAGGTGCGGATTTCCAGCTCCATGGCGCGCATTCCGATGGTGGCAGAGGCGGCGCTCCCCATCGTCACGCCGTAATACACCAGGGCCCAGATGACGGACGCCGGCGACAGCAGCCAGAACAGCATCCAGCCGAGGCCAAGCGTCACGATGCCGAACAGGAAGATGACTATCGCAGCCACCATGACGGGTACGGTGATGATGAGGATATCGATCAAAAACGCCACGAGGCGCCGCGACAGGACGCCCTCGAACAGCTCCGGATTGGCGGCCGGATCATAGGCGTGCGGCTTGACGTCGAGCGAGATGCCGATCCGTGCAGGTCCAGAATCTGTCATGATGAACCTCGATCTTGGGACGCCATTGCACTAAGGACGCCAACCCAAATGGGGAAACGCGCCTGCCGCCGCAAGGGGTCGTGATGGTAACACTTGCCGATATCGAAGCCGCCCGGCGCACCATCGCCGGCCACGTGCTGCGCACGCCGCTGTTGCCGTCGCCGCCGCTGTCGGCGCTCACCGGCGCCGAGATTTTCGTCAAATACGAGAACCTGCAGGTTACCAACTCGTTCAAGGAACGCGGCGCCTGCGTCAAGCTTGCGGCGCTTAGCGCCGAGCAGCGTCGCCGCGGTGTCATCGCCATGTCCGCGGGCAACCATGCCCAGGCGGTGGCCTATCACGCCCGCCGCCTCGCCATTCCGGCGACCATCGTCATGCCGGAGACGACGCCATTCGTGAAAATCAAAGCCACCGAGGCGCTCGACGCCACGGTGGTGCTCGACGGCGAGACCCTTGCAGAGGCGCAGGCGCGGGCCGAAGCGATCGCCGCCGAACGCAATCTGGTCTGGGTGCATCCTTACGACGATCCGCACATCATCGCCGGCCAAGGCACCATTGCGCTGGAAATGCTGGAAGACGCGCCCGATCTCGACACGCTCGTCATCCCGATCGGCGGCGGCGGCCTGATCGCCGGCAACGCCATTGCGGCGCGCGCCAAAAAGCCGTCGATCGAGATCGTCGGCGTTGAATGCGCGCTCTATCCCGCGATGTGGAATGCGATCCATGGCGGCAACCTGGCGTGCGGCGGCGCGACGCTGGCGGAAGGCATTGCGGTGAAGAATGTCGGCGCGCTAACGCTGCCGATCGTGCGGGAATTGGTGAGCGATATCATTTTGGTCGATGAGCCGCTGATCGAGAGTGCGGTCAACGCGTTTTTGACGTTGCAAAAAGCCATGGCCGAAGGCGCCGGCGCCGCGGGTCTTGCCGCCATGCTGGCCGAGCCGGAGCGCTTCGCCGGGCGCAAGGTCGGCTTGATCCTGTGCGGCGGCAATATCGATCCGCGTATCCTTGCGTCCGTCATGGTGCGCGAGCTGGAACGGGAAGAGCGCATCGTCTCGTTCCGCCTGACCATTCCCGACCGGCCGGGAATTTTGGGCCAGATCGCAAGCCGGCTCGGCGGCCTCGGCGCCAACATCCTGGCCGTCAATCATCACCGCCTGTTCCTCGACGTGCCGGCCAAGGGCGCTAAGCTCGACGTCACCATGGAGACGCGGGACAGCGTTCACGCCGAGGAGATTTTCCGCGCCCTGACCGACGACGGGTACCGGCCGATGCGTTTGGCCAGCGGCGCCGTGTTGGAGTGAATGCTGCTGTGTTGATTAATGCCCGATGCCGGGATCATAGCCGGACGGCGGCGTGTCGGGCGTCTGGCTCGGCGGTTCGGGAGCGTCGCTCGGACGAGCCCGGGGCAGCGGGATGTCGGTGTCCGCAAGCGCGATCACGTTTGGACGATGCCGCGGCAAAGGGATCGGGCCGGTGATCGGATCCGGCGGCGGCAAAGCCTCGGCTGAGGTATCATTCGCCGAGTCCGATGCGGCCGGCTGCTGCGGCGCGACAGATGGCGGGTCCGGGAAAACGCTCGGCGCGGATGCGGGCGCCGCCTGCACGGTAACCGCGCCTGGAGTCGGCGGAGCCGCAGATGCGGCGGACGGCGTCGGCTGAAGAGCGGCGACTTGGACATTCACCGCGCCGGTAGTGCCGCCGCTATCGCGCATCCGGTCGCCTCTGGCGTCATCCGTCACTCTGGAGTCGGTGGCCGGCTGCGCCGTTTGAGACGGTGCGGAAGGATTGGCAGTATCCGCAGCCGGGCTCACCGGCGCCGCACTGGCTGTAGCCGCAAGCGGCCGGGGCGCCGATATGGTGGGCTGCGCGATGTAGGTGTGCATGAAAGCGGTGATGGTCCACAGCATCACCGGAACCGCCGTGATCACGGCGACAAGAATGATGATCCGCCGCAACACCGGGGCATAGTGCTGGATACTGCTGTCGTCGTCGTATTCACGCATGACACCCGTCCCGCTATCGCCGCCCCCAGCGGCGTCGTTCCAGCTAAACTTCGCCCTTCTTCAATTTCTCCGCGACGCGCGCGGCGAAATAAGTCAGCACGCCATCGGCGCCGGCGCGCTTGAACGCGATAAGGCTTTCGATCATGGCCTTGTCGCCGTCGAGCCAGCCGTTCGCCGCGGCGGCCATGATCATCGCATATTCGCCCGACACTTGGTAGGTGAAGGTGGGCATGCCGAAGGTGGCTTTGACGCGGCTCAAAATGTCCAGATAAGGCAGGCCGGGCTTGACCATGACCATGTCGGCGCCCTCGGCGATGTCGAGTTCGACCTCGCGCAATGCCTCGTCGGTGTTCGCGGGGTCCATTTGATAGGTGCGCTTGTCGCCGATCAGCGTGGCGTTCGAGCCGACCGCATCGCGGAACGGACCGTAAAAGGCCGAGGCATATTTGGCCGCATAGGCCATGATCTGCACGTCGTAGAAGCCTGCGGCATCGAGGCCGGCGCGGATGGCGCCGACCCGGCCATCCATCATGTCGGACGGCGCGATGATGTCGCAGCCGGCTTCGGCCTCGACCAGCGCCTGGCGCACCAGGACGCCGACGGTCTCGTCATTGAGGACGACTCCGTCACGCAGGAGCCCGTCATGGCCGTGGCTGGTATACGGGTCGAGCGCCACGTCGCAGAGCACGCCGATTTCCGGCACCTCCTTCTTGATGGCGCGAATAGCGCGGCAGACCAGATTGTCGGGATTGAGCGCTTCGGAGCCGTCGTCGTCGCGCCGCGCCGGCTCGGTGTAGGGAAACAGTGCCAGGCAGGGGATCGTCAGCTTCGCCGCCCGTTCTGCCGCCCGCACCGCCTCATCGACCGAGAGGCGCTCGACATCGGGCATGGAGTCGACCGGGGCGCGGACTTTGCTCCCGTCGACCAGGAACAGCGGCCAGATCAGGTCGTCGGTGGTGAGCACGTTCTCGCGCACCAGGCGCCGGGTCCACTCGGCGCGGCGGTTGCGGCGCGGCCGAATTGCCAAATCCAGCCGTTCCGCGGGTTTTTCCGCCTCGACTGGCGCCAGACGGTTCCTTTCGAGCGGCCGGCCGAATTTGATCGCCATCAATACGCTCCGCGGGCGCCAGACCACCCTGGCGACGCCTTCTTTTACTCCGTCCACCCGCGCCCCGCCACAGCCACAAATGGGCCAGGGCAGGCCATTTTCCGGTAGCGTTGACGCCTTACCAAGGCGTCTCTATCGGTCCAGGTGGGATGAGCGATCAAACGCAGAAAAAGCCGACCCGGCCGAGCGACATGCTCGAGCCCGTCCGCGCCGGCAAGGGGCTGAGCGTTGCCGGCTCGTGGACCGAGTATCTTGTCCTATTTTTGCGCCTGATGGCGGCGGTGTCGCTGGTCAAAGGCCTCTATCACTGGGCGCAAGTGTGCGGCGTCGGCGCGGGGCCGGACGACGGTTTTTTGGCGCATTCGGTGGCGTGGCGGTCGGCGACGGTATTTTTCGCGGTCCTCGATCTGGTCGCCGCGGTCGGGCTCTGGCTCGCGGCGGCCTGGGGCGCGGTGGTGTGGCTCAGCTCGGTCGTGTCGATGGCCGTGGTCGAAATCTTTTTTCCCAACGTTTTTGGCGGCAGCATTTTTGTCGCGCTCGTCGAGATGACGCTGCTCGGCGTTTATCTGTGGCTGGCGATCGTCTCGGCGCGCGAGCATCCGGCGTGATGCGAGGCGTGTAGTTATTAGCGCCCAATGTTCGCTTTCGGGGCAAAGCGGACATTGAACCGGGCGCTGCGGAATTTCCGCTGATGACCCATACCCGACATCGGCGGACATGTTTTGCTGTGCCGCACAACGGCGGCTGATGGTATGGTACGATGTGAATCTTGGGTTTGGGTGGGGCTCATGAGGCGACGGGATTTCATCACACTGGTCGGTGGCGCGGCGGCATGGCCGTTCACTGCGCGTGCGCAGCAGCCGACCCCACGGACGATCGGCTTTCTTAGCTATGCCTCGCGTGTTAGCGCCGCGCAGTATGTAACGTCGTTTCACGAAGGCTTGAAGGAAACCGGCTGGGTCGAGGGTCAAAACATAATAACCGAATACCGCTGGGCGGACGGTCAATATGGTAGACTTCCGGAATTAGCGGCCGATCTTGTTCGGGATGGGGTGGTCGCGATGTTGTGCGCGGGCTCTGTTAGCGCCCTACCGTGCAAGGCGGCGACCACGACAATCCCCGTCGTGTTTACGAGCGGCGAAGACCCTGTCACGGTGGGTCTCGTTGGAAGCCTCAATAGGCCGGATGGCAACGTTACGGGCGTGTATTCTTTAACGAACGGCTTGGAAGAAAAAAGGCTCGGACTATTACGGCAACTGGTACCGCAGGCGGACGTGATTGGTGCGATCGTCAATCCGAGTCGCGTTGATGCGGACATCCAATCCAGAGATTTGCAGGCGGCAGCTCACGCATTGCGGCAGGACATCCGTATATTTAATGCTGCGAGCGCCCATGAGATCGACATTGCTTTTGAGGCCGTTTCAAAATTGCGAGCTGGCGCATTGATCGTGGGCTCCGACCCTTCCTACATTGCTCTGCGGGATCAGTTTGTCGCGCTTGCAGCACGCTACTCCATGCCCACGATTTACTTTCAGAGTGAGTTCGCCGAGTCCGGCGGTTTGATGAGCTATGGAACGAACCTTGCGGAAGGCTACCATCAAGCAGGCACTTACGTTGGGCAGATTCTTAAAGGCAACAAACCGAGCGATCTCCCGGTTTTACAGTCGACCAAGTTCCAACTAATCATCAATCTGAAGACTGCCAAAGCCCTCGGCCTTACTATCTCATCTGGACTACTTAGTATCGCCGATGAAGTGATCGAATAAGCGCTCTATTTCGCTGCGCTTTGGTCGCTTCTGGCCCCTTAGCGGACATTGCCGTCGCGCCGCGCACGTCCGCTTTTGCGAGAAAAGCAGGCATTTTATAAGCCAAGATGAATAGGCAATTTATGAGCATACATTCAAATCCCGCCGCGCGCCGCGGAGCGCGGCTCGGATCCGTTGCGGCGTTGCCGGGATTTCGTCGATCGAGACGCCGAACGGCGCCAGCGCGTCGTTGATGGCGTTGAGGATGGCGGCCGGGGCGCCGATGGCGCCGCCTTCGCCCAAACCTTTGGCGCCGGTGATGGAAGACGCCGCCGGCGATCCGATGTGGTGCAATTCGACCTGCGGAATTTCGCCTGCGGTCGGCGGCATGTAGTCTGCGAGCGTCGCCGTTTGCGGATTGCCGGATTGGTCGTAGACGATCTCCTCGAACAGCGCATTGCCGATGCCTTGGGCGATGCCGCCATGCACCTGGCCGTCGGCGATCAGCGGATTGATGATGCGCCCGGCATCCTCCACTGCGAGGAATTTTTCAATTGTGACGCGGCCGGTCTCGATATCGACCTCGACGATGGCGACGTGGCAGGCATTGGAGAAGGTGCCGGGCGGATCATAATCGGCGCTTTCGCTCAAGCCCGGCGTGATCTCGCCCTTGAATGCGTGGGTTTGATGATAGGCGGCGCGGGCCAGTGCCGCGATCGCCACGGTGCGGTCGGTTCCCGAAACTTTAGCGTGGCCATTTTCCAGCACGATGTCGTCGGTTGCCGCCTCCAACACATGGCCGGCGATGGTCAGCAGTTTTTTGCGGATCTTTTGCGCCGCCAACAGTGACGCGCCGCCGGAAATGACCAGCGAGCGGCTGGCGAACGTGCCCCAGCCGTAAGGCGTGCGATCGGTATCGCCGTGCACGATGCGCACATTTTCAGGTGCGATGCCGACCTGGTCGGCGATGATTTGGGCAAGCGTGGTGCGCAGCCCTTGGCCGTGAGGGCTGGCGCCGATGCGCGCTTCGACGGCGCCGGACGGATCCATGGTGATCTCGACCGTCTCCCAGCCCGGCGTGATCTCCATGCCGCGCGCGGCGAAGGCGGGGCTGCCGTAGCCGGTGCGCTCGGAAAAGGTCGCGAAGCCGATGCCGCGATAGCGGCCGCGCGTGCGCGCGTCGCATTGTTGCGCGCGAAAGGCTTTCAGGCCCACATGGGCGACAGCCTGCTCCAGCGTCTCGATATAGCTGCCCTCGTCGAACACCAAGCCGGTCGCCGAGGTGTAGGGAAATTTGCCGATCAGATTGCGCCGCCGGATTTCGTCCGGGCCGAGATCGAACGCGGCGGCGGCCTTGTCCATCAACCGTTCAATGGCGAAGGTGATGACCGGGCGCGACACGCCGCGATAGGGCGCCATGGTGCAGGTATGGGTGGCGATGCCGCGCGCCACGCAGGCATAGGCGCGAACGTCGTAGGGCCCCGGAATTTCCGCCATGGCCATCAATGGCTCGACGCCGCAGGTGGTCGGAAAGCACGAATAGGCGCCGATATTGGCGACGACGTCGGCCGACAGCGCGATCAGCTTGCCGGTTGCATCGAAGGCGCCTTCGAGTTGCACATGCTGATCGCGGCTGTGGAATGCGGCAATGAGGTTTTCCCGCCGGTCCTCGCTCCAGGCGACGGTACCGCGAAGCTTTCGCGCCAGCCAAACCAGAAAAACATACTCGCTCGCCAGCGACATCTTCTGGCCGAACCCGCCGCCGACGTCGGGCGCCACGACGCGCAGATCGGATTCCGGAAACTGCAGGACATCGGCAATCGCCGTGCGGGTCAGATGCGGCATCTGCGTCGTGCAGGTTAGCGTTACGCGGCCCGACGCGGCGTCGAACGCCGCATGCGCCGCGCGCGCTTCCAGCGGCGTTGCATTCTGGCGATGGGAGCGGACCTCGACGCGGACGCGCCGGTAGGCCTCGGCGGACGCCGCATCGAAATCCGCGGTCTTGACGCGGCCTTCGACCACGACATTGGAACGGCAGTTGTCATGCACGCGCGGCGCGCCGGGTTTTTGCGCCTCTTGCGCGTCGACAACCGCCGGCAGGTCCAGAATCTCGATTGCCACCGCCTCGGCAATGTCTTCGGCCGCCGCGGGCGATAATGCGACGACCGCCGCGATCGGCTCGCCGACGAAGCGCACCACGTCGGCCGCCAATATCGGTTGCTCGATCGGCTGATAATTGAACTTGTGCAGCATCGGCCGGATCGGCCGCACGCCGTCGAGATCGGCGGCGCGGAAAATACGCGCTCCGTCAGACGCGGTGATACCGACGATGCGGCCGGAGGCGACGGGGCTGCGAACAAAGCGCACCCAATGGGCGGCGTTGAGATCGCCCGTGAACCGGCCGCGGCCGGCGACCAGGGCCGGATCTTCCAGCCGCCGGATGGCGCGGCCGACCCATTTCATTCCGGAGCCGGCGGTGACGCCTGTCATGATCAAATACGTTTCAAAATCGCGGCGGCTCGCCGAAAAACGCCTGGCGAATAACTTCGGCGAGGTCGGCTTTCGAAACCGGCCGAGGATCCGAGATTTCGACGGCCGCGACAATGTCGACCGCTTTGGCGATGTCTTCCTCGCGCATGCCGAGACCCTTAAGTCCGGTCGGCAGGCCGAGCCGTGCATTGAGATCGTAAAGGCCGCGTGCCGCGTCGTTCACGCCGAGCGCGCGCCGGATGCGCGCCATGGCCTCCGGTGCGGCCGCGCTGTTGAAGCCGATGGCGTAAGGCGTGGCGACGGCGTGGGTGTGAGCATGGTCGAGATTGAACCACTGCCGCACCCGCTGCGCGATGGCGTGCTCGAGCCCGACCTCGGCGCGGAAGTTTGCCGCCAGCCAGGCGCCGTAGAGCACATCGGTGCGGGCATCGAGGTCGCGCGGATTTTGCACAACGCGCGGCAGGCTAGCTCCGAGCTTTCCGATCGCTTCTTCCGCCATCGCCTGCACGATCGGATTGGTGTCGATGCCGTAGAGGCTCTCAACCGCGTGCGCCATCGCATTCATGCCGCTGGCCGCGGAAAAACGCGGCGGCAGGTCGAGCGTCAATTCGGGATCATAGATCGCGGTCGCGGGCAGCGCGGCCGGACCGTCGCCGCTGATGCGATCATCGGCAATGCCGATGCGCCACCGCGCCGCCATTTCCGAGCCCGAATAGGTGGTGACGACGGCGATGTAGGGAATCTTGGTCGTTGCCGCGGCGGCCTTGGCTAGTCCGATCGGCGAGCCGCCGCCGATCACGACGAAGCCGTCGAGTTTTAGCCGCTTGATGTCGTCGACGATGCGCTCGAACACCTCGCGCGGCATGTTCGGCGCCGAGCCGTCGCAGAACGTCACACAGCGATCGGCGATGGACGCGGTGACACGGCGGGCGAAATCGGCGCGGGATTTCGAGCACAGCACCATCAGCCGCGACATGTTGTGCAAATCGGCTTCCGCCGGCAACTCAGCGATGGCGCCGGCGCCGAACACGATGCGCACCGGATCGGAGCGATAGGTGAAACGGCCGGTCATAGGCGACATGCGGGCCTTACTCGGCCTTCATGCCGGCTTTTTTGACCACTGGTCCCCACTTGGCGATTTCCGCCTCGATGAACTTGCCGAATTCGAGCGAGCCCATGTGCACGGGCGCGGCGCCTTCGTTGTCGAGAAATTTTTTGGTCGTCGCGGAATTGAGCAGCTCCGCGATCGTGTCATGCAATTTGTCGACGATCGGTTGCGGCGTGCCGGCCGGCGCCACGATGCCCCACCAATTGGTCGCCACGTAGCCGAGCACGCCGGCCTCGGCGATGGTCGGCAAGTCGGGCAGGATCGGGCTGCGTTGCGCGCCGCCGGTGGCGAGCGCCCGCAACTGGCCGCTCTGGATGTTCGGCACCGTCTGCACGATCGAGGAGAACATCACCTGGGCTTCGCCGGCGATCACGGCGAGCATGGCCGGCCCACCGCCTTTGTAGGGCACATGCTGAATGTCGACGTCGGCCGTCAGTTTAAACAGCTCGCCGCTCAAATGCTGAAAGCTGCCGATGCCGGCGGAGGCGTAATTGAGCACGCCCGGCTTTTCCTTGGCGAGCGCCAGCAATTCCTCGACCGAATGCACCGGCACAGTCGGATTTACGCTCAGCACATTGGTGCCGGTGGCGATGATGCTCACCGGAACGAAATCCTTCACCGGGTCGAACGGCTCCTTGTAGAGCCAGGGGTCGACCGAGTGGGCGATCGAGACGATCAGAAGCGTGTAGCCGTCGGGTGTGGCTTTTGCAGCGAGGTCGGAGCCGACGACACCGCCGGCGCCGCTGCGATTATCGACGAAAACCTGCTTGCCCAGTCTTTCGCCGAGCTGGTTGGCGATGATGCGCCCGACCACGTCGTTGCTGCCGCCGGGCGGGAACGGGATGATCAGGCGGATCGAGCGGCTCGGATAGTCGTCTGCGGCCGCCGCCGGCGCGGCGAACAGCGGCAGCGTGAGCGCAAGTGCAAAGAAAAATGTGCCGATCGCAGTCGGGCGAAATCTCGTCATCAATCGTCTCCCAATCCGCTCTGCGTTCCTTATACCAGTTCGCCGCAGCCGTCATCGCGATGCCACGTTGTAATTACGCCATGTCCTGCACTTCCTTCGCCTTGGCGGCGCAGGCGGCGAGCAGGAAGCCCAAATCGGTGCCGGTCGAGACATAGCGCGCGCCCATGCGCACATATTTGGCCGCCAGGTCGGCGCGGGTGGCAAAGCCGCCGACGGCGAGATGCTTGCCGTGCTTTTGGCAGGCGGCCAGCGTTTTGGTGTAGGCCTCGTGCACCCGCGGATGGTCGTATTGCCCGGGTAGCCCATAGTCGGCCAACAGATCGTTGGTGCCGATCAGCACCATATCGACGCCGTCGACCGCCATGATCGCGTCGGCGTTGTCGATCGCCGCCGCGCTCTCGAACTGCACGATGACCATGGTGGCGGCGTCCACTGCCGCATAGGCTTCCGCGGCGGGGAACGAACGATATTGCAGATGGGGCAGGTTGCCCGCATTGGAGCGCTCGCCGAGCGGCGGATATTTTGCCGCTTTGACGTATTGGCGCGCCTCCGCGGCGGAGCTGACGTGAGGCGCAATGATGCCGAGCGCGCCGGCGTCGAGGATGCGTTGCACGTCGGCTAAGCCGGGCACCCGCACGAAGGGGGTTATGCCGACTTCGAGCGCGGCCATGCAGATCTGGCCCATGGTTTCCAGCGAAAAGCTCGAATGCTCCATGTCGACGTAAAGGCTGTCGAAACCGGCGGTCTTGGCGATGCGCGCGATCTCGATGCCGCGCACAAGCCGCACCGTCATCGAGGCGACGACCTCGCCGCGGGCGAGCTTTTCCTTCACGTGGTTGCGCAAAACGTCACTGATCTTGGCTGACATCTTGTTGGCTGACATGGCCGGTCCTGGAAGCTATTCTTGGGATAACAGGAGTGAAGCGCCGTGAACTATTCAACCGATTTCAAGTCAATCCGCAACGACGTGTCGGAGCAAGAGTGGCAGGCCAGGGTCGATCTCGCCGCCTGCTACCGGCTGGTCGACCAATATGGCATGGCCGACCTCATCTACAACCATATCACCGCGCGCATTCCCGGCACCGAGCATCTGCTGATCAACCTCTACGGCCTGCTCTACAAGGAGATCACGGCGTCGAGCCTGGTCAAGATCGACGTCGAGGGCAAGATCATCGCCAAGCCGGACACCGACTACGGCATCAACGTCTCCGGCTATGTCATCCATGGCGCCATCCACAAGGCGCGCCCCGACGTCGCCTGCGTGCTGCACACCCACACGCGTGCCGGCATGGCGGTGTCGGCGATGGCGTGCGGGCTGTTGCCGCTGTCGCAGACCTCGATCCGCTTCGTCGGCCACATCGGCTACCACGACTACGAGGGGCCGGCGATCGACAAGGACGAGCGCGAGCGCATCGTCGAGGATCTTGGAGCGCATGACGCGCTGGTGATGCGCAATCACGGCCTGCTCAGCTGCGGCACCACCATCCAGCAGGCCTTCAATACGATGTACCAGCTCGAACTGTCGTGCCGCTCCCAGGTCGACGCCATGGCGGCGCGCACCGAGTTGACCATGCCGGGCGAAAACGTGCTGGCGCACACGGCGCATCTCTACCAGCCCGGCGCGCGCCGGCCCTACGGCGTGCTGGAGTGGCCGGCGATGCTGCGGCTCCTCGCCGCGACCGAGCAAAGCTCAGGCTATCCGCCGTATTGGCATTGACCGGCCGTCATCGCGATCCCGTGATCGTCAATCACCGGTCCATCAAAACGTCCGGCCTGCCGTGGCGGACATAAAAATCCTTGTCCTGGTCATCCAAGTAGACGTGGTCGTTTTCGAAACAGTGGATTTGGCAAAAACCCACTTCGCAGACTTGGCGGCAAATGCGGTCCGCCTCGGCGCCAGGCGCAAATGCAGCAACCGCAGTAAATACCGCGGCGGCCGTCGACAAAAGCGTGATCGTGCGCATCCCTGTCAACGTTTAAGACGCTCATGGGGTTCCCCCGGGCGCGGGTTCCAGCTCGGCCGATGGCGCTTCGGGCGCAGGGAACCGCGGGCCTGGCGAATCGATAGAATAACCTAGCGCCGGCGCGCTTGCGCTTCTGGCTTATTGGCGCGTTCGCTGAGGACGCTTTCGGCGCGTTCGATCACGGCCGCCGCCGAGACATTCTTCATGCAGTCGTGATGATGCGCACAGCGGCGCAGTTCGCGCAGATAGCATGGCGAGCAGGGGAGTTCCGCGTGCAGCACCGCGCCGTCGCGGCGATACGGTCCGGCCCAGACCGGATCGGTCGGGCCGAAAATGCTGACCACAGGGCGGCCGAGGGCGACGGCAAGATGCATCGGTCCGGAATCGTTGGTGACGCAGATGGCCGCCCGGGAGATCAGCGCCGCCAGCTCGCTGAGCGTCGTTTCGCCGGCGAGGTTGATGGCGCCGGGGGCGAGCTTTGCAACGTCGTCGCAAAGCGCGCGCTCGCGCTCCGATCCGATCAGCGTCACGGCAAAGCCCTTCGGCATGAAATGCCGCGCCACCTCGGCGAACGCCTCGCGCCGCCACTCCTTGGTTTCCCAATTCGTGCCCGGCGCCATCACCAGGAGCTTGGCCTTGGCGATCTCGTAGTAGTCCACGAGCGCGTCGATGCGGGCGCGCGCTTCCTGCGGGATCGGAAATGTGAAATCCGCAGGCCCGTCATCAAGACCGAGCATCGCCCTGATGCCCAAATAGCGCTCGACCGGATGGATATCGAGCGTCGGCAAAGCGATGTGATCGGTATAGGCGAGCCAACTTGCTTCGCGCGCGCCCTGCCAAGCGTGCTTGCGCGCTTCCTCGGGGATTTTTCGCGACAGCGTTTTCCAGATATCGGCGCGCGGCTTGTCGAAACCGATCCGCACCGGGGCGCCCGAGGTGAATGCAAAAAAGCCGCTGCGCAATTGGCCTTGCAGATCGATGACCAGATCGTATTCGACGGCACGCAGCCGTGCGACCAGCCGCGCCGCGGCGATAGCCGGCGCGAAACGCCACGGCGCCGAGCGTTCGTCGCGAGCAAATTCGATGACATTGCTGATCGCCGGATTGTGCTGCAGCAATTCGGCAATGCCCGGCGTCACCAACCAGTCCAATCGCGCCGCCGGATAGCGCCGCCGCAGCTTGTTCAAGACGGGGAACGTGTGCACCACGTCGCCGACCGCCGACAGCTTGATCAGCAGGATCTTGCGGAAATCGCGGTTGCGCAGATTGTCAGGCACCTTGCCCCCTCGACGTGCAGTTAGCGCGCTCACGCCGGCTTTTGTTAGGCCAAAATCTTAGGCGATGCGCGAATCGCTGGTAAATCAATGGGGCTGCGCGGCTTTCGCGTCCTGGATCGCCTGCCACACCTTTTGCGGCGTCGCCGGCATTTCGACGTGGCGCACGCCGAAATCCCACAGCGCGTCGACTACGGCATTGATGACCACGGCCAGCGCCGGCACCGTGCCGCCTTCGCCGGCGGGGCGGATGCCGAGCGGGTGCGTGGAGGAGGGCACCTCGCTCAGTTCGGTGATGTAGAACGGCAGGTCGGAAGCGCGCGGCATGGCGTAGTCCATAAACGAGCCAGCGAGCATCTGGCCGCTCTCCGGATCGTAGTGCGCGTGTTCCAGCAGCGCTTGCCCTACTCCTTGGGCGATGCCGCCGTGGACCTGGCCGTGAATAATGAGCGGGTTCACGGCGCGGCCGACGTCATCGACGGCGACGTAGGTAACCACCTTGACCGCTCCGGTGTCGGGATCGACTTCGACTTCGCAAACGTGGGCGCCGTAAGGGTAGCTGGCCTCGGCGACGGTCTGGTCCCAGGCGGCATATAAAGGTCCGCGCAAATCTTCGGGCAAATCGGCGCGCTCCAGCGCGGCGCGCGCCACCTCGAACAACCCGACGGCGTGGTTGGTGCCCTTCACGGCGAAGCGGCCGTCCTTGAACTCGATATCGGCGGCTGCGGTCTCGAGCAGATGCTCGGCGATGCGCAAGCCCTTCTCGATGATGCCGTCGGTGGATTTCTTGATGACGATGGAGCCGAGCCGCATGCCGCGGCCAGAATGGGCGCCGCCGCCGACGGTGACGCGATCGGTGTCGCCGGTGACGAAGCGCACGCTTTCGATCGGCACGCCGAGCCATTCGACGATCAGTTGGGCAAAGCTCGTCTCATGGCCCTGGCCCTGCGAGGTGACGCCGATGATCAGTTCGACGAAGTTTTCGGGCGAAACGGTGATCTCGGCTTTCTCGCGCGGCACGCCGGTGGAGATATCGACGTAATTGCCGACGCCGATGCCGCGGCATTTGCCGCGCTTCTTGGCTTCGGCGCGGCGGCGCCTGAAGCCGACCCAGTCGCCGAGTTTCAGCGCCAGATCCATGCCGCCGATATAATCGCCGTTGTCGTATTCGACGCTGAACGGATTTTTGTACGGCAGTTCCTTTTCGGTCACGAGATTGCGCCGGCGCAATGTCACGCGGTCGTAGCCGCATTCGCGCGCGGCAAGATCGATCAGCCGCTCCATGACGAAGATCACCTCGGGCCGACCGGCGCTGCGATAGGGCCGCGTCGGCGAGGTGTGGCTCAAGGTGGCGCGGGCGCGAAAATGCGCCGCCGGCATCCGGTAGATGCTCGACATCATCTGCACGCCCTTTTGCACCATGGCAAAATTGGTGGTGTGGGCGCCGAGGTTGCCGAGATTGGAGCCGCGCATCGCCAAGAACTTGCCCTTGTCGTCGAGCGCGAGCTCCGCTTCGACGGCAAGGTCGCGCGCCTGGTAGTCGCTCAGGAACGACTCGTGGCGCTCGATGATCCATTTCACCGGCCGGCCGAGCTTTTTCGCGGCCCACGCTATCAGCGCGAACTCGGCATAGATCATGCCGCGGGTGCCGAAATTGCCGCCGACGTCCTGCATCAGGACGCGGACTTTGTCCGGCGCCACGTCGAGTATGGTGGCGAGATCGTTTTTGAGCCGCACCGCGCCGCCGTTGCCGGCATAGACGGTGTAGCGGCCGCTCTCGGCATCGTAGGCGGCGAGCGCCGCGCGCGGCTCCATCGGCACGCCGGTGATGCGCTGCACCCAGGTCTCGAACCGAGTCACGTGGGCGGCGCGGGCAAAGGCGGCGTCGGTCGCCGCGGCGTCGCCAAGCTCGCCGTCGAAGCAGACATTTGACTGCGCGCCGTCGTGCACCCGCGGCGCATCTTGCCGCGCGGCGGCAATGGTTTCGACCACGGCCGGCAAGATGTCGTAATCAATCGCGATGCGCTCGGCGCCGTCTTTCGCCGCGTGCACGGTTTCGCCGACCACCATCGCCACCGCTTCGCCGACGAAACGCGCCTTGTCGGTCGGCAATGGATAATGCGGCGCTTCGAATGGCGGCTCGTCGCCTTTGATGCGTAGCTGGGCTTCCTTCTGATGCGGCGACCACGGCTTGTGCGGGATCGGCTTGAGGCCGTCGGCGGCAAAGTCCGCGCCGGTCAGCACCGCGAGCACGCCGGGCGCGGCCTTAGCGTCGGCGGTCGCGATCGAACGGATGCGCGCATGCGCATGCGGCGAGCGCACCATGACGGCGTAGACCTGGCCCGGCAGATTTTCGTCGGCCGTATAGCGGCCGTTGCCGCGGACGAGGCGCAAATCCTCGCGCCGCCGCACCGGTTGGCCGATGCCGGAGCCGCTTGCAGGTCTGTCCATCACGTCCTCACGAATCTTCCACTCATTTTGGGCGCAAGTGTACGGTCACCCAAACCACCAGCGGAATAGCAAATATAAAAGCCAGGGTGGCGCTATTACTCTGCAGACTATGATGAAAGGGATGGTCCAGCTCGCGGCCTTTATGGCCGCTTCGCCCCTTAGGCGCACCCCCCACGGAGCGATGAGAACTTCAGGTCGGTCGTCGCGCATGGCACTATGCTCCATTTAATTTCTGGAGCCGCCCGCGCGGGACAAAGAATCATTGCGTGTCTGAAAAGATGCCGCAACGCACCGGGTATGGGACAAAGGCGCGGAGTACGGTCTGCAAAAGAGTCCTACCTAACTATTTGTTTTAAAACGATTTTACAGCGGAAAATCAGTGGGTCTACTGTAGCGGAATATCGGCCTGCTTGATCACTTTGCCCCACAGCGCGCGCTCCTCGGCGAAGAACTTTGCCGCGTCGGCGCGGCCGCCGGGCGCCAGATCCATGCCCAAGGCCTTAGTCTTTTCGATGAATTCGGGCTGCTTCAAACAATCGACGACGTCGCGATTGATCTTGTCGGCGAGGGCATCGGGCGTCTGCGGCGGCGCGACGATGCCGAAGAACGTCACCGCGCGATAGCCCGTCACGCCGGCTTCGGCAAGGGTCGGCACGTCGGGCAGTTCCCTGACGCGCTCGGTGCCGCCGACGGCGATGATCTTCTCCTTTTGCGCGCGGTAGAGCGGCAGCGAGGTCGCCAGCATGTCGAACATCATGTCGACATTGCCGGCCAGCACGTCGGCGACCGCGGGGCTCAGGCCTTTGTAGGGGACCTGCAGCAGTTTTATGTCGGCGAGCAGTTCCAGCTCGATCGTCGCCAGTTGGCCGACCGAGCCGACGCCGGGCGTCGCCGCGGTCAAGCGGCCGGGATTGGCTTTGGCGTGGGTGAGCAAGAGCGCTAGGTTCGGCGCGTCAAAGCCGTTGTTGAGCACCAGCACGTAGGGCGAGGTCGCCAGCACCGCGATCGGCACCCACTTCGCCGGATCGTAGGACATGTCCTTATACATGTAGGCGTTGGTGGCGATCGGCCCGGGCGAGGCGAGCAAGAGCGTATAGCCGTCGGGATCGGCGCGGAAAACTTCCGCGGCGCCGATATTGCCGCCGGCGCCGCCGATATTTTCGACGATCACCGCCTGCCCCCATTTGCGGCCGAGCTGGTCGGCCAGCACCCGCGCCAAAAGGTCGGTGCCGCCGCCGGGCGGGTAGGGCACGATCAGCTTGACGACGCGGGCGGGGAAATTGGCTTGCGCGAGGGCTGCCGAATTCGCGGCAGCGACGGCGAGCGTCGCCAAGAGCGCCGTGATTGCAATCCTTATGCCGCGCAACGTGTCCTCCAGCGGTGCTTGCGGGCGCAGTTTATGGGAGCTGCTATCCGCGCGCCAGCGGCGACCCCCCGTGCTGACAAGCAACGGCTGCGGATGTAGACAGGGACAAGCCCAAGCGGAGGAACGCCGTGCTCGCGCGAGATGATCGAAACACACCGGTCGATTGGGCGGCGCGCGCCGCGGCGCTCGTGCCGATGATCGAAGCCGCGAGCGACCGCATCGAGGCCGAGCGGCGCATTGTGCCCGAGGTCATCGCGGCGCTGCATGAGGCCGGCCTGTTCCGCATGCTGCTGCCGGCTTCGCTCGGCGGCGGCGCGGCCGATGTGGTTGCCTTCAACCGGGTGATCGAGACCATCGCCACCGCTGACGCCTCTACCGCCTGGTGCCTGGCGCAGCAGGTGGCAAGCACGCAGACGGCGAGCTATCTCGACCCGAAAGTCGCGCGCGAGATTTTTGCCGCCCCCGACGGTGCCGTCGCCTGGGGCCCGCCCGCGGGCGCCAAGGCGGCCGTCGTCGATGGCGGCTACATGGTCAACGGCCGTTGGCGTTTTGCCAGCGGCAGCGAGCACTGCCCATGGCTCGGCGGTCATTGCACGGTGTTCGAGGCGGACGGCAAGCCGCGGCTCGACAAGCAGGGCCGGCCGGTGCTGCGCACCATGCTATTCCGCAAGGACAAGGCTAAGTTCTACGACATCTGGCACGTGATCGGGCTGCGCGGCACCGCCAGCAATGCCTACGAGGTGACCGAACTGTTCGTGCCCGAGGCTTATTCTTACTGGCGCGATCTGCCCGCCGACCGCCGCGGCGACGATCCGCTCGGCAACATTCCGCTGTTGACGCTCTACGGCATGGGCTTTTCCGGCGTGGCGCTCGGGCTGGCGCGCGCCTGTCTCGAAGCGTTCATGACGCTTGCCGAAAAGAAAAAGCCGGCGCCCACCCACGGCGCCCCGGTTCTGCTGCGCGACAATGCGGTGATCCAATCGCGCGTCGCCAAGGCAACGGGCCGGTTGCAATCGGGGCGCGCTTATCTGCACGACATGTTGCATGAATTCTGGCAGGCGGCGACCGCCAACCGCGCGCCGAGCCTCGAACAGCGCGCGCAACTGCGCGTCGCCATCACTGGCTCCATGGACCAGGCGCGCCGGGTCGTCGACTTCGCCTATCACGCCGCCGGCGCCGACGCGATCTTCAACGGCAGCCCGTTCGAGCGGCGCTTCCGCGATATGCATACTGTAACAGCGCAGGGCCAGGCGCACCTTTCCAATTTCGAAGGCGCCGGCCAGGCGCTGTTCGGCATCGAGCCGAGCCAGCGGCTGTAGCAATGGCCGAACACCCGGCAAAAACGCTCCGCAAGGAGGACCCGGCGCTGCTGTCGGGCCGCGGCCGCTATGCCGACGATCTGCCGGTGCCGGTCGGCACGTTGCACGCCCATGTCGTCCGCTCGCCCCATGCCCACGCCGATATTGTTGCGATCGATGCGCGCGCCGCGCTTGCGCACGACGGCGTCTGGGCCGTGATCACCGGTGAAGATGTTCGCAAACTGTCGGAGCCGTTTCTCGCCGCAGTGAAAACGCCGGTGCAGCAATGGGCGTTGGCCGTGGAACGGGTGCGCTATGTCGGCGAGCCGGTGGCGCTGGTGGTCGCGGAGAGCCGTTACATCGCCGAGGATGCGGCAGAGCTTGTGACGGTCGATTACGCTCCGCTCGAAGCAGTCATCGATCCGCGCGCCGCATGCGAAAAATCCGCGCCGCTCATCCACCCGCAGGCCGAGACCAACGAAGTCTCGGTACGCAAATTTTCCTATGGCGACAACGCAGCCGCGTTCGCCCGCGCCGATCGCCGCATCGCCATGACCACGGAATTTCCGCGGCTGTCGTTCACGCCGATCGAATGTTACGTCGTGGTCGCCGAGCACAATCCGGCCGAGGGCAGCTACGATGTGCTGGCGAATTTCCAGGGACCGTTCAGCATGCATCCGGTGATGGCGCGCGCGCTGCGCGTCGCCGGGCCGAAGCTGCGCCTGCGCATTCCGCCGGATTCCGGCGGCAGCTTTGGCATCAAGCTTTCGGTGTTTCCTTATGTGGTGCTGATTGCGCTTGCGGCAAAAATCACCGGCCGCCCGGTGAAATGGGTCGAGGACCGCATCGAGCACCTGGTTGCCGCAAGCTCAGGCCCGAACCGCGTCACCGAGATCGAGGCGGCGATCACCAAGGACGGCCGCATTCTCGGCTTGAAGCTCGATCAGCTCGAGGACTACGGCGCATTTTTGCGCGCGCCGATGCCAGGGCCGCTCTACCGCATGCATGGCGCGGTGACCGGCGCCTACGACATCGCCAATGTCGAGGTGACCAACCGCGTCGTGCTGACCAACAAGATGCCGTCGAGCCTGATCCGCGGTTTTGGCGGGCCGCAGCTTTATCTGGCGCTGGAGCGGCTGATGCAGCGCATCGCCGTGGAGCTCAATCTCGATCCGCTCGACGTCATCCGGTGCAATCTCATCCCGGCGGAGAAATTTCCCTACCACGCGGCGGCGGGCGCGCTGTACGATTCCGGCGATTATTTACGCGCGGTCGAGAAGGCCGTCGGCGGCGGCCGGCTCGAAGCGCTCAAGCGCCGCCGCGACGAAGCCCGCGCGGCAGGGCGCAAATACGGCATCGGCTTTGCCGCCATTGTCGAGCCGGCGATGTCGAACATGGGCTATCTGTCGACCTTGATGGCCGCGCAGGCACGCGAAAAAGCCGGTCCCAAGAACGGCGCCGTGTCGATGGCGCGGGTCAACATCGATCCGCTCGGCGCGGTGTCGGTCACCGCCGACGTTACCGTGCAGGGGCAAAGCCACGAGACCGTGCTGGCAGAGATCGTGGCGCGCGAGCTCGGGCTGAAGGCGGACGACATCGAGGTGGTGTTGGAAATCGACACCGCCAAGGACCAATGGTCGATCGCGGCCGGCACTTATTCGAGCCGCTTCGCCTCAGGCACCGCGGTGGCGGCGCATCTGGCCGCGGCGCAGATGCGCGACAAGCTCAAGGGCATCGCCGCCAAGCAGCTCAACGTGCTGGCTGAGGATGTCGAATTGGCGCAAGGCAAAATCCGCAGCCGCAGCAATCCCGACAACGCGCTGCCGTTCGGCCGCGTCGCTGCGACGTCGCACTGGTCGCCGGTGATGCTGCCGGAGAATATGGCGCCGGCGCTGAGCGAGACGGGTGTGTGGTCGCCGCAAGAGCTTGAGCCGCCGTCGAGCGACGACCGCATCAACACCTCGCTGACCTACGGCTTTGTCTTCGACATGTGCGGCGTCGAGATCGATCCAAAGACTTATCAAGTGCGCGTCGAGCGCTATGTGTCGATGCACGATGCCGGCCGCATCCTCAATCCAACCATCGCCGAGGGCCAGATCCGCGGCGCCTTCGCCCAAGGCATCGCGGCTGCGCTCTACGAGGAGTTCACCTATAACGACGAAGGCGCGTTCTTGAGCGGCACCTTTGCCGATTATCTGGTTCCGACCGTCAGCGAAATCCCCGACGTCGAGATTTTGCATTATTCCTCGCCGTCGCCGTTCACGCCGCTCGGCGCCAAGGGTCTTGCCGAAGGCAATTGCATGAGCACGCCGGCCTGCATCGCCAACGCCATCGCCGATGCGCTGGGCGTCGCCGACGTGACGCTGCCGGCGACGCCGCGGCGCATCCACGCCATATTGGCGGGCGGCAAGCAATGAAACCGCGCCCGTTCGATTACGTGCGGCCCGATACGGTCGAGGAGGTGCTGGCGCTGCTCGCCGAATACGGCGACGACGCGCGTATCCTCGCCGGCGGCCAGTCGCTGGTGCCGATGCTCAATCTGCGGCTGATCGATGCCAGCGTGCTGATCGATATTTCACGGATCGCCGGGCTCGATGTGATCCGCGATCTCGGCCAGACCATCGAGATCGGCGCCGCGGTCACCCAGAACAAGCTGATGGCGTGGCCGCAGCTTTCAGAAAAACTCCCGCTGCTGGCGGCGGCGCTGCCCTTCGTCGGCCATTTCCAGACCCGCAACAAAGGCACCGTGTGCGGCTCCATCGCCCACGCCGATCCAAGCTCGGAAATTCCGCTGGCGCTCGCTGTGCTCGGCGGCGAGGTCGTGCTGCATTCGAAAAAACGCGGCGAGCGCATTCTCGGCGCGAACGAGTTTCAGAGGGATATGCTCACCACGGCACGCGAGCCGGACGAACTGATCGTCGCCGTGCGCTTTCCGGTCATGGCCGGGCAGGGCACGGCCTTCCGTGAAGTGGCGCGCCGCCACGGCGACTTCGCGATCATTGCGGTCGCGGCCGTGGTCGATCGGAAAGGCGTGGCGCGGCTCGGCGTCGGTGGCATGGCGGGCCGGCCGCAGGTGCGTCGGATTTTCAACGATCCGGCGGGCGCGGTCGCGGCCTGGGCGCAGGAATTGGAGGGTTACGAGGATTTGCACGCGTCGGCTGAGATGCGGCGCGATCTGTTCAAGAACCTCGCTCCCGACGTGATCGCGGAGGCGCAACAATGCGCCGCGTGAACAAGGCCGAAAAGGCGCGGATCGCGCTGACGCTCAACGGCCGCAAGCTCGCCGCGGAAGCGGAGCCGCGCATGCTGCTCAGCGATTTCCTCCGCCAAGGGCTCGGCGCCACCGGCACCCATGTCGGCTGCGAGCACGGCATCTGCGGCGCCTGCACCGTCCTGATCGATGGCGTCGCCACGCGCTCCTGCCTGACGCTCGCGGTGCAGGCCGAAGGCCGCGAAGTCCGCACCGTGGAATCGCTCGCCGCGGCCGACGGCAAGCTCAACGCCTTGCAGCAGGCGTTCCGTAACAATCACGCGCTGCAATGCGGCTTCTGCACGCCGGGCATTTTGATGTCGTTCACCGATTTCCTGGCCCGCAACCCGCATCCGTCCGAAACCGAAATCCGCGAAGTTTTGAGCGGCCATCTCTGCCGCTGCACCGGCTA
>Ga0307476_10000425_pt1 | contig 33621 bp, 27 predicted proteins | sample atmos_gasesECM2C_2_FD_203314 | JGI IMG/M metagenome (GOLD analysis project Ga0307476, IMG submission 203314) | Hardwood forest soil microbial communities from Morgan-Monroe State Forest, Indiana, United States - atmos_gasesECM2C_05 | ecosystem: Environmental > Terrestrial > Soil > Temperate...
CGCGAAACAGCAGTTCATAGCCGAAAACCTTCTCGTCCACGGTGAGAATTGGCTGACGGGCCACGAAGCGAGTTCCGGGTTTGGCAGCGGGCTTGCCCTCACTGGGGCCGAATGCGGAAGAAGGAGAAGTCACCTTTATCCATCGGTAAGAGTCCTTCCGCGGATTAGCTTTGCTCGAGACTTCTGCTCATCGCTGATTGGAGACCTGATTCCAAGTTTGCGGTTCGGCTGGCGATAAAAAACTGAGCACGATGGGCGGCGTTTCGCAGTCGTACCCTTTTGAGCACGGATGGCCATAAGGCTGGACTCATTCTCCACACGGAAGAGGCACCCGGTTGTCTCCCCCTTCTTACGTTCACCTTTCTGGTACATCGGCAGTTGTTAATAGTGACTTTATGGGAGGGAGGCATCCCAGCTCGATCCCTGTCGCCCGACCTTGGGCGGAAGCCTCTGATGGGGCCGATCACGTAGGGCCGATCGCGCACTTGTTTTCAGCGCGATAGCAGGGAGGGCTACTGCTTAGCTGCCAGATCAAGCGGTTAGGTTGTTACCTTTGATTACTTCCATTCGGTTTTCTTCGCAATCAATTCATTGCATACCGTGCTATAATACTTTCAACGCTACTGCCACGGTTTGCTCGTGACGCGGTGATCCTGTTGGATCAGATTCATCTCCGCTTTTCCTGCCCGCCGTTTATTCAGCGTAAATCAAATAACAAGAGCGGCATAGGAACTCACGCTACGTGTGTAACATCAGGCCCCTCCAGAAAGAAAAATTACGAATGACAAGCTTTACAGAAATACCGCTATCTTCTGCTTTGCAGCAGAGGTTGGCGAATGCTCAATTCATTACCCCTACGCCGATTCAGGCGCAGGCCATCCCTTGCGCCCTTGAAGGTAAAGACGTGCTGGCTACGGCGCAGACCGGTACCGGCAAGACTCTCGCGTTTCTGATTCCAATCATCGAAATGCTGCAGCGCGAACCGTCGCAGAAAGTCCGCGTACTGGTTTTGCTGCCGACGCGCGAGCTGGCGATCCAGGTCAACGAAGAATACGAAAAACTGCGCGGCAGGCAACTATCCAAGGCGGCGCTGGTAATCGGCGGCGTCTCCGAGAAAAACCAGATTCAGGCCGTGCGCTCCGGCGCCAGCGTTGTAATCGCAACCCCGGGCCGCTTGCAGGATTTCATCACCCGCAGACTGATCGAGCTGCGCGAAGTCAAAATCCTGGTGCTCGACGAAGCCGACCGCATGCTCGACATGGGTTTTCTGCCGGCCATCCGGCGCATCCTTGCAATCCTGCCGCAACGCCGGCAAACGCTCTGCTTCTCGGCCACGCTGGAACAATCGGTCGCCGGCCTGGTCAACGATTCCATGCGCGATCCAGTCCGCGTCGCGGTTGGTTCGGTACTCAAGCCGGTCGAAAGCGTCCGACTACAAGCTTACGAAGTACGTCCGGCCGAGAAACCCGATGTGCTTCGGCAATTGCTCTACGCAGAAAAAGGACAGACCTTGATCTTCGCCCGCACCAAGCGGGGCACGGAACGCCTGGCCAAGGAATTGGTGCGTGAAGGCTTCTCCGCCGCCATGATTCATGGCGACCGATCACAATCGCAGCGCAACGCAGCGCTCAGTGGATTTCAGGAAGGACGCTTTCAGGTGCTGGTCGCCACCGACGTGGCCGCGCGCGGCTTGCACATCGATGACGTGGCGCATGTGGTCAATTACGACTTGCCGAAGATGGCCGAGGACTTCATCCATCGCGTGGGAAGGACCGGCCGCGCTGGGTCGGAAGGTTTGGCGACCAGTTTAGTGGCGGGTGGCGAGGTGATCGAGTTGCGCCACATCGAGCGCGCACTGAAGCTGAAAATCGAACGCAAGCAGGTGGACTGGGCCAATGCCGAGCGCTCCGAGCATGTCGTGCAGAACACGCTGGCCAGCCGTACGCTGACCAGGCTGCCCGGCGAGGTATTCGCTTAACTAAAAGAAGGCGATCCAGCCAATAAATCGAAAGGGGCGCGTCTTAGAAGACGCGCCCCACATTTTTCTAGATCGACGATTATCTCGCGGATCGACTTACGACCGGAGTTCTACGGCTCCGTTTTTTCCGGAACCCGTTCGCGGGGGATGCTGGAAATATCGCTATCGTCGTCTCCCATTTGAAAGAGTGCAGCTTGCTCAGCAGCGTGCCTTTGCAGCTCGTCCAAGTCCAATTCGGTGGAAACGCCCGGCGTCCCTGACGGTTCATCTTTGCGCTGGATGCGTCGTTCGGCCTTGTCGCGTTGTTTTTGCTGGCGCGTGTGTTCTTTCTGGCGTTTAGTAAAGCTTGATCGACCTCGTCCTGGCATACCCAATCTCCAATCGTCAATTTTGGCAATAGCGGCTGGCGCTTTGCATTTTGGTCAAGTTCAGACAGCAGCGGCTAATCCGCAGGACTGGCGCAGCGCTACCAGCGGGGTTCCCGGGGCTGGCGTGCGTGTCCCTGATAGTCGTCGCGGCCACCGCCTCCGCCGCCGAAACGCTGTCCTCCTCCACCGCTCCGCGGGGAAGCGGTCTTCGGCTTGGCTTCGTTAATCTTCAGCGCGCGGCCGCCGAGCTCGGTTCCATTCAAGGCCGCAACCGCCTTGTCGGCTTCCTCTGCATTGGTCATTTCGACAAAGGCGAAACCACGAGCACGGCCGGTTTCGCGGTCGGTGACGATGCTGACGCGCTCCACCGCGCCATGTGCCTCAAACAAGCCGCGAAGTTCCGGTTCCGTAGTGCTGTGGGGTAAGTTGCCGACATAAAGATTCTTCATAGGAGTTCTCTCTCTGTTTCCGGTACAGGTGTTGCGCTTTCAAATAACGGTTGAGGCGGCGTGGCCTCGCGTGGAGTATGTTGCTCGATTGCTTCTGCCCATCGGGACGGTCTGGGGGTTTCCCGTATCGCGCGCGAACGAGCTTCGCTGACCGAGCGCACGCTGGAAATCTTTCTGCACGCTTCGAGGATTCCCCAGCGCTGCGATGAACTGCCCGCGGCCTGGGCCAGCAGTGCTGCGACCATTTCCCTGTGCAGCGCATCTGCGTCCGGCTCCACAGGAACTCCGTCGGAATGCGGCGCTACTGCCAGATACTCTGGTCCGCCCACGAAGAACGCAATTCTTTGTGGAGGAACCGCACTTCGCATATCAGTGCAGAACTTATCCCGGCTCTCGATTTCTCCCGCCACGTTGATGAGCACAAGATTGTATAAGTCGGCTCGCCACCAGCATCGCGCCTCAAGCACATCGGCGGCGCAATCCACCTCGATGCCCAGCTGCCGCATCACGTCGGCGCGCAAATCCCGTTTCGTCTGCGAAGTGTCCAGCAGCAGGACGCGCTTCTTCTTCGCTGAACTGCCATCCGAAGTTGAAAGCGGCAGCGCCACGACGGGCGCGGTCATGCTACTTTCTCCTTCAGATTGGCTGCTTTCGCCGGGGCCACCAGATTTTTCTCAGCCAGGGCCTTCAACATTTTTTCATTGCTCTGGCGGCGACTGATCTTTTGCCGGCGCCGCCGGTTGAATCTGGCTTTATCGCCGTTGATTCCGGACATGTTTATCTCCTGCCCTGTGGGCTGAGTTAGACGGCTGAGTTAGTCTCTTCTGCAGGTTCCCGGCTAGCGAATCGTCAATCGGCCACACCACACGGCCGTTCTTTCAAGTCGCTCTTTTGGGATTGAAGCAACTGATTTCCAGAACTACTCAGGTTCGACACGTCATTCGCCTTTCAGGGGAATTTCTCAATCGCGAAGGCGCAACGTGCTGTTCAGGGTGTCTTCGAGGTCAAGGTCTCTAGTATACGCTGCATTCGCAGATATTGCTCAGGTATTGCGGCTCGAAAGCCACCGAAGGTATCAGAAAGATTCACGACCGAAGCTATAGTAAAGTTCTTCCCTATGCGCCGGATTAAAGTCTGGATTGTGGCCTGGTTCATGGGGGCCTTGTTTGCCGGAGCATGGCTCGCAACCCACGTACCCGTTCTGGTCGCGGCGCAGGCAGCGAGACCTGTGGCTCAAACCGTTGCGACGCCGGGAAGGTTCATCGATATAACCGCTGCCGCGGGTGTGCACTTTCAGCATGCCGCTCCGCACACTTCCCGAAAATATCTGTTGGAGACGATGGCGCCGGGTGTGGCCTTGTTCGACTACGACAACGACGGCCGTCTGGATATCTTCGTCACCAACGGCGCTCCGCTCACTGACCCAACTCCGAAGGGAACGATTCCGCAGAAGACGGGTCCAGAGTATTGGAATCGCCTCTACCATCAGAGACCCGACGGCACCTTCGAAGATGTCACCGAAAAGGCCGGGCTGCAGGGCATTGGCTATGGCATGGGAGTCGCCGTGGGTGACTATGACAACGACGGCTACGAAGATCTCTTTGTCACGGCCTACGGAGGGAACCGGCTCTATCACAACAACGGCAACGGAACCTTCACCGATGTGACGGAAACCGCAGGCGTGGGTGGCGGTGGTTGGTCCAGCAGCGCCGCCTGGGTCGATCTGGATAACGACGGCCTGCTCGATCTCGTAGTCGTGAGGTACATCGCGTGGGATTTCTCCGACATCTGGTGCGGCCCGCCCCAGCCTGCGTTGCGGCAGTATTGCCATCCGAACTCTTTTCCACCCATCTCGATTCTGGCATACCACAACGACGGCAACGGACACTTCACCGAGGTCGCCCAGAGGATCGGGCTGTCGAAGCCCGCCAAGGGCTTGGGCATCGCGCTCGCCGACTACGATCGTGACGGCCACATCGATCTCCACATCGCCAACGATTCCTGGCCCGAGTTTCTCTTTCACAACAAAGGGAATGGAACCTTCGAAGAAGTGGGCCTGGCGGCCGAGTCCGCGCTCGACGGCGATGGCCGCACCTTCGCCGGCATGGGCGTGGATTTCGCCGACTACAACAACGACGGCCTGCCAGATTTGGTAGTCGACGACCTGGCCAATCAGATGTATGCGCTCTATCGGAACAACGGCGATGGAACCTTCAACTATGCCAGCTACTCGGCCGGCATTTCCCGCACGACGCTGTTGCATTCCGGATGGGGCGTCCGCTTTGTCGATTATGACAACGACGGCTGGAAGGACATTTTGATCGCGCAGGGCCATGACCTTGACACCATTGAGAAGACCAACCCGCAACTTCATTATCGGGAACCGATGCTGCTGCTGCGCAACACTGGCAAGGGATTCGTCGACGTCTCGGCAGATTCCGGACCCGTTTTTCGCGAGGCCTGGGTCGGCCGCGGCATGGCTGTCGGTGATATCGACAACGACGGCCGCATCGATGCCGTGGTGGCAACGAATGGCGGCCCACTTCACATCATTCACAATGAGACCCCAACCTCGAACCACTGGTTGACGTTAAAGCTGGTCGGACACCGCAGCAATCGCGATGGCATCGGAGCGGAAGTAAAGTTGGTGACTGCCAAAGGTCCGCAATGGGTTACGGCGACCACCACATCCAGCTATCTATCGTCGAGCGACAAGCGGGTGCATTTCGGCTTAGGATCGGAAACTGGTGCGCAATCGGTGGAGATTCGCTGGCCCAGCGGAGTTGTTCAGATTCTCAAAGACGTGCACAGCGATCAGATCCTGCAGGTTGACGAACCAGTCGAGCCGACCGCATCGAAGGAAGTTGTAAAACCCTGAGCCGGGGCAGAGTTATGGGTTAGAAGGGCTGACGCTGCTGGGCCCTGTGCCTCTGCAGAGAAGCAGGCAAAGCACAATAACTCCTACCCCCACGCCGCCGCCGATCTCGAGCCATTTTGTGTTCAGACCGTTGCCGGCGCTCCCCGGCCGAGGTGCGGCTCCGCAGGCAACGGATTCCTCGCGGGTTGCTTGCTGTCCTTCATGCACAACAGAAGATAGAGCGGACCCGCCCTGAGGATTTGTTTTTTGCGGGATACCACCTACGCCGGCAACCGTGATATTCACGTCGTTCTTGTGCGCCGCAATCTGCACCGTGCCACTAACGTTGGCCACATCGTACTGGGTCCTCTCGCCGGAGACGGGTTCCACTTTAATGCAGCTCACATGCACGCTCATCGAAGTGGAGGTTCCCACCGACACGCTTCCGTGCTCCAGGCTCAGGAAGGTACCCTGAAACTTCACCACAGATTCCGGCTGAACCAGCACGGACGATCCTTCGGCATCGAGGTTGGCGACGAATCCGGGTTTGGTTTCCAACAAGTCTCCGGGGAAAACGACGCTAGACCCCGCGATCTCGAAGCCGTTAACCCACACCCCTCCCTCGCTATGCAACACGGCGGAGCCCGTGTCCGCCGCTACCAGCGAAAACGGGCACAGGACGACCATCAGCCAGCCAACACATTTGCGAAGAGCGGACACACTCATAGCCACTGACAATTTGCACAAATCTCATAGAGAATCCTAACGACAGAGGGATTGGTCGTCTATTAGCTCTCTGGATGCCCGGTCGCACAAGGGTAACGCTGGACGCCGTAGCTGCTTTGCTGCACCTGGTTTGTCACACCTGGTTTGCGAACTTCCGGTATGCTTGGCCAAAATGCCTCGGCTGAAAGAGGTGTGGGAGAGATGGTTTAACAGGGCATGGAACAAACTTCCGCCAACGATCCCGTAATTGAATTTCGCAACGTGGCCTATGCACTGCCTGGCGGCCAGCAGTTGCTCTCAGGGCTGAATCTGCAAGTGCGACGCGGCGAGACTCTGGTCCTGCTGGGACGCAGCGGTTCGGGAAAAACCACGACGCTGAAACTCGTCAATCGGCTGTTGACCCCCACTGGCGGGGAAGTGCATGTGAATGGCGCGCCCACTGCCGAAAGCGACGTCATTCGTTTGCGTCGCAGCATCGGCTATGTCATCCAGGAGGTTGGACTTTTCCCGCATTTCACCGTAGAACGCAACATCGGCCTCGTCCCGCAGATCGAGGGCTGGACTTCCGAAAGGGTTCATCGGCGCGTCGAGGAGTTGCTGCGAATGGTCGGGCTCGACGCGCAACTGGCGTCGCGTTATCCGCACCAGCTCTCGGGCGGGCAGCGGCAGCGCGTGGGAGTGGCTCGAGCGCTGGCCGCCGACCCCGCGATCGTGCTGATGGATGAACCCTTCGGCGCGCTCGATGCGCTGACCCGCGACCAACTGCAGCGCGAGTTTCTCTCGCTCCAGCTGAGGCTGAATAAGACGGTAGTCTTCGTCACCCACGATCTGCGCGAAGCGTTGCGGCTCGCTTCGCGCATCGCCCTCATGGAAGCCGGCCGGCTGGTTACGATTCTTTCCCCGGAGGATTTCCTGCGATCCAGCGACCCCCTGGCCTCCGCTTATGTGCGAGCTTTCAGAGATGGACTCGACTCCGCAGTAAATCGAGGTGCGTCATGAACCTCTTTCACTTCCTCCTGCAAAACCGCGAACAGGTTCTGGAACTTACTATGGAACACCTCTGGCTGGTGGGAATCTCCACCCTTCTCGCTGTGCTGGTGGGCATACCGCTGGGCATCCTGAGCGCGCACTGGCCGGTGTGGAATAAGCCGGTGCTGGGAACTGCGAACATCATTCAGACGATTCCAAGTCTCGCGCTCTTTGGATTCTTGCTGCCGGTGCCCTGGCTCGGAGATCGGGCCGATCGCCTGGCGATCCTGGCACTGACTCTCTACGCGCTGCTGCCCGTGATTCGCAACACCTACACCGGAATCCGCGGCGTCGATCCCGCTGTGGTCGAGGCCGGGCGTGGTATGGGACTTACCGCCCGCCAACTCTTGTTCAAGGTGGAGTTGCCGCTCGCCTTGAGCGTGATTCTCTCCGGAGTACGCGTCGCGGTCGTAGTCTCGGTGGGACTGGCGACCATCGCCGCCGCGATTGGCGCAGGAGGCCTGGGCGAGTTTATCTTCCGCGGTCTCGCCATGGTGAACAATCAGCTCATTCTGGCCGGAGCTATTCCTGCCGCGGTTCTGGCGCTCTCGGCAGATTTCGGCCTCGGATGGCTGGAGAAACGTTTGCGGCCGCGATGAAACCGGACCGACAACGACGCGGTTGCGGCGTTTTCGAAGCGCGGCGCCATACTCTGCTCTGCCTGATCCTCTTAGCTCTGCCGTTGTCCTCGTGCGCGCCTTCGCATGCCGATCGCATCGTCGTCGGATCCAAAAACTTTACTGAGTCGCTGATCCTCGGAGAACTCTTAGCACAGCAGATCGAAGCTCATACGCAGCTGAAAGTGGAGCGCCGCTTCTATCTCGCGGGAACTTACATCTGCCAGCAAGCGCTGCTGGCCGGCCGCATTGACATCTATCCCGAATACACCGGAACCGCGTTGACTGCCATTCTCAAACAGCAAGTTGGAGGCAATAAGTCAACGGTCTACCAGCGGGTCAAGAGCGAATATGAAGCGCGCCTCGGCCTTACACTAGGGCCGCCGTTCGGATTCAATGACACGTTCGCCATGGAAATTCGCGGAGAAGACGCACGCCGCCTGAATCTCAAGACCTTGTCGCAGGCCGCCGCGTTCGCCCCGCGATGGCGAGCAGGATTTGGCTACGAATTCATGGAGCGCCCCGACGGATACGCAGGTCTGGCCGCAGCCTACGGCCTGCACTTTGCCGCGCCGCCCCGCATCATGGATTTGGGCTTGCTCGCCCCGGCATTAAAAGATCATCAGATTGACATCGCCGCCGGCAACGCCACCGACGGTCTGATTCCAGCACTCGACTTATTCGTCCTCGAAGATGACCGCCACTATTTCCCTCCTTACCAGGCGGTCGCAGTCGTCCGGCGGCAAACTGAGCAGCTGCATCCTCAGGTTGCTCAGGCGATTGCCGAGCTAGGCAGCAGGATTTCCGATCAGGAAATGCAGCAGTTGAATTACGCTCTCGACGGCCAGCACCGCGACGTGAAAGATGTAGCTCACGATTTCTTGCGCAGTAAGGGACTGATCCAGTGAGTTCGCACTAATAGGTTCGCTCTAAGTCTTCTGTAGGACGGCCGACTCGGCCGTCCAGCCGGGCGCTGTGGGGTATTCTGGCCAGAAGCCCTCAGTATCCGAAAGATTGTTTTCGGCTGCGACCGTCTGCAGCAAGTTGTCATCTAAACACCCCAAGCAGGCACAATGCGGCGGGATTGCCCCTCAAGCGCTCGGCAGTGAGCGCGTTGACGTGAAATACGGATAGGGCTATTACCCTATGGCACTCGGGGCCCTCGCGGGCATAGAATCCCGCACTGCTTCGCTCGCGACAGTTGCCGCTCAGTTACTTCGTCCGCTCATCACGAGGTCTGAATGCTAGCTACACAGAGCTACTCCACCCTCCGTCACGATCTGACCGAGCAACTCGTGAAGGCCCGTCAACAGACTGACGCCCTGTTCGATCTGGTCAAGCCTGATTCTCTCTACGAGCGCCCCATTTCTGAGCGTCATCGCATCATCTTCTATATTGGGCATTTGGAAGCCTTTGACTGGAACCTGTTCCGCGAACGCGCTCTTGGACTGAAGCCCTTTCATCCCGAGTTTGACCGCCTGTTTGCCTTTGGCATTGACCCGGTTGGAGGCGGACTGCCAACTGATCAACCTTCGGACTGGCCTTCGATCGCCGCCATACAAGACTACGTCCAGAAAATCCGAGCCGTCCTCGACGAGAAACTAACTTACGCACTTCTCGATTCCAGTCTTTCGACAAGCGACGGATTTCCCCTGACCACTCTGCTCAACGTGGCCGTCGAGCACCGTCTGATGCATGCGGAGACGCTCGCTTACATGCTGCATCAGCTGCCGCTTGATCGCAAGAAACCGCAATCCGAGTCGCTCAGCCTTATCACTCCCGCCGTAGTTCGCCGCAGTATTGAAATCCCCGCCGGTGTTGTAACGCTCGGCCTTCCGCGTGGCAGCGATTCGTTCGGCTGGGACAACGAGTATGCAGCCCAAAGCGTTGAGGTACCGTCGTTTGCCATCGATCAGTACAAGGTGACGAACCGGCAGTACTTAGAGTTCATCGCCGCGGGCGGCTACGAGACGCCCGCCTTCTGGAGTGACGGCGACATTAACGATGGCAATAAGAACGAAGACTGGAACTGGAAGTCCCGTCAGGGAATCTCCCATCCGGCCTTCTGGAAGCGCCAAGGCCAGCAATGGCTCTATCGCACGATGTTTGACGATGTCCCGCTGCCCCTGGATTGGCCAGTCTATGTGAGTCAGGCGGAGGCGAAAGCCTATGCTCGCTGGGCAGGGAAGTCGTTGCCCACGGAAGCCGAATGGCAGCGCGCGGCATATGCCACGCCGCAGGGGGAAGAACGTCCATACCCATGGGGGAACGAAGCTCCTGTTCACAGCTTTGGGAACTTTGATTTCGCCCGCTGGAGTCCAACCCCAGTGAACGAATTCTCTCGAGGTCAAAGCGCTTTCGGAGTTCACGGCATGCTGGGCAACGGTTGGGAGTGGACTTCCACCGAGTTCGCTCCGTTCCCCGGGTTCGAGCCGTTTCCCTTTTACCGCGGCTACTCCGCCGATTTCTTCGACGGCAAACACTTCGTCATGAAAGGCGGATCGGCGCGCACCGCTGCCTGCATGCTGCGGCGCACGTTCCGCAACTGGTTTCAAGCGCACTACCAATTCATTTACACCGGTTTTCGCTGCGTAAGCCGCTGATCGTTTAATCGCTGATCGTCGACGGCCGTCAGTAAGGAGTTCTCAAAATGCTGGTTCAAACCATCAGTCCAAACGCAACCTACGAATTCGCAGCCGACGTGCGCGTCGGACTCACCAAGCCGGGGCAAAAAGAACTGCTGTCGAAATACTTGTACGACGACGTCGGTTCCGCGTTGTTCGAGGTCATCAGCCATCTGCCGGAGTACGGGCTGACGCGCGCCGATGAACGCCTGCTGCGGAGGCACGGCCATGACATTGTCGAGCGGCTCGCAACTCCTGTTTCCGTGGCTGAACTCGGCAGCGGTAGCGGCCGCAAGACTCGCCACATCCTCGAAGCTCTTTGCCGCCGCCAGCGCACGGCTTACTATCCCATCGAGATTTCGCCTTCCGCACTCGCCATGTGCGAGCGCGAGCTTCGCGACATCGAGTCCATCAGCATCCTCGGCTTCGAGCGTGAATATCTCGATGGACTGCTCGAAGTGGCGGCGCACCGCTCCCCCGGTCAGCATCTCCTTGTCCTATTCTTGGGAAGCACCATCGGAAACTTCGATCGCCCCGCCGGCGTAAAGTTTCTAGCCGAAGTCAGGCGCATCCTCCAGCCTGGGGACTCCCTCCTGCTCGGAACCGACCTGGAAAAATCCACCGCTCAATTGCTTCACGCCTACGACGACGAATTGGGAGTCACGGCTGCGTTCAACCTGAACTTGCTGGCGCGCATCAATCGTGAGCTCGACGCCGATTTCAATCTCGGGCAGTTCGAGCACGTGGCCAGAATCAATCACCAGGAGCGCAGCGTCGAGATGCATCTGCGGTCCACGTGCCGCCAGACCGTCAATATTCCCGCAGCCGAACTCACCGTTGATTTTCTTGATGGCGAAACCATCTGGACTGAAAGCAGCCACAAATATTCCTCCCGAGAAGTGTTTTCCATGGCCCACAGCGCAGGCTTCCGCTGCGAGGCGCAGTGGATCGATGAGCAGTGGCCTTTCGCCGAGAACCTCCTGGTCGCTGAATAACTGCTCGCTGAACCTTCGACGATGTTCTCGCGGACGTTTCCCGTTCCTGCCTTCCAGTGTGTAACTTGTTGTTCCATCTTGAGGTAAAACTTTGTAAATCCTTCGGTTTTGTGCAATGCGCAATGTAAATTAGTAGGAGGCGTATGAAGGCAACTGCCAATCGCATTTTAGTGATCGCACTCTGCACGGCGGGCGGAGCCGGCCTCTGCCTGCTGCCCTCCGGTTATGCGATGCCCTTCAGCCAGCAGACCCAGGCCGCGGGCAGCAGTACGGCCAGTCGCCGCGTCGGGGCTGTTAAAGCCATCAGCGGAACTGCAATCACTTTGACCCAAGACTCCGGCCCCGATTTCACCGTCACCGTGCAGGCCACAACCCGCATCCTTCGCATTGCTCCCGGTGAAAAGGACCTGAAGAACGCTACGCCCATCCAGTTGCAGGATCTCCAAGTTGGCGATCGCGTTCTGGTGGCAGGCAAGGTCTCAGACGATAACTTGTCGCTTGCGGCTTCCACCGTGGTTGTGATGAAGCATTCCGACCTCGAAGCTCGCCATCAGCAGGATCTGCAGGACTGGCAGAAGCGTGGCGTGGACGGACTCGCCAGTGCTGTCGATCCAGTGGCGGGAACCGTCACCATTTCCGTCCGCAGCAAGAACGTTGTTATTCATACCTCCAGCACCACGGTGATTCGCCGCTATGCGCCCGACTCGGTGAAATTTGACGACGCGAAGACGGGCACTCTCCAGCAAATTCATCCCGGCGATCAGGTGCGGGCCCGCGGCGATCGCAGCGCCGATGGAAGCGAACTGGCCGCTGAAGAGATTGTTTCGGGATCGTTCCCCGGGATCGCCGGCACAGTCAACTCCGTCGACGCAAGTTCGTCGACCCTCAGCGTTCACGATTTGTTGGCGAACAAAACCGTAGTAATCAAGGTCACTCCGGACTCGCAGCTGCGACATCTGCCTCCGGAAATGGCGCAAATGATTGCAATGCGTCTGAAAGGAGGGGCTGCCGGAGCGGCGAACGGCGCCTCGCCCGGTTCTGGTGCCGCGACGAGCTACCAACCTACACGTCCATCCTCGCCTCCTGGCGCGGGCGGAAATGGTAGCGGGAGTGGGCGTTCTGGCGGAGCGCCGGACGTTCAGCGCATGCTAAGCCACGCGCCGGCCACCGCACTTACCGATCTGCACAAAGGCGATGCTGTGATCATTCTCTCGACTGAGGGTACCGCCGGCATGGGGACGGTGATCACCCTGGTCAGCGGCGTGGAGCCGATTCTACAGGCCGCTCCCAGCGCCAGCAGCGCGGCGCTGCTTACACCCTGGAGCATGAGCGCGCCCTCCGGCGACCCCGGTGGGCCATAAACAATTGCTTCGCCGCAACCGGACGCTGCGCCGAACTTATTTCGAAGACCCTCAGCAGAAATGGAATAACGGAATGAATTGTAGGAAGTATCGCTGTTTTGTACTCATCCTCTTGTCGATACAGTTGTGCGCGAACTTCGCCGCGTCTCAGACTGCGGCGACGCAGCCCGCCTCCGGCATTCTTCGCGGCCAGGTAACCGACCCTTCCGGCGCCGCCATCGCCAACGCCAACGTCGTTATGACGCCGGCTGCCATTTCCTCGACGCCCATTACCACGCAGGCCAACGGACAGGGCCTCTATGAATTCAAAGGCCTGCCGGCGGGCCAGTACACGCTCACCGTGGTAGCCCAGGGATTCTCGGTTTACGAAAACGACAACGTGGTCATAAGCACCGATCAGCCCCTGCGCCTCAACGTCGCCATGGCCATTCAAGTCGAGGAACAGAAAGTTCAAGTTTCCGATACCGCTCCGACCGTCGATGTAAATCCCGCCAACAATGCGGGCGCCATTACGATCTCAGGCAAGGAACTCGAGGCTTTGCCTGACGATCCCGACGAATTGCTCACGGACTTGCAAGCCCTGGCCGGCCCTTCCGCCGGTCCAAATGGAGGCCAGCTTTACATTGACGGTTTTACCGCCGGAGAACTTCCCCCCAAGTCGTCCATTCGCGAGATCCGAGTCAATCAGAATCCGTTCTCCTCCGAATATGACAAGCTGGGCTACGGCCGCATCGAGGTCTTCACCAAACCCGGCACCGACAAACTCCACGGCCAGGTTCTTTTGGATGGAAACGCTTCCTCCTTCAACACGCAGGATCCTTTCGTCGCATCCCCACAGCCGAGTTACGACTCCATCCTGTTCAACGGAAGCGTCGGCGGGGCCATCAACAAAGCCTCTTCGTTCTTCGTCAGCGGCCAGTACAGGGACATCAACAATCTCTCGGCGATCAATGCCATCGATCCCACCACCTTGCTCCCGTTTAGCTCCACCCTGCCCAATCCGCATGTGCGTATCAATATCGGCCCGCGCCTCGATTACGCGCTCAGCAAGAACAACACATTGACCGTACGGTATCAATACTATCGGGACACCGAGACCAACGACGAGCAGAGCCAGTTCAACCTGGCCACACAAGCCTACAAGAACGGGTCCACGGAACACACGGTGCAGATTAGCGATACTCAAGTCTTCGGCTCCAAAGTCGTCAACGAAACGCGTTTCCAATATTTGCGGGAAAACGACACGGTGAACACCGCAGACGACAATCCCGCCGTTACCGTGCCGGCTGCTTTTACAGGCGGCGGCAACAACCAGGGCACGCAGACCGATCACCAGGACCACTACGAGTTTCAGAACTACACTTCAGTGATTCACGGCAACCACACAATTAAGTTTGGAGCACGTCTGCGCGACCTGCGGGATGCCAGCGAGTCGACAGCGGGCTTCAATGGTACTTTCACCTTTCCCACGCTCGCGGATTATCAAGCCCTCTCGCCCAGTCAGCTCATCATTACCCAAGGCTCACCCTCCGCAGAGGTCTCGGCCTTCGATGCCGGGCTCTACCTCCAGGATGACTGGCGGTTGCGCAGCAACATCACCCTCAGCTACGGCCTGCGTTTCGAAACCCAGAACCACATTCGCGACCACGCTGACCTGGCGCCGCGTCTCGGCCTCGCCTGGGGAGTGGGCGGCCGCAATGCTCCGCCCAAAGTCGTGATTCGCGGCGGACTCGGCATTTTCTATGACCGCTTCCAGGAGCAGCAGATTCTTCAAGCTGAGCGCCTGAACGGTATCACGCAGCAGCAGTTCATCATCAAGAATCCCACTTGCTTCCCGGGCCTGGACCAGCCTCTTACCGCTCCGATCTCCAGTTGTGGCGCAGCCAGCACGCCGAACATATATCAGACCGGCCCTTCACTGTATGCGCCCTACACGCTACAATCGGCCATCAGCGTTGAGCGACAGTTGACCAAAGCTGCCACGCTAGCTGTCACCTATCTGAATTCCCGCGGCTTCGACCAGTTGCTCTCACTCAGCCTAAGCCCCGCGACTGTCGGCGGACCGCAGATCTACCAGTACGCTTCCGAAGCAAACTTCCGCCAGAACCAGCTCATCGTGAACAGCAATGTGCGCGTCGGCTCCAAGGTTCAGCTCTTCGGCTTCTACACCCTGAACTATGCCAATAGCGATACGGGTGGCGTTTCCAGCTTCGCTTCCAACTCAAACGACATCGGTGAGGACTACGGCCGCGCTTCCTTCGATACCCGCCATCGGCTGTTTTTCGGCGGAAGCCTTGCACTCCCTTACTTGTTTCGTCTGAGCCCGTTTCTGATCGCCAGTTCCGGTACACCCTTTAACATCGTTACCCCCAATGATCTGAACGGCGACACAATCTTCAATGATCGGCCCGCTTTTGTTTCCAGTGCGGCCTGTCCCAATCCCGGTACATCCAACGGCACTACCTACTGCACTCCGCTCGGCACTTTCAACGACGCGCTGCCGACAGCCGGTCAGAAAATAGTTCCCATCAACTACGGCACCGGCGCGGCGCACTTCGTCCTGAATCTTCGACTCACCAAGTCCATTGGCTTCGGACCCAAAGTGAAGGGGGCAGGCAGCAACCAGAATCCGGGACAAGGCGGTCCGCCAGGCGGTGGCGGGGGTCACGGCGGCGGTTCCGGCGGCGGCCCGCGCGGTGGTCCGGTGTTTGGCAGCGGACCCCAAATGGGCGGAGGAGGCAGCTCAGACCGCCGTTACACTCTGACCTTCGGCGCTTCCGCCCGCAACGCGCTTAATAATGTAAATCTGGCGAATCCTGCGGGAGTTCTGGGCTCGCGTTTCTTCGACACTCCAAACAGCCTTCAACAGGGTCCATTTTCTTCCGGCACTGCTGTTCGCCGCATCGACCTCTTCGCTACGTTTAACTTCTGATCCCTCCATTCGGTTATTCTGGAGGTAGGCATGCGCATGCCGTTGATGCTCACAGAGTGATGCTCGTTTGCCGTTGATTCCCACCACAAGACGCCAGTTTCTTCGCGCCGCTGCCGCCACCGGTACGCTCGCGGTTGTCGGGGATGCGCTCCTGCTGGCGCCGAACCGGCCTCGCATCGTCCGCCAGGAGGTTTTCCTGCCGCGCTGGCCGGAACGGCTGAATGGCTTGACCGTCGCCGTGCTCAGCGATTTCCACTACGATCCTTATTTCTCAATCCACCCTCTGCACGCCGCCATCGCCATGGTCAACCGCCTTCACCCCGATCTGATCGCGCTCACCGGAGACTTTGTCTCGGTTCCCCTGGTCGGAGACGAAAGGAAAGCCGCGTTTGCCGCCGAGCCCTGTGCTCGCCTCCTGCGCCAGATGACGGCGCCTCGGGGCCTCTGGGCGGTCATGGGAAACCACGATGATGCGACCGACCCCGAACACGTAACCCACGCACTCCAAGCCGAGAACATTCGGGTCCTGGCCAACCAGTCGGAACCAATCGAGCAAGACGACGCACGTTTTTGGCTGGCCGGTGTGAACGATGTGATCAGCGGAACCGCCGACCTCTCGAAGACGATGCATGGCGTACCCGCCGGCGAACCTGTCATTCTGCTCGCGCACGAACCAGACTTCGCCGATGAAGCCTCACAATATCCCATCGACCTGCAGCTCTCAGGACATTCTCACGGAGGCCAAATCAGAATTCCATTCCTTCCACCGCTTTACCTGCCAGAGCTGGCGAAGAAATATGTTTGGGGCACCTATCATGTCGGCCCGCTTACACTCCACACCAGCGCGGGCCTGGGGACGATCGGGATTCCCATGCGGCTGAATTGCCCTCCCGAAGTTACGGTGCTGACACTGCGACGTTCGGCGAAACAATAACGGCAAGGGCGGGGCTTGTGGCCACTTCGGAAATAACCTTCCACATGGAATATGCAATCGCCTTCACATGGAGCGCGTCGGAGTTCTCTTAAGCAGTTGATAGCAAAATACTTACTTCGGTTTCCACTTGGCAGCAGACGTGCCGGCGTAAGGGTACAAGAAGCCTCCGTTCGACCTGGAAGGTGTCATACATGCTTCGCATCTGGCCTTGGTTTCTGATCCTCGCAGTTCCTGCTTCCAGCACGGCTTCCGTGCAGGTTCCGCCTTCGCGCCTGAGTCAGGCAGTCCTGACCGATCGCGAACAGCTGGTTTTCAAGACTCCCACGCGCGCCGCCGAGTTCAGCGACATCCCGCACGTGAGTGCGCGCTCGCGCTGCGAAGACACTCAGCCACCCCAGGCCTTGACCACGCCCGATCCTCTGCTGGTTCCAATCGGAGCAGGACTGAAAGTCAAAGTAAGCTTCATCATTGGTGCTGACGGCCGGGTGCATAGTCCTTTGATTTTGCAAAGTGCAGGTCCCGCGGGCGACCGCAACGTGCTGCGAACCGTCCGCGCCTGGCGTTATCGACCGGCAACTTGCAACGGAGTGCCTACCGAAGCGGAAGGGAAGATAGAGTTTTCCCGTCGTTGAGATTCCCCCAGCTTGAGCCAACCCGCTTGAGCTAAAATGACCGCAAGCACCTTGGTCTGAATCGTGGACAGAGACAAGAAACTCGGAAAGCCATCCAGTTCTTCATCGCTGGATTCCGACAACGCGTTGCCGGCCATCGGCCCACACAATCCCGCGCTCGGCGAGATCTATCAGCGCCTCTATCCGGAAATGCGCCGCCCCAAGCCCAATCAGGAAGCCATTGCCGCTGCTCTTCAAGCCATGCAGCGTCTCACCATGGAGTCCGATTCGGAAGCCGTCGCCGAGAACGCTGCCCCCCGAACATCGGCTACCACTTCCAACGCGTGCCGCGTCTGCGGACATCACAACCGCCAAGGCAACAAATTCTGCGGCATGTGCGGCCTTCCCATAGGAACCGAGCCATCTACATCGCTCGATCCCACAATGCCCACTCTCGCCTTTCCCACTCTTGACTACGGCGACGAACGTCTGCCCCAAGCCCCGCGACCAGCGCCGGAGCCCATGCATTCCGGAACCAAGGATGAGGTGCACCCGCAAGCAGGCGCCCCGCCGGGCACACATCACTACCACCATCATTACCACCACCACTATTTCCAGGGCGGACATGACGCTTCCTCAGCGCCGCGCCCCAACGCTGCCGAAAGCGCGCGGGAAGCGGACCGCATGAGAGTTGCTGCGGCCGCGAAAGGTGAACCCATAAGCCGCGGCGAGGCGGCCGTTCGTCGTCTCACGCAGGAGTGGGTCTTGGCCTGCAATACGCGACAACTCGATGAACTGATGGAACTGTACGCTCCGGACGCGCTGGTGCTGCGCTCCAACCTTGCTCCCATTCGCGGCGCCCTCGCTGTTCGTGAGTTCTTCTTCGCCTCGCTCGAAGCCGGTCTGGGAGAAGTAGCTGTCGATCCCATGCGGGTGGAAGTTCTGGGAGATCTGGCTCACGAAGTGGGACGCTACAGTGCGCTGGTTCCGGGAACGGCCGGCAAGCGCCGCGAAGAGCGCGGCAAGTATCTCTGGGTCTTCGCAAAGCAGGCGAGTGGAGATTGGAAGCTGGTGTCGGAGTGCTGGTCGAGCGATCTAACGCTCTCCGGCGCAGAGTCGGATGTTCCCAAGGCCTTGATTTCTCTGGCCAAGCCGCAACCGCGAAAAGCCTAGTGGCCACTGTCCCGTGTCCAGTTGTCAGCAAAGTCAAACACTGGCACCGTATTACTGACCACTGATCACTGACCACTGACCACTGCTTTCACTCCCAGCTTTCCCAACTCTTCCCGCAACTGTTCCATCGTTTGCATCTGAATCACGCGCATACCCAGCTTCGCGGCGCATTCCAGATTCAACGCTCGGTCGTCGATGAAACAGCATTCTTCAGGATTGATCTGAGTAATTTCAATTGCTAAACGATAAATGCCGCTCTCCGGCTTGCGCAGCCCGACGAAGCAGGAACTCACAAACAACCCGAAGATTTCCCGCAGGCCGAACTTCTCGATGCGGTGCAGGTTTAACTCGCGCGACTCGTTGTTGATCGTGCCCATGAAGTATTTGCCGGAACCGGCGAGGGCGCGCGCGAAGGTGAGAACTTCCGGCATTGGCTGCGACAACGAGAACATGTAATCCCGGAAAGCCTCGCGGGTGAAGGGCCGATCGCGGTAAAACACGGTGCGATCCAAATACTCGTCGAGGGTGATCTTGCCGCGCTCAAACGACGAGACCACCATTTCGTGCCGAGAGTGAAATTCGCCTTCGTCCAGATGAAAGTGTTCGAGAGCGTCCGCACGCTCCGTGTGGTCCCAGGCGTTCGTGAGCAGCACTCCTCCAACGTCCCAAAAGATGGCATGAATTCCCGACACGGACGAATCCTCCTCCCGTTCTTGCAAACCTTCCTACGCTGTCATTCCGAACCGCTCGCAGCCGCGCGACGCGCCGAGAGAGCGAGCGAGGAATGTGCTGTGTTACTCTCCGGCCCGAAACGTTCCTCTCCGATCAAGAGTGTAGATCAATTGTGATCAGAACTCTCCCATCCTTCACTCCTCGGGCTCAGGCGCTGGCTCCGGGGCTTCTGCAGACTTCGGCTGACCCGCAATGATTGCCTGCCAGTTCAGGATAGCGTTCCACAACAGACGCTGATCTCCTCGGTTCAAGTCGCGGTGCATCGGGTTGAAGTTGAAAGACACAACGTGTCCCTTGCCCACGGGCATATCCAGGATTGCGGGCCGGCCGATTAGATTCTCTTCTCCCCAGGCTTGGCCGCTTTCGACGAACGCCTTCCCATCTGTATCGCCCCATTCCATCACCACACCGCTGCGGTCTTCGGGACCGTCGAGGCACGTCGTGCAATATGCCATGCGCAGCCAGCGGCGCGGGATCGCGTACAGCGGGAAGTTTTGTCGGAACACATAAGTATGCACGGGATAGCCGTACGCGATCGGATGGTCCTTCCGGTCGAAGGTGACCCGGACGTGGGCGCCCGGCGTCCGGGTAGCAGCTTGCTGCGAGGCCGCGGACGAGGCGCCGCCGCCCCCCGCTGTGCTCCGCGGAACACCTCCCGAAGACCGTCGCACGAACCGGACCAGCCCGCCTTCCAGCGCCAGCATGCTACCGCTGCCCAGCGTCACCATCAGCCCTCCCTCTTCAATGAAGCGCTGGATATGTGCTAAGCCTTCATAGCCAATCCCTCCGGTAATGTCGTCGGATTCTGCCGGAGTCCCGAAACTCGGAGTTTGCGCCGTCTTCTTGAAAGGCATGGGCGACCATGTCTTCGGCAGACCTTCAATTTGTTCGGCCAGTTCCAGATCCACGTGTCCGTAAAGCAGGACGTCGATGCGCGAGCGAAGATTCCCAGCGCGAACATCTTCATCGCGCAGATACGTGTAGGGAACTTTGCGCTGATCGAGCGAGTAACGGATCCATCCGATCGAGTCCGTATCAGCCCATGGCACCCACAGGCCAATGCGCGGCGGCGGCGCTTTGTGGGACGGCACCTCCGGTACGGCCGAGACTTGCGTGAAGTCGAGTCCCAGTTCCGCCGCAATCGGCGGAGTAGCATCGCGCAATCCCGTCTGGTTGGCAACAATCCACGATCCCGCGGGAAAGTTCGCTCCCCCCGCCTCGAACTCGTGTTCCGCAATACGAATTTCAAAGTTGGCCAGACGATAGCGTGCTGCCAGAAACGATTCCTGCCCGGTGTCCTTCAGCAGGTAGACCGGTCCGCTGCCCGTGACATGTCCTGCGACATGCGGCGCATCCTTCAACTGGGTCAGCGCAGCCGCGCGGATGGACGCGTCCGCGGTCGGGATCGCCTGCAGGTGATAGTGTGCTGGAAGCTCCCAGGAGACGTCGTCGTAAGGCGCTTCTCCGTCTTTCGGGTAATGCTGCGGTGTCAGCAAATCAACCGCATAGTTTCGATATGGCTGATCGAGCCGCACCACGTACGTTCCAGCAGGAAAGCTTCCTTCCTTCAGCTGAATTCGATTCTGTGCTTGGGCAACTTCGATGTGCTGAGCCATCAGCCGCTCCACCATTTGCGCGACTCGAGCCGGGTCGCCTTGATTCTCAGGAATCAGAAACGCGTAAGGCGGCTGCGTCAGGCCCTTCTGCCAGGAATCCCATCCCTTCTTATAGAAGTTGTGCAACATTTCTTTGGATTGGTTGGCCGTTTCGTCCAGCGCCGCCAGCGCGCCGGTTTCCTGGTAGTTGAGATTGTCACGGGCCGACCATGTCACCTCTCGCGGCGCCGGGAGCGGGCGGTACCACTCCATGCTTGCAGAAGAAGGCGAGACCACTCGCTTTTCAGTCTCCGCGCTGCCGTTGCCGAATGTCTCGTAACCGCGCCCAATGCTGTTGTGATTCATGGCCACGGAATCCAAATAGAGATGAGCGAATGCCTCCCCAAAATTCCACGTCGAGACCCCAGGCATGCCCATCGCAGTTAGAGCCTCGACTTCGTGGAAGCTGAGTTCAAGAAACTCGGTATACGTGATGGGATCGATGTTGGGGTTGTAAGGGCCCGTTCCATTCCACGTCATCATCAAAGGCGTGCCCTCATGCAGATCGTGCACCACCGTCGGATGCCACTCGTGAAACATGCGGTGTACGGCTTTGGTGGTTTCGTGCGTCTGCTGGTGCGTATCCCGATTGATGTCGACGAACGTGTACTTCGACCAGTAAGGCGGCGACTGGCGCGGCAGCAGGTTTCGGTCAGTCTTGCCCTTGAGGTAGCGATAGAACCAGTCGACCATCTTGTCCCGGCCGTCGGGATTCGAAATGGGATTGATCAGCACCACTACCTGTTCTCGAATCCGCCGGATCATCGGCTGTTCCGATACCGCCAGGCGATATGCCAGTTCGACCATCGCTTCGGTTGACCCGGTCTCATCGGAGTGAAGTGCCGCATTGAAGTAATAAATAGGGCGTGAGGTCGCGATCAGTTTCTCGGCAGCCGCCTGGTCGGTGCGTCGCGGATCCGCCAAGGCAGCAGTCGCGGCTTTTAGATGATCCAGCTCGCGGATACCGTCCTCGTCCGCGATCGCCAGCATCAAGATTTCACGGCCCTCTTCACTATGCCCAATCGTAAACACACGAACTCGCTGGCTCGCCGCAGCGAGGGCACGCGCATAGGCATATGTCTTCTCCGTCCCCAACAATTCTCCCGGAGCGCCCATGATCCGCCCCAGAAATTTCTCCGGAGACGGAACCGTACTTGATTCGGGAATATACGAGACCCAGGGCGAGACAAAATGCGGATCGGTCGTTGCCGCTCCGATTGCCTCGACAGAGCCAGGCTCCGCGATATCGGGACTTTGAGCGGCGGCAGTGACGGTCAACAGCGCAAGCGACAACATCCACACGAGCGCGGGTCGGAGCATGAAGCCTCCTGAGGTCGATTGAGGCGAAAGTTTAGCACGCACTCAGCCGGTGCAAGCTTCCCGCGCCAGACCACCAGCTCAGCTCCAGACCCTGTTCCCTGGCTGAGGGCACGCAATGCTAGTGTTTATAGACTGTGGTATCAGGATGGTAGTTGCGCCAGTCGAACCAATAATCCTTCAATGCGGGGATGCGATCGAGACATTTTCCTTGTGAGGTTCCTGAGGTGGCGCAGCCTTGGAAGTTCCACTGGCTGGCGGTGAGGGTGTCGAGCAGCTTCCAGTCTTTCTTCCCGGCGTTGCCTGTGTCGTCGCCCTGGAGAAAGAACTCAGCGTCACGGCCATCGATGCGGCTGACGAAAACCCGAAAAGATTTGCCGTCGGGGCCCAGGGCCAGGAGCAGTGGCGTGCCGTTGACGCGATCCAGAACAGGAGACTGCTTAGAGAAAGTTTCCCAGGGATAGGCGCGGGCGGCGCCGGCGATGGTGAGTCCGATGACTACGTCGCGCGACTTCAGTTCGGTGCCGGGGAAGCTGATGACTACTGGGAGCTTGGCTACGTCCGGCTCCCAGTTAGGGTCGTACTCCTTGGTGTATTTGGCGACGGGCGCCAGTACCTGGCCGGAAGGGAATTCAGCTCTCCACTCTCCGAAAGTCAGTTCGTCGCTGAGGACGAGTTCGAGCGCTGTGCCTGCAAGCGGGCCGTAGATGGCCTTGCCGGTGATCTGCTGCCACCAGGTTCCGGTTTCTTTATCGCGCATCAGGAAATTCTGGTTGTTGATGCCGGCCAGATAAAAGTGCAGCGCCCTGCCGTCTGCCGTTCGTGTCCACACCAGACCGGTGTGACAGAGCGTTCAATAGGTGGCGACGATCGGGACGCCTCCGACCACATCGTTGAGCACGTGGTGGTAGGCCATCTGGCTGATGGGATAGGCGCGGGCATCGCTGCCGAAGCGGACCGCCATGATCATTTCTTTGGAGTCGAGCTTGCTCGAAGCCTGAGCCAGGAACTGCGGGCCGGCGATGGGATGGAACATCCACTCGAAATAGTTTTGACGCGCCATAACCGCGGAGAAGCCGACGACCAGCAGACTAAGCACGAGGAGAGCCTTGCGCCATCGGCCGACGGTTCTCCAAAGCACGAACGCGAGGGCGAAACAGGCCAGGGCTGCGATCAGCGTGATTAAAGGAGCGCGCTGGCGCAGGGCCATGGCAACGAAGAGTGCGCGCGGCGCCTGGTAACGGAAAGGGCGAATGATGAAAGCGGGAATAAAGAAAAACGCGACGGCAGCGACGGCGCAGAGGGAGAACAAAACCCAGATCCAGCGCGAGGTTTGGCGATGCGTTGTTTGGGGATCGGGTGGGCGATCAGCTTGGTGCTGGAGTTGAGGCGTCGGCGTGGAAGGAGTGCTCATGGTTGATCGGATGAAGGCTCCAGCGATTTTAATCCGCAATAGTACGGGAATGAGCGTGGGCGATGGAATAGTACAAAAAAAGCACCCCGGTCCGTGAGGACCGGGGTGCTGGTTGACGGTTTGTGAATCTTATTGCGGTGTGAAGTTCTGGTGATAACTCAAACTGACCACGTCCTGGAACATGGGAGTTCCGGGAGGCAGCTGAGTCGGATTCAAGAACTGCGTGTCGAAGAAATAGTTTCGCGTGGGAGCGCCATACACGGTGTTGCAGCACTTGAACACGCCCGTGTTGTACTGCGAGTAGTACATGCTGATCAGCGAACCCGTATAGTTCACTGTCGCTCCGTTTGCGCCCCGGTCCTCGAGATAGCGCATGAAGTTATGCATACCACCATCGGTGCCGAAGTCCTTCAAGCCGGCAGCGGTGGCCCAGCCGGGCTCGGGGAACGGAATGCTCTTACCGGCGGCAAGCGCCATCCGGTAATAGCTGGTGTTTCCCGGCCGATTGGTTGCTACTCCGGGCTGGAGGAAGCTTTCGACATCGGTCCAGCCTACGTTTGCGGCTGGCTTTGCAGACCCCGACGGAGGATTAGAGATCAGAGTAACCGAGTCCGCAATGATTGATGCGGCGGAGTGTGGAGTGTTGGGAGTTACTCCGCTTGGCCAGTAGGGATCGGCCGAGCCGGTGTTGTAGTCTCCATACACGTAGACCGGTTCTTCGGACCCGATGGTGAAACCGTTTCCGGAGGTGGCTGGGGCTATAGGATGCGGCAGGTAACTGACCGCGCCAGCACTCATGCCACCATCAACCAGCCGCAGTGTGTGACGGGGCCCGGTGACAAAGTTGTTTTGGGGTGATCCGGGCGTCGGCGTCGCGCCTAGCGTTCCGGTGCCGGGGGGATATGTCTCGATTGCGCCGCCCGCGGTCAACGTGTAGGAATTGCAATTCACCTGGTTTGCGCTAGTAGTGACGGCGGCCGGCGGAATCGGGAAATACGGCTGGCTGGTGAAGGCGCCGGTCAAGCCGAATCCCGAACCCAAGTGGTTTGCGCCATATTTGTCGAGGTTGCCGTCGGCGTTCAGATCCTCCGGAGAAAACGTGTAGTACGACGCCGGTTCCAGAACGCCGTCAGGTACGCCAGTGGCGGAGGCGGAGTTGACCACGTCTTCGAGACCGGACATTCCGGTCAGGTTGTTATAAAGAGTGGCAGCGGTCGGGAAAGGATCGGCGACCATGCCGCGACGATCCGAGAAATAGACGATGTAACCGTTAAAGTTGGTGTTATTTACGTTCGCGCCACTGCCGCCTAAGTACTGGCTACCGGCCGGGCCAGCGGCCCCTTGCAGCCAGAGCCACAAGTTGCCCACATCGAGCTCGACCGCGTTCATGACTCCGATGGGACTGCACGGAGTGTAAACGGTCTGACCCTTGACGGCAGTCGTGTTGGTCGGCCGCGTATTCACATCCCGGGGCTCGCCTTCGCGCGAGTCATAGAAGTTAATGGGAATCCAGTTGTTGGCGGTTCCGGTGAGGTCAGTCGTATCAGCTTCAGTAGCGGCGGCGGTTGCCACGCCCTGCTGGAGCTGCTGAAGGATGAGGATCGCCGGGCTGATGGGGTTGTAGCATTGTCCAGCGGGCGGATAGCCGGCGCCGCCAAAGGTTGGGCAAGCCGGATTCGCTCCTCCGGGGAGATAGGGAGCGGTCGGAGGCACGTCGTAGCCTCGGCCTATTCCGTATGACAGCCACTGCCGCGTGACACCAACCCAGTTGCCAGCATTGTTCAGGTACTCGACGCGGAGCCAAACGTACGGGATGTTACCGCCCGCGGCGCTGGGAGCCGGACCGGCGTTGTTAGCTGGGCTGCTGGTAATCTGGCCGAGAAGCGGCCAAGAGGTCCAGCTATAAGGCGTGCCGCTTGCAGGGTTGGTGGGGGCGACCCATCCATTAACGCCAGCCGTCGCCACGCCAAAGTACTCGTAGGGGCTGCCCGCGAGGGAGGGTATTTGGACTGACGTGGTTGTACCGCCGCCGCCGATCGCGGTGCCCGTAATGCCAAGCTGCACGTCGTCGGCGTCGAGTGCGCCAGCTCCGCGTTCCGGGTGCAGATCTCTTTGGGTATCGGCGAGCAGGATGCGGATCGATGCCTCGCTAAAGAGACGAGACTGTTGCAAAAGCGGGGTGTCGGTGGCTTGTTGGCGGCGAATAATTTCGATGGCTCCAACTTTGTCGGCCTCCACAAAAGGCAACTGCAGCTTGGTTGCGCCAGTCAAACCGTTAATGATGAAGCTGTTGAACGTAGTCGTCGAAATTCCCTTCCAGCCAGCGTTAGCCGCGCCAGCAGCCGGGAAGCCGCCGGTCCAACTGCCTGCGGGAAGGGCGATGCAATTCACGGCCGGTCCGGTGGCCGGGGCCGCAGGACAACCACCCGCGGCATTAGGCACAAAGGTGTTTCCGCCGTAGCCGTTATTGGTCGGCCATCCATTCTCGAGCTGATCCATGATGACCTGGCCCACGGCAGCGATCTTGTCAGTGAAGGTTAGAGCAGCGCCGGAGGCGAGAAAGAGATTTCCATTAGTATGAACGCGGCCGCCGAAATTGAAGTTAGGACCGGCAAAGTAGTCGCAGTCACCGTCGCAGAAGACACCGAACTCGAAAGCGGGAAGCAGAGCAACTTCAACGGTGCGCGACAAGTTGACGGATGCGCCCGTGATGTTGGTGAGAGCGGCATTGTTGGTGGCCTCACCGGCGGTGGAGGCGCGGGTCGCAATTACACTCAAAGTGTAGGGGATGAGAGTTGCCACCATACCCTGGTCGGAACCGGAACCGACGATATCCCACGCACCGGTCGGGTTTGTAGCGGGAGCCGGACAGGTGGTGTTGGGCGGCCAGGTAATGCACTCCGAGTAAGTCATGTTGGTGATATTGGAACCAGTGACATTGGTCGGATAATTGGCCGGAACGGTGAGGGCAGTGATGGCCGCGGCAGAGGGGGTCTGCGAGGTCTGGTACAGCTGGGAGAGTTGGGCCGTCAAGTTTTCGATGCCAGACTCGGCGCCGTAGAAAGCGAGACTGCCTTCCAGATCGTTGCCGCCCATGCGTTCCTCATTGCTGACCATATACAAGAGTCCCACAGCAACAGCCGACAACAGGACGGTCAACAACAATGCGGCGACGAGTGTGAACCCGCGCGAATCTCGTGTGCTCTTCCCCATATATATTTCCCCCTCCAGGCCCAACAGCCAGACCCTCATTGGCAAGCGGTGGTTTGGCTACTATAGGAATTGCAAAAACTCATATTGCGAGCGCTAACAGAACTCGCCAGATACATGCTCTGAGACTTCTTGCTTCCGCCTTGCGTAAGGCTCTCTCCCATGACCCAAATGTTGACCTTCTGAATCAAGGCGGGAGAAAGTCCAGCGCCGACCGGATTGGACTGATTGGCACTGATTGTGCCGAGTGCGGTATTGACGACGTCATAGCTGAACTGGAGGTTGATGATGCCATCGGCCACGGGGACGGCATTAAGTCCGTTGACCTGACGCATCAGGCGCGGAGTCTGGACGGTTCCACCGGCGGCAGGAACTTGCAGGAAATAGGTGACGGCGTAGAGCCGGCAGACGTTGATGGTAGTGCCGGCGACAAAGGCAGCGGCGATGGAGCCGATGCTGTTGGCGCCCGTCTGATTGAAATTGAGGGCGTCTGCGGCCGCGAAGTCGATGGTGGCGTTGTTGGGAATGCCGGTGATTTCGCCCACGGCCGCAGCGGTTTGCGCAATGCTGGTACCCTGGGCAGTCTTGCCGTTGCCCGGCGTGCCCACGGTGAACAGCAGCAAGTCGCCTACGTTGAGGCCGCCTGGGCCAAGAATGTTATTCGGGGTAACGGCGCCGTTGATCACGCCTACCGTGGCCTGAGTTGCACTGGGAAAGGTGAAACTGAAATTGGTCAAAGGAAAGTTGTAATCGCAATAGATCGAGGTGATGCTGTCATTCACGGCCGGGGCGGGAGCGCTGGCGATGACTGCGGCGCCCTGAACACCGTTACCGAAGCCGGGCAAGATACCATACATGTAGTTTTGAGCGCCCACACCACTGAGCGGGTAAGTGTCGGCGGGGACATAGCAGGTGCCGCCCTGGTTGCAGGCGACCTTGGTGGCACCACCGGCGTTGGCGAGCTGCAGACCGCCCGAGGGCAAGCCGGCGCCGGCCATGCCGATGTCCTTGGTCATCAACTCAATGGCCGCGCGCATGTTCTCCTGGGTCTCAGCGCGCTGGGTCACGGTGAAAGTGGCATTCATGCCCATATTGAACAGCTGGGTCATAGCCATTACAGCGATCAAGCCCACGGCAGAGGCGACCATCAATTCCAGAAGGCTGAAGCCACGTTGCGATTTTGAGATGGGTATCTTCATGGTTTTTAGTACGGCTTAGTGGTAGCTGGAGATCAGCCCATTCACGGTATAGGCGCGGGCGGGCCAGCCGGGTTTAATGTAGGTAACGGTGATGGTGACGGCGATAAGATTGGCGTTGATGTTGCCGCTAGGCAGCGTCACGGGATTGAAGGTGATGCTGCGCGTGAAGTTGCTAAGGCTCTGCGGGAGGTCGTCGAAGGTGCCGAGAATGCCATCGGGGCCGGGCAGGACCATGCATTCCACTCCGCCTGGGCAGGCCACGCCGGTGTCAGGAGCTGTGCAGTTGGTGTCGTCGGCAGTGCCGACGATGCCATCGGGCCCGGCGCACTTCAGAGGAAGAGCCCCCGGCAAGAAGATTCCGCCGGCAGCGACGTTGTTGATGGATGCGAAAGGAAGCTGCTGGCTGTTGCGGGCGGTGTAGATGCTTTCCATCGCGTCCAGCGCCTTATGGCGGGCGATGAGATCTTCCTGCGCCGAAGCCGTGGCGGCAATCGCAGTGGCGAAGCTCGCCATTACGGCGAGGATGCCGATCGTCATGACCGCAATGGCGATCATGACTTCAATCAGCGTGAAACCGTTCTGAGTCTGATTCTTCCGTTGGGATCTGTATGTTTGTGTCATTGTTGCACCCATTCCGCGACGCCTGCCACCTGATTAAGCCTCCATCCGCGGATTCTGCCGGTGGCGCCCCAGACGCTGACCGCCCGCGAGGCGTAGATACTGTCGCCCACCCGAGTCAGGTAGACGACGCCGCTGCTGTAGTTGCCGAGGCTGTCTTGCGCGGAGCCGTCGGGAAAGAAGACGACGTAATTCAAAGGGACGCCGGGCGTGGATTCGAAGTCAATCGCTGTGAGGCCAGCGCCAAAGCCATCCGGCGTGGCGGCGGGAAATCCCGCCTGCACGTTAAAAGTGACATCCCCCGGAATCGTGTAGGTGTTGACCTGCTGAATTGGCGGGGCAGCCAGGGCGCCAACCACGAGAGGCGGCTGGTACTCGACTTGAATTGTGCCAGCGGGAAACCCAGCCGGGTTGAAATTCACGTAGTACTCATGACTCTGGGTGATGGCCAGGTTACGAGTGTTGCGCAGCGCCATCAGAGTTGTGTCATACGCCGAGTTCATGTGGCTCTGATTGAGCTGGGGCTTCAGGTAGATGAACGTGACCCCAACCATAACCAGGGCGAGACTGACGGTGATCATCAGTTCGAGCAGCGAGAACCCGTTATTTTTTCGCGATGGCATAAGTTCCTTACCGGTTGCGATCCTCGTAACGTCTGGTGCTGTCAATTAACAACCTCAATTACCCAGGTTTCCAAGAGCCCGACCGGACAGAGAAAACCTGCGACCGTTCGGGGAGCAGGCCAACCGGCCCTGCATACGGTGGGGCAGTCTTCATCCTAGGAAGGTGGGATGATGGCGTCAAAGCACCACGGTGCAACGGAGGACTATTGGTCTTTTGTAATCGCGGTGGTGACTGAGGTCACTGGGGTTGAGGGCAGGGGAGTTAGGCGAGCATCCTTGGAAGACGGGGGTGCTGGGGATGACTGCGGTAACTTGTCGGAAGAACTGGGGTGATCCTAGGATGCATGAAGGTATGACTCTCTCATCGCTCTTAGTCTGCGCGGACAAAGCAGCCGTGGAAGTGCTGCGGCAGGTGCTGGAAGAACTCGGCGTTCACGTGGAACTGTGTGCCGACCCGGTGCGTGCTGCGGTGAGGCTCGCGCAGGAACGGTATGACTTGATCATTCTTGACTGCGAAACGCAGGCGGGAGTGGTGGCGCTATTGCACGAGAGCAAGTCTTCGCGGCTGAACGATGCGACGCTGACAGTGGTGGTGGTGGCGGGGCAGGAGAGCATCCGAGAGATGTTTTCCCTGGGAGTGAACTTCGTACTGTACAAACCGGTGTCGCACGAGCGGGCGTTGAGCACGCTGCGAGCGGCGCAAACCGTGCTGCACCGGGACAAACGCCGCAAGGTGCGGGCCGCCGTGCATACGCACGCGACGATCGATTACGCTGGCGTGGAGCGGGCGAAAGCGACACTGGTGAACCTGGCGGAAGATGGCATGGGAGTGAACTTCGGGAAAAAGTTGCCGCCGACCTGCAAGGTTTATTTTCAGTTTCAATTGCCCGGCCAGATGGCGAACGTGCGGCTCTCGGGGCAGGTGGTTTGGCAGGATTGGAACGGGCGCGCGGGAATCCAGTTTGTGGATGTGCCGCAAGGTTCGCGGCGAGTCTTGCACGAGTGGTTGAATATGAACGTGGCCGAAGCGCCAACGCAAGAGCAGGTTTCGGAGGAAGAGGGCGTGGAACCGTCTGCGCGGCCGAGTGGCGATTCCGCCCGGGCCGACCGGCAGGCCGAGAGGCACGAGGCGAAAGGCCGCGACGGAGAAGCCGGCGCTCAACTGCGTGCCAAGCCGGATAATCGCCGCGGGCAGACCCGATATGCGTGCCGCCTGGGCGCGGAAGTTTACCAAAGAGGAAGCTCGGTGCGGAATTACTGCCACCTGAGCGACCTGAGTCCCGGTGGATGCTACCTGGAAATGCCGCTGGCTTTTCCGGCTGGCACTCCGGTGGAGATCACGGTGCGCACGCAGGATATGAAGTTGCGCGTGAGCGGCGAAGTGAAGGCTTCGCATCCCGGCTACGGGATGGGAATTTCGTTCAAGCTGAACACCAGGGACGAACGCCACGGAGTACAGCAGCTGATTGACTTTGTGGCGACTACGACCGAAAGCTCGTAGAAGCAGTTCTCAGTTCTCAGTTCTCAGTTCTCAGTTCTCAGTTCTCAGTTCTCAGTTCTCAGTTCTCAGTTCTCAGTTCTCAGTTCTCAGTTCTCAGTTCTCAGTTCTCAGTTCTCAGTTCTTCTCCCTTCATTGCGGGTTCTTTCGACTGCTGACTCACTTTGTCTTGGCGTTATAGCTTTTGAGGATGAAAGCTGCCACGTTATCGTGGATTGCTTTCAGAGAGGCTTCGTGGGCGTAGACCATGTGGCCGGATTCGTAAAATTTAAGTTCGATATTTTTCTGCAACTCGGGCGGAATCGGCAAGTGTTGCATTTCATAAACGCCCTGATAGAACGGGGTTGCGAGATCAAAATAACCGGCGTTTAAAAGGACTTTGAGCTGCGGGTTGTACTTCATGGCGACGGCGAGATCGAGCATCACATTCGTTGCCCCGGGAAAGGCGAAACCAAGTCCGGGAGCCCTGTGCGCGAAACTCCACCATTTGAAGACATCCGTTTCGGGCTTGTATTCCCGGTTCTCACCGAACTTCAGTTCCTTTCGCACGTAGTCGTTGAATGCGGAAACGTAGGCTGAAGAGATGGCCGCCGATTGCGGATCGTAGTCGGCTTCTTTGCTGAGCGGATCAAACGTGGGCCCAGAGAAGCGGGTGTCGAGCCGGCCGGTGGTCAAGTTGCTGTCGTCCTGCAGATTCTTCTCGAATTCTCCGCCGTTGATGCGCAGGTCTGCTTTCTCGATGTAGGCAACGGGAAGGCCGGTGTATTCATGAAGCTTGGCGGCGATGGCGTGACGCTGGTCCGCAGGAAGGGAAGAGCCGGCTCCAAGAGCGAGAGCGTACTCGTTCATGGCGAAGTGTTCGACCTCGGTTAGCAGAGATGAAAGGTCGGAGTGCTGATCGGGCAGTTTGTGGTGATACCACGCAGAGGCAGCGTAGGTGGGGAGATTGAGCTGATAGGCTACATCGACGCCGGGATTGAAATTAGGGAAGTCCGAATCGAGTGAGAAGTTCAGGATTTCGGACAGCAGGATCACACCGTTGAAGTCGACGTCCCGTTCGGTCTCAAGGATATTGGCTAGAACGGCGGAACGCGTGGTGCCGTAGCTTTCGCCGAACAGATACTTCGGGGAATTCCAGCGTCCGTACTTCGCCAGGAACTGCGAGATGAAATCGGCGAAGGCCTGCGCATCCTGGTCGACACCATAGAAGGCTTTCTCCCGATCTTTCCCGCTGAGGCGGCTGAAGCCGGTTCCGGGCGCATCGACAAACACCAGATCGGTTACGTCGAGCAGGCTGTAATCATTGTTGACAACCGAATAGGGCGCTGCCGGGGTGTGGGTATCATCGGCGGTGACGACACGCCTCGGTCCGAATGCTCCCATGTGAAGCCACACGGTCGAAGAACCCGGACCGCCGTTATAGAGAAATGTGACCGGACGCGGAGCGCCTTTGTTCTCTGCCTTGAAGTAGGCAACGTAGAACATGCTGGCTTCCGGACCCCTGTTCTTGGGATCGGGGTCGGCATTTTGCGGGACGTCGTCCCAGTCCTTGGGATGCACGACGAGCGTGCCGGCATATGCGTCGTAATTAATGACACTTCCACCGATCGTGACCGAGCCCTTGCTGGCCTGTTGCTCCGCTTTGAATTGTTCGGGGTGCGCGGTGTCCGTCTTGGTGGCTTCGACCTTGACGGTTGAGGTTTCGTCCTTTGCCTGGGCGTGAACCAAGGTAAACGGCAGCGCGACAGTGGCGATGGTTAGGACCACGATCCTCACTATGACAGTTCCGAAGACGAGCGTTCGCATCGAGGGTTCTCCGAAGGTGGAAACAGAATGGGATTTTCTTCTTTAATTGCGAATGACAATTTATCACGTTCCGAGGAAAGGCACATTGCGGTGGGTGAATCGAGAGGCGAACCGGGTCAGATGTCACATGGGGCTGTGGACGACCGAAGTTATCGTGAGGGAGTGAAGGTCCGTGCCCACTGTGGATAGAAGCCAAGAAGTCCGAGCAGCGGACCGGGCAAAAGCACCCAAGCAACCTCCGCCCCTAAGCGATTGAAGAGGCCGGTGACGATCGCGATGGAAACGATGGTGATAGCGAAGCCGATAGAGATCTGAATCGCTAGTGCGGCGCCAACCAGATTGGGAGGACAAGCCCGAGCCGAAAGCGCGGAGAACTGGGGCGAGTCGGCGACTACGGCGGCCCCCCAAACGAGGAGCAGTGCCAGAAGCGCCACTGGAGAGAATACCCGCCAAGCAAGGGCGAAGATAAAACAACACAGCCCGGAAAGTGAAAGTGATACCGCCGCCACGCGTGCGCTGCCCACCTTGCGGCTGAAGAGACCACCCGCAATGCTTCCCAGCGCACCGGCAGAGATGATGGCGAAGGCGAGTGCAGAAACTTTGAAGTTGTGCAGGTTCAGGTTAAGTGACGTACGGACGATGAGTAAGGGAACGATGGTCCAGAATGCGTAGACCTCCCACATGTGGCCGAAATAGCCAAGAGCAGCTGCACGAAAGTCGCGAGATGCGAATGCTCCAAAAACCTCTCCCATCTGGGTACCGGGCACGGCTTTGCGAAGTGCAAGGTGAGGGCCGTCACCGAGGACACCGATCAGCAGGGCCGCCAGAACGGCGAGAACGGAGGAAGTTCCGATGACGTACTGCCATTTCCATGCGGCTCCAATCAGCCGCAGCG
>Ga0307476_10000428_pt1 | contig 33582 bp, 18 predicted proteins | sample atmos_gasesECM2C_2_FD_203314 | JGI IMG/M metagenome (GOLD analysis project Ga0307476, IMG submission 203314) | Hardwood forest soil microbial communities from Morgan-Monroe State Forest, Indiana, United States - atmos_gasesECM2C_05 | ecosystem: Environmental > Terrestrial > Soil > Temperate...
TCCCAGATGGTCCATTTGCGGGCAACCCCATATCGAGCCGTTGAAGACGCAATTTCGGGAGGAGTGTGTCCCACTTTTGGTGATACCGGTTTCTCTTTTTTACGTATTGAGCAACTCGAAGGACGGTGCGGCTAGCGTTTTTCCGTGGAGACATCGATGCGCTTCCAGCCGAAGAGGCGAGCATCCAATGACCAATGCCCCGGCCCGATCAAAGCGAGTGAGACACCCAGACCTGCAAGCAACACGTTGGTCCATAGATCGCCATGTTGGGAGATAATTCGCCACACCTCGAAAAAAGTGACGATTGTTCCCGCGATAGGCGTCCATAAGCCAATAATGAGAAGGAATCCTGCACCAAATGCGATGCTAGGCAACAATGGTGTTTCGCTCGTTGGAGTTCCGCGGACGAACGTGATCGCATAGCCGACCAGCGCTATTCCTGTTGTTAGTCGCAGAACGAGAAGTCCTGCCCCTGGCCAGCCCCGAGCGAATGATGAGAATAACCGTCGCATGCTCGATCAGGAGCATGGAACGCCCACAATAAGTTCGCAAGCCCCAAAAGGCTCAACTGCCAGCCTCTTTCGGGGAACCTACAATGCAATGATGCCGCGCTTGATGCCAATCATCGCAGCATGAGTTCGGTCATTTGCCCCCAGTTTCGCGAGTATATTTCGGACTTGGCCCTTAATCGTTTCTTCCGTGACAGAGAGTTGCGAGGCGATCTCTTTATTAGAATTCCCCCCGGCAATCAGCTGCAGGACGCGGATTTCCGTAGGTGTGAGCGCATCGTCGGTGGCGTGCTCGGCAAGCTGAAAAGTAATCTCTGGCGACAGGGCCTTCTTTCCACAGTGTACGGCTCGAATCGTCTCTAAGAGGTCTTTATGCAGAGCACTCTTTAGCAGATAGGCACGAGCCCCGGCCTTAAGGGCTCGCAAGATCTGAACATCCCCGCTATACGTAGTCAAAACAATAATGTGAGCATTGGGGAATTCGGCCAGAATAGCGATCGTTGCGTCCAGGCCACCCATCTCCGGCATCTGCAGGTCCATCAATGTGATGTCAGGTCTGTGGGCTCGAAAATATTGAATTGCTTCATGACCGTTCGACGCCTCCGCCACCAGGGTCATGTCCGACTGGGCACCCACAAGGCCAACGATCCCATGGCGCAACATGGGGTGATCATCCACCACTAATATTCGAATCGATTGAGGGTTCGTATTCACAGGTTGATCCGGTTTCTGATCTTGGCGAACAGGGAGCCGCGCGCAACCGTCGATGTCAGATACACGCAAGTGGAAGGCACAATCAGCTCCAGCTCAGTCCCGGAATCCACTTCAGTCCAGATTGTCAATTCACCACCCAGACGATGGGCTCTCTCACGCATCCCTCGTAAGCCGAAGTGTCGCGACTGTTCGGCACCTCCAAGATGTCTGGCGTCGATTCCTACTCCGTCATCGCGAATTCTGAGTCGGAGTTCACGCTTGTCGTAATGAACTTCAACTTCAATGCGGTGTGCTTGTGAGTAACGGAACGCATTGCGCAGCGCCTCGCCCGCAATTCGATAGACTTCGTCCCTCGAAATGGGATCAAGATCTCGCCTCGTACCCTCCACCGCAACATGAAATGCGGGGGCCTGTGCCCTCGACTCGTCACTTGCTAACGATTCGCCCAGCGATGTAATAGCCCGGACGAGGTCATTGCTGACTGCTGTGGAAGAACGCAACTGCTCGACGGCATCTCTTGCCTCAGTGATTGCCCCTGCGGCCTGATCAATTGCACTGTCGAGAGTTTGCTTCGCTTCAGCTGGATGAGGACCGACTAGACTGGAGGCGGTTTGAAACCGAAGCACCAGTCCCTGAAAACTCTGCAGAAGAGTGTCATGCAAATCGCGAGCAATACGGGTTCGCTCGCCGACGCGCTCATCCAGGCGCAGCTCGAACTGTCTGTGGATTTGCCGTAGACGGTATTGATAGGCGCACCAAGCTGAAAGGAGCACTAGGCTCACATATCCCGTCCGAAACCACCACGTATTCCACCACGCAGGTAGGATATCGAGAGATAACTCCAAGCCTGGTTCGCTCCAGGCACCCCGGCTGGTTGCGCCCTGTACACGGAAGGTATACGTCCCGGCCGGCAGCGTAGTGTAAGTCACTAACCTTTGGTTGCTGCCCACTTCGTGCCATTGGCGGTCTAAACTCTCCAGCTTGTACCGATACCGGTTGGCCTCAGGGTTGAAAAAGCTGAGGGCGGAAAACTCCAAGGAGAACATGTTCTCGTGATGAGAAAGACTGAGGGTACTGGTGTAACCGATGGACTTGTGGAGTGGGGAATGTGGTCCAATCGCGACCGGGCGGCCAAAAAGCCCGAAATCAGAGAGAACGACCGGTGGAATATATGGATCGTCTAGCACCTTGTCCGGATAAAATGCGATGCCCCCACTGAACCCTCCGAAAAACATCTCCCCACTGGAGCTTTTAAAGCAAGAGCCAAAGCCGCTTAAGTCAGCGCCCGGGAGGCCATCAGCCGTCGAATAGCGCTCAAATGTTTGCGTTGATGGGTTGAATTTAGAGAGTCCGTTATTGGTGCTTATCCAGAGATTGCGTTTCTCGTCCTCGAGGATGCAACTCACCACGTTTCCCGAAAGGCCATCGTGCTCGTAGTAGGTCTTAAATCTGCGAGTCGAGCGATCGAACTTGTCCAGACCGTCCTGGGTGCCGACCCAGATGGCGCCCGAGAGATCGAAGAGAACGGAGTTCACGCGATTGTTGCTCAGGCTCATTGGGTCATTTGTGTTGTGCTTGTAAACGGTGAACTGATGGGTGGTTGGATCAACGCGTTGCAAACCCGAGCGGTCCGTCCCAATCCACAGCGCTCCTTCGTGATCTTCCTTGACGTCGATATCGACCTGCGGGGCGTTTTCCTTTTCGGCGTTGTATACCGTAAAACGAGAAGTCGCAGGATCGAAAAGATCCAGACCATCGTAGGTCGCGGCCCACAGCCTGCCTGCATGATCGATGAGCAACCCCACCACATAATCGTTGCTTAAACTAAATTGATCTTTGGGGTTGTGGCGGAACACCGTGAACTTTCCCGTCTTTGGGTCGAAACGAAATAATCCTTGTCCATCGCTGCCAACCCAAAGAAAGCCCGACCGATCTCCGATGATCGCAGTCGGCCTCCAATTCACTCGCGGTTGTCCGATCCGGTAGAAGGTGTATTTCCCTGTCTTGCGGTCAACACGGTTAAGAGCATCAATCGCGCTAATCCAAAGGATTCCTTGGCGATCCTCATAGATGCCATTCACCATGGTTCCGCTGAAGGTGTTGGGGCTGCGGGGTTCGTGCTTGAATTTCTCAAAGAGAGGCGCGCGTCTGGCAAAGCGGTTGGGCGCCATCATATGCAGACCGGCCCAAATATTTCCTTCGTGATCCTGAAACAAGGAGCTCACGTCGTCTTCGGCGAGGCTTTCGGAGTTGCTCGGATCATGACGATAGCGGATGAACTTCTGCCCCTTCCGGTCAAGTTTCAGAATGCCATTGCCCATAGTTCCAAACCACAGAGTCCCCTCTCGGTCTTCGAGAACCGCCAACATCCCGGTTTCGAGCTCGTCAGAAAGGTGAGACGCGTGAACCGAGTACTGCGTGAGCGTGTTCGTCTTGCGATCATATGCCGCTAAGCCACCGCCCGTGAGATGAACGATCCAGAGCACTCCGAAACGGTCTTCGTGGAACGACATATGCTCGCCATGCTCACGGAGTGGAATATGGAGCGTGACCTTGCCTACCTTCCAATCAAACGCATCCACCCCTTCGCTCGTGGCAACCCACAACGTCCCCTCTCTGTCTTCGCCCGTGAATTTGATCACATCGTTGCTGATGCTGAACGGGTCGTTCGAATCGTGCTGGTAGCGGGTGGTCTGTCCGGTTGAGGGATTCAATCTGAAGAGCCCCCCAGTGGTTGCCAGCCATAACATACCTGTGTGATCCTGGCTAATCTGGCTCACCGGGAAGGTTTCACCACCTTCGGAACCGATGCGGTAGTGAGTAGCAGTCTCCGTAACAGGGTCGAACTTATCCAGGAACTCCTCGCAGCCAACCCAAAGCACCCCAGAACGATCTTTAAATAAGGCGTAGTTGTGCACGCCGCTCAGACTGTTCGGTTTGCCAGGTTCGTTCTTAAAGACTTTGAACTTATAGCCGTCGTATCGGTTTAGCCCATACATCGAAGCAAACCACATGAAGCCCTGGTCGTCTTGCGATATCTCGATGATATGAGTTTGCGATAGTCCATCCTCGGTGGACAATCGAGTGAAACGCAGACGCTCTCCGTCAACCATCGGCACGATAATTGTGTGAGGGTCGACACGCGGTTGCGGCACGTGGCCAACATTGACAGGTCGGCCGTTGGGCACAACAATGCGGTCTGCTGGGATTCGTGATGTCCCGCTAAACAACGGCATCACGGAGGCGCAGCAGAACGCCAAGGCCAAGATAACCCTGGGAGAGATCGTTCGTTGACAGATGCCCGAGGCCATCGTTTCAATTCAGTCCGGAATCTCCGGAGCCTGCTCGATACCTATAACCTCGGTGGTGGCAATGCCCTCCTTCAGCGCCCGAGCGGAGTAATTCCCCGGCGGGATGTCAGCGAGGGAGTAGACACCAGCCAGGTCGATTGCAGTTGTTTGCCATAATGACCACACGCGGAGACACTTGATCCCTGTTCAGGCTAAGCCGACTTGCGGGGAAGGCCCCGCGAACTCTAAGATTTGCGGCGGGGTTCGGAAGGCGATTCACACGCTCGTAGACAGTTATTGCGCAGAGTCACGTTTTCACAATCGCTCGACGAATCCCACACCTGCGTGGGTGCATTTTCGGTGAAAGGCTGTGGGGAAGTCCTTCAGAAACTCTGAAAAAACAATGAAAAGAACTGAACGGGCCCGAAGGGGGCGTGAAAAAACGCTAGCTGCAGATTGCAATGTTACGGGAAGCTACAATGAAGAGAAACGGGAGCCTATCGGCTCGCGCATGTCGCCAGGTAACGGCCCGCTTCCATGAGTAGAATGTACCGGTTCGGAGAGTTTCTCTTGGATCCGTGGCGGCATACGCTGTCACGTGCCGATTCACCCATCTTTTTGACACCCAAGGCCTTCGATCTCCTGGTGTACCTGGTTCAAAACCCGAACCGCCTCGTCAGCAAGGAGGAATTGCTGCAAGCCGTGTGGCAAGACACCTTCGTGGAGGCGGGGAATCTGACGCAATACATCTCGCACCTGCGCAAGGCGCTCGGGGACAATGCAGAAGACGCCCGATGGATCGTAACGATCGCTCGGAAGGGATACCAATTTGCAGGAGATGTCGCTGTTTCTGATGAGGCAGGTCCCGCAGGGCAAGCCGCGGGTCAGGTTCCTGTAAGCGAGCAGACGTACGCGTCACCCACCTCCGACGTTCCAGAGACAGGAGTCGCTGCAAACACGCCGAGACCTTGGCGCAAGAGTGTAGTCGTGGCTTTGTCATTTTTTGTGTTGGCACTGGTGGTCTACCTCTCCTGGCGCCACCTTCGGTCGGCGGAGCTGTCCGGAACCCACAAAATCAGGCTCGCCGTGCTGCCGTTTGAGAATCTGACCGGCGACCCCAACAAAGAATATCTTGCAGATGGGCTAACCGAAGAGATGATCTCCCAACTAGGACGGCTGAACCCGCAACAGTTGAAGGTGATCGCGCGAACGTCCGTTATGGGATACAAGCATAGTGCCGTACGCCTGGACCAGATTGGCCGTGATCTCTCTGTGGAGTATGTGCTGGAAAACAGCCTCCGCGAGAGTGGTGATCACATGCGCCTGACCGCGCAGCTGGTTCAGGTGAAGGACCAAACTCATTTATGGTCACAGGATTATGATTATCCGGAAAAAGACATCCTTAATGTCGAAGACGACGTAGCCAAATCTGTTGCCCGACAAATCCAAGTCCGCTTGACTTCGCAACAACAAGTAGGCTTCTCACGATCGCGCCCAGTCAATCCGGAAGCCTTCGATGCCTACTTGCAGGGGTACTACTTCTTTGAGCGGAACACAGACAAAGATACGGACATGGCGGCGAAGTATTTCCAACGCGCAACTGAACTTGATTCCTCCGACGCGTTGGCGTGGGTCTGGTTGTCGCGGGTACGCAACTGGCAGGCCAACACAGGCGCTGTTTCCGCTGAGGAGAGTCACCGGGCCGCCCGGGAAGCAGTTGAGCGAGCCTTAGAGCTGAACCCGAACCTGGCCGAGGCCCATATCCAAATGGGCCGTATCAAACAACAAATCGACTTGGACTGGGTTGGAGCGGATGCTTCATTCCAGCGAGCGGTTGCACTCGAACCTGGAAATCCCGAGACTGTAAGAATGGCGGCTTTTTCGGCAGAGATGCTCGGCCGCTTTGACGAAGCTCTTCAATTGGACCGCCGAGCGGTTGAATTAGATCCGCTCAATGCAGAGAGTTGGGAGTTCCGTGGAGAGACCGAGTTTTCCATGGGGCGGCTAGACGAAGCCGCAGCGGATAGCAGGAAGGCGCTTGAACTAAACCCCGATGTTTGGCCCGGTCCTATCCTATTAAGCCAAGTCTATGTTGTGCAGGGGCATCCGCAGAATGCTTTAGCTGAAATCGAGCTCGTACGTTATGACCCCGCGCGTGTGTTCCTGTATGCGGTTGCGTACTATGCGCTTGGTCGGCAAAAGGAGGCGGATGCGGCATTGAGTGAGTTAATCGCGAAATATCATTCGCGTAATGCCTATGAAATTGCCCAGGTTTATGCTTTCCGGAAACAGTCCGACGAAGGATTCAAGTGGCTAGACCAAGCTTATGCCCAACGTGACAGCGGTCTGATCGGAACAAATGTGGATCCCCTTCTGAAGAACTTGCACAACGACCCAAGATTTGCCACGTTTTTGAAAACAATCCACCTGCCGAATTGACATTCCGTATAGGAGAGAGCCAGTACTCCGCCACAAAGAAGTAACCTACCTAAGTTCTCTTACACGATTGAGTTATTCTCGGCCCAAAACCGGCCGGCGTGGGGTTCGACGATGAAACGCGATACGGCGAGACCGATCCCACGGTTCGGAACGCAAACGCATTTCTCAAAATCCCACGAAGCCAATTCAATCAGACTGAAGAAAGCACCCCGGAAGGGATTCTCGCTGATGTTCCCCATTTGAAGTTCGGCTCCGACCCCATAACGAACTCCAATGTTCCACCAGAAGTGATCTCCGCATGGGTAATCCACGCCCGCTGTAGTGGTTTCCCGTTCAACTGTGCCGATTGGATATAGCAGTTTGCGGAAGAGTTTCCGTGCGCGACGATCTCGAAAGTTGTGCCTTTGTGCCATCTGGAGTCCAGGGAAATGGCTGCCTTTCCGAAAAGTGGGCTTCCCAATACATAGACGTTGTCTCCGGGGCAGACGGGGTAGAACCCAAGAGCGCTCATTACGTACCAGGCAGACATCTGGCCCACGTCGTCGTTGCCGCAAATGCCGTTGACTTCTGCATGATAGGCCTGCTGGAGAATACGACGAACCCACTTTTGCGTAAGCCACGGCTGACCGGCATATACAAACAGATAAGGAACATGATGCACGGGCTCGTTGGAATGGTTATAGTACGGATTCCAGCCGAAAGTGTTGGGGGTCTTTTCGAACATTTCTTCCAGCGTGGCGACGAAGCGATCTTTCCCCATCAGGTCGATTAGGCCATAAATGTCATGCGGCACAAACCAAGTTTGCTGTAGGGGATTGCTCTCGGTGCATCCCTGGCCGAATGCAGTTTCCCCCAGCCATTCTATGCCCCGACCGCTGCGGTCTTTGGCCCGCATGAATCCGACCTGAGAGTCGAAGATGTTTCGGTAATTGCGGGCCCGGGCACGGAACAGCTTCGCATCGTCGTTGTCCCCGAGATACTCGGCGAGCCGGCCTACGCACCAATCGTAGTAACTATTGTCGAGCGTCCAGGAAACTTGATCGGGCACGTAGCCATTTTCCAGATAGAAGTCGTTGTCCGGCCGATTTGTCGTAGCCCCAGTACCCGCCGCAGTCTGCCTGCACAGTGCATAGGATTTCTGAATGTCGAACTTTCGGATCCCTTTTGCATACCCATCGAGAATAACCGAGATTCCTGGGTCGCCATCCATGCAGCCGCTATAGGCGTTCATGATTTCCCAACGTTCCAAATAACCTCGGCCGCTGCGCTCGGCAAGCTCGACGAGAGTGTTGATTTCATCATTGATCACTCCGGGCCGCAGGATGGTCATCAGCGGAAATTCAGCGCGGTACACATCCCAGCCGCTGAAAATCGTGCGGTAGGTGTACTCAGTCGAGGAATGGGTCTTCTTATCCGCCCCCAGGTATTTCCCGTCCACATCACGGACGTCGCGAGGATCGATCATCGTGTGGTAAAGCGCAGTGTTGAAAATTGTACGCTGAGTCTCTGTGGCGCCTTCAATGCTGATGCCGGAAAGAGTCTTATCCCATAAGGACCAAGCGCTCCTGCGCACCCGCTTGAAGTTCCAATCAGGTATGTCCTGGTTTAGGTTGCCACGTGCGCCTTCCATGCTCACATAGGAAATCCCGGTCTTTGTCAGAACCTGCTGGTTTTCGCGAGTGGGAAACCGAGTAAAGAAAACGAGATGCCTTCCCTCTTGCTCGGTGAAGTTGCTCCTCACGCGGCCATTCTTCACTCGGTCGTAGTAGTCGTCAGTCGAGAAATAATCGCCGACTAGTCCGCTGGGTCCTTGGAGGCGGCCATCGGGCAAATCAATGCTGGCAACACCGAACTCATCCAGCGGCGTTGAGAATTCCATGCGAAAGTAGAGCGTGTAGTCGACTTGCCCATCTCCGTTACCCCAGCCACCGTCCTTGGGCGTGCAGTGCACCCATCCTTCTATAGAATCTTTGCCGACGACTCTGACATATTGACCCGTGGACGTTCCTCCAATACGACGCGACAGGTCCACCAGAATATGGGACTCCGTCGATTGAGGAAACGTAAAGCGAAGTATTCCGGCGTGCGGCGCCGCGGTCAGTTCCGCGCGTATCTTATAACGTGCTAGCGTAACGGCGTAGTAACCGGCTTCTGCTACTTCCGTGGAGTGACTGAACTGGGAACGCCAACCCTCATCTGGATATTGGAGACGGCCAGCGGCGAATCGAACAGGGCCTGTCGTGGCCATAGTCAGCAGATTCCCGAAGTCGCCATACCATCCCACTCCGCTCATATGGGTGAAGCTGAAGCCCTCGATGGTCTTGTGCTCATAGGAGTAACCCGGAGCGTTGTCGCCGCCGGTGATGGTGTCGGGACTCAGTTGCACCAAGCCGAAAGGAGTCGTAGGCCCGGGAAAGGTCTTGCCCTCTCCGAGTTTCTGACTGGTGCTCGCACCGATCAATGGATTGACCCATTCGGCAGCTTCGTGAGTCTCCCCAAACACAGGACGCACCCAAACTGATGCCGCGGTAGCGGCAGATAGTCGGGCGAATCTTCGTCGGGTCATTTTCAGGGGCATGAAGAGTTCACCTTCTTTGGACAGGTCGAGAACCTTTCAATTGATCGGCTTGACCATTCGCATTGCAAGGCAATGGCGTTTTCAATCATATATCATGAGCGTTATTGATTTTTTAATCATTATGTGCGATTCTAGCGTGCGTTTAGGGGAAGGAAGCCTCTAGAGCGAGTCAATGACAATTCTTATACGATGCAGTGCAATACATAGACATTGCGATGTACGCGGCAATTTGCGCTGGCCACCAATTGGAGTCCAAGGCGGCTCATTCGAGTTGACACGCAGCTGCTTTGCCCCAGCTTCATTCGAAGTGGAATAGATTCGCTGTGGCTCCGGTGTGTTTTCCTGTGCAACTGGCAGAAAATTAAGGGCTTGACGAATGTCGCGTAAATCAAACTACGACAAGTATCCGTGCACCGCGGTGAGTACCAGCGCAGCTTCATGCTGGGTCGGCTGGCGGAACATCATCAATCGATTGAAGTCTTCTTCGGCGGAGAGCCGATTCACTCTCGCTGTTGAATGCTACCCCGGTACTTTTGAAGGATCGATCAAAGACGTGCTGGTTGAGAGTTTGCGTCCTACTGAAGTTGTTTATACCCCGGACTTGCTGAAGGCGCCGAACTGTGTGGACAGGATGTTGGCCCCGGTTTTGGGCGATGACCCAGTCTTCGGACACATGAACGGCATCGGTCTCGAAGCATTTTTCGAGGAGGCAAAGCTCGGTAAGGTACGGCAGAAAGTCGCAAGCTGGCGGCAAGGATTACTGCTCGTGGTCGGTGTCGGCGCGTCGATCGTTTCGCCTCAGCCGGACGTCCTTGTTTATGCCGATCTGGCACGCTGGGAGATCCAAGGCCGGCAGCGCCGAAATGAGATCTCAAATCTGGGTACCAACAATATCGAGGAAAGTCCGAGTCTGAAATATAAAAGAGCCTTCTTTGTTGACTGGCGCGCCGCCGATCGGCTCAAAAAGGAACTCCTCCCGAAAGCCCATTTCTTCTTAGACACAAACAATTCCACGCCAAAGCTCGTGGCTGGCGATTCCGTGCGAGCGGGCATCAAGACAATCGCGAGCCGCCCTTTCCGCGTAGTGCCTTACTTCGACCCGGGCCCATGGGGCGGGCATTGGATGGAAGAAGTATGCAACCTGCCGAAGGGCGCTCCGAATCATGCCTGGTGTTTTGATTGCGTTCCCGAAGAAAACAGCTTGCTTCTTGGGTTTGGCAGTCTACAAATTGAGTTGCCTGCGATTGACGTGATCTTTCTTCATTCCCGTGAATTACTCGGAGAGCATATTTACAGCCGGTTTGGCGCGGAATTTCCGATTCGTTTTGATTTCCTCGACACGATGGGCGGCGGAAACCTTTCCCTACAGGTCCATCCGCGCACAGAATACATTCGCAAGCAGTTCGGAATGGATTACACGCAAGATGAAAGTTACTACTTGTTGGACGCGGGCGAGGATGGCTCCGTTTATCTCGGCCTCAAACAGGGAATCGATCGAGAGGCTATGGCCGGGGAGCTGCGGGTCGCACACGACAGTGGGCCGCCGTTTCGCGCAGAAACTTACGTGAACAAGTTTCCTGCCAAGAAGCACGATCACTTCCTGATTCCAGCTGGAACGATTCACTGTTCGGGAAGAAACAGCATGGTGCTCGAAATCAGCGCGACTCCGTATATCTTCACATTCAAGCTTTGGGATTGGGGGCGGCTCGGCCTCAATGGCTTGCCGCGGCCGATTCATCTGGATCATGGAATCGCAAACATCGACTGGGACCGGCAAACGGACTGGGTGCAGCGGAACCTGATCAACCGAGTCGAGTTGTTGAGTAAGGGCGCAGGTTGGACCGAGGAGCGGACGGGACTGCACGAACTGGAATTTATTGAGACACGCCGGAATTGGTTTACAGGTAAGACGCCGCTCGATACACAAGGGACGGTAAATGTCCTGAATCTTGTGGAAGGCAGGGAAGCAATCGTAGAGAGTCCGAACGACGCTTTTGATCCATTTGTAGTTCACTATGCAGAAACCTTCATTGTGCCTGCGGCGGTGGGCGCGTACACGATTCGTCCCGGCAGAGAATCCGAGGGATCTAAGTGCGGAACGATCAAAGCCTTCGTACGATCGGGACAGATGTGATCTCTTAGGCGCGACTCCACAATCGTTGGAACAAAGTTCAGCGCGATGTCAAGTGCAAGGTGTGTAGGAGGAAGTATGCACGTACCGGCTGCAACTGAGAACGCTGATGTTGGGCAAGCAAAGGCGCAGTCGCTCAGCTACGTCGTACTGCTGGCTGCGGCCACTGCCATTTCAGGATTTCTCTTTGGCTTCGACACTGCCGTTATCAACGGAGTCCTGCTTCTCCTTCGCTTCCAATTTGCGCTCTCGAACCTGCAAACTGAGATCGCGGCAAGTTCGCTCCTGCTGGGCTGTCTACTCGGTGCTGCCGGCGCAAGTATGATCGGCGACCGCTACGGGCGTCGGAAATCGCTGATTGCTTCGGCCCTGTTATTTGCGTTTTCTTCCGTTGGCGCGGCGTTAGCGAACACGGTCACGCTCTTTTCTGTGGCTCGCTTGTTGGGAGGTCTCGCGATCGGTCTCGCCTCTGTGCTCACGCCGGTGTATATTGCCGAGATTTCGCCTTCACGAAATCGCGGAACGCTCGTCTCGCTGAATCAATTGGCGATAGTCGTTGGCATCCTTTCAGCGTATCTGATCAATTGGCGGATCGCTCGCCTCGGAGCGAGCAGCTGGCGGTGGATGTTGGCTGTCGCAGCGATTCCGTCTCTCGCGTTTCTGTTCGGACTGCTTCTGATTCCTGAGAGCCCGCGCTGGCTGGTCACCAGAGGTCGCCACGATGAAGGTCAACGCGTTTTGTCACGAATCTTCGGCGAGCAGGCCGCGAAGGAACAGATCGAGGCTATCGAACAAGTGGTAGCGGGCGAAGAGGGTTCATGGCGTGAGGTGCTTTCGCCGAACATGCGCAAGCGTCTTACAGTCGGAATGTTGCTCGCGCTTTTTTCCCAGATTACCGGAATCAACACCGTGCTCTACTATGGCTCAATCATCTTTAGCGAACACTTCCCCGGACAGTCGACGAGCATGGCGCTGATCGCAAACGTAATCATCGGAACCGTCAATCTCTTGTTGACCATTGTCGCCATGGTGTTTCTCGACCGCTGGGGCAGACGCGCGATTTTGATGATCGCGAGCGGAGGGATGGGAATGGCGCTCACATTTCTGGTAATCGGTTTGCAGGTGCCGGGAGTCTCGCCCTTACTGATGCTGGGCTGCATCCTGCTATATGTCGCTTTTTTTGCTCTCGGCATGGGCCCCGGCCCTTGGCTGATCATCTCCGAGATCTTCCCTACAAAGGTACGAGGTCGTGCCGCCTCGATCGCGACGTCAACTCTTTGGTCGGGCACACTTCTGGTCACGCTAACATTTCTCAGCTTGGTCAAGGTTCTGAACCTCTGGGGAACATTTGCGATCTACGGCGCGCTTTCCTTTGTTTGTCTTATCTTCGTTTGGAAGATGGTTCCTGAAACGAAAGGTCGCACACTCGAGCAGATTCAACAGACGTGGAGCAACTAGAACTGGTTTCCGTTCGAACTCGGAATACTTCGAGGAGTCATTTTCAGGTGAAAGCCTTAGCCATTGATTTTGGGGGAACACACGCAACGTGTGGTTTGGTCGAAGATAGTGTCCTTCTTGCGCATGAGACGATTGATACAGATTGTGCGAAGAGCCTTCAGGCAGTGCTGCCGCGGATTCGTGATGCGTGCCGCGGACTCATGAAAGGGAGAGGACTTTTACCCGGTGACATTGCGGGCATAGCAATTGGATTTGCCGCACTTGTTGATTCCCGCGTGAATCGAGTCCTCTCAACCGACGGCAAGTATGAGGACGTTAAAAACATCGATCTGGCGAACTGGATACACGAAAACGTTGGCTTGCCAGCACGAATCGAGAACGATGCGCGCATGGCCCTAATGGGAGAGTCCTACGCTGGCGCGGCGCGTAGTTTTACTGATGTCGTAATGATGACGTTAGGCACTGGCATTGGCGGCGTGGCAATGATCGAGGGGAAATTGCTTCACGGCAAGCATGGGCAAGCAGGTTGTTTAGGCGGGCACATTCCGGCAGTATTCAATGGACGGCCATGCGCTTGTGGGGCGGTCGGCTGCGCAGAAGCGGAAGCGAGTGGCTGGTCACTGCCCTTGATAGTAAGGGATTGGCCCGGAGCTACAGAAAGCAGTTTGTCGAGCTATTCGAACGTCGGCTTCAAAGAGCTTTTTGAAGAAGCTGCGAGTGGAGACAAGGTGGCCGTTGCGATCCGTAACCGTTGTTTGAACATCTGGGCGGCGACTGCCGTCGGCTTGGTTCATGCATACGATCCGGAGTTAATTGTGATCGGCGGCGGTGTAATGAAAAGAGCAGACGTTATCATTCCTTACGTCCAGTCGTATGTGCACAAGTACGCGTGGGCACCCTGGGGCAAGATTCAAGTCCGCGCCGCCGAACTAGGAAACAATGCTGTGCTCATGGGAGCAGTTCCGCTCTTGTCACAAACCGGCACGTCTTGAGATTTTTGAGGTTTACCTTAATGCCGACCAGAGAAGGAGATAATGAGGCGGGGCGGCGTGCTTTAGCCTGCACAGTTCAGCGTAAAGTGACGGCTGAAATCTGGCTCGGGGAGGATGTTTTGTTCCGCGTCCGCGATACTTGTTTTTGCGTTCTAAGTGTATTTCTGATTTCCCTCGGTATTTCCTGGGCCCAACAAGATAAGCAGAAGCCTCAGTCGGGCGTGGGGGGGATTGCCTCGGGAATACCTGCGACCGCCATTTACGACTCTCAGAATCGGCCCATCACGGCCGGCGGGTTTGTCGACAAGGGCCCGGTCATCTTCGAAGATGCCACGAAGCAGGCCGGACTCGGTAGCTGGCGCCACAAAATGGGCATGCCAGACAAAAACTTCATTGTTGAGACCAATGGTTCGGGCGTCTGCCTGATCGACTTCGACAAGGATGGCTGGCTCGATATCTATCTCGTGAACGGCGGGACGTTCGATTCTCTGGATGGAAAGGAAGAGCCGCCACACGCCGCACTGTTCCACAACAATCATGACGGAACGTTCGACGAAGTAGCGCAAAAGGCCGGTGTGGCGAATGATCGCTGGGGATACGGCTGCTCGGTTGCGGATTATGACAATGACGGCTGGCCCGATCTTTTTGTCGGCAACTACGGCAAGAACCGGCTCTACCACAACAACCATGACGGCACCTTTACTGATGTGGCTGAAAAAGCCGGCGTGCAATTGGGCAACTGGTCTGCCGGTTCCGCGTGGGGCGACTTCGACGGTGATGGGTTATTGGATCTGTATGTTGCGGGTTATGTTCACCTCGACCGCGAGAATCTGCCGATCGGCGGAAGCAAAGCGATGAACTATGCGTTCTGTCAGTATCGTGGGGTGTCAGTAAATTGTGGACCGCGCGGATTACCCGGCGAAGCAGACCATCTGTTCCATAACAATAGCGACGGTACCTTCACCGATGTCACGGTGAAGGCAGGCGTGCAGAATAAACAACCCTACTACGGCTTCACGGCAATTTTTGTCTCGCTCAACGCCAACGGTCGTCCCGACCTGGTTGTCGGGAATGACTCTGAGCCCAATTATCTCTATATCAACAAAGGTAATGGGACGTTCGAAGACGCCAGTTACTCGTCCGGGTTTGCGCTCAACGATGACGGCCGCGAGATTGCTTCGATGGGCATTGCCGTAGGGGACTATGAGAACAACGGCCAGGTGGATTTGTTTGTTACCGACTTTGGTGACGACTACAAGGTGCTCTACCACAACGACGGCAACAACAGCTTTTCTGACGTGAGCTACAAGGCAGGTGTCGCACGAACCACGATTCCATTCGTCGGTTGGGGGGACGGTTTTCTCGATTACGACAACGATGGCTGGCTTGATCTCTTCATGGTGAACGGCCATGTTTATCCGCAGGTAGAACAAAACAAGTGGGGCACGTCGTTTGCTGAAAGACCGCTGCTCTTTCACAACATATCGGATCCGCACGGGAGGGGTCGAAGATTCGAATACGTGCCTCCCGTGCAGGGAACCGGGCTGGCTACGGTCATTCCGGCACGCGGAGCAGCATTTGGCGATCTGCTCAATGACGGCAAGATCGATGTTGTGATCAACCCGATTGACGGTCCTCCCGTGCTGCTTCGCAATGTGAACCCCGATCATCATCACTGGGTCGAGGTCCAACTCGTCGGAGGACCCAAAAGCCCCCGCGACGCGACGTGCGCCACCGCGTTTTTGACCGCCAACGGAATGCGCCAACGTCAGGACGTGCTTGCGAGTGGAAGTTATATATCTTCGAACGACCGCCGTTTGCATTTCGGCCTGGGGGATGCGACGGATGCAGGAAGCCTTGAGATCCACTGGCCATCGGGCGAAAGGGAAACGATCAAGCTACCTGAAGTAGATCGCATCTATACCGTCACTGAAGGCAACGGCATCACTGGCGCCGTGTGCGAAGCAACGAAGTGTGAGAAAAACGCGCGAAAGGCCAAAGCTCATCGGTAGGACCGCGATCACTGCATCGCAAGTCGGCCGACTTGAGACCTCTTTGCTGCTGATTAGCCTGGTTCGTTATACACGCCGATCTCAGCAATGTGAGGCATCTGCTTGCTGCTTTCCAACACCAACCGCACCCTCTGCGATGATACGCGAGGAATGCGATGAATTGTGGTAGATGTCGGCTTTTCGCCGTTTGCCAGCGTAGTCCGGTTCACACCGTTCCAGCACTCAAAACGATGGCTCCGAATACGGCTTTCCAAATAGTTATCTCCGATGCCAACAGGCTCCACGAGCGACACGACATTGAAACTCTCCTGCTTTTGCAGATCCACCTCTAACCAGCCTGAGGTTTGCCCCTCTTCCAAGTACCAGCGCGAATAAAAGTCACCATCGTTCGCTTCATCCGGACCCACAGTATCGGGGTAAGAACTGGCATGAATTTGTTTGCCCCTCGCGAGATTTCGCGTCGTGATCACGATGTGCTTGCTAAGCTTTGCCATGGGTCCAGGATGCGTCCATGCCCTCCCAATCTCCTCCAAGCGGCCCACAAGATTCGACGCGAGCCGCCCTTCGCGGTTCGGTGGAGCATTGAGAATGAGGTTGCAGTGTCTGAGATTCAGCGGACGAAGCCACTCGTCAACAACAGTCTTTACCGCCTTGAGAGGTCCATTGGCGTCTCGTCGCTTCCAGAACCATCCTTCGGTAAGGGTCGCACACGCGAGTGCAGGCACGTCGCTACCTTCTGGGACCTTCTGCCCGGCATTCTGCTCAAAAGCCTTCACATCGGAATAGTAGAGTCCGCTCGGAGGATATTGACTGGCATTGAGGTCGCAGATCAGGCAGTCGGGCTGGAGATTCTAATGTGCTCATAGATTTCGTGGAACGGTACCTCTTCGTATGTGATGCGACTCCACGGTGCATCCCAGCCATCTGTGATCAGGATATCAACCTCTCCATACTGCGTGAACAACTCCGTCAATTGATCTTTGATGAGCCGAACCTTGACCGGTGTCACGTTGAAATGGCGGATGTCATCGCGCAGCGACAAAATCGAGTACTAAAGCCCCACCCGCAGGCCAGCCTTGCGGAAGGAATTGACATAGGCACGGACGATGTCGGTCGAGTGCAAGGTCTGCCCCACGTTTGCTGCTGCCGATTTTGTCGGCCAGATGCAGAACCCATCGTGATGTCGGGTCGTCAGGCACCCCCAAGTCATGTTCGCCGACTGCGCCGCCGCGGCCCATTGGTCCGTATCGAGAGCGGTTGGACGAAACAGATCAGCGGACGATGTCGGATCGCCCCATTCGCGGTCCTGAAAAGTGGCCATACTGAAGTGCAAGAACATGCCGAAGCGCAGATCCACAAACCGCTGTTGGAGATCCTGGAGTGGCAGTCTGCGACGCAGAGTTGCGCCGCGTATCGTTCTGCTTCATTGCGACACCGTAATTAGAGGCCAGCATCGCTGCGATCGCTGTTCGGGTGGACAGTTGGAAGAACTCTCTCCGGGACGTCATTTTCGATGCGCGTACCTCCAGCAAGATGAGCGCACTTTGAATTGGGAATTTAGCACAGTCGAGTCAGCCTTGATCTAGCTAGAGGCTCTAAGTTGCCGCAACGGACTCTGGAAGAAACCTTTGGAGAGTCGAAATTTGACGCAGACGGGCTTCCGGATACAGTGCTCTTGGAAGCGTCAACACTCTACGTTTCTTTTCGCAACTCCACACCTGTATCGCCGGACAGGATGATGTATCTCTGGACTCCACGGCGCACATGCCGCAATTCGCCCGCGAAACCTCTGGGCGTGTCTGCATTTAGGAGTTCCGGTGTGTCGCCGAGTTTTGGCATATAACCGAAGAGCGTGCAGAGGACGGTTTCTGCGAAGGCTCCGCCGCCCGTACACTCACGCATGCAGCCTTGACGCTGAGCAATGCGGATCGGTGCGTCGCGGTCTCGCCGCTTTACTCCGTAGAACTCGTGCGCCTGCGCGTACACGCCTTCATAAACTGCGGCCTGAGTCCGTCGCAGAAAGGGAACTGCGATGTTCCAGTAGCCAAGGCGGCACAAAGCATCAACCGTCACGGCGGGCCATGCGTCGTAGGCACCCATCGGTCCGTGGTCGGGGCGGTCAGAGTTCGTCGCTGCCAGATCGAGTTGGGATTGCGCGCGCATCCACTTTTCCATCAGCAGTTCGCGCTGCACAAAGTGAACCATTTCGCGGCGAACATTGAGCGGCAAGTCTGCAGCCAGGAAACGACCGACAGTGGCGAAGTCGTAGCAGTGGCGCATCTCCACCCGTGTTCCATCGCGATGCAGACTTGCCCACACGCCCTTTCCCGGTTCGTAAAGCGTCATAACCGCCTTGAACATCGCGTCCGCCTCGAGACGCAATTGGCGGGCTTCGTCGCCGTCACCCTTCTCCTCGAAAATCTCTGCAAGTTCTCGCATCATCCACACATTGGCGGAGTTGAACGAAGGAACTTTGTTGATGTAGGTAGGCACACATTCCAGCAGATTAAGAGCGCCACCGTAATCAGCAAGCTGGTCTGTACGATTCAACCGCAGTTTCTTCCAGTTTGTCGCTAGAACATGCATGCGTTGCAGCACCGTCTGGTCGGCGATCTTCTCCCGGAGGAACTCCTTGTCCTGTGTGACGACGAGATACGACCAAGCCAGCCGGAAGATGGAGAGATCGTTTGCCGCATATCCGCGCAAATCCCATCCGGCGGGAGCCTCCAGATGCTTGGGCGAAGGAGGTCGTTCAGCTTTGAAAACGATAACCAAGCTCTCGTGCGGGTCCTGCTCAAGGAATAACTTGATTTGTTCCTTCATCTGCTTGGGTTCGAGCAAGGCGAAAAGAGTAGAGAACAGCGAGGTGTCCCAGTAGAAGACCACTCCTTTGGGGCGTTCACCGCTGGTGATAAAGGTTCTGTTGCTCCACAGATTGGTTCGCAACAGCACAAGTAACGTAAGCACACTACGGTAATAGATCTCACGGATCGCCGCATCGTTTGTAACCAGCAACGGAGCATTGCCTGAGAAGAAGTCGTTGTCCGGCGTGAAGGCGCTCTTCCACCTTTTCTCCCATTCGGCTTTGGTGCGGTCCCATTGTGTTTCGAACCACTCGCTTGTAAGGCCAGAGCGTCCGGGCTTGCCTGGTTCCCCGACGTACATCAGGAAACGAATTTCGCGGCTTTCACTCGGGGCGGCGTTCACCTGCCACTCGGCAAACTGGCCGTCCGTTTTGTTTTGCGGAAGATCGAAGAAACGATAAACATAGTCCATCTTCCATTTGTCAGACGTGGCGCGGATCTCTCCCGGGCCGATAAACTCGCGGTTCACCGGCTTCCAGCCCGGATCCACAGTCAATGCTACCTGAAAGGATTTGGCGGTCGCGCCATTATTAGTGAACTTCACTCGCCACATGACCACCGTGTCTTCTATAACCATCCTGTTTGTGGTGACCACATCGAGATCGCCTACTTGTGCGCGGCGCACCGCCTGGAAGGCAAACCACCTGCAGTTCGTACTCTCGTAGGACCGGTCATCAATTGTCATGCCACAAACTGGGAGGGAATAATAGATGGGCCAGCGCGGTCCGGATTCGTCGCCATAGAGTTGTCCGCCAGGCAGGAAGTTTACCCCAACAAGATCTGGCGCGCAGGCGGCCATCTCGTGGAAGTTATGCAGCGAAGGCATCTGCGCAAGCTGGCCGCAATCCAGCCAGCCGGTTCCTAATTCGTCCAGCGTCTGTAGTCCTGAAGCACCCGACGCCGCGGCTGCGGTATCCGCACCAAATCCAAAGGCCATGCCGGGAAGTAGTTGCGCCGAGAGTACCGCCATACCGGTTTCACAGAACGTCCGCCGACTTATGGTCTTATGCACTACCGACGGGGGGTCGCTCTTGGCTTTACGCATCGTTTCACAGATTCCCATCGTCCGTATCTTCCGCAGCCCGCTGTAGCACGGGGCACCCTTCGAGAAACCCGCAGTCAGTCAGTGCCAACTGGATCCGAACTCGATTGCAGGACGACCTATGTGTTCATGGTTTCAATGCGCAGGGTAACCAACTCCCAAGCCGGTATAGCCACCTGTGTAGGAAGCTGTTCAAGCGGTTCCTCCCCGAGGTTGCTACGCCAAACCTTGATCGCACTCCCATCCATCCAAGTCAAGCCGGCTTGACGGTCTTCTCCCGCAGCGCCGAAGAGCCGGACAATCCACGCGCTGCCGTCTGCGCTTCGCTTGCACTCCTGCACAAGCACATCTTCCTGATCTATCCGGAGCTTCAGCCCCATTCGGGATCGCTGCCCCTGAGCTGACGCAACAAGAGGCTGTGACATGCCCATCGCGAAACGGCTGGCAGCCGCGGGGTCGTAGCCGCCGTGCGGACGCAGCGCATACCGAAACTCGACGGGGCCATCCTGGTACGCGCGGTAATTCGTTGACCAATGATTGTTCATGATCCAGGAATAGAACTTCTGTGTGGGCTCAATATGCTTTCGCCAGAACTGAGGATGAGTTTGCGAGCCTAGCATAGTGGCCGAAAGAGAGCCGATTTCGACAAGAGGCGCATCAAGTGTCGCCCAGGTGACACCGTAGTCTGCATTTGCAACATCGATCCACCGGCCCACAGGCAACGAGTTCTTGCAAGAACCTGGCAGTTGATCAATTTCGGGACGCATAACTGCAAATGGGACATCAATGTGAATCTGACCATTCTCAATGGCAAACGGAAAGGCAAATTGCAGGCTTTCTTTAGATTGATGCTGCGCAAATTCTCCGCCAGGCCCGCCTTGGCCTGGGTGCGGATTCAGCGGCGCACGTTTCTTATTTACGATATTGGATATCTCAATCCAATCTGCAGAGGCCTTCAATCGCACACGGCGAACCAGGTCTACGCACCCCGGTGCGGAAGACTCGATGCGAATCGTGGCGACAAGGGGGCCGGCTTCCTCGATGGCGATGTGTACAGGCCCACTGGTACTCACCTTCGAGGTGTCTTTGCCTTCGAGGAGTAGGTATTGGTTTATTGCCGCGTCACGGCTGGTGTCCACAAGGTTGCGCGCACTCTTGTCGGACATCAGCTCGACAACGTTGCCGCTCTTGCTGTCGACTTTTGCACGTACAATGCCGTTATTCAGGACTCCGTCCAGCACCGTTACCCGCCTTGCCGGAACATGCGGGGCTGCTGCTGAAAGATGAAAACTTGCAGTTCCCAGCGGAGGAACATTCTCTGCAAGAAAAGCCAATTCCCCCGTTGAAAGACGTTGAGATGGAACAGATGTGCCGTGTTCGTTCTTCACGTGATCCTTGCCCAGGGACCTCTCCTTCGAGATCACGATCACTTCAGTCCTCGGCCAGGAACAGGTGTTATGCACGTCTACGTTCGAGCTATCCTTCTTGCTGGTATAGGCGTCGAGCACTTTGTCAAAGAGCTTCTTCGAATCGTTCTCGGCGTCAACAGCGAAGTGACGTTTCACCTGCCATTGTTGAATGACAAAAGGGTTCTCAGAATCCGAAACACTATTCCACGCTCCCCATGTATGCTCCGAATACAACAAGACATTTCTCCAGGCGATGTTGAAATCGGAGCTGTTGTATACATGCGGTGCGAGCATCGCAGAGAGTGTTGTGGCTTGGGCCAACCGCTCGGCCGCTCCGCGGTTCATTCGTGTCTCTAAGGCCGATGACGCGGCTCCATCCTCCCAATAAGGGGTCAAATCGCCCTTGAACTGGGGTAGCTGGTGGCCATGCTGTTTCTCAAAAGCCGCAAATGCATCGCTGGTTGTGGAAATGGAGAAGCGCGGCCATTCGTATTCTTCATTCCACTTCTTCACGAACTCGCAAATCTCCGGATCAGGTTGCGCATTGTCGCCATGGCCCGACCACCGGATACAAGAAATCTGATAAGGGAAACCGACCTCATCCAGTCTGGCTTGGTATTCGTTGACCATTCGTGTATCCAGCTTCATGACGTGCGACATTGCATAGCCAGTCCACGGCACCCAGACAAGCAGTCTTTCGTTGCCCGAGGGAGAGATCCACCAGAATGGCTTATCTTGCCACTCAACCATAAAGGTACCTATGCGGTCGAAGAAATTAGGAGCAGCCGAGAAGTAGCGGATGCCTGCCTGGGCCATCGCGGAGACCGTCCCCCAGGTATACCCGGGTACATCGCTGATCATGGCAGAGTCAACGGGGGTCCCGCACTGACTGCCTAATTCGGTTCCGTAACGAAATAATTGGAGAAGTTCTTCAGGGCGGCACAGGCCAGTTAGCTCGTTCGCATACATGCCGTTTAGCCCGATCCAACCCTTCTTCACAGCGCTGATCAGTTCTTTGCGCTCTGGCTCGGTCTTGGCTCGCATGAACTGATCTGCTCCCCAGAGGACCTCAAGGTTCCAAACGAATCTCGCACCGGGCGGGTAGTTGGCGGTGTTTCGCGCCAGTTCGATTCCCCGGGAGATATTTGCCATTTGTTTTTCTTCAACATTGCTCTGGAGATCTGTATATCCAAGGTCATGGTGGGAATGAGGCAGGATGAAGATCAGCAATTTGCGCACTGGTTCTACGCGAACTTCGACTGACTCCGCCTTGCCGGCGATTGCATACTCGACAAGCATGTGCTGAGCTGTTTCAACCGGGTCGACGTAGATGTTGAATGTATGCGTGCCCGGAGACAGAATTCGGCTCTCAGCTTCCTGGCGATTGACGCTAACGACCAAAGTTGCATCCGCTCCGGCATGCTCTATGGTCAATTGGATTGGTTGGACAAGCTTCCCACCCTTATTTGCCAAGGCGCGAATGGGAGAGGCAAAGCTCGACTTCTCCATCAAGGTTTGATCTAGGCCTAGAGCTGTTATCCGGGGATTCACCCAAGCCATGCCGACTGCAGCGGCAATTCCCTGTATGACTTTGCGTCTTTGCCTTTCCATACTCGGCAAGAAATTTCCTTTTGGCGAGTGCGAAGAACCCGAACGAGCGTCACACATGCCTAGTGATAACCCCTGGAAATCCCCTTCTTTCGCTTCGGCTGAAGGGCGTGTCGCGTGGAAATCCTACGGGGATGGTGCTCGAATGTCAACTTAACACTCGTGTAACACGACCAGAAATGATATTATCGCGCACTGATAGCGTTCAGATCGAGCCTCTTCTATACCAGCAATAGAATGCAGGAAGATTGGGTGAGGACATGAGTGGTATCTTCGCGATGTCGCGGAGATGAGTTCGAGGAGATGTTTCGATCATACGTCAAGATCGTACGATCACACGAGGTATAGTAAACGAAAGGCCGAAGAATCGGCTTGTTGCGCTCCACTATATGGGTCCCAAGACCGATAATCTCGTCGCACGTCAGGAATACATTCTCCGTCGTCTGCAAGAGACGGGCGGTGTCGAAATCGATGAACTTTGCAACACGCTGGGCGCATCGGAAGCAACACTCCGGCGAGATCTCGAGGACCTTGAAAGCCGGTCGCTTTTGAGGCGAACGCGAGGCGGAGCTGTCCCGATTGGGCCATTATTCTACGAACCATTTCGCAACGATAGTTCTTTCCAGGACAAAGTAAACAGCTTCGCTGAAGAAAAGCGTCGGATTGCGAATGCAGCAGCTGCTCTTGTCAGCACGGGACAGACTGTTGCCTTAACTGGAGGTACCACGACGACCGAAGTCGCGCGGTGCCTGAGAGTTCTTACTGGTATCTCGATCATTACAAATACAGTGAACGTGGCAATGGAGTTGAGCAACAGGAAAGATATCGAGGTGATAGTGACGGGAGGGCACCTCCGTGGAAGTTGGTTCACTCTCATAGGCCCACTAGCAAATGCCGCAGCTGAGGCGCTCTTCTCCGACATCATGTTCATCGGTGTCGACGGCATCGACGCAAAACAAGGCCTCACTTGCACGAACCCCTCTGAAGCCGAAGTCCTGCACAAACTTGTGCAACACGCCAAGTTGAAGGTTGTGGTAGCTGATCACAGCAAACTCGGTTTTGTCAGCAAGTATCTCCTCTGCCCAACAAAAGGCATAGACAGATTGATTACCGATAGTGAGGCATCCGCTTCAGCGATTGCGCCGTTCAAAAAACTCGGCATTGAGATCACCCTGGTCTAGGTTCAGCGGTGCTATCGGGCAATCTAGCAGATTGCGATTGGGCTGCCGACTGCATGAAATTGATCCGCTTTGGTGATCCCGGCAAGGAACGACCGGGAATCCTGCTCAATGATGGCGCGCACGTCGACGTTGCGGGCTTTGGTTCTGATCCCTCGTGGGATTACAACATTACAACGAAGAATTTTTCGCGAGTGATGGCCTGACCAGATTGCGCGCCTGGGCCGTCGATCACCTGCACACCGCTCCACGCGTGCAGCCGGCGCTTCGTCTGGGACCTCCAGTAAGCCGGCCCAGCAAAATCGTCTGCATTGGACTCAACTGTCGCGATCACGCCGTTGAAAGCAAGATGGAGATTCCCAAAGAGCCAGTCATCTTCTTTAAAGCAACGACTGCGATCGTCGGTCCGAATTATTCGCTAGTGATGCCTCGTGGCGCCACAAAAGTCGATTGGGAAGTCGAACTCGCCGTCGTAATCAGCCGCAAAGCCTCATACGTTTCTCGTGAAGAGGCGCTCAACTGCGTCGCGGGCTACGTTCTGCATAACGATTATTCCGAACGCAGCTTTCAGCTGGAACGTGGCGGGCAGTGGGTCAAGGGAAAGAGAGCAGACACATTCGCTCCGTCGGGCCCGTTTCTCGCCACGCCGGACGAACTTCCTGACCTAAATCGCCTGAAGATGCGGCTCAAGGTGAACGCGAATTTCGTCAAGACAGTTCTACGGCGCAAATGATTTTCGGCGTCGCGGAACTAGTTTCCTATGTGAGCCAATTCATGACACTGCTTCCGGGAGACTTGATCAGCACGGGAACGCCGCATGGAGTGGGCCTTGGGATGAAGCCGCCGCAGTATCTTAAGGTTGGTGACGTGGTCGAACTCGGCATCGAAGGGTTTTGGGAATCTAGGCAAATGGTCGTCGAGTCTGTGTAAAGCCGACGAACGTAACCGCATGAATGAATTCCATACATATTGATGCTCACCAGCATTTCTGGATCTGCCGCCACGACGAATATGACTGGATTGACAATTCCATGGCGGCGCTGCGGCTGAACTTTCTGCCTGAGGAGCTCGCGCTCGAACTGAATCAAAATGGTTTCGCCCGACCGATTGCGGTACAGGCCCGCCAAACACTGGAAGAAACTCGCTGGCTGATCGAGCAGGCAGATCGTACTTCGACAGTCTTTGCAGTCGGCTGGGTTGATCTTCGTCCTCCGGACGCGCGCGCACAACTCGCCGGCCAGCATAAACCAGGAACGCGGCCTGGGTTTGGAATGATGGGAGCGATTCAAGATCGCTTTGTCGTAAGTCGCTGGGAAAGCACTTAACCTTCGCACGAGGAGATAGCCCGTTAGACTACGCTTGAGTCAACTCCAATATTCTCAATTCCTTATGTGTGAACTCTGCCGTCAACATACCCCCTCCAAACGGTGTCCTCCCGAGTACTGAACCCTCATTCGGCAAGAAATTTAGGTTTCGCTCATGATTTATGATTGACAACAGGTTTTTCAATCGCATATTATGCCCGCGGCCAAGAATGTATCGGGGACCCGCATCACCCCGCAACACGATGGGTGCGGGAACTTTTTCGGAGGACAGAGCCATGAGCAAAGCTTCTCGGAGCGCCAAGATGCGTTTTATGAAGTCTTCTGTTGAGTGGTGGAAGAGCTGCGGAGTATTTGCCTTATGGCAAGTGTGTCTTCTGGGTGCCATCCTATTACTATCCGGCACGGGGTTTGCACAGCTATCGACGGCTTCGCTGAGCGGAGCTGTCCGAGATTCCAGCGGCGCGGTAGTTCCCAAAAGCAAAGTCATGCTGAAAAATGTGGCTACTGCCGTTGAGCACTCAACCACAACCAATGATGCGGGCGCCTATCTCTTCCTTGACATCACCCCTGGTAGATATGTGCTTTCCGCGTCGGCTCAAAACTTCGTCGAGCAGCGGGTTCCTGAGTTCACACTTACAGTGGGCCAGGCGGGGACGATTGACTTTGCTCTGACCGTCGGTTCCCAAAGCGAAGTGGTGACGGTGCACGGCGCCACTCCGCAACTGGAGACGACAAGTGCCAATCTCGGCCTTGTTGTCGGGACGAAACAGGTGAACGATCTTCCGCTTAACGGGCGCGACTTTACCCAGCTTCTTACCTTAACCCCGGGAATATCCCCGGTGAATAATTCGCAGTCCGGTCCCGGACAAGGTAATTATGCAGAACCGGCACCGAACAACGAGACTCCCGCGATTCCCTCCGTCAATGGGGCAGCTAACCGAAGCAATTATTTTTTCACGGATGGTCTGAGCAATTTTGGCGCCTTCCACAGTGTGTATGCGGTCCCGCCCATCATCGATGAGATTCAGGAATTCAAGGTCGTGTCTCACACCGACAGCGCAGAATACGGGTCGGTAATCGGTGGAGTCGTCAATGTAGTCACAAAGTCCGGCACAAACCAACTTCACGGCTCAGCGTTCGAGTATGCCCGCAGTGGAATCTTCGATGCTCAGCAACCTTTCACTTCGTCCAGTCCTTCTTTTAGGCAAAACGAATTCGGCGGAGTTGTGGGGGGCCCGGTTTGGATCCCGAAACTATACAACGGCAAGAATAAGACATTCTTTTTCGCGGCATACCAGGGATTCCGTTATTCGCTGACCCAGGCTAAAGACATAAGAGTTCCCACTGCCGCGGAGCTTGCCGGGGATGAGAGTTCCTGGCCGACGCAGATATATAACCCGTTCTCTACGCAACCGGATCCAGCCCACCCTGGCCAGTTCATTAATAGCCCATTTCCGGGGAACCAGATTACTCCAGATCCCAACATGGTAGCCTGGGCGAAGTTCATTTACCCTGCCGCCGGGCCTGTACTTGATGCAAGCGGAGATAATGCGACTGACTCAACTCCCACTACTCAACACATCAACCAGTTCACTACCCGGCTTGACCAAAAGATTGGCCAGAATGACTCAGCATGGTTTCGCTATAGCTACGACACCAGCGTAGAAAGTTCTTCCCTTGGCGTTCCCGGGATACCCAACGTCGTCACTATCCCAAACAGGAACTATGGGGGCAGCTACGTACATGTCTTCAGTCCGAGCCTCGTTCTTCAGGTTGAATTTGGCCGAACTACTGTCGGGGACAACGCGGCAGCTACCTTTACAAAGTCAACGGCAGCTCTCATCAGCCAGATTGGATTCTCGCCCGCATTTGTCGGGAATTTCCAGGCAGCACCGGGAAGGAACTTTCTTCCCGGAAATGGTATCCAGCAAATTGGCGTCGGTCTCGCCGGCGGATATCCCAGCGTAGGCGAGGTCTACGCGCTGCACCCCGATGTGCCGAATTCCAACCAATTCAGCGGCGTTGTGACAAAGACATTCGGAAACCACGAGATTCACGTAGGTGGAGGGTTCATCAGTAATAAGTTTTACAGTCCGATCACGACCGATAACCTTACATTCGGCGCTCAGCCAACCGCGGAACTAAATGCCGGCGATCCCAATGGCGAGAAGATAAATACCGGCGACCCGCTTGCATCCTTTCTCCTCAACGTTCCCACGGCAGCAGACCGGCGAAACGTGGTTACGGAAACGCGCTTTGGCGGTGTAATGAGCGAATTTGTACAGGATTCCTGGAGGGCCACTCCTAAATTAACGATCAATGCGGGACTTCGCTACGACGTCACATTTTATCCACCGATGGGTACCAGCAAGCAAATCGGTGTGGATGGTGGGCCAGAGACAGGTGACGTTGATTTCAACAACGGCACCTATATCATTCAGAAGCTTCCTCCTCTCTGCAGTGTGCGCGGCTTTGCGCCTTGCCTTCCGGGAACCGGCGCGCTCCCAGCGCACGTTGTTGTGTCTCCAAACGATAAGATACTTCATAACGACTGGGGCAATGTCGGTCCCCACCTCGGTTTTGCCTACAGGGCTAAGGAAAGCTTGGTAGTGCGCGGAGGTTTCGGTATCGTCTATGACAATTGGGCGGGTGTATTGCAAACCGTACAAAATATAAGCGGACTATGGCCTGACATTGGTCAACAGGAAGCCGCCAACTTGAACGAGCCGACTCCCGCCTCACCAACACCAACAGTGAAGGCCCAGAATCCCTTCGCAATCGCCGCCAACAATAATTTCTTTCCAGCGCCTACGCCATTCGGTCAGGTTGGCTTTGAATACGATCCGAAGCTGAAGGATCCCTATTCGGAGCAATGGAACTTTGGCGTGCAGAAACTTATTGGCTCGTCGACCACGCTGACGGTGAATTACGCTGGCGCGAGCACCCACCGGCTTGATGTGGGCGGCATCTTCAATGGCGCGCGTACGCCAGGACCCGGCGACCCCCAGTCTCGCGCCCTGTATCCCTACATTGCACCGACGTTTTATGATCGCAGCGTGGGCAGCGGTAATTACCACGGGCTTCAGGTCTCGCTGAATAAGAGGTACACCAACGGCCTCTCGTACGCGGTAGCCTACACCTTCTCAAAGTCCATTGATGTCGGAGGCGACGGATATTACGGGGTTGAAGGCGGCGTTCCGCAAGATGCCTATGACCCGGCCCGCTACGACCGGTCTGTGTCAGGACTTGATTTAACCCACATTCTATCTGTGAACACGCTTTACCAAATTCCTGTTGGGAAGGGAAAGAGATTTTCCACTGGACACGGCGTGCTCGATTACGTCCTGGGGAACTGGCAGATTAACAACCTGTTCCAGGCCCATTCGGGCATTGCCTTTACTCCTCTCATCAGCAGTGATATTGCGAATACCGGACAAGCACTTGGCTATGAGCATTTGAATAAAGTTGGGGACCCCGGGCTTTCACACCGGTCAGCAGCGGAGTGGTTCAATACCGCCGCGTTTGCCACGCCCGCACAGTTCACCTTCGGCAACGCAGGACGCAATTCCCTCCGGGGCCCATCCTTTTGGAAATTGGATACGTCGCTCTTTCGCCTGTTTCCCGTGGGGGAAGGGCGGCAGTTCGAGCTTCGAGTCGAGGCATTCAATGTGCTCAACCACGTAAACTTGGGTCAGCCCAACAACGACATCAACAGCGGACCAGCCTTCGGTACGATCAACAGCACCGCAAGTACAGCACGACAACTTCAGCTTGCTGCGAAGTTTGTCTTCTAGACTGTCACCTGCGGATCCAAACTGATTGCATGTAGAACGGCCGCTTCCGCGGCCGTTCTACACAGAGGCGGTTCGGATGGTCGGTTCAGCGTTCCGCGGACTGAATTCGTATACGCCAGTAGTACAAAAAAGTACAAAATAGGCCCCAATGTACCTCGCGAGCGAGGTCCTGGAGTAAAGTAGCGGATCCTGTTTTAGTGACGTGCTTCACAGAACACAGGAGGGAGATTCCCGGTTGGAGATGTATTATACGAACCAAGAGGGCGTGTGTTTCATGTCAGGGGGGTAGTACGGCGGGCAAATGCTATTCTCAAGCCGAGTAACCGGTAACAACGGTTTGCAAGGTGAGGGGGCCCCCATCGTTCCTCAGGCAACACAGCGAACAGGCGAGAGCAATCGCGCTCGTGTTTTTGTACTGGTAGTTGCGTGCTGCGCTGTTAGCTTGGGCTCAATCTTTGCAGCCGCCCAACGGGGGGCTCCGCCTTCAAGCGAACTCCTCGATCAAGGCCGAAAGCTGCTTGAGGCAGGAAAGCTCGCCGAAGCCGAATTGGTCTTGGATCGCGCTGAGAAACTCGCTCCATCTGATTCGGTGATCCTGAGTCTGGATGCCAAGGTCAAAGGTCGGCTGGGCGATTATGCCAATGCCGTCGCTCTTCTCAAGCGCGTGATTGGGCTGATTCCGCAGTCCGCCCAGGCGCACGTCGATCTTGCGATCGCTCTCGCTGACTCTGGTGACCTTAACAGCGCCCTGGCGGAAACGGCAACCGCAATTTCAATCGCTCCCGCTTTGGCGATCGCGCACTTGAATCGGGCGCGTATTCTCGGTGACATGAACCGGGATGGGGAGGCGGACGACGAATTCGCTCTTGCGGCCCGGCTCGCTCCGGGCAATCCAGACTGTTATTTCTACTGGTCGTTTGGCGAGCGGGCGCAGGGAAACTTCACGAAAGAAGCCGAATTGCTGCGGAAAGTTGTGAAGCTACAGCCCGGCAACGTCAAGGCTCATATCAAGCTCGCCGATAGTCTGCTGGATCTGAATCGGACCGCCGAAGCTGTAGCCGAGCTTCGAATCGCCTTGGCGATCGATCCCGATTCAGCGCAAGCCATCTATAAGCTTTCGCGCGCTCTTCGCACCACGGACCCCGAGGAATCAAAGAGGCTGAGGGCCCAGTTCGACCGGCTCAAGGCGCAGAACGCTGTCCTCGATCAGGCCAAAGCGCTCGCTAACGAAGCTTTCCACGCATTTACGGTGCAGGATTGGCGCGAGGCAGTCCGCCTTTTTAGTGAAGCCGTTGAAACCTGCGGAAATTGCGAAATTGAGAGCACGCTGCACCGTGATCTAGGTCTGACTCTCTGCCGGGACGGTCAGATCGAACGGGGCGCCGACGAACTACGCAAAGCGCTCGCGCTTAACCCCGAAGATCGGGACGCCGCGAAGGCCTTGGAAATGATTCGGGCGCGATGAACAAGACGAGCGACCGAAGACATCTGCGGGATAAGCCGGAAGTATCTCGTGTCACAAAGTCGCTAGTGTAGTCTGCCAGGCTAAGTGAGCTTATGAAGGGAAACGCATTCAACGATACAGGTCGTTCAACACCGATTTCGAGGGATCGGAGAAGGTTTTTAGGCGGTATTGCGGCATCGTGTGCGGGACTTGCGGGCACCGCGATCGCATCTTCCAACCAGCTGCCCCCGCCCCCCGCTGCTGCTCAGGCAGCACTGGATAATCCGCAAGCGCCCCCTTGCGGGCCAACTAAGGTTGTTGCCTCGGACGAAGCGACAGTGGTCGAGACCAGTGCCGGGAAGGTCCGAGGATTCAAGCGAAACGGCGTTTATATCTTCAAGGGTGTTCCCTACGGCGCATCCACTTCAGGTGCAAACCGCTTCATGCCGCCAATGCAACCGGAGCCTTGGAGCGGAATTCGCAACGCACTGCAGTATGGTCGGGTGTGTCCGAGCCACGATTTCGCTCACTTCAACACCGATGGGAAGAATCTCGCGAATACGGACGAAGACGCATTCGTACTCCATCGTGGTGCAGCTGCCACTGTACCCGGTGAGGATTGTCTGCGCCTCAATCTGTGGACACCTGAGATCAAGGGCACCCACAAACGCCCAGTAATGGTTTACATGCACGGGGGCGGGTTTTCCGGGGGCAGCGGTCACGATCTCCTTTCCTATGACGGCGAAAACCTCGCGCGAAATCATGACGTTGTTCTGGTGACTCATAACCACCGCCTGAATGTGTATGGCTATTTGAACCTCCAAGGACTGGGCGGCGATGAATTTGCCACCTCTGCCAACGTAGGCCTGCTCGACCTCGTAGCTGTGCTAGTGTGGGTCCGCGAAAACATTGCTACATTCGGAGGCGACCCAGGCTGCGTAACGATCTTCGGCCAATCTGGTGGGGGCGGAAAAGTCCTTGCGCTTATGGCGATGCCGGCAGCGAAAGGCCTGTTTCATCGCGCCATTGTGCAGAGCGGACCTTTCCTAAAATCGCTGTCTCAGGCTTACTCGGGTCGATTAGCTGAGCTGGTCCTTGCAGAACTGGATCTGTCGAAGTCGCGGGTGAGAGAACTGCAATCAGTTTCAGTCGACCGTCTCTCGGGAGCTGCCGCGGAAGCGATGAAGAAAATGCCTTCGCAGCGGTCCTCGATTCGCCAAGTGTACGGTGAGGAGAACTGGGGCCCCACAATGGATGGCGGTGTATTGCCGCGGCATCCATTTGATCCAGGTGCGCCCGAAATATCGGCGGATGTTCCCCTGATCACTGGATCAAATCTTCACGAATTCGTGAACGGGTTGGATAGACCCGAGGCGCAAACAATGCAGATGGGCGAGCTTCACCGACTCGTGAGTCAGGAGTTTGGTGAGCGCAGCAACGAAATCATCGATGATTACAGGCGTGATTATCCTCAAGCAACTCCGTTTGATTTATATGCCACCATCGCGGCATCTTCTGTTCGCCGTCCTGCGTGTGAGCAGGCAAGCAGAAAGGCTGTTTTGGGCAGGGCACCAGCCTACTCCTATATATATGCTTGGCGCACTCCAGTTCTGGACGGACGGCCCGGCCCATTTCACGGCGCTGAAATTGCCTTTACCTTCGACAACGCTCAACTCTGTGATCACTATAGTGGAGGCAGCGCTGAGGCAATCGCCTTATCAAGACAAGTCAGTACTGCTTGGGTGAGTTTTGCACGCACCGGCAATCCGAATCACGCTGACTTGCCACACTGGCCGAAATATACATCGGAACACCGAGCAACGATGCAGTTCGACAGACAGTGCGAAGTCCGCAAGGGTCCAGAGAGCCGGGGACTAGGGCTGATCGCGGAATCGCCGTAACAGTGGCAATAAGCAAAGCGAAGGTTCACGGGCTCACCATAAGGCGTGAATTTGCCGGAGGTCGACTGCGGGAATTTGTTGCAGGCCATCCCGTCAGGTCGGAAGTCGCGCCACACGACGTAGTGGACCTATTCCGTACGCATGACTACTGAATCTTGCAAGAAACGCGGCACGTCCCCGTCACCGCGGCCCTTTGAAGAAGCGTCTGCAACAGGCGCAGTCTGAAGGCGAACTCCCTGCGGAAATCCAACCGGCAGACTTAGCCGCTTGCAGAACCCGAAAGGCCGGTTTCAATGCAGCTGGTCGGTGGTTTTCGGCAATGTCACTTTCAGGAGTTTCAGCCTTTTCAGAAGCGGATTGTCGGGTCGGAGGTGGCGCACCAGGGTTCCCCAATGCTGGCCACCGTCCGCCGCTCAAACCGTGCATGCAGATTTCCCGCACACGGCTTTCACGAGGACGCAGATTTCCGAGATGCCGAAGAAGGAATTAATCGAACTTGCCGATAATGAATGGACCTTCTTGGCACCCGTCGGGCTGATCCAGTCCACCAGTCTCCTCGGACGAGAGCGTACGGGTTTTTCTAAAGGAACTGTTCCGACCTCCCTCATCCTTGCTCATCTGGTTTCCTTTCTCGTTCCCGACCATCTTCGCCGGCTGCCTTCCCCGACCCATTCGGTCGCCGGTTGCCCGGTAGCGTGGCTTTCGCCACGCTTCATAGGTAATATTCAGCCGTCCGACTACTGACAGAGCATTGCTCGCCATTTCGCTTTCGCTTATAGGTTCGCTTACTCCGGTGTCACCCGGAGACTCTGTCAGTTCTCCTGAGGTCACGTGCTGTTCTTCCGTACCGTGCCGTCCGCAAACACCTTGGTGCGGTGGGTGAATGAGAACGCC
>Ga0307476_10000429_pt1 | contig 33486 bp, 30 predicted proteins | sample atmos_gasesECM2C_2_FD_203314 | JGI IMG/M metagenome (GOLD analysis project Ga0307476, IMG submission 203314) | Hardwood forest soil microbial communities from Morgan-Monroe State Forest, Indiana, United States - atmos_gasesECM2C_05 | ecosystem: Environmental > Terrestrial > Soil > Temperate...
GTTTCAGGAACGCGATCACCGAACCGGTGAATGTAACGGCGCCGATGGCGACGCCGAGCGACATTTCGATCAGGCTCTGGCCGTGGATGGCGCCTTCAACGCCGATGCCGAAGGCCGCGGGAGCGTAAAGCGCGCCGGCCGCGACCAGCACCGCGGCCATGCCGACCAGCGAGTGGAAGGCGGCGACCAGCTCCGGCATCGAGGTCATCGGCACGCGCCGCGCGATCACCGCGCCGATGCCGCCGCCGAGCGCCATGCCGAGCACGACCAGACCCCAGGCGGCCGCCGAGGCCGGCGGATGCGCCGCCAGCGTCGTCAAGACGGCAATGGTCATACCGATCATGCCGAACTGGTTGCCGCGCCGGCTGGTTTCCGGATTCGACAATCCGCGTAACGCAAGAATGAAAAGTGCGCCGGCGACCAGATAACAGAGTGCGGCGAGATCGGCAGACATCATTGACCTCTATGGGGTGCGCCTGCGGCGGGATATTCAAGAAACGTTATGGTGTTGCCGGAGGGGTCTTCGGCGAACAGCATGATGCCGCCCCAATATTGCTTTTCCGGCGGGCCATGCAGCGGCACGCCACGCGTCTTCAAGTCGGCATAGAGCGCGGCGGCATCATTGGTCTCGAAGGTCACGCCGGTAAATCGGCCGATCAAGCCCTCGCGCCGCGCCTCGTCGTCAGCGGTCTCGACAACGATACTTGGAGACTCTTCGAACAGGATCGCCGTAGGTGCCGTCGTAGTGCGGTTCAGCCCGATGACGTTCTCGTAGAACGCTGCGGCCCTCTCCAGGTCATCGACGAATATGCGGACCGATGTCAGGCGCATGGCCGGGCTCACTTCTGCTTGCGGTGGAACATGGCGAGCATGCGCTGCGTCACCAGGAAGCCGCCGAAAATATTGACCGAGGCGAAAGTCAGCGCTACGAAGCCGAGCGCGCGCGCCCACAGCGGGCCGTCGTCGTTGGCGACCAGCGCGACGCCGACCGCGAGCAGCGCTCCGACCACGATCACCGAGGAGATCGCGTTGGTCACCGACATCAGCGGCGTATGCAGCGCCGGCGTCACCGACCACACCACGTAATAGCCGACAAAGACCGCGAGCACGAAGATCGACAGCCGGAACACGAACGGGTCGGCGACGTCGCTCGCCGCATGCGCGGCGCCGCTGCCGATGGTGGCGAGATCGAGCTGGGCCAGGATCGAGAGAGTTATCATTCAGCAGTCTCCATCTTTCCCCCCTTGTGGGGAGGGGTAGGGGTGGGGGTTGAGAGGTGACGCGCGAGCGTCAACGTATGTGACTTACCTCACGACCCCCACCCCGCCCTCCCCACAAGGGGGAGGGAGCAGAAATCACGCCGCGCTCTTCGGCTGGAAATTCGGATGTACGATGGCGCCGTCGCGGGTGAGCGCCGTCGCCTTGACGATGTCGTCGTCCCAGTTGACCGCCAGCGCCTTGGTCTTTTTGTCGATCAGGATTTCCAGAAACGCGTAGAGGTTCTTGGCGTAAAGGTTCGATGCCGTGGCGGCGAGTCGGCCCGGCACGTTGCGATAGCCGACGACTTTGACGCCGTTCTGCTCGCTCACCGCATCGGCGCTGACGCCTTCGACATTGCCGCCGCGCTCGACCGCGAGATCGACCACCACCGATCCCGGCCGCATCGACGTCACCATGGCCGACGAGATCAGCCGTGGCGCCGGCCGGCCGGGAATCAGCGCCGTGGTGATGACGATGTCCTGCTTCTTGATGTGCTCGGCGACGAGTGCGGCCTGCTTGGCCTGGTACTCTTTCGACATTTCCTTGGCGTAGCCGCCGGCGGTTTCCGCCGCCTTGAATTCCTCGTCCTCGACGGCGATGAATTTGGCGCCGAGGCTCTCGACCTGTTCCTTGGCCGCCGGCCGCACGTCGGTTGCGGTGACGATGGCGCCAAGGCGCCGCGCGGTGGCGATCGCCTGCAGGCCGGCGACGCCGGCACCCATGACAAAGACCTTGGTGGCCGGCACGGTGCCGGCAGCCGTCATCATCATCGGCAGCGCCCGGCCGAACTCGGCGGCAGCATCGATCACGGCGCGGTAACCGGCGAGATTGGCCTGGCTCGACAGCACGTCCATCACTTGCGCGCGAGTGATGCGCGGCAATAGCTCCATGGCGAAGCTGACGATGCCGGCCTCCGCCATGGCGCGCAGCGCCGCGTCGTTGCCGTAAGGGTCCATGATGGCGATGACGATGGCGCCCTTCTTGAGCCGCGACAGCTCGGCGCCTTGCGGGCGGCGCACCTGGAGCACGACATCGGCGCCGTTCAGGGCGTCGGCGGCGACGGTGGCGCCGGCCGCCGTGTAGTCCGCATCGAGAATGCCGGACTTGATCCCGGCGCCCGGCTCGACCGCGACTTCGGCGCCGAGCCCGATCATCTTCTTGACGGTTTCGGGAACCGCGGCCACCCGCGGCTCGCCGGCGTCGGTTTCGGCAATAACCGCAACCTTCATGATGCCTCCGACGGCTGCCGCGTATGTGCGGCCTGCCATGAGCCGGTCCACGACCGGCTGCGAACCGATTTGGTGACGGTAACGCGACTTCAGGTCAGGAAATACGCCATCAGGATGACGATCGTCACTACGATCGCCATGACGACTTTCACCAATGTGATGAAATTCTCGTACGTGTGTTCGTGAGCGGCATAATCGTTGCCCGTCGCTGTCGCGTATTCGACCTCGCCGTGATCGGCCATACCATCGTCTCCAAACATCGCACCCGGTGCGGGCGGACTTAGCGTAATTGCCCGCCCAGGGCAACGGGATGGCGCAGTTGCAGGCGCATTTTTGCCTGCCCGTCATGCCGCCGCGCGCGGCGCGCCGCCATGCGTGTTCCGCGGCTGCCGTTGCGGGCGCTCGGCTTGCCGGGGAGGGGCCGAATCCCTACTCTCAAAGGTAACAGCCGCGCCATTGGCTACGGACAGCACCGATGCTCAGAAAAGAACAGAACGAATTTTTGACCCAGACCGGCCCGGGCACCCCAATGGGCCAGCTTTTCCGCTCCTACTGGATGCCGGTGCTGCTTGCCGACGAACTGCCCGAGGACGAGTGCCCGCCGGTGCGGGTCAAAATCCTGTCCGAGCGGCTGCTCGCGTTCCGCGACTCCAGCGGCAAATACGGCCTGATCGACGAGTTTTGCGCCCATCGCGGTGTCTCGCTGTGGTTCGGCCGCAACGAGGAAGGCGGGCTGCGCTGCCCCTATCACGGCTGGAAATACGACGTGAACGGCCAGTGCATGGAGGTGCCCTCGGAGCCCGCCGAAAGCGGCTTCTGCAAGAAGGTCAAGCTGACGTCCTACCCGCTGGTGAAGCGCGGCGAGGTGTTGTGGGCTTATATGGGTCCTGCCGACAAAAAGCCGCCCCTGCCCGAATGGGAATTCGCCATGGTGCGGCCGGAGCAGACCTTCGTTTCCAAGCGGCTGCAGGAATGCAATTGGCTGCAAGCCATGGAAGGCGGCATCGATTCGAGCCACGTGTCGTTCCTGCACCGCGGCGATCTCGGCTCCGATCCGCTGTTCAAGGGCGCCAAGGGCAACCAGTACAATCTCTCCGACATGCAGCCGCATTTCGAAGTCGTCGAGCAGCCCGGCGGCCTGTTCATCGGCGCGCGGCGCAATGCCGAGGACGGCAAGTACTACTGGCGCATCACCCCATGGGTGATGCCGTGCTTCACCATGATCCCGCCGCGCGGCGACCATCCGATCCACGGCCATTTCTGGGTGCCGATCGACGACGAGAATTGCTGGGCCTGGTCTTACGATTTCCATCCGGTGCGGGCGCTGAGCAAGACCGAGGTCGACGCCATGAAGGACGGCGCCGGCGTGCATTGCAAGGTCGATGCCGCGTTCCGGCCGCTCGCCAACAAGGACAACGATTATCTGATCGACCGCGCGGCGCAGAAAGCCGGGCGGACCTATAGCGGCGTCGCCGGCTTCGCCATGCAGGACGCCTCGCTGCAGGAAAGCATGGGCCCGGTCTGCGACCGCACCAAAGAAAATCTGGTCTCGACCGACAACGGCATCATCATGGCGCGGCACCGCCTGATGCGCGCCGCCAAAGCGCTGGTCGACAAGGGCGTGACGCCGCCCGGCATCGACGTCGAGCACCAGAAAGTCCGCTCCTGCTCGGTGGTGCTGCCGCCCGACGTGGCGTTCAAGGACGGCGCCAAGGAAGCGCTCTACGGCAAGCCGGGGATGGCGCAGACGACGGTGTAGCCGGCGCGCCCACCGCATCATGCGCTGGCCGGTTCTGCTGACGGTTGTTGTCGCGTGCTGCGGCGCATTGCGCGCCATTTCGGCGCTTGCAGCGGAACCGGCGTGCGCAAATTCAACCGGCGCGGCGCCGATCACAGCAGCAAGCCAACCGATCGCGAAACGCGAACCCTCCGACGTGCCACGTGTCGAGCTTGCGGCGCGGCTCGCCGCTACAGGCGCCACGGCGGCCGATGCATTCAAGCGCATGCGGGAGAATGCGGCCCGCGAGCTCGCCGGCCGTGCCGACGGCGTCGGCGACGTCAGTGCCGAGGAGTTGCGCAGCGCCGACGATGCCATCGCCCGGCAAATCCGCATCGATCAGGGCGCGCTGCCACCTCCATCTTTCACCGCGCTCGCCAAGCTGCCCGGGCGTCCGCAGCTCGCAGGCCTCGACATCATCTATCTCAATCCGCTCGGCGAACCGGCGCACGCCAACGCCTGGCAGAACATCATCGTGCATCAGACCGAGGGCCCGCCCGGCAGCGCGCGGCGCGAGGCCACCGACCAATTCGCCCATCCGACCAAGCGCGGCGTGACGCTATGGGTGGAGACCGACGGCACGGTCTATTGGTCCGTCGCGGAGAATGTCATTCCGACCCATGGCGAAGGCGGCGACCGCAACGACAACAAGTACATCGACAACACGAAGACCTACCACCAGGTGGTCAAAACCAACTCGATCGGCGTGGAATTCATCGGCAATTATCCGGACGTCGCCAAACCGGTCACGCCGGAGCAGCAGCAAGCGTGGCTGTTGCTCGCGCCGTTTCTGCAGGAGCGCTACGGCATACCGCCGGACCACATCTACGCCCACAACTGGATCGACTTTAAGGATCGGCGCTATTGCGAGGGGTGTGAGCTTGCGGCGTTGGCGCGGAAGCTCGGGTATTGTCCGTCGAAAGCGCTGTAGGGTGGGCTCTCAATGCGGCGCGGGCGCCGTCATCTTGATGCCAGTGAGCGCCGCCAATTCGCCCTGGCGTTTGGTTTCGCGGCGCATGTAGTCGGCGAGACCTTCCGGTGTGTTCTCAGTGGGCACGGTCATGCCGAGCGCCGCCATGCGGCTCTTGAAGTCTTGCGATTGCACCACGTCGTTCAGCGCCTTGTTGAGGTAGGCGATGATCGGCGCCGGCGTTTTGGCGGGCGCGGCGAGGCCGACAAAACCGCCATAATCGAAATTGGGAAATCCGAGCTCCTGCATGGTCGGCACTTCGGGCCAGGTCGCGATCCGCTGCGGCCGCGCGATCGCCAGCGCGCGCACCTTGCCGCTGTCGGCGAGCGGCTTGGCCTGGGCGTAGAACGCGAACGCGCCTTGCACGCCGCTTGCCGTCACGTTGCGGGCGGCTTCGCCGGAGCCGTTGAAGGGCACGCCGGCGATTGCGGTCTTGCCGAGCGCATTGAGCTGCGCCAGCGCCATGGCGGGCGACGTCGCCGGCCCTGAGGTGCCGAAGCTGATCTTGTTCGGATTGGCTCTGGCGTCGGCGAGCAATTCGTCGAGCGTCTTGTAGGGCAGTGCCGCATCGATGATCAGCACCAGCGGCGGCCCCTCGACGATCATGCCGATCATGGCGAAGTCGTCGATGGCATTATACGTCACCGGGAGAAAATACAGGTTCTGCGCATCGGCGATTGAATTGGCGAACAGCGTGTAGCCGTCGGGCGCGGCCCGCACCGCATAGGCGCCGCCCAGCGTGCCGGAGCCGCCCGGCTTGTTCTCGACGATGATGTTCTGGCCGATCCGCTCCTGCAGCAGCGCGGCAAGGACGCGCGCCGGCACGTCGGTCAAGCCGCCGACCGCGAACGGCACGATCATGGTGATCGGCCGGGACGGATAGTTCTGCGCCGGCGCATGTGTCGGCCAGAGCGCACCAAGCGCAATCGCGCCGAGCAACGGTAGGGCAAGTCTGAAAGGATTGATCATCCGTCGCTCCCGCGCGTGTGACCTTGAGGCCGCCGCGCCGCAATGCCAAAGTCAAAACTCCGCTCGGCACGGGCCAGCATATCAGCATGAGATAGACCCGATGACCAAGAGCGTTGAGCCGCTGCTCCCGGTCGAGCTCGGCGCGGGCAAGATCAAGTTTGCCCAAGGCATGAAGGCCGGGCGCTGGGTGTTCGCCACCGGCCTGATGGCGCAGGATTTCGTCAACGGCATTGCGCCGGACGTGCTGGGCGAGCGCGCGCCGCATGCCGGTCTACCCAAGCGCGAGAAGGAAGCGCTCCGCATCTTCGAAAACCTCGATGCCGTGCTGCGCGCGGCCGGCACCGACCGCAGCAACCTGGTGCGCACCGACCAGTACTACACCACCGTGAAGGCCGTGCCGCCTTATCAGCAGGTGCGGCGCGAATTTCTCGATGGCCGCATCCCGCCCTCGACCTCGATCGCCCAGCAGGGGCTGCTGCTGCCCGGCGCCGACATGAACATCCAGGCCATGGCGGCGATCCCCGAGCCAGGCTTCGCGGTCGAGCATCTCAAGCATGAGCACTTGGCCGGGCGCCCGACCTCCGGTTATTCGCCGGCGCTCACGGTCGGCGACTTCATCTTCCTGCCGGGCATCACCTCGCTCGCCATCGGCGACGAGCCGCGGCGCAACGGCGTCGCCGCGGCGGCGCTGATGGCCGAGGGCGCGCAATGGGGCGGCCAGCCGATCAAGCTCGAAACCGAATTCATCATCACCAAGCGGATGACGGCGTCCCTGGCGCTGGCCGGCGCGACGCTTGCCGACGTCATCCACGCCCAGGTCTATCTCACCGACCGTGACGACTATTCGGCCTTCAACGCGGCGTGGACCAAGCATTTCGGTGCGGCCGGCCCGACCGTGTCGATCATTCCGTGCATCGAACACGGACTCGCGCCCTATGACGGCAAGATCGAAATCAACGTGATCGCGGCGAAGCCGGGCAGCGCCGCCGCCAAGTGGCACATCGATGCCGGCATTGCCACCGCCTTCCGCCATCAGCCGCAGGCGGTGAAGGCGGGCGATCTGCTCTTCATCCCGGCGCTGATGGCTGCCGATCGCGACGGGCTTTTGCCCGCGGCCGCCGCCGATCCGCGGCAGCCGTATTTCTCGTCGTCTCCGGAGATGCAGGCGGATGCGATCATCGACAACATCGCGCGGCTCTGCGCGGCCGGAGGCACCTCGCTCGCCAACGTGGTGCGGGTGCTGCTGTTCCTCACCGACATCGGCGAGTTCTATCCGGTCTACAAAGCCTGGGAGCGCCGGCTCGGCGGCCGTCCGCTGCCGTTTTCCGCAGTCGAAGTCCCAGGGCCGCTGCCGGTCCCCGGCGCGACGGTGATGATGGAAGCGTGGGTTTACGCGCCGTAGGGAGGGCAAAGCGAAGCGTGCCCACGCGATCTTTACTCGACATCCGCACACCGTGGGCTTCGCTTCGCTCAGCCCACCCTACGAATTTTCCGTCACCGCCTCGCGCCCCGCAATAAATCCCTGACAGATCGCCCGCGGCAGGCCGTGCATGGAGAAGCCTCCGGCCGATTCGCCGCCGCAATAGAGACCCGGGATCACCTCGCCGTTCATGTCGATCACCTGGCAGCGCGCGTTGATGCGCAGGCCGGCGCGGGTGTCGTGGATCACCGGCGTCGCCCAGGCGGCGTAGAACGGCGGCTTTAAGATCTTGTGCAGCGGTTTCGGTTTGCCGAAGTCGGCATCCTTGCCGGCATCGACGAAGGAATTGTAGCGCGCCACGGTGGCGGCGAGATTTTGCGGCGGCATCGGCACGCGTTGGTATTTCATTTTGATTTTTGCCGCGAGCGCCTCGATGCTGTTGGCTTCGAAGAAAAAGCCCGCATCGACATCGACATGGGGCGGCGACGGCAGCCACTTTTCGCGCGCTACCGCGTCGGCATCGAAAATCGCCCAGATCGGGCCGCCGCCGTTATGGCCGTCGCCGATGCCGGCCAGCGCCGCGTTGATGAAATTGCTCGGATTGTATTTCTGGTTTTGGGCGTTGAGATAGGAATGCGGATCGTAAGGGTTGGTGCTCTGGTAGGTGTTGTAATTGAAATGCCCGCCGGTCTCGTCGTAGAAGCGCCGGCCCAGCATGTTGACCAGAATGACGTCCTGCCAGTCCTTGACCGGCAACCCGACGGCGCGCGCCTTGTCGAACACTTCGCTGCCCGGATGCCAGCGCACATTGACGTAGCCATATTGGCAGCCGATGGCGCCCGGCTTGGTGATGCCCGAACCGAACTCGCCGGTATAGTTGAACAGCCCCCACAGCGCGGCGCCGGCCGCCATGGCGGCGATTTCGCCGCTGGCGTCTTGATCGGACCACGGCATGCCGGCCAGCCCGCAATATTCCTCGGTCAGGCGCGGGTCGAACATGCGGCGAAAGTTGACGTTGCCGGTCGAGCCGCCGGTGGCGACGATCACGGCTTTTTCCGCGCGCACATTAAGTCGGGCGCCCTTGTGATCGACGGCGATGCCCAGCACACGACCGTCGCGCGGCGTCTCGCGATGGATCGCGGTCATGCGATGCGCGAGCAAAATCTCGACGCCGGCCTCGAGCGCCGCGGCCTCCAGCGGCCGGATTAATCCGGCGCCGGCTCTGATTTCGTCATCGTCCGGATCGGCCGGGCCGCCGGTATGCACCATCGGCCAGTCCTCGACCGAGATCTGCATGGTGCGCAGCGCCGAGACGCCGATCTCGTGGCCGACCTTGTTGGGCGGCCGGTCGATGACCTTGACGCCGTGCGCCAGCAAAAATTCGAATGCCGCGACGCTGTTGTCGGCGAAGGCGCGGATGATCTCGCGGTCGTTGTAACGGTAGGGCGGAAAGCCGTTGGTTTCGACCACCGACCAGTCGGTCAAATCCTGAAAGAACAGGTCGGCCGAATCTTCGATGCCGTATTTCTTCTGGTAGCTGGTGCCGCCGCCGAGCGGCAGGTTGCCGCCGGAAGTGATGGCATGGCCGCCGACATGGTTCTCGGCTTCGACCACGATCACCGAGGCGCCGGCCTCGCGCGCCACGATGGCGGCCGGCAAGCCGGCCGCGCCCGAGCCGATGACGACCACGTCGGCTTCGCGGTCCCAATTCACTGCATCTGCCATTTCGGATTATTCCGTCTCGATTGCGGCCGGGACACTAACAGCATTGCGGTTTTTGTGTCATTGGGGATGAGCGTTCCGCGATCAAGGATTGTGCGCATGGCGGATTTCGTGCCAACCCATCGACTGACCCACGAGGCGAGCCAGAAGATGATTGCCGCCGGCGTTGCCAAGGCAAACGAACTCGGCTGCAAGGTCTCCCTTGCCGTCGTCGACCAGAGCTGCCGGCTGATCGCCTTCCTGATGATGGATGGCGCGCGGCATTTCTCGATTATCACGACCCAGCGCAAGGCCATCACCGCGGCGTCGCAGCGCCTGGCGACCGGCTACGCGCCCGAGGAGAATGCGCTGAGCATGACGGTGCGCATGGGCGATTTCACCAATGTGCCGGGCGGCTTCCCGATCGAAGTCGGCGGCGAGGTCATCGGCGCGGTGGCCGCCGGCGGGGCCAAGATCGAGCAGGATGTCGAGATCGCGAAGGCAGCGCTGGCGGCGCTTACCCGGCCGTAACGTTTGCGCCGCGCAACTGATCGCGCGCCGCGCGCACCGCCTTGATGATGTTCTGATAGCCGGTGCAGCGGCACAGGTTGGAGGCCAGCATGTCGGTCAGATCTTCGTCGCCGATCTGCGGGTACTTCTCCAGCACATTGGTCGCGAGCATCAAGAAACCCGGCGTGCAGTAGCCGCATTGCAGGCCGTGATTGTCGATGAAGGCCTGCTGCAGCACGCTGAGCTTGTCGCCGTCGGCCAGCCCCTCGACGGTGCGGATTTTTTTGCCCGCGGCCTGCACGGCGAACATCAGGCAGGAGCGCACCGCCTGGTCGTCAACGATGACGGTGCAGGTGCCGCAGACGCCGTGCTCGCAGCCGATATGGGTGCCGGTCTGGCCGCAATCGTCGCGGATGGCGTCGACCAGCGTTTTGCGCGGCTCGACCCGGATCGGATAATCGCGGCCGTTGATGGTGAGCGTGATGTCGGTTTTTTCGTTCATGCTGCAAGCTTAGAGCATTTTTCTCCGGCGCCGAACCCCCTCACCCCGCCCTCTCCCCTCTGGGGAGAGGGAGCAGCGAGCCGCGGGCTCGTCGGCAGTATTTTCACGCGGAGCGTGCCGCTAACTCCTCCCTCTCCCCAGAGGGGAGAGGGAGGGGGTGAGGGGGCTCCGGACTCTCGGCAAAATCTCTACACCCAATCAGCCGCGCGGCAAGACATCGGAGAATTTTCCGCGCACGAGGTCCTCGACCTCCTTACTGGCACGCACCACGATGGGGAACGTGTCGCGGCGCTTGAACGGGGTGCAGGCATCGATCACCACGCGGGCATTGCGCGGATCGTCGGTGCCGTAGACCATCGGGTCGAGCACGGTCGACCAGCAGCCGCGCAGTGTCTCCATGCCCTCGCGCGGGTCGAACCGCGTGCACATCGCCCACACCACCTTGTCCATGTCGGCCGGATCGATGTCGTCGTCGACCACGACGACGAAGCGGTTGGCGTAAGCGCCGGCGTGGCATTGCGAGGCGATCAGGCCGGCTTGCTTGGCGTGGCCGGCATATTGCTGCTTGATGGCGACGGTGAGCCACAGCCGGCTGCCGCCCGCGGCGTGGGCCCAGACGCCTTTCACTTCGGGGACGCCGGCGGCTTCGAGCTGATTCCACACCGCTCCCGAGCGGTAGGTGCCGCGATAGAACGAATCGTCGTCGGGCGGGATGCCGGGGATGGCGCCGAGCAGGATCGGATCGTCGCGGTGCATGAAAGTCTCGATGCGGATCGCCGGCTCCTTCTTCAGGCCGCCGGCGTAATAGCCGGTCCACTCGCCGAGCGGGCCTTCGTCGAGCACATCGTTCGGATGAATGAAACCCTCGAAGGCGATTTCGGCGTGCGCCGGGATCGGCAGCCCGGTGCGCGGCCCGGTGATGACCTCGACCGGCTCGCCGATCAGGCCGCCGGCGGCGTCGTATTCGTTGCGGCCATAAGGAATTTCGAGGCCGGCGATCATGAACAAAGCCGGATGCATGCCGCACACCACGGCGATCGGGCAGGGCTCGCCGCGCTCGTGGTAGCGGCGCTTGATCAGGTCGCCGTGCTTGCCCTTCGAGCACATCACCGTCGCCACGTTGCGGTCATGGGCCTGCACCCGATAGGCGCCGTAGTTGATCCAGCCGGTGTCCGGATCGCGCATGATCACCATGTCGCCGGTGCCGATGTAGTAGCCGCCGTCATGCTCGTGCCAGCGCGGCACCGGGATTTTGAAAATGTCGATGTCTTTGCCGGTATGCACGTTCTCCAGCACCGGGCCGGTTTTCACCGTGACCGGCGCATGGACCTTGGCCTCTTTCATATAGCGGCGCCAGTAATGCACCAGGTCGATGGCGCTGGCGTCGGGCGGAAGCCCGAGCGTGATGTTGATGCGGGGTATCGAGGTCAGGATATTGGCGAGGATGCGATGGCCGCGCGGATAGCCCGGCACGTCGTCGAACAGCACCGCCTTGTTGCCGATTTTGCGCTGATAGATGTCGACGATGCCGCCGATCTCCTTCTCGCGCTCGGCGCCGGCGATGTCCTGCAGCTCGCCGGCGGCGCGCAATTGCGCGATCCAGGCGCGCAGGTCCTGGCGGTCCTTGGTGGCGGGCTTTTTTGCGGTACGGGTTTTGACAGCTGTGTCCATTCTTCGTCATCACCGGGCTTGACCCGGTGATCCATGCTGAAGCGCGGCTACTTTAGACCAACCGCAACGATCTCAAGGCATTTTACGCAGCATGGATTGCCGGGTCGAGCCCGGCAATGACGATTCAGGAATTACATATCCAGCACGAGCCGCTCGGTCTTGCAGCCGCAGCAGCAGATCATGACTTTTTCGTTGCTGGCCTGCTCTTCCTCGCTGAGCACCGAATCGTGGTGTACCGGGATGCCTGAGATCACCTTGGTCTCGCAGGCACCGCAGATGCCCAGCTCGCAGGAATAATCGACGTCGACGCCGGCATCGAACAGCACTTCGAGCACTTTCTTGCCCGGCGGGATGAAGTATTCCTCGCCCGACTTGGCGAGCTCGACCCAGAAGCCGCCGAGGCCATCGGCCGCCGCGGCGTCTTCCTTCGGCGTGAAATATTCGACGTGAACGTGCGCCTTGGGCCGGCTTGCGGCTGCGGCCTCGAAGGCCTTGAGCATCGGATTGGGGCCGCAGCAGTAGAAATGCGCATCCGCCGGCGCCTCGGCGATTGCGGATGCAAGGTCCATGACCGTGCCGCCGGCCTCGTCGTCGAAGTGCAGATGGACGAATTTTTGATCGAGCTTCTTCAGGTCGCTCAGGAACGCCATGTCGGCCTGCGACCGGCAGGCATAGTGGATCTTCCACGACCGGCCAAGCGCCGCGAGCTGTTGCGCCATGCACCAGATCGGCGTGATGCCGATGCCGCCGGCGAACAGCACGACATGGGCGGCGTTTTCGACCAGCGGAAAATTATTGCGCGGCGCGCTGATCTTGATCCGGTCGCCGACCTTCATCTGTTCGATGATATAGCGCGAGCCGCCGCGGCTGTTCTCGTCGCGCTTGACGCCGACCGTGTAGCTGTCGGGATTTTCGGCCGGCACCGTCAGCGAGAATTGGCGCAACAGCCCGTTCGGCAGATGCAGGTCGATATGGGCGCCGGGCTTGTAACCCGGCAGCTTGCCGCCATCGATGCGCTCGAACGTGTACAGCTTGGTGTCGCGGGCGACGTCCTCGATCTTGCTCAGCCGAGCGTCGATCAGGCCGTGGGCGGCCGTCGGCCCGGCGGCGGTGGCTGGTACGGTTGCGGTGTCCATTTGCGGCATAGATAGGCAGCGGGGGTGGGATTGCGCAACCGTTCTTTGGCCGGGACGTTTTTGCTATGCGCCGCCGTGTCCGGGGGCGGGCGGCAGCGGAAATTGCTTGAGATAGGGCAGATATTCTTCCTCGACATCGATCTGCAGCGTCGCCAACACGCGCACCACGGCGCAGTAGAAGGCAATGGTCAGGACCAGGTCGGTAAGGCGCTCGGTGTCGAGTTTTTCGCGCAAGTGCGTGAAGGTGGCGTCGGAAATGGCCAGTTCCGTCGACATTTCACGGGCCGCCATGAGCACAGTTTTGGCCAGCGGCTCCAGATCGGTGGTGCGGCCTTGCGTCTCGGCGGCGATGGCGCGGATGTCATCGTCGCTGACGCCAAAATCGCGGCCGATCTTGACGTGATGGGAATACTCATAGGGCGATCTGGCAACATAGCCGACCTGAAGGATGGCGAGCTCGCGCAGCCGCGGATCGAGCTTGGAGCCGTGGCGGATGTAGTGGCCGATGCCGCTCCAGCCACGCGCGGCGCCCGGACTATTGACCAGAGCCCGAAACAGATTGATCGGCCGGTTGAGCAAATCCTGATGCTCGGGCGGTAAATCCGCGCGATCGAAATAGGGAACGCGTGCCATATGTCCTTTGCTCCAAGTTCGGCTTACTCGCTCGGCTTCTCCACCGCCCGCACCGAAGTTTCCGGCATCACGCCGCCGCGCTGCCGCGCCAGCGTCTCGAGGCCGGACAACTCCCAATCGCCGGCGGCGGCGCGCTGGGCGAATTTCTCCCAGGTATCGGTCCAGTCGCCGAGATGGTAGCCGTGCCACGGTGACGTCACGGTGAGCGGGTGCAGGCCGAGGCGTTGCCATAATTGCCGCGCGTGCTCCATGTGCTCGCGGGTCGGCAAAGCGAGCGGCGCCATCGGGCGCTTGCGGGTGGCGTCGATCAGCATGCTGGAATCCGATTGCTCGGGGCCGTATTGCGCGCCCTGCACGCCGCCGCGATAGGGCACGAGCTGCACGTCCTCGATCGGATTGGAGCGATAAGCGAGCGACCACAGCACCGCGTCGACACTTTGCGGATCGATGTCGTCCGATACCGCAACGACGATCTTGCCGCAGTTCGACATCAGCGTCGCAGCGCCATGGAGCGCCCGCCACACTTCGGTGCGCGGCGTGTCGGCCTTGATCTGCACGAAGATCACCGGCCGCAAATTGGTCAGCCGCTCGTGCATGGCGACGCGGAGCACGCCCTTGATCGCCAGCTGGTCGCGCAGATGGGCCAGGAACAGCGGCTCGTAGGCGACCTTCTTGATGACGCTCGATTCGCTCGGCGTGACCTGGCTGATGATCGAGCAGAACACCGGCTTTGTCTTGCGCGTGATCGCGGTGACCTGCATCGGCATGTTGAAGGCTTCGAGCGCGACGTAACCGTTGCTTTCGCCGAACGGCGCCTCGGGCTCGAGCTTTTGGCAATCGATCAGGCCCTCGATGACGATCTCGGCGTCGGCCGGCACAGCGAGGTCGACGGTCTTGGCCTTGACGATGCGGATCGGCTCGCCGGCAAGCCCGCCGGCGACGCCAAGCTCGTCAAGATCGATGGCGAGCTTTTGCGGCCCGGTGAACACCACCACGGGCGCGGCGCCGATGACGATGGCAATCGGCATCTTCTCGCCGCGGTCGCGGTATTTGAGCCAGTGCCGGAAGCCGCCGGCGCCGGTCGCCTCGCGCGCCACCATGCGCACCGCGAGGCGATCGGCTGCTTTCAGGGCCGCGCGATAGGTGCCCATGTTCTGCACGCCGCTGTCCGGATCGCGCGTGACGCACAACGTCGCCGTCAGATACGGCGCGGAATCGAAACCAGGCGTCGACACCGGCACCGGCAGCGCGTTGAGCCCGCCCGGCGCTTTCAGATCTTTGCCGGTGATGACCACCTCTTGGCATGGCGCCGAGGTGACCGTGACCGGCGCGATCGGATGGTTGATCGCCGCCAGCCAGGCTTCGCCGATCTCCTCGACCTTGCGGCCCATGCCCATGGCGTAGATCTCCGGCGACGCCGACAACGCGCCGACCACGACCGGGATGTCGTATTTGCGGCCCTTGCCGTCGGTGACGTTGGTGAAGACGAAAGCGCGGCGCTTTTCTTCCGGCACGCCGCCGACGAATTGCCAGCGCACCAGCGGATGCAGCTCGGTGTCCTTGTTGATCGGGGTGTCGATGCGCGTGACCAGGCCGGCGGCTTCGAGATCGGCGAGATGATCCTGGAAATCGAGGCGCGGCCCCTTGCGTGTCGAACGCGCGCGGCGAGCTTCATCGGCTTGATCGAGCATGACGGAGCAGAATTCCTATTGGCGATAGCGTGACCGTATCACACCGAGAGCGCGGCGGACAAAGCGCCGAATATCTTGATGAATTCAACGCCAGGGCCTAGGACAGCGGCCGGAGGCCGCCATGTATGTGCCGGCGCATTTCAAGGAAGACCGCGTTGCCGTTTTGCACGACGCCATCAGAAAATATGGCTTCGGCACCTTGGTGACGTCGAGCGAGCAGGAACTGGAAGCGAGCCATCTGCCGCTGCTGCTCGATCCGGAGCCGGCACCGCTTGGCACGGTGCTCGGGCACTTGGCGCGCGCCAATCCGCAGTGGACGCGGGTGAAGCCGGGCATCGCGGCGCTGGCGATTTTTCTCGGGCCCAACACCTACATCACGCCGTCGTGGTATCCGACCAAACAGCAGACCGGCAAGGTCGTACCGACGTGGAATTACCTCGCCATTCACGCTTACGGCACGCTCAGCTTCTTCGACGATCCTGAGGAATTGCGCGCCCACGTCGGCCAAATGACCGACACCCACGAAACGCCGCGAGCGGCACCGTGGGCCGTCAGCGACGCGCCGGGGGATTTTGTCGATCAGATGCTCAAGGCCATTGTCGGCTTCAGGCTGCGCATTACCAAACTCGAAGGCAAATGGAAGATGAGCCAGAACCGCCCGGCGCAGGATGTCGCCGGCGTGCTTGAGGGGCTGGCCGACCAGGACGGCGAGAGCGAAGCGGCGATCGCTGACATCATCGCTGCGCGTCAGGCGCGGCGCTGACGGTTCTCCGGCTCGCCGCGTGCCGCCGCTGCGACGTAATCTGCAAGCGTTCGCCCGATCATCACGACGACCGGCCCCGACAGCGGCTCGGCGGCAAGCCGCGCCGGCAGATCGCCGATCGTGGCCGCGATCACGCGCTCATCGGCGCGCGTGGCGCGCTCGACGGCGACGGCGGGTGTCGCCGGATCGAGGCCGGCATGGAGGGCATTGGCGACGAGCTCGGGCAGGGTTTTGGTCGGCATATAGACCACGGTGGTCACCGCCGGGTCGGCCACGCTCGCCCAATCGATGTCGGCGGGGAGCTTTCCATCACGGCCGTGGCCGGTGAGATATTGCACGCGGCGGGCTTTGCCGCGGCGCGTCAGCGACACCAACAGCCGGCTTGCCGCGCCTTGCGCCGTGGTGATGCCGGGTACCACTTCGACTGCGATTGCCGCGGCGCGGCAGGCGGCGATCTCTTCGTCGGCCCGGCCAAAGATCATCGGGTCGCCGCCCTTGAGCCGCACTACGCGGCGGCCGGCCTTGGCGAGCGCGATCATCAGCGCGTTGATGTCGTCCTGCTTGCATGACGGTGCGTGGCCGGTTTTGCCGACCAGCATTTTCTTGGCTTCGCGGCGGGCGAAATCGAGGATGTCCGGCGCCACCAGGTCGTCGAACAGGATCACGTCGGCGGATTGCAGCGCGCGCACCGCGCGCAGCGTCAGCAGCTCCGGATCGCCGGGGCCGGCGCCGACCAGAATAACCGAGCCGCTATCGGGAGCGGGCGTCGGTGCAAGCAGCGCGTCGAGATCGGCATCGGTGGGCGTTGCGTTCGGCGCAGCGACCGCGCGCTCGGTAAATCTTTCCCAGAAACCGCGCCGGCCGCGGAACGGCAGCGCCAGCGCCTGCACCCGCGGGCGCCAGGCGCGCGCGGCGTCGGCCCAGCGCGCGAAGCCTTTCGGAATCAGGGCTTCGATCTTGGCGCGGATCGCCTGGCCGAATACCGGCGACGCGCCGTCGGTGGAAATGCCGATCACCAGCGGCGAGCGATTGACGATGGCGCCGAAGGAAAAGTCGCAGAATGCCGGGCGGTCGATGACATTGACCGGCACGCCCGCGCCGCGCGCGGCCGCGGCAAACGCTGCGGCTTCGCTGTCGTCCGCACAATCGGCGACAGCGATCGCGGCGCCATTGCAATCGCCCGCATTCCAAGCTCGCTCGTGCACGATGACGGCGCCGCGCGGTGGCGCGGCGGCAAGCGCCAGCATCTCCTCGCTGGGCGCCGCGGCAAAAACCTCGACACGTGCGCCGGCCGCCGAGAGCAATTCTGCTTTCCAAGTCGCCGCTTGGCTGCCGCCGGCAACGACCGCACGCTTGTTTTCAAGCGCGAAGAACGCCGGCAACCGCGCCAAGGCGCCGATGCGGGTCGTGCGAATCTCAGCGGGTGTGCGCATCATGGAAACAGCCTGAACATTACGCAGGAAATAGAATTTTCTACCGCCAACGGCAATTGCAGCGCCTCATTTTGCAATAACTGCATTGATCTCGGCATTTTCATAGAAAATTCGTCCTAAACAGGCCTCGGAACGGCAAGTTCGCACCGCGCCGTCGTCCGTGCTTTTCATTCAAATGGCGTGCCAACCGGGCCTGAAAAATTGGCGGGCGCCCGACGGGGTTCCGCCGGGCGCCCTTAGTCACACGTCAGCCGGCCTGTAAGCCGGGTTCTGGATGGCATGCGGGCGTACCCGCACACGTGACGGCCATTCCTCTGGGACGCAGGTTACCCGGCGCCTCCAGCAACCTACCCGAACGGCCAGATCCAGACACGATCCCGAAGTTCTTCGCGTTTTCACGCGAAGACCTCGCGCCGTTCCTATTCGGTCTTGCTCCCGGTGGGGTTTGCCGTGCCGCCGGCGTTGCCGCCGGCGCGGTGCGCTCTTACCGCACCGTTTCACCCTTGCCGTCCCCTCCCGTTGCCGGGCGGAGCAGGCGGTCTGTTCTCTGTGGCACTTTCCCTGGGCTCACACCCGCCGGACGTTATCCGGCACCGTTTGTCCATGGAGCCCGGACTTTCCCTCTCCTGCAACCTTTCGGTTTTGCAAGAGCGGCCGTCCGGCCGACTGACGGCAAAGGGATGGGGTCGTTGGCCGCCGCGGTCAAGAGGGCAATCTTTACGAGGCGACCACCAGGCGATCGAAGTTAATGACCCGGGCCGCCACGGTGCGCGGCCGGTTCCGATGGACGAGCAGATCCTGCAAGGTGGCCCGGCTCGAGGCGTCGCTGACCCCGTCGATGCGCTCGGGGCGGAAATGCCGCTGGAACGCCGTCACCACTTCGTGGGTGGTGGAATCGTAACTGCCGTTTTCCGTGATCCCATAGCCGTATTCGGCGAGCGACCGCTGCATCGCTGCGACCGCATCGCCGCGGTCGCCCAGCGCCAGCAACGGGCCATCGGTGATCTTGGCCGGTTTGACCCAATGGCCGACGCCGGAATCGTGCAGAATGCGCCAGGGAAACTTTTCGCCCGGGTCCTGCTTGCGCGCCGGCGCCACGTCGGAGTGGCCAAGCACGCGCGCCGGCGCAATCGTATTGCGCGTGAGGATGCCGCGGCACAGCGCGGTCACCGCCGCGATTTGCCGCTTGGGAAAATCGCGATAGCCGAACTCATGGCCGGGATTGGCGATCTCGATGCCGATCGAGCAGGAGTTGATGTCGGTCTCGCCGGCCCATGACGCGGCGCCGGCGTGCCAGGCGCGCTTGCTCTCCTGCACCATCTGAACAACGCGGCCGTCCTCGAATACGAAATAATGCGCCGAAACTTGGCTTGCCGGCGTGCGCAGACGTTCAAGCGCTTCCGCGGCATCCCACATGCCGGTGTAGTGCAGCACAATCATGTCCGGCCGCTGACCGTCCTTGCGCTCGCCGAAATTCGGCGACGGCATGACGTCGGCAACAACGCACGAGTCGGACGGAAACGCACTACGTGGCATTGGCGGAAACACACTACATGACACTGCGATGACACTAGGCCAGCGCGCGCCGCCTACAAGGCGATTTGCAGTTGTGCACAGGCGTTGGCGAAAATAGCGGAGAGCCGTGACTTGCTTGCAACGTTGCGGTCGCGCGCCGCCGCGCGTTCGCGGCAAAGAATTGCGGACGTCGAAAAGGCCCGGCGCACTCGGATTGTTTCGATTGCGCTTGCCGCCGGATAGGGGGCACCGCGCTTGGCCGCGGGGGTCCGCTCGACCCGCCGCAATCTCTCAACCATTCCTTAAGCTTACACCTTGTTAATCGGTATCGAGCGGAGCTGCGGCTTCAGTCGGGGCAGATCCGTTGACGCCCATATTGACCCATGATAGCCCATTTATTCCCACAAGTGCCGGCGACCCTGAAATCCGATCCAGGCTGCGCCGCGGATGGCGAAGGTGCACAGGGCGTAGACCCGCTGGGGCGGCAGCGGGATCTGCCGCTCGACGAGGGGCGAGATGGACCGGTTTGTATCCCATTACATGCTGCGTCTCGATGCCAAGGGTCGCGTCTCGGTGCCGGCGCCGTTTCGCGCCGTGCTGGCGCGCGACGGCTTCGACGGTTTGTACTGCTATCCGGCCCCCGACCGGCCGGCGCTCGACGCCGGCGGCAATGCGCTATTGACGGAGATCGAGGCGCTGATGGCGGACTTGCCGCTCTATTCGGACCGGCGCGAGCAATTTTCGCTGGCGCTCTACGGCACCAGCGCGACGCTGAAGATCGACGGCGAGGGCCGCGTTCAGCTCACCGAGACATTGAAAGCCCATGCGGCGATAGCGGACACGGTGTCGTTCGTCGGTCTCGGCCACAAATTTCAGATCTGGGAGCCCGGCCGCTTTCGCAGCGAATTCGCCGAGGCCACCGCGAAAGTCCGTGCCTTCAGGCAAGCGCCGGGCACCCGGATGGCGGCGGCGGAAAAACCGCCCGGAGCGCGGGAAGAATGATGGGCAGCGACAGCCACGCTGTCGCTGGCGGACCGGCGCGTCATATTCCCGTACTCGGCCGCCGTGCCGTCGAGTGGCTCGACGTCCGCGACGGCGGACTTTACGTCGATGCGACCTTCGGCGCCGGCGGCTATTCGCAAGCGATCCTGGCGACGCCCGGCACCCGCGTCATCGGCATCGATCGCGATCAGACCGCGCTCGCCCAAGGCGCCGGCCTGGTCGAGGCGGCCAAAGGGCGGCTCGACCTGGTCGAGGACCGTTTCTCCAACCTGGAAACCATCGTCGGCAGGACGGCAGCGGTCGACGGCGTCGTGTTCGACGTCGGCGTCTCGTCGATGCAACTCGACGATGCCGCGCGCGGCTTTTCGTTCCGGCTCGATGGTCCGCTCGACATGCGCATGGGCCGTGACGGCCCGAGCGCGGCCGACATCGTTGCGCGCGCAAGTGAGCGCGAACTCGGCCTCATCATCGCGATATTGGGCGAAGAGCGTCATGCCCGCGCGGTCGCTCGCGCCATCGTCAAGGCGCGCGGCGAGCGCGCCATCTCTACGACGCGGGCCCTGGCCGACATCGTGGCGCGTGTCGTGCATTCGCGCGACAGCGCCATTCATCCGGCGACGCGCACGTTCCAGGGGTTGCGGATTTTCGTCAACGACGAGCTGGGCGAATTGGCCCGCGGCCTCGCCGCCGCCGAGCGGGTGCTCAAACCGTCCGGTCGCCTGGTCGTGGTCGCCTTCCATTCGCTCGAAGACCGCATCGTCAAAACCTTCCTCACCGAGCGCAGCCGCGCGCCGGCCGGCTCGCGGCATCGGCCGGAACTGGTGGCGGCCGCGCCGAGTTTTGGTGTGCTGACGCGGCGCCCGGAAACGCCGGACGAGGCCGAGATCGCCGCCAATCCGCGCGCCCGTTCGGCCAAGCTGCGCGCCGCCGCGCGCACCGATGCGCCGCCGCACTCCGCGGCAATCGATCATCTGTTGCCGCGCCTGTCGTCGCCCACGGACATCATGCGGGGGCGGCCGTGATTTTCCGCGTCATCAATATCGTGGTGATCGGCGCGCTGGTGCTTGCCGCAGCCTATGTCTACCGGATCAAGTTCGATTCGACCGTGCAAGCCGAGCATCTGGCCAAACTGCGCGCCGAGGTGCGGCGCGAGCGCGACCGCATTGCCGCGTTGCGCGCCGAATGGGGCGAACTCGATAATCCCGCCCGCATCGAAATTTTGGCCAAGCGCTTCCTTGCGCTCAAGCCGGTCGCGCCGACGCAATTCGACAGCCTCGATCGCCTGCCCGAACGTCCGCCCGATGACGCCCACGCCGCCAACGACGATCCGATCGGCGGCATGATCGGCAATTTGGATCCGCTCGAGACGGTGACGGGAACCATCCTGCAGCCGGCCTCGGCCGCAGCGCCGCCGAACCCGCCAAGCGGAGCGCCGAACCCGCCAAGCGGAGCGCCGAGCCCGCCAAGCGGAGCGCCAACCCAATGAGCGCGACCGCGGAAACCCTCCCAATTGTACCGGCCGAGCCCTTGCGGCGGCGGCTGCTGCGCAGCCTGCTTTATGGGCGCAGCAGCAACCGCGCCGCCAAGGCGCGGGCGCGGGTGGGATTGGCGATCATCGCCTTCGCCATTGTCTATGGCATCATCGCCGTGCGCCTGGTGATGTTCGCCGCCGTCTCCGACGGCCGCGTTGCGCATCGTGTCGTGTCCGGCGATGCCATCGCCACCGCGCGGCCCGATATCCTCGACCGCAACGGCGAAGTTTTGGCGACTGACGTGCGCGTGCCCTCGCTCTACGCCGAGCCGCGGCGGCTGATCGACGTCGACGAGGCGGTCGAGCTGCTCACGGCGGACTTGCCCGATCTCGACGCCACCGAGCTGCGCGAGCGGCTGTCGTCGCGGCGCGGTTTCGTCTGGCTCAAGCGCGACATCACCTCCGAACAGCAGCGCGAGATCTATCATCAGGGCCTGCCGGGCATCGGCTTCCTCAACGAGAACAAGCGCGATTATCCGAACGGCGCCGAGGTCTCGCATCTGCTCGGCCGCGTCGACATCGACAATCAGGGCACCGCCGGCGTCGAGAAATGGCTCGACAATCAGGGGCTCGCCGCGCTGCATCTGGCGGGGCTTGCTACCGACCGGCTGCAAACACCGGTGCAGCTCGCCGTCGACCTGCGGGTGCAGCACGCGCTGCGCGACGAGCTGGTCAAGGCGCGGGACAAATTCCACGCTATCGCGGCGGCCGGTCTCGTGCTCAACGTCCGCAGCGGCGAAATTGTCGCCATGGTGTCGGAGCCGGACTACGACCCGAACATTCCGCACAATCCGCGCGATCAGAGCCTCATCAATCGCCTGACCACCGGCGTCTACGAGATGGGCTCGACCTTCAAGGCGTTCACCGTCGCCATGGCGCTCGATTCCGGCAAGGTGACGTTGAAGTCGTCGTTCGACGCGCACAACCCGCTGCACTACGGCAAGTTCGACATCCACGATTTCGAGCCGATGCAGCGCTCGCTCAGCGTGCCGGAGATCTTCACTTATTCGTCGAATATCGGCGCCGCGCGCATCGCCATGGCGATGGGCGTCGACGCGCACAAGGCGTTCCTGAAAAAAATGGGCCAGCTCGACCGCCTGCGCACCGAATTGGAAAGCGCGGAGCCGATCGTGCCGAAGCGCTGGGGCGAGCTCAACACCATCACCATCGCCTTCGGCCATGGCCTCTCCGTCGCGCCGCTGCAGGCGGTGATGGGCGTCGCCGCCTTGATGAACGGCGGTATTTTGATTCCGCCGACCTTCCTCAAACGCACCGAGGCCGAGGCCCAGGCGCTCGGTCATCGCGTCATCAAGCCCGAGACCAGCGCCATGATGCGCTACCTGATGCGGCTCAATGTCGAGAAGGGCACCGCGTCGAAGGCCGACGTCGCCGGCTATTACATCGGCGGCAAGACCGGCACCGCCGACAAGGTCGTGTTCGGCCGCTATTCGAAGACCAGGGTGCTCACCGATTTCATGGCGGTGCTGCCGGCCGATCAGCCGCGCTATGTGCTCTTGATCATGCTCGACGAGCCGAAGGCGCTGCCGGAAACCCACGGCTTCACCACCTCGGGCTGGAACGCGGTGCCGACCGGCGGCGCCGTGGTGGCGCGCATCGCGCCGCTGTTGGGCATCGAGCCGCGGCTCGATCTGCCGCCGGCTGATCAGCAGATACTGGCCTCGCTGAAGGAAAACAGGTAAGGCCTTGGCCGCATTGTCGACCGAGCCACCAAGAAGCTTGAGATGAAGCTTCGCGATATTTTGCCTTCCGATGCGGACTTCGACCCACGCCATGCCGATCTCGACGTCGGCGGGGTTACGGCGGACAGCCGCGCCGTCAAGCGTGGCGACGTCTTCGTCGCCATTGCCGGCAACAAGGCCGACGGCTCGCGCTTCATTGCGCCAGCGATCACGGCGGGCGCCGTTGCGATATTTGCAGAGCAGGCGCCGACCGCGCCGCTGAATGCGGCGTTCGTGCATGTTGCGAACGCACGGCGGTCGCTGGCTCTGGCCGCGGCGAAATTTTATCCGCGCCAACCGCGCACCATCGCCGCCGTCACCGGCACCAGCGGCAAAACGTCGGTCGCGGCCTTCACGCGGCAGATTTGGAGCGCGTTGGGTTTTAGCGCCGCCAGCATCGGCACTGTCGGCGTCGTCTCACCACGCGGCGAGACTTACGGCTCGCTGACGACACCGGATCCGGTCGAACTGCACCGTTCGATCGATGCGCTGGCCGGCGACGGCGTGACTCATCTTGCCATCGAAGCATCGTCGCACGGCCTCGATCAATTCCGGCTCGACGGCTTGCGCATCGCCGCGGCCGGCTTCACCAACATCACGCGCGATCATCTCGATTATCATCGAAATTTCGAAGCGTATCTGGCCGCAAAACTGCGGCTGTTCGAGGCGCTGCTCGATCGCGGCGCCGCGGCCATCGTCGATGTCGATCACGATCATGCCGATGCGGTGCTGCGCGTTGCGACAGCGCGCGGCTTGTCGATCCTCAGCGTCGGCCGCAGCGGCACGGGCATTCGCCTGGTCGAAGCCAAGATCGACGGTTTCGCGCAGCTGCTGCGGCTCGAACACGATGGCAAAAGTTTTGCGGTACGCTTGCCGCTGGTCGGCGAATTCCAGGTCGAGAACGCGCTCGTTGCCGCCGGGCTTGCAATTGCCACCGGCAGTGAAGCGGCTGCGGTCTTTCCGGCGCTGGAGAATCTCAAAGGCGCCAAGGGCCGGCTCGAGCTTGTCGGCTCGAACCGTGGCGCGCCGATCTTCGTCGACTATGCGCACAAGCCGGACGCGCTCGCCAAGGCGCTCGATGCCTTGCGGCCCTATGTGACCGGCCGGCTCGCGGTGGTATTCGGCGCCGGCGGCGACCGCGATCGCGGCAAGCGGCCGCTGATGGGCGCCATCGCCGCCGAAAAGGCCGACCGCGTCGTCGTCACCGACGACAATCCGCGCAGCGAGGACGCCGCCGCCATCCGCGCGGCGATTTTGGCGCAAGCGCGGGGCGCAATTGAGATCGGCGATCGGCGCGAGGCCATTCGCTCGGCCGTCGCCGAACTGCGCCGCGGCGATGTGCTGTTGATCGCCGGCAAGGGCCATGAAACCGGCCAAATTATCGGCGACCGCATTGTGCCGTTCAGCGACCACGAAGCGGTCGCTGCGGCGCTCAAGGAGGTGGCCGCGTGAGCGCGCTGTGGACCGTCGAGGCAATGGCGACCGCGATTGCGGCCGAGCGGCACGGCGCGCTGCCGCAATCGGTTTCCGGAATTTCCATCGACACGCGTACGATCGCATCAGGCGAAGCTTTTTTCGCCATTCAAGGCGACAGCCGCGACGGCCATGAATTCGTCGCAGCGGCGCTTGCGGCCAAAGCCGGTCTCGCCGTTGTCGCCGCCGACCGGCGCGGGCAATTTCCGCACGATGCGCCGCTCCTTGTCGTGCCCGACGTGCTCGCGGCGTTGCGCGAACTCGCCGCCGCCGCGCGGCTGCGCACCGGCGCCAAGGTGATCGGCGTCACCGGCTCCGTCGGCAAGACCAGCACCAAGGAGGCATTGCGGCTGGCGCTGTCGAAAGACGGCAAGACTCACGCCTCGGCCGCGTCCTACAACAACCATTGGGGCGTGCCGTTGTCGCTGGCGCGCTTGCCGGCGGACGCGCGCTATGCGGTGCTCGAAATGGGCATGAATCATTCCGGCGAGATCGCGCCGCTGTCGCGGCTCGCCCGCCCGCACGTGGCGCTGATCACCACCATCGCGCCGGTGCATCTGGAATTCTTCGGTTCGCTCACCAAGATCGCCGACGCCAAGGCGGAGATTTTTCTGGGGCTCGAGCCGAGCGGCGTCGCCGTCCTCAATCGCGACATTGCGCAATTCGCCCATCTGGCGCGGCGCGCCAATGAAGCCAAAGTCGACCGCGTCGTGTCGTTCGGCGACCACGCCAAGGCCGATGCCCGCCTGATCAAATGCGTGCTGCATCCGCGCTGCTCGACCGTGCAAGCCGACATTCTCGGCACCGAGCTCACTTACAAGATCGGCGCACCGGGCCGCCACCTGGTGATGAATTCGCTTGCCGTGTTGGCGGTTGCGGAATTGGTCGGCGCCGATCTCGCGCTGGCGGCGCTGGCGCTGTCCGAGCTCAAGGCGATCAGCGGGCGCGGGGCGCCGATCGAGCTCGATCTGCCCGGCGGCTCTGCGCTCCTCATCGACGAGAGCTATAACGCCAATCCGGCCTCGGTCGATGCCGCGCTGGCGCTGCTCGGCCAGGCGCCGGTCGGTCCGCAGGGCCGGCGCATCGCCGTGCTCGGCGACATGCTCGAATTGGGACCCAAGGGCAAAGCGCTGCATCGTGGGCTGGCCGCGCCGGTCGAAGCCAACGCCATCGATCTGGTATTCTGCTGCGGCCCGCTGATGTACTCGCTATGGCAGGCTCTTCCCGCCGGCCAACGCGGCGGCTATGCAGAGGACGCCGCCGCGCTCGAAGCGCAAGTGGTGCCCGCGATCCGTGCCGGCGATGCCGTCATGGTCAAGGGCTCGCTGGGTTCGCGCATGGCGCCCATCGTCAAGGCGCTGCAACGGGTGTATCCGCACCACGCCACTCTGGAAGAAGCGTCCGCATAAGGTTGAGGGTATGCTTTATTGGCTGGTCGATCTGTCGGACAAGCTCTCTGTCCTCAATGTGTTCCGCTACATCACGTTCCGCACCGGCGGCGCGGTCATCACCGCGCTGTTTTTTGTTTTCCTGTTCGGTCCGACCATCATCGACCGGCTGCGGCTGTTCCAAGGCAAGGGCCAGCCGATTCGCAGCGACGGGCCGAAGTCGCACATCATCGCCAAGGCCGGCACGCCGACCATGGGCGGCTTGATGATTCTCTCCGGCATGCTGGTCTCCACCTTGCTGTGGGCCAATCCCGCCAACCCCTACGTATGGGTGGTGCTTGCCGTCACGCTCAGCTTCGGCTTTGTCGGCTTCTATGACGATTATCTGAAGGTCAAAAAGCAGCGCTCCGACGGCTTTTCGGGGCGCACGCGGCTCGGCATCGAAGCTATCATCGCCATGCTTGCCGCCATCGCTCTGGTCCGGCTCGGCCAGACGCAGATTTCGATGACGCTGGTATTCCCGTTTTTCAAGGAAGTGGTGCTCAACCTTGGTTGGTTCTTCGTGTTTTTTGCCGCCTTCATCATGGTGGGAGCGGGCAACGCGGTGAACCTGACCGACGGTCTCGACGGCCTCGCCATTGTTCCGGTGATGATCGCGGCCGCAAGCTTCGGCATGATCGCCTACCTCTCCGGCAACGCCGTGTTCGCCGACTATCTGCAAATTCACTACGTCGCCGGTACCGGCGAGCTTGCGGTGCTGTGCGGCGCGGTGCTCGGCGCCGGCCTGGGCTTCCTCTGGTTCAACGCGCCGCCGGCCTCGATCTTCATGGGCGACACCGGCTCGCTGGCGCTCGGCGGCATGATCGGCGCCGTCGCGGTGGCCACCAAGCACGAGATCGTTCTCGCCGTGATCGGCGGCCTGTTCGTGCTCGAGGCGGTGTCGGTGATCGTCCAGGTGGTGTCGTTCAAGCTCACCGGCAAGCGCATCTTCAAGATGGCGCCGATCCACCATCATTTCGAGCAACTCGGCTGGACCGAGCCGCAGATCGTCATTCGCTTCTGGATCGTCTCGGTCGTTCTTGCGCTGGCGGGGTTGTCGACCCTGAAGCTGAGGTAGACGTGATCCCGGTTACGGCCTTCGCGGAGAAAAAGGTCGCGGTATTCGGTTTGGGCGGCTCGGGGCTGGTGAGCGCCAGTGCGCTGCTTGCCGGCGGCGCCGATGTCGTCGCTTTCGATGATAACGCGGAGAGTGTCGTCAGGGCCAACGCCGCCGGCATTCCCACGGCAGATTTGCGGCAGGCCGACTGGTCCAAAATCGCGGCTTTGGTCCTGGCGCCCGGGGTGCCGCTCACCCATCCGGCGCCGCATTGGATCGTCGCACTCGCCCGCGAGGCCGGCGTCGCGGTGATCGGCGATATCGAATTGTTCTGCCGCGAGCGGGCGAAGCTTGCGCCCGGCGCGCCCTTCGTCGCCATCACCGGCACCAACGGCAAATCGACCACCACGGCGCTGATCGCGCACCTCGCCGCATCGGTGGGCCTCGACGTGCAGCTCGGCGGCAATATCGGCACCGCGATCCTGTCGCTGCAGCCGCCGGCAGCCGGGCGCGTCCACGTCATCGAATGCTCGTCCTATCAGATCGATCTCGCGCCCTCGCTCGATCCTTCGGTCGGCATCTTGATCAATCTCAGCGAAGACCATCTCGATCGTCACGGCACCATGGAACATTACGCCGAGGTGAAAGAGCGCCTTGTCGCCGGCGTGCCAGGCAACGGCACGGCAATCGTCGGCGTCGATGACGACTGGTGCCTGGCGATTGCCGAGCGGCTCGCGCAAGTTGGCAAGCGCGTGGTGAGAATATCGGCGCACCGGGAATTGCCTGACGGCATCTATGTCGCGAACGGGCGCATCCTGCGCGCTACGGCCGCTGGCGTTACGCCGATCGCCGCGCTCGGCGGTATCGGCTCGCTGCGCGGACAACACAATGCGCAGAACGCCGCTTGCGCCGCCGCCGCGGCACTGGCGCTCGGCCTCGAGCCTCCGGCGATTCAGGCCGGGCTGCGCTCGTTCCCCGGCCTCGCCCACCGGATGGAAGAACTCGGCCGCCGCGGCGCCGTTCTCTACGTCAACGATTCCAAGGCGACCAACGCCGATTCCGCGGCCCAGGCGCTGGCCTGCTTCAGCGATATTTTCTGGATCGCGGGCGGCAAGCCGAAGACCGGCGGCATCGAGTCCCTGCGCAGTTTCTTTCCCCGCATCCGCAAGGCCTATCTGATCGGCGAGGCGGCCGAGGAATTCGCCACAACACTGTCCCCCGGCGTGCCGCACGAGATCGACGGCACCCTCGACAAGGCGCTGGCCGCCGCCAGCCGCGATGCCGACGCATCCGCGGTCGCGGAGCCGGTGGTGCTGCTGTCGCCGGCCTGCGCCTCGTTCGACCAGTACCGCAATTTCGAGGTCCGCGGCGATGCGTTCCGGGATTTGGTGCGGGCGCTGCCGGGGCTGACGCCCATCAAGAAGTAGTCAGAGCCGAATCTTAATCCCCCTTAAACCATCCCAATGTCACCACTAGGCGGGGACTTCTCTTCGGGAGGGGCCACCCTTGGGGACAACCATGGCCTCGCGGGCGCAACCGACGCCGTTTTCCGAATGGTGGTGGACGGTCGACCGGCTGACATTGGCGGCGCTCGGCGCGCTGATGCTGGGCGGGATCGTGCTGTGCCTGGCCGCGAGCCCGCCGGTGGCTACCCGCATCGGGCTCGACCCGTTTCACTTCGTCAACCGCCAGGTGCTGTTCCTCATCCCCGCCGCCGGCGTGCTCATCGCGACGTCGTTTCTGTCGCCGCGGGAAATCCGCCAGGTCTCGATCATCGTCTTTGCCGTCAGTCTGGCGCTGGTCGCCATCACTCCTTATTTCGGCGCCGAGATCAAAGGCGCGCGGCGCTGGCTGGTGATCCTGGGGATGAACATCCAGCCGTCGGAATTTCTGAAGCCCGCTTTCGTGGTCCTGGTCGCCTGGCTGTTCGGTGAATCGGCGAAACGTCCGGAGATGCCGGCCAATACGTTTGCCTTGATGCTGCTCATCACCGTAGTGGCGCTGTTGGTGATGCAGCCCGATTTCGGCCAGACCATGCTGATCGCGCTGGTGTGGGGCGCGTTGTTCTACATGGCGGGCATGCGCTTCATCTGGGTGATCGGGCTCGCCGCGACCGCCGGCCTCGGCTTGACGGCGGCATTCTTCACCGTGCCGCACGTGGCGCAGCGCATCAATCGCTTCATCGATCCGGCCTCTGGCGATACTTTCAATATCGACATCGCCACCGAATCCTTCATCCGCGGCGGCTGGTTCGGCCGCGGGCCGGGCGAGGGCACCATCAAACGCATTCTGCCTGAAGGCCATACCGATTTCGTCTTCGCGGTCGCGGCGGAAGAATTCGGCGTCGTGCTCTGCCTCATTCTGGTCGCGCTGTTCGCGTTCATTGTGATCCGCGCGCTGACCAAGGCGATGCGCACGGAAGACCCGTTCATCCGTTTCGCCGCGGCGGGACTGGCGATTTTGTTCGGCTTGCAATCGACCATCAACATGGCGGTCAATCTGCATCTCATTCCGGCCAAGGGCATGACGTTGCCGTTCATTTCCTATGGCGGCTCGTCGCTGATCTCGCTGGCCTACGGCATGGGCATGCTGGTGGCGCTGACGCGGGAGCGACCGCGCGCGCAGTTGCCGGGAGAAATCATGCTGCGCGGGAGTCCGGCCTGATGCTGGCGCCGGGCCGGGCGCCGGTGTTGGTGGCGGCCGGCGGCACGGGCGGTCATTTGTTTCCAGCCGAAGCGCTTGCGGCAGCGCTGGCGCAGCGCGGCATTCAGGTTCACCTCGTCACCGACCGGCGCGCCGAGCGCTATGGCGGCGCCTTTTCCGAGCAGACCATCCATGTGGTCTCGAGCGCCACGGTCGCGTCGCGCAATCCGATTGCGCTGGGCCGGACCGCCGTCATGCTCGGGCGCGGATATTTCCAGGCCCGCGCGCTGCTGGCGCGGTTGAAGCCCGCCGCGGTGGTCGGCTTCGGCGGCTATCCGACGGTCCCGCCGGTTTTGGCAGCAGCGTGGGCCGGGGTGCCGAGCCTGATCCACGACGCCAATGCGGTGATCGGGCGTGCCAACCGGTTCCTGGCGCCGCAGGTCGCCGCGATCGCCACCTCGTTCCCCGACATGTTCGGCCAAAGGCCGGATCTCGCCGCCAAGGCGACGCTGACCGGCAATCCGGTGCGCCCAGCGGTCGTTGCGGCCGCGGCGACGCCCTATGTGGCGCCGGGCGATCCGTTGCGGCTCCTGGTTTTCGGCGGCAGCCAGGGCGCTCGCATCATGGCCGATATCGTGCCCGCCGCGATCGGGCTTCTCGAACCGGCTTTGCGTGCGCGGCTGGCCATCGTGCAGCAGGCCCGCGACGAGGATGTGGCCCGGGTGCGCGACGCCTACGGCAGGCTCGCCGTTGCCGCGGAAATAGCGTCGTTTTTTGCCGATTTGCCGGCGCGCCTGGCGGCGAGCCACCTGATCGTGTCGCGGTCGGGGGCGTCCACGGTCGCCGAGCTGGCCGCGATCGGCCGGCCGTCGATCCTGGTCCCCCTGCCGCACGCCCTCGACCAGGACCAGTTCGCCAATGCCGGCGTGCTCGAAACGGCCGGCGGCGCCATCCGGCTCAGCCAGGACGCGTTCACCCCGCGGCGGCTGGCCGCCGAGCTTGCCGGCCTCTTCGCGGCGCCGCAGCGGCTGACCGCCATGGCGGCGGCGGCCCGCTCCGTGGCCCGGCTCGATGCCGCGGATCGACTTGCAGAGCTGGTGCTGAAGGTAGCGGCGGCGGGTACAAACCAGTAGGTTTTTCCCTCCCCGCAAGGGGAAGGGAAGAAGAGAGGCTGGAGCGACCATGAAATTGCCGCGCGACATTGGGCCGGTGCATTTCGTCGGCATCGGCGGCATCGGCATGAGCGGCATCGCCGAGGTGATGGTGAACCTCGGCTATATGGTGCAGGGCTCCGACCAGTCCGAGAGCGCCAACGTCAAGCGGCTGCGCGACAAGGGCGTGAAAATCTCGATCGGGCACTCGGCCGAGAACTTGACCGGCGTCCGTGTCGTGGTCGTGTCCTCGGCGATCAAGCCCGACAATCCGGAACTGGTCGCGGCGCGCGCCGAGCGGCTGCCGGTGGTGCGCCGCGCCGAGATGCTCGCCGAGCTGATGCGGCTGAAAAGCTGCGTCGCCATCGCCGGCACCCACGGCAAGACCACCACCACGTCGATGGTGGCGGCATTGCTCGACGCCGACGGTTTCGATCCGACCGTGATCAACGGCGGCATCATCAACGCCTATGGCACCAATGCGCGCCTCGGCACCGGCGAATGGATGGTGGTCGAGGCCGACGAATCCGACGGCACCTTTCTCAAGCTGCCGGCCGATGTCGCCATCGTGACGAACATCGACCCCGAGCATCTCGATCATTTCAAGACTTTCGACGCGGTGCAGGATGCGTTCCGCGCCTTCGTCGAGAACGTGCCGTTCTACGGTTTCTCGGTGATGTGCACGGATCATCCGGTGGTGCAGAGCCTGGTCGGTCGCATCGAGGATCACCGCATGGTCACTTACGGCGAGAACCCGCAGGCCGACGTGCGCCTCGTCGATGTCTCCCATGCCGGCGGCACGTCGCTGTTCACCATCGTGTTCCGCGACCGCACCGGAAATTTCTTGCACGAGATCAGGAACGTCGCGCTGCCGATGCCGGGACGGCACAATGCGCTCAATGCCACGGCGGCGATCGCCGTGGCCCACGAGCTCGGCATCGCCGACGACGTGATCCGCAATGCGCTGGCCAATTTCGGCGGCGTGCGGCGGCGCTTCACCCGTACCGGCATGTGGAACGGCGTCACCATCGTCGACGATTACGGCCACCATCCGGTCGAGATCGCCTCGGTGCTGCGGGCGGCCCGCGAATCCACCAAGGGCCATGTGATCGCCGTGGTGCAGCCGCACCGCTATACCCGGCTACAGGCTTTGTTCGAGCAATTTTGCACCTGCTTCAATGATGCCGACGCGGTGATCGTGGCGGCGGTCTATTCGGCCGGCGAAGCGCCGATCGAGGGCTTCGATCGCGATTCCCTGGTGCAAGGCCTGCGCAACCACGGCCATCGCCAGGTTTTTGCCCTGGACAGCCCGGACCGGCTGCATCTGCTGGTCTCCAGCATGGCGAAGCCGGGCGACTATGTGGTGTGCCTCGGTGCCGGTTCGATCACGCAATGGGCTTATGCCTTGCCCGGCGAGTTGGCGGCGGCAACTTAGAGTACGATCCGGAAATGGCTAAAGCCTGCCTTGCGGTTCGTCACGTCGCATTCGAGGATCTCGGACTTTTAGGACCGCTCATCGCCGCTCGCGGCTATGAGGTCCGCTATCATGACGCCGGCATCGATCGCCTCGACAGCGAAACGCTGATCACGCCGGATCTGGCAATCGTGCTCGGCGGTCCGATCGGCGTCTATGAGACCGACGCCTATCCGTTCATCACCGGCGAAATCGCCGCGATTGCCACGCGCCTCGCTGCCAACAAGCCGATTCTAGGCATCTGCCTCGGCGCGCAGCTGATGGCGGCGGCGCTCGGTGCGCGCGTCGAGCCCGGGCCGGTGAAGGAAATCGGCTGGGCGCCATTGACCCTGACGGCGGCCGGTAAAACCTCGGTATTGGCGCCGCTCGGGACCAGTCCGGTGCTGCATTGGCACGGCGATAATTGCGAGCTGCCGGCGGACTGCGAGCGGCTCGCGTCGACGCCGCATTGTCCGGTGCAGGCATTCGCGCGCACGCCAGCGCAGCTCGCGCTGCAATTTCATCTGGAAACCGAGCCGGCGCGATTCGAAGCGTGGCTGGTCGGCCATACCGTCGAGCTCGGCAAGGCTGGCATCGATCCGCGCGAGGTGCGCCGCCAGGCGCAAATGCTCGGGCCGGCGACGCGCGACCTTGGCGGCAAAGTGCTGGCGGCTTGGCTCGATACCGTGGCAGGCGCAGCCCTATGAGCTTTCCCGACATCGTCGCCGATCTGAAAGCCAAAATGCCGGCGCTGCGCGGCCGGCTGTTGGCGAACCAGACGCTTGCGGAGTTGACCTGGTTTCGCGTCGGCGGCCCGGCGCAGGTTCTGT